>Ga0255779_1002914_pt1 | contig 17568 bp, 24 predicted proteins | sample 011ome_21_FD_179977 | JGI IMG/M metagenome (GOLD analysis project Ga0255779, IMG submission 179977) | Coastal salt marsh microbial communities from the Groves Creek Marsh, Skidaway Island, Georgia - 011508AT metaG (version 2) | ecosystem: Environmental > Aquatic > Marine > Intertidal zone > Salt...
CGGCGCCGGCAGCGGCCGGCGCCAGCGGTTTGTTCTGCGCGAACGTCTCTTCGGTCTTTTCCGGCGTTTTCGCCGGTTCGGCGGCGGGGTCTGGTTCGACCGTCGCCTCAGGCGGCTTCTCCGACGTTTTCGCCGGTTCGGCGGCGGGGTCTGGTTCGACCGTCGCCTCAGACGGCTTCGGTTCTTTCGCGCCGATCACTTCGAACGCCCTGGATTTCAGGTCGGTTGCCGCATCATGGGCGCGGTCGGCGGCGGCATGGAGGTCCGCCCGGTCCGATGTGAACAGGAAGACCAGGGCGCCGGCGACGACGATGTTGAACAGGAGAAATCTCATGAGCTTGTCCTTTCTTCGGATACGGGTTTTCTGGCGGTGATGACCAGCAGCGCGCGCAGGCAGGCCGAAACCGGCAGGCCGACGACGGTCGTCATGAAGGCGAGGCTGAAATTCGCCGTCAGGTCGCGGATAACGCCCTGAACGGTCTCCGGCGTGAGGTCCTGTCCGGCGAGGCTGCCGATACCGAGACTGATGCCGAGGAGCGTGAAGGTGAGCGCCAGGGTAGTGACGCCGTTGGCGGCCTGCATGCCCACGACGAGCCAGTATTCCCGGCTGTCATGCGCGGTGCCGGCCGCATTCATCCGCACCAGGCTGAACAGGGTGACGAAGATCAGTCCGGTCAGCAGGACAAGGAATCCGGCGCCGAGCACATCGAGCGCCCAGCCGGTAATCGACGATACGTCCTGCGACAGCAGGGTGACGGCGATCGCGGTGGCGAGCACCAGGCCGCCGAGCAGGTAGCTCGCGGCCTGGGATCCGTGGGCCACGTTGCGCGACAGGGTGCGGGCAAGGCTGCGCATGTCAGCGCCGCCCCATCCGGGCGTTCATCAGCGATGTCGTCGATATCCCTATCTCGCCCAGCCAGTGATCGGCGATCGAGCGGTTTTTCTCGGTCGCGGCATGCACCAGGAAGGTCAGGTCGTAATTGTCGAAGGCGGCCCGCACGGCAGGCGTGTTCCGTCCGATAAGCTGCTTGTCCCGCAGCACCATGCGCTCGAGATCGACGAGACGTGTTTTGGCAACCTGTATCCTGCTTTCCCGTTCGGCGGCATTCATGTCGCCGGACAGGATCGTTTCCAGCAGGATGGCGCGTTCCCGTTCCATGTTCTCCAGCGTGCCGGCGGCGGCGGCGCCGATGGCCGCCCCGAACATCACGACGGTGATGCCGATGGCGATCAGGGATTGCTGGGCGCGGCTGATAATGCGGGACTGTTCGGATGTCATCGTGGGGTTCATGTCTTCCTCCTTTAGCGGGATACGAAAAATTCAACGGCGCCGGTAACGCCGGATTGGATGTCTTCTGCCTTGGCGAATTCTGTCTCTCCGCCAGCGTCGATCCCTTCCGACAATGCGAGCGCATCGAGCGAGACGAGTTTCGCCATGTAGCCGAGGATGGCGCGTTCCTGGTCGACGACGGCCACTTCCGCCTGGTTCTCCGCGACCAGTTGGCGGAGATATTCGTCCCGGCTCACCGGCACGCCCGCGATCTCGGGCGCCTGGTTCATCGGGTGCGATTTCACCGCGGAGACGAGCGATTCGATCGCGGCGAGGTTCTTGGCGTACTCGCGGGCGTATTTGCTTTCCGCCGCAACAGACGAAGAAAGAAGTTTCGTATCTATCTGCGCCGCCGATGCTTCGAACCGTTCGCGGGCCGAATTCTGCTTCGCCAGCAGGTCGGCCTGTTGCGGGGTAACCGCGCGCTGGGAACGGTTCAGCTTCGCAAGAAGGCTTTCGTACAACCGGACCTTGGTATTTGCGCGTTTGGCGCGGAGGTCCTGATGCTCTTTCATCATCTCGATGTAGTTGCGCTTTTCCTCCAGGAACTGGTGCTGGAGCTCAGTGCGCAGGTCGCCATCGGCGCGTTCTATCGCCGCCTGAAGGTCGCCCAGCGTGCGTTGTTTCAGCGCGATGTTCCTGTCGAGGTCGACAAGAGCCGCGGCAAGCCGGGAGCGGGCAAAATCGTTGTCGACCGCCTTCTTCAGGTAGTCGCCGGGCAGTTTGATCAGTTGTTCGCTGGCCGACGGCGACCACGTCGGGCTGTTTTCCGCCCCGGCCGGGGCGGTCAGAAGCGTGGTTGCCAGAACAATCGCGGCGGCGAGTCTGGGTGGTGTTGCTTGGGACATCGGTGTCTCCTTTCAGACGGTCGGCCGGACCGCCGGGGTTACTTGTTTTTCCAGTGGTTGATGCGGCGCATCTCGCTCTTGACCTCGTCTGTCACGTTCAGCGCGAGAAACTGGCCGAAGGTCTGGGGTTCGGTGCGTCCGAGCAGCGCTTCCGCCGTGGCCACGAAGGATGTGCCGCCGGAGAAATAAAGATCATGGTCCGGCCATGCGGACTTGAAGGCGTCGAACTGGCGCCGCGCCATTTCGACTTCGCCGCCCTTGAAGAAATTGACGACGCTGAGGGCATGAAGCCGCATGCGCTCTGTCTCCGGCACCGATTTGGCGGCGGTGCCGAGATCCGCGTTGCATTTATCGAGCACGCGGGCGCTGGTCAGGAACGCGGCGGCAGAACCGCGGGCGCGGGCGTCGGAATCCAGCTGCAATGCCTGGTCGCGACATGTGCGGAAGCCCTGCAGCTTTTGCATCTCCTCGAACCGGGCTTCGCGGAAGCTCGCCTCCGCCATGGGATTCGCCGTCTGGTTCATGTTGCAGGCAGTTAGCGCCAGCAGGGATGCGCCCAGTGTGGCGGCTTTGAATATGTTCTTGCGATTGGTCATAGGTCGGTCCTCCTTCGGGGATAGCGGGATAAGTGTGGGGCGGTTGATCGAATGTGCGGGCATGTCACACCTGCCCGCGCAGAAGCTCTCGGCGGTAGTGGTTCCGAAGGTTCTGGACCTTGCGGACGTAGCTGCGCGTCGCCGGGATGATCCGGGCATTGCCCGGCCGTCCCACGGCGGAGCCGCCGTTGTAATAGGAGAGGGCGAGGTCGGTCCGGCCGTTATAGCGGTCGATAAGGCGGCCGAGGAAATGAAGCCCGAGGCGGATATTGTTGCGCGGATCCCACAACTGGTCCGCCGCAATGCCGTATTCGCCGCGCGCCGTCGCCGGCATGATCTGCATCACGCCCCGCGCGCCTTTGTGGCTCTGCGCCCGGGCATTGAAGCTGGATTCCGCGTGGGCGACGGCCAGCGCGAGCGGGACAGGCACGCCCATGTTCCGCGCTTCATGGGCGACCATCCTTTTGATCGCATCCTTTGTCATCGCGCCGGACGCCGGATTGTAGGCCGTCACCGGGGCTGCGCAGCCGACCAGCAGGATGAGGGCAAGGAGAGCCGGGATAATCCGGACGGCCGTCGGCCGGTATGTCGGAGGCACGGTGTGAATTTGCGAATTTACGGTCATCGGGCGTCTCCCGCCGCCGCGGAGAGTGCTTCAAGCCAGCGCTCGTCGAGGCTGGAGACCACGAGATCGGGGACGTTGACCCGCGCGCGCGCCGCCATCGCATCCTTGAGGGGGAGGGAAGGATCGAGTGCGAGAACGACACGGCGCGCGGGTCCGGTCATCGACTGGATGACCGTTTCGGGGTCGACGGGACGCAGCGCCGTATCGAGGAAGCGCTTGCCGTCGAAAATGATGATCAGATCGTTGCCGGGGGGTGTCGCTGCCGCCGACCGGTTCTGCGACGTCGCGGGCGCAAGTGAGAGGACCGCAGGCGCGCCCGTCGCGCTCTGGCCAGCCCCCATCGAAATCAGGGTCAGGACCATCAGGCTGAAGAACCCCATGGCGAGCGCCAGGGCGATCTCGGTCATGGCATTTTCAGGCGCGCTTTCCTGAGCGGCTTCGTGGCTGGTCATGGTTCCGGTCCTTTTCGATGTTCAGCGCGTATCGCGGCGCATGTTTTCGACGGTTTGCCGCGTCATCCGGCCGTTTACGGGCAGGGCGGAATCCGCCTGGTAGGAGCGCAATGCCCGGCGTGTGTGCACCGTCATCACCCCGTCCACCGGGCCGGGGTCGTAGCCGAGCTGTGCCAGGCGGCGTTCGGTTTCGGCGACCATCGGCCGGAATCCCCTCGGGAAGGCGGCGACGGGCAAGTCCGGCAGGTCACTGGAGGCGATCCGGACGGGTTGTTCCGGCTCAGGTTCCGGCCACTGGATGCGCGTCGGCGTCGAGGTCGATAGCAGCCGGCCGTTTTCAACGCCCAGTGCCTGATAGGTCAGGACCGGCGTTTCCCGGGAAAGCGTTATCGCCCCGGATACCAGTATGTCTGCGCGGATATTGGCTTTCAGGTCTGCGATACGGTCGGCCTTTTCCGCTCCGCTGTCGCTCGAAGCCTGGATCGTGCGGATCAGCGTCGCGATCGCCGACATATCGACGAATTCGAACTGGCCGCGCGCCTGCCGGTGCAGTTCCGCCAGCAATCGATGGTTCCAGGTATTGGCGACTTCCGCCGGGACCGGCGGCTCGTTCTTTGCGAAGGCGCGTATCGCGATCGTCGGTGTGCCGTAGCCGCTGGTTGCCGGGATCTTCGCGACATTCGCATTCCGGATCCCCGCCAGGAGTTCCGAAGCAAGAGGCGCGAAGACCCGGTCCGCGGCGGCCGGCCCGGCGACAAACAGGGTCATGGTTCCTGCCAGTATCGCCGGGCCGGCCCCGATGCGGGCAAGGTGCCCGACGAGGCGGCGGCGGAGTGAGAGGGAAAGTCTCATATCAAATCCTCCGCGCGCCGTGTTCAGCCCTGGACCTGCTGCCACGTGCCATCCGGCGCGCGGCAGGCCGTACCGGTCACCTTGCGTTCGTATCCGCCGATGAACACCCAGGCGTCGTAATCGCGGCAATCGCCGTTGGCCGCCGTCCGATAGGTCCGGGTCGGCGTCACGGTGTACTGGTTGCCGTTATCCGGGTTGTTCCAGTTGACAGAATTGCCGGTACGGGGGGTTTCGAGTGCGTTCTGCACCTGCGCATGGTCCTGGCGGTCCATCGACTGGCCGACATTTCCGCCGATTACGGCACCAATCAACGTGCCGGTCAGTGCAGCGGCGATACGACCGTTGCCCTTGCCGAACTGGGACCCGGTGGCGGCGCCCAGAAGCGCGCCGATGATTGCCCCACCGGTTTGCTTGCTCAGCTGGTAATTGGCGGGTGTATTCCGATACGCGCGCGGTGGCGTGTAATGATGATGCACGACCTTTACCGGCTTCGGCCTATAGTAGTGGTGAACCACCTTCACCGGCTGCGGCCTGTAAACGTGGCGCACCACCTTGACCTCGCGGGAATGCCATTTGGGGTGGCGTGCGTTTTTGTGAATGATAACGACTTCCTTGACGTTTTTGCCGTGCCAGCCCTTGCGGTAGTTGTCGGCATGCGCAGCGCCGACGCCGCCGGCGAGCAGGGCGGCGGCGCCGATGGAGGCGATACCCGTTCTGGTCAGGGTGTTTATCAGGATCGACATTTTCCGGTTCCTTCTCTGTTGGCCTTCGGTTTGGCGCCGGGGCCCGGTCGGGGAGGAAGCCGTCGTTCCTGTGTTGCCGGTCATTTCCAAATTCCCGTTCGAGCCATGAGTGGCGTTGACGAAGAATTTGGGGCTTGTGCGATTTCGATTGCATGCCAGCGGTGTTAGGAGATTTTAATCTCGATAAACGTCGCCTAACGCGGCTGGTGTTCCATATTTAACGAAGGGGCCTTACCTTCGGAGCCGCATGCGTAAAATACTGTCCATCCTGACCCTTGTTCTGATGCTGGGCTCTTTGAATTCAATGAATTCAAGGGTTTATGCGCAGTCGGGTTCGCCCGAGATCGCCGGGGCGCTAAGCCGGCTGAAGAACAATCCGCGCTATCAGGGGCGGATTCTGGGCACCCATGTCAAAAGAGACCGCGGCAGATTGTTATACGAGGTGCGGATTCTGCGTCCCGACGACCGGGTGATTCTGGTGTATATCGACCCGGAGACCGGTGGCGTAGTCGGCGATTCGGACCGCAGACAGCTTCGCACGGTGAATCCGAACCGGAATAACCGCGGCAATCCGGGCAATCGGGATTTCGGCGGACGGCCGGACCGGCAGGACCGCGATATCCGTCGCGGTTTACGATAGGAAGATCAGAGCAGGGAACGATACGTTGCGCATTCTTATCCTTGAAGACGATACCGAACTCGCGGATCAGATCGCGGCGATGCTGCGCGACGAGAATTTTGCCGTCGATGTGATCCACGACGGTCAGGAGGGGCTCGAATACGGCCTCGAAAATACCTATGACGGGGTGATCCTCGACCCGGGCCTGCCGACGATGGACGGGTTCAGCGTGCTTAAACGGTGGCGCGACAAGGGGCTGACGATGCCGGTTATCGTGCTGACGGGATCGCGCAAGGAAGTCGGCGATATGAAAGAGGGTATCCGCTCGGGCGCCACGAATTATCTGACCAAGCCCGTCGATCTCGAACTTCTTCTCGACTGGGTGCGCAGTGTGGTCAATTCGGGCGGCCCGGCGGTGAGGAAGCCGGTTATCGAACACGGGCCGATCCGGATCGATACACAGGCATTGCGGGTCTGGCTCGACGGTGCGCCGGTGAAGCTGTCGCCGTCCGAGTACCGGATCCTGCATTACCTTACCGTGAATGCGGACCGCCCGGTCGCGGCGGACGAGCTCGCGAAGCACAATTTCGACGGCGAGACGATCAAGACGTCGAACGAAATTCCGGTTTTCATCAGCCGCCTGCGCGACAAACTCGGCAAGGAGATGATCCAGACCGTGTTCGGTTTCGGCTACCGGCTGGCGGAGGTCGAAGATACGCCCGATACCCAAACGCCTGAGTCCGAATGAGCCGTATCGTCCCGCTGCCGGCATCGCTGGTCGGCCGGATAGTGCTCTGGGCGCTCTTGCTGTTTGTTGCCAGCATCCTTTTGTTCTGGGCGTTGTTCGGTGCGGCCGCAAGGGAAGTGCCGCGCGAGGTTGTCGATACAAGGCTGATCCAGTTCGCCGATCAGCTTCGCGGATACTGGACCAGCCGCGAAGCGGGCGGCGGGCGCGCCGGCGCTGACGGCGTGCCGACGCCCAATCCGGTGCTCGGCAGCCCGGATGTCGGCTGGATCTGGCAGATCTCCGAGGGCAAGGAGATAATCGACCGCTCCGCGTTGCTGCGCCTGACGGGTGTGGCCCTGAAGTCCCGGGTCACCGCGCCGGGGGCGGCGTTCACCATATCCGATGTCGTCACCCCGTTGGGTGCCATGCGCATCGCCGAGCGGATTGTGGATGAAATCCCGCCATTCAGTTCGGATGACGGCGTCCCCGAAAAGATCCGGGTTCACTATCTGGTCGGCGTGAGCGCCGAGCAGTACGCAGACTATGTCGCCCAGCACACCGCGCGGCTGCGCGACCTTTTCGTGCTGGCGCTGATACCCGTATCGCTCGCCGTCCTTGGCATGCTGACGATTATCGTGCTCGCCCTGCGGCGCGACCTCGGGCGGGTTGCATCGGCGATGGACCAGTATGAGGACGGCGAGGCGGAAACCATCGAGGGCGCGCACCCGCGCGAGTTGCAGCGGCTTGTCGACCGTATGAACGGGTTGCTGCAACAGAACACGATGCTGATCGACCGCACCCGGAAATACGTCAGCAAGATCGCCCACGACATCAATCATCCGCTTGCCATCATGAAAAACGGGCTGAGCGGCGCCGTCGATACGGCCCTGCTTGGGCGGCAGGTGGACCGGATGGCGGGGCTGGTCGACCGCTATTCCAGCCTTGCCCGGGCGATCGGACCGGAAGGGCAGGTGCAGCGCCAGACAGATATTGCCGCCACGCTGGAGGACATCGCAGACGGCTTCTCGATCCTGTATCGCCGCACGCCGCTGGATATTTCCCGCGTGTGCGATCCCGGCCTCAAGTTCTTTGTCGCCCGTCACGACCTGGAAGCGATGGTGAGCAACCTCGTGTCCAACGCCCACAAGTTCGCCGATCAGAAAGTCGTCCTCAGCGCGGAATTGCGGGATGGGAACCTCGTGGTGCGCGTCGAAGACGACGGTCCCGGCATCACGGCCGGGCAGCGGGACGCGGCGCTCAACTGGGGTGGCAGGCTGGACGAGGCCCCGCCCGGTACCGGGTTCGGCCTGTCGATCGTGCGCGATATTGTTGCCCTGTACGATGGCGAGATGCGCCTCGGCGATGCCGCTGCCGGCGGGCTCAGCGTCGAGATAGAGCTTCCCGGAAAACGCCGCTAGACGCTGCACAGACCGATAGTATGGACCCGGGTCAGAGGCGCGCCACGACCGCGATGTCGTCGGTCCCGGCGCACCCGGAAACCTTACTGCGCGGCCTGTACCGCCGGGTCGTCGAGCAACGTCGCGATATAGAATTCGCGGCGTTCCAGGTTGCCGTAGAATTCCTCCAGGAAATTGGGGGCGACGGCACCGGTTACGACCTCGTTCGACAGCAGGGCGTCTGTCCATGCCTTCACATGCGGGAATTCGTCCAGAAGACCTGTTTTGAGAAACCCGTCTGCAATCACGAAGCGCTGCAAAAAAGGTGCGTAGGCGGCATCAACGAGTGACAGCGCGGGACCGTTGAAATATGGCCCGTCATTGCCGCGGCCCACGGCGATGGCCTGTTCCAGGCGCTCGACGGCCTGCGGCGCCTTGGCGAGCCCCGCTTCCATGTCTTCGCGGGTCTTCGTGTAATAGACGCCGTTAAGCGCGCTGGAAAATGTCGGGACGTAGTCGGTCCAGGCGCGGTTACGCGCGCGCAGGATCGGATCTTCCGGGTGCAGCCGGGGCGGCACCGTTTCGTCCAGAAACTCGGCGATGGCGTTGGATTCGAAGAGGATTTCCTCATCGACCTTCAACACGGGAACTTTCCCGTGCGGCGAAATCTTCAGGAACCAGTCGGGTTTTTCCCGAAGATTGACAAATGTGACCTCGAACTCGACGTCTTTTGCGCGCATGGCAATCACGGCGCGCTGAACCCAAGGTCAGGTGAACGAGCTGATCAGATGGTACTTGGCGGTCATAGAACCCCTCCTGTTTGAATGGATCCGTGGATGGTAACGCAATCCACGGGTGTTTTACATAGAGACAGCGGCTGGCAGATCTTCTTCGAGGATCGAGATGTTGAGCGTGTAGGACACTTCGCCTTCCTCTTCATCGCGGTAGAGGACGCCAACGAATTCGTCTCCGAGATACACCTCGATCGGCGCATCGGGCTTCTTCGGCGGCTGGATCCTGATTCGCGTGTTCGAAAAAGTCAGCCGGAGGTATTCCTGTACCCGTGTGATCTCGTTCAACGTCATTTTGGTGCTCCGGAACTGATTTTAGCGGTTATGCAGGTCGAAACTGCAATTTTCAGGCCCGTGGCTACTGAATACCGACCGGAAACGCAAGGGTAGCTGTGTGGGAAAGTGTTGCCCGTGCCGCGCAAAATCGATAGCATCCGAGGTAATATGGACGTTTATGACGATCTGATAATTACTATATGGGAATGGAACAATGACTCGTAAAGCAAACCAGCCTTTTGTGCGCAACGCCTGGTATATCGCCGCCTGGTCGGAAGAACTCGATAACGGCATTCTCTCGCGGACGATCATGAACCAGCCGATGGTTATTTACCGGGATGCCGAGGGCAAGGTAGGCGCCCTGGAAGATCGCTGCTGCCATCGCGGCGCGCCGCTGACCCACGGACATGTCTCCGAAATGGGACTGCAATGCGGTTATCACGGTCTTACTTTTGATACGACCGGCAAATGCGTCGATATCCCGGGTCAGAAAAACATTCCACCGCAGGCGCATGTCCAGGCGTTTCCGATGGTGGAACGCAATGAAATCCTGTGGATATGGATGGGCGATCCTGCGCTTGCCGACGAGACCAAGATCGTCGACTACGCCTATCACGACGACAAGGAAAATTGGCCTCACATGAAGTCCATGTTCCAGATCAAGTCGAACTACATGCTGATGATCGACAACCTGATGGATCTGACGCATCTCGGCTACGTCCATAACAAGACCATCGGCGGCAATCCGCTGAACCATGTCGGTGCCGAGATGAATGCCCGGCAGACCGAAAACGGCGCCTATTTTATTCGCTGGATGATGGATCACGAGCCGCCGCCGACATACAAGAAGGGCGGCAAGTTCACCGGCCTCGTCGACCGCTGGCAGGAATTCGAATATGTCGGGCCGAGCGTCGTGCTCCAGTGGTCCGGTGCCCTTGAAAAGGGCAAGGGCGCCAGGGAAAACCGCGACCAGGACGGCTTTCACCTGCGCATCCTGCATGCGGCGACGCCGGAAACCGATACGACCTTCCATTATTTCTGGTCGGCGGCGAACGGATACCGCCAGGACGACCCGGCGGCGACGCAGGAACTGTACGACGAGATCTACCCGACGTTCATCGAGGACAAGGTCATCATGGAAGCCCAGCAGGACCGCATCAACCTGAACCCCGAGCGCGACCTGGTCGAAATCCATGCCGATGGCGCGCTGGCACTGGCGCGTCTGGCGCTCGACAAGATCATTGCCGAGGACCAGGCGAGCATGGCGCAGGCTGCAGAATAAGGCGCCTGTCCATAACGACTTTGGAAGCGGCGGGGACATTCCCCGCCGTTTTCTTTTTGCGGGACGCTGTTCTACCCTCGACGCCATAACGACATTCCGGAACCCGAAGGAACGCCCCATGGAAATCGCCCTGTTCATATTCGACAAGATGACCCCGCTTGATGCGGTCGGCTCGCTGGAAGTAATCGGCCGGGTGCCGGGGGCAAAGGTCAAAATCGTCGGTAAGACGGCCGGACCGGTGCGGGCCGGACATCTGGGACTGACCGCCGATCATGCAATGGCCGATGTGATGTCGCCGGATATCCTGCTCGTCCCCGGCGCCGCCGATATAAGCCATATCACCTCCGACGATGAAATCCTCGACTAGGTGCAGGCGGTGGATGGGGCCTCAACCTGGACGACATCGGTCTGCACCGGCGCGCTGGTGCTCGGCGCTGCCGGACTTTTGCGAGGCAAGCGGGCGACGACCCACTGGTCCGCGATCAGGCAGCTGGAAGGCTATGGCGCGATTGCCGTCGACGAGCGCGTCGTCACCGACGGCAAGATCATGACCGGGGCAGGGGTGTCCGCCGGGATCGATATGGCGCTCACTCTGCTGGCCGAGGTCGCGGGCGACGATCACGCGCAGTTCGTGCAATTGATGACCGAGTACGACCCGCAGCCGCCATTTAATTCCGGCTCGCTCGCCAAGGCGCCTGACGCCATTCGCGACCGGGCGCTGGCGCTGTTCGCCTGAAACCGCAGGCGGGGATCTCTGGCATGGAAAAGGCCCCGGCAGTTTCCCGCCGGGGCCTTTGACGTCACATCTGAACACCCTTACTTCGGGATGGATCCTTGAATGCCCTGGACGTACCAGTCCATACCGGCAAGCTCGTCATTGGTCATGGTCTTGCCGGCGGGGACGCGTATCTTGCCGGACTGATCCCTGATCGGGCCGGTGAACGGGTGGAACGTCTTCGCCTTCATGCCTGCCATGAACTTTCTGGCTTCGGCCACAACATCGGCGGGGATCTTTTCGTTGAACGACGGAATGCGGATGGTGTCGTCATCCATGCCGCCCCAGTAGTTCTCGGGCTTCCAGGTGCCGTCCATGACCCGCTGCACCGATTTGATGTAGTGGTTGCCCCAGTCATTGACGACCGAGAGCAGGTGGGCGTTGGGGCCGAAATGCGACATGTCGGATGCCTGGCCGACGGCCCATTTGCCGCGCTTTTCGGCGGCCTGCATTGCGGCCGGGCTGTCGGTGTGCTGGATGATGACATCGACGCCCTGATCCATCATGACCTCGGCGGCGGAACGTTCCTTGCCGGGATCGAACCATGTGTTGACCCAGATGATCTTGAGCTCGGCCTTCGGGTCTACCTTCTGCATACCCAGCATGACCGCGTTGATGTCGCGGATGACCTCGGGGATCGGAAAGGATGCGATATAGCCGACTTTGCCGGTCTTGCTGACGCTGGCCGCGACATACCCGGAGACATAGCGCCCTTCATAGGTCACCGAAAGGTAGGTGCCGAGGTTCTTCGCGCGCTTGTAGCCGGTGGCGTGCTCGAAGGTGACCTTCGGGAACTGCTTGGCGACCTTGACGGTCGGGTTCATGAATCCGAACGAGGTGGTGAAAATGACCTGGTGGCCGGTGCTTGCGAGCTTGCGGATCACGCGCTCGGCATCTGCGCCTTCGGGCACATTCTCGACATAGGTGGTTTCGACCTTGCCGCCGAAATGTTTTTCCAGCGCGAGGCGCCCCTGGTCGTGCTGGTAGCTCCAGCCGTGGTCGCCGATGGGGCCGACATAGACGAAGCCGACTTTCATCGGATCGGCCGCCTGCACGCCGCCGACCGTAAACATCGCTGCCGCCGCGACGGCGGCAAAGCGCATGAGATCGCGTCTTTTCATGAATATTCTCCCTGCCTACCGCTCGCTGTCCGGAAAGGCCAATAAATCGACAAAGTTAAGCCGCCCGATCATATGGATACCTAGCGCACTGCACAACGCGCGCATTCACCGATCTGTGGATAACTATGAGACAGAAAGCGCGCGTCCGATCTCCTGCAGGCGTGTCTGCAGTGCCGTCTCGTCGTAGGCAATGGCGGCGCTGTGCCCCCAGACCGGGCCCGGCCAGGCGGGATCGTCCGTGTTGCGGGCGACGATGTGGACATGAAGCTGGCGGACGATGTTGCCGAGCGCGCCGGTATTGATCTTCTCCGGCTGGTACAGATCCGTCAGCGCCTGGCCCGCCGCCGCGATTTCCGCCATCAGCCGGGACTGGTCCGCGGCGGACAGGTCCGATATCTCGACCAGGTCCGGCTGTGCCGGGACCAGGATCAGCCAAGGATAGCGTGCATCGCGCATCAGCAGCACGCGGCACAGGCCGAGCATGCCGACGCTTTCGGTATCGGCGGCGAGGTGCGGATCGAGTTCGAACGTGGTCATCTAAAATTACTCCCCGGAATTCTGCCGGCTCAGGCGGCGGTACTGTGGATTGTATAGGTCCAACGGACCGCCCGGCGAAGGGATATTCGGCTCGGCCCGCCGCCGAAAACGACAAACCTGCAAAACAACCCCATGCACCCGAAGGGGAGGCGGCAATGCGGGCGCCGGCGGCAACGTTGTATGCGTTTTCCTTCTGCGTTTGCCGGGCACACCTTACCGGTTCACGCACGACGGTGTCGCGCGCGTTCCAGCCGGTGGACCCGGGATTTCGAAGTACGGACAGTCTATCATATTAAAGAACAAAAAGCGAACGTATGGTGGTCTTTTCATCCATCGTTGCCGCGAACCACCCTTATCGGTCTCAACCCCGGTTGCTTTGACAGGGCCTTCCACTAGATTGTCCGCACACACTTTCAGGGTAGATTCATGGTCGACAGTCTCACTTCCGGCGCCGCGCGCGGGACCGCCGCTGGGACGGCCGGACAAAATGTCTTCGCCAGCGTTGCGGAGATTCTGGCGCTCCAGCCCTTGTTCCACAGGACGACATCGGGCAGGGCAGTAACCTGGCAGCTTTCGGACGTTGTCCTGGAATTTCTGTGGGACACCGCCCGGCCGGGCATGAAGACAATCGAGACGGGCGCCGGCGTCAGCACAATCGTCTTCGCGCTTCGCGGCTGCAGCCACACGGTCATCACACCCGACCTCGGCCAGGTCGAGCGCATCCGGGCCTTTTCCGCCGAACACGGCATTTCCCTGGACGCGGTAACCTTCATCACCGGACCGTCGCAGGACCTTCTTCCGTCCCTCGACCTGTCGGACCTGGAAATTGCGCTTGTCGACGGCTCGCATTCGTTTCCCGTCGCCTTCATCGATTACTACTATATCGGCCGGCGCCTGCGGACGGGCGGCGTCATGGTCGTCGACAACACGAATATCTGGACAGGCCACATCCTGCGGCAATTCATGTCGTCGGAACCCGAATGGGAGCTTGTGCAAAGGTTTCCGGTGAGTGCGGCCTTTCGCATGGTCGCAACGGCCCCGCCGGACCTGGACAAGGACTGGAAAGAGCAGCGCTACAACCTCAGGCAATCGCGGACCCAGCTCAGGATCGGGAAATTGCGGTTCGCCGCCGACGCCCTCCGGCGCGAAGGGGCACGGGCGTTTATCGCCAAGCTCCTGAAGTGACGGGTCGTTGACGCTTTAGGCAGACAGCCGCGCAGACAGGGTCCGGCGCCGCCGCCGGACCCTGTCCGGTTTTAGACGGCAAGCAGAGGTTCGGCGCAGGGCAGGCGGCACTGGCCCCGTCAGGTGCCGTCCTCTTCCTCGGTCCTGTAAAAATTGCCGGGCACCCGCGGCGCGACGTCGTCCGACGGGGCGGCGCGTCTGGCCTTGTTGGCCTCCAGCATCGCCTCGTAATCGGATACCGCCTGCGGCCCGGCGCGGACCAGTCCTTCGCGGAACCTGTCCATTGGCCGGGTGCTCCAGGCGCTGCGCTCGCTGTAGAACGGAATCCACTGGTTCCTGATCCGGTTTTCCTGGAAATCGAGCACGTTGATCAGTGCGTCCTCGACATCGGCCGAACTGGTCCAGGCGGATTTATAGTGGATGAACCCGCCGCGCCCGACGATCCAGGTCATGTTGGGCAGGCCGCCATAGGTGCGGTGGGCGGTGCCTTCCAGGTCGTCGAGGAACATTTCGCGTTTGATGTTCGAATGGTCGACGAAGGCCTGCGCATTGGCGCGCTTGTCGTCCATGGATGTGTGATGGCGATAGTTTTCGCCGGGATGGGCTTCGTGGGTGTAGATGAATACCGAGCGCACGGCCCGGTCGGCGTATCGCGCGTGGAGGTCTTCCATGGCCTCCGCAGCGATGGCGCAGAACGGTCAGGTGAACGAGCCGAACTCGATGACCGTCACGCCCTTTTTCCAGAATTCCTTCATCTCCACGGTTTCGCCGCTTGCCAGTTCCTCGACCGGAAAGGACGGCGCGCGCATGGTGACCTTCGGCGCGTGCATGGCGAAGTCGAGGAAATCTTCCTGGCCGCCTGTGAAGACGTCGTAATTGTAATCGGTTGCCGACATGGCATCCCCCCTTGTTTATTAAGCGGGAAACACTGTGTCACCGCCGGGTCGGCAGGGCAATCTCCGCCGGGATCACGTTATCGGTGTGAATATGCGTCGGGACCTACTCCGCGTCGGGATCGCGCGTCGCACTCCATGACTTGCTGGTGCCCTGCACCATGTGGCGCACGTTCTCCAGCCCCATCGGCTCCTCGAAGAACAGCGTCCGTTTGGCCGCCATCTCCGGCATGTCCTGGGCGACATACATGATGACGTCCTCGTCGCCGGTGGCTTCGTGTTCGTGATAGGCCCAGGCGGGGCAGACGATGGTGTCGCCCGCCTTGAATTCGTAGCGCTGGCCTTCGACGGTCGTCGCGCCGGTGCCCTGCAGGTAGTGATAGATCGCGACCGAATTATGGCGGTGGTTCGGCACATGCTCGCCCGGATGGATCATCTGGATACCGATGAAAATCCCCGGCGAAGCGCCAGCAAGATCGCCGTGATCCTCGTTCACCAGGGCGACGAAACGGCGTTCGGCATGACGGATCGGATCGTTGCCGAGCTCCGTCAGGAGCGCCTTCCATTCGTCGCCTTCCCATTTGCAGGCGCGCACATGGGTATGGCGCACCCGCTGGAAATACTCGTCGGCGGTGATGACGCGGGCGTTTTCGGAATTCGCGTCGGGTTTCGGCAATGCGGCGGCGCCGCCATCTGCTGCTGCGTTCATGATGTCCTCCACGGGTAGACGGGCTGAATATCGTTTGTTCTTGCCTCAAGACTGCCTGCGATCCTGATATTTGAAAACAGACCGTATTGTGATAACTGATATCGAGATGGAGAATATCAGGCGGCTGGACCTAAATCTGCTGGTGGTGTTCGACGCGATCATGCGGCGGCGGAACGTTTCGCGCGCCGCCGCCGATCTCGGGCTCACGCAATCGACCATCAGCAATTCCCTGAAGCGCCTGCGTGACAGCCTCGGCGATCCGCTGTTCGTGCGCGAAAGTCACGGCGTCGCGCCAACACCCTTTGCCGAGCGGCTGATACCCCATGTCCGGTCGTCTTTGGACGAGCTGAATCGCGGTCTGATGCAGACCCGCACGTTCGAGCCCGCGACCGTGCAGCGCATGTTCAACATCATCATGACCGACATTGCCGAGGCCGTGATTCTGCCGCGGGTGCTCGACATGTGCCGGGCCTCCGCCCCGGGGGTGGCGATCCGCGCGCTTAACCTGTCGATCGACGACACGCCCGAAGCGCTGAAATCCGGCGAGGCGGATATCGCCATCGGGTTCCTGCCCGAATTTTCCGGCCGGTTCTACCAGCGGTTTCTGTTCGATACGGATTATGTGTGCATAGCGGCCGCCGGGAACCCGATCGCGAAGGGCCGTTTCACGCTTGAGAAATACCTCTCTGCCCGTCATGCGATCCCGGAACTTCAGGGGACGGGGCATTCGGTAGTGCAGCAGACGCTGGAACGTCAGGGGATCGAACTGAAGGTCGGCGCCCGGGTGCCGCATTTCCTGTCGATCCCTTTCGTGGTGGCGGCGAGCGACCTGATCGCGACGATCCCCAAGGCGTTCGGCACCACGCTCGGCGCGAGTCCCACCATCAGGATGCTGCCGCATCCGCTGGACCTGCCGAGGGTGGAGATCAGGCTTCTCTGGCACGAAAGGTTCCACGCGGAGCCCGCCAATCGCTGGCTAAGGGAGCAGCTTGTCACCGTTTTCAAAACCGTGAAGTGGGCCTGAGAAGGCGGCGGCCGGATAGAACCGGCGGGTTATTGTTGCACCGGCATCTTTCCCTGCGGCGCGGCGAGTGGCAAAATAGGGCATGACTGAAGAAACCACTGAAATTTCCCTGACGGTCAACGGCGAGCGGGTTACCCGAACCGTTCCCGTCCGCCGTCACCTCGTCGATTTCCTGCGGCTCGATCTCAACCTGACGGGCTCTCACCTTGCCTGCGAACACGGCGTCTGCGGCGCGTGTACCGTGCGAGTCGACGGCGTGGTCGCGCGCGGCTGCCTGATGCTGGCGGTGCAGGCCGACGGCGCCGATGTCGTCACCATCGAAGGCCTGTCGGCGAGCGGCGAAGTCGCCGACCTGCAGATGGAATTCGAGACACGCAACGCGGCCCAGTGCGGGTTCTGCACGCCGGGGATGGTGCTGACCTCCGCCGAACTGCTCTCGCAGATGAAACCGGGAGCCAGCGTGCCGGACCGTGCCGTCATCCGCGATCATCTTTCCGGCAACCTGTGCCGCTGTACCGGCTATCAGGCGATCGTCGACGCGGTCGAGGCGACGGCCACCGCGCGCGCGCAAGGCAACACGGGAGAAGCGGCATGAGCCCGGCAGACGGAAGCGGCCCCGGCCTTGTCGGCAAGCCGGTCGCGCGGCCCAATATCCGCAGGCTGATCCACGGCAACGGGCGGTATACCGACGACATCACCGTGCCCAACATGCTCCATGTCGCCTTCGTGCGCAGCCCCTACGGACATGCCCGGATCAACGGAATCGATACGTCCATGGCGGCGACG
>Ga0255779_1002918_pt1 | contig 17557 bp, 17 predicted proteins | sample 011ome_21_FD_179977 | JGI IMG/M metagenome (GOLD analysis project Ga0255779, IMG submission 179977) | Coastal salt marsh microbial communities from the Groves Creek Marsh, Skidaway Island, Georgia - 011508AT metaG (version 2) | ecosystem: Environmental > Aquatic > Marine > Intertidal zone > Salt...
GACACCACTTTTAAGGTGGAAATGACGAAGAAATACTGATTGATGGCGGCTAGGCCGATGCAGACCGCGCTAAAGACGAACAGCGCGGTGGTGTGCGCTCGGCGCAGCAACGGGTAACCCGTAAGCTGCGCATCGTATAGCACTCGGCCAAACATAATGAACAGCAAAATCAGGCGGCCCGGGCCAAAGGCGAAATTCTTCGGCACGATGGCGGAGTTTGCAATCAATGCGAAATAGCTGACACACAACGCCTTCAAGGCAGCTTCGGTGCTGGTGCAGGCCCACACGAAGAGAATGAAGTAGAAAAAGATTCCGCCCGGAGTGCCTGCTTGGTTGAGCGCCATCAGGCCCAAGACCAGCGCGCAATTCTTGGCAATGTTGGTATAGGTAAAGTGGCTGCGAGCTTGCTTTTTCGAGCCTATTGCCCCGCCTCTCATCGGGGCACGCATCTGATTTGACCGATTCAAAATGACACCACAGACCGCGACAGCTCACGACAGGATTGAAGGTGGAGCTTAGCCATGCAAATACATGCGCTTAAAAATCGAGACATAATTGAAATAAATAAAAGGATTAAAGATCAACAGCGCAAACAATCAGCCAACTGAGCGCTGACATAGCTCCGCATACAATGCGTTAAACTGAGCCGCCACCGCTGGCCATGCAAAAGTTTTTTGCACATAATCGCGCCCCAAGCTGCCCATGTCCCCAAGGGTCGCTGCGGGCAAAGCCATCGCTGCTGCCAGTTGCTGCACCAGCGGATCGACCCCCACCTCAATTGACCAGCCGCAACCTTGCTGCGATAGCGCACTCCATGGAGTGGCGGTGGTGGTGAGTACCGGACAGCCGTAAGACAGCGCTTCGGGAACAACCACGCCAAAATTCTCCGTAAAACTGGGCAAGACAAACAGCGAGGCCTGACGAAACAAATCTTCTTTCGCAGTGCCCGACACCGCACCGGTAAAAATAAACCAATCGGTCAGCCCCAACGAATCGATCTCTGCTTCGAGTTCGGCACGAAAACCACCCTCGTCTGGGCCAGCTAGCACACAGCACCAGTCTTGCGGGCGAAGCTGGTCAATCGCTCTCACCAAATTCATCAGGCCTTTGACCGGATGTAAGCGCCCCATAAACAGCATCACTCGCTTCCCTGAAGGGTGCGCCAAAGGCTCGATCTGTTGCGGCACATCCACCCCAATGGGCACAATCGCTATTTTTGAATTCGGTAAAATCGCCTGCAGTTCCACGCGCTCTTCGACACAAGTAGCGTGCAGCAAGTTGGCTGCCAACAGTTGCGGTCGTTGATAAAGCCACCACGCGAGTTTCTTCTTCCACTTTTTATGATTGAGCGCCCATGGGCGCAACATGCCATGGGTCGTCCAGACCAAGGGGATGTTTAATTTTGCTGCGACCGCGGACGAGGCCCGATTAATTGGTAACCAGAGTCCATGCGTATGGATCACATCGGGCTGTATTTCCCGCACAATAGCTTCAAGCTTTGCAGATAAATCTGCCGTAGGCACATTATGGACTGTGATCCTCTGGTTGTGCAATTTAACATCCTCCGATGTTCGTACCTTAAGCGATTGAACCACTTGGACTGATGCCCCCTGCTCGTCGAGGCGGTCGCAAAGCCGCGCCAACATATAAGATGGGCCACCCGAGGATTTTTGCATTGAAGCAATTGTATGTAAGATACGCATTAGCGCTTAGAAAGTAAATCGATTAGCTTGAGTGACAGCCTGCCACGTCGAGAGGCAAGACGATAGTTTGCACTAGCAAAGCGTACCGCTTGCCAGAAACTTCGAGCAAACAACGCGGGACTCCAACACTGAATGATTCGACTGCTAGCTCGCCCCATTGCCTCCAAATCATAGTCATTCCGCCCGATCGCATCAAAATGCTTCATCATCTCTGCGGGCTGATGGCCATCGAACACATAGCCATTCACACCAAATTCTACCAAATCTTCACTACACCCACAGCAAGACGAAATGAAGACAGGCCGAGCTGCGGCCATCGCCTCATTCACAGTCAGCCCCCAAGTCTCGGAAATTGAAGCGAGGACAAAGGCTTCAGACATCGAGTAAAGAAGCGGCAAGTCAGAGTAATCCACGCGCCCTATTAGTCGCACGGAGTCCTCCAACCCCAAGTCGCAGACTAAACACTCAAGCTCATCTCGGAGCGGGCCATCCCCTGCGAGGACCAAACTTAGATCGCCCGCTCGCCCCTCCTTAACATACTCCGCAAAGGCTCTGATTAACCCTGGAAGATTCTTCTCCCAAATCAGACGGCCAACCGACAGCACGTAGCGTGGAGGCAAGGCATATCGCTGGTGTAATCTATCCTGTTCTGCTGATGAACAGCCCGCAATTGACGATACGAAATAATTATTATCCACCACATCCATCCCCTCAAACAGACATTCTGGCGACTTTCCGAAATACTCAATGTAGCGTCGGGCACGCGTACCCGCACAAAGGACCGCCCCATAACAAGTCAGCATCTGTCTCTTGATAAAATCTTTGATCGCGGAGCGCTTGTGTCCTTCAAGCTGACTATCCGAGAGGGTGGCTAATGGGACATTATTACGCAGCGCCCACAAGGCTGCCCTACGGACTGACCAGTAGCCCCAGCCCATCACCACCAGGACATCAGGAGCGATCATGTCCAGCATCGCATCCAGACTCGCGAGATCGGCCTCCATCACAGGGAACTCATAGTTACAGCTCGAACCATAAGCCGTATCGATATTCTTGCCCGTATCGAGAACGACAAGATCGCCCAAACCTGCGGTCGCTTTAAATCGAGCCGCATGATAAGGTCCGAGGTCTGCCAACACGCAACAGGCTTTTAGATTATTCTCGGGTTTGGTCATAATAAAGCTCCGTCGACTAGCGGAGTAATTCAAGCATCTTGGCAGCATTTACATGCCATGTAAATTGCTCAGCAGTTTGTCGACCAGCGGTTCCCATCGTACGACATTGCTCGGGATCAGATAATAAGCACCCCAATGCCTGAGCCAGCGCAACTTCATCGTGCGGTGGAATCAATCGCCCATCCACCCCATCGCTAATAATATCTGCGGCGCCATTCTCCAGGCAACCGATGACAGGGCGCATCCGCGCCATCGCTTCCAAATAAACGATGCCAAATGCTTCTCCCCAACTGGGCAACGAAAAGATATCTGCGGCGGCGATTGCCTGCATCGTGCCCGCATACGAAATACGCCCGAGGAAACGCACGCGCTCGGTCAAGCCCAGTTCCGCGCTGAGAGTCTCCAACTCATACCGCAACGGTCCCTCACCAACGATCACATACTCCCACTTAAGTTGCGGATGCGTCGCCGAAATACGAGCTAACGCCCGCAGGTTCAAATCAATCCCTTTGAGAGCCACTAGGTTGGAGACACTGACAATCCGACGAGCGATATCCAGCGCCCGCTGCCCTTCAGACACTTCGGTACGATCTGGCAAGTCCGTACCATTCGGAATTACTGCGAGGCACTCTTGCGACAAGCCAAGTGAATGTACATGCGTCCGTAAAGGCTGACCCACGAGCACCAGTTTTTCGCACTGCCCCACCATCTTCTGCAGTAAGGGGAACGAGCGCTTGATGTTGCCCGGTTGCTCCAAAAATGGATCCACCCCATGACACACCGCCAGCACTTTGCCGCGGACTAAATGTCGCCATGCAGGCAGCGCAAATCCTGCATAACGGAGCGCATGGATGATCGCTGCATCAAACGGACCGTGCGATTCGGCGAGCTTACGGATCACTCGCCGCAGCGCAATGCCCGCCGCGGCGGAGTTCAGTGCAATGCCGCCCGGCCACCCGGAGAGCTTTTCCGGCAGGCGTATTAGCGGATACGTGAACATGGCGACCCGGTCTTCTGGTAAGCCCAGTTCCAATGGCAACAAGCGCGGCGAAGCGGGGCGGCCCAAGGTGTTGCCACTAAGCAGGGTGATCCGACAGCCAGCACGGACCAAAGCAGCCACCTGCTGCACGACGAAAATACCACTGATCGGATTTGCTTGTGTCGGCCAATAGCCAGAAACAATTAAGAGATTCATGATACGGACTGAGCGCTTGATGGAAGTTCGCGGATCACTTTACAAGGCACGCCACCTGCCAACACCCCCGCGGGGACGTCTTTGGTGACGACCGCTCCAGCGGCAATTACAGAACCTTCGCCTATTCGTACACCCGGCAACACAGTCACGCCTGCTCCAAGCCAGACTTCATCCTCAAGAACGATTCCTTTGGTAATTGTGCCACGCCCAATGCCTAATTCCCAGACCAGCCCATGGTTCACGGTTTCCAAACGGCAAGCGGGCCCAAGCGCGCAGCGTTGGCCAACACGAATTTTCTCATTTGCATTGGGGCAGCCAAAATGGCTGCCTAAGTTCAGGAAAGTCCCTGCACCGATTATCAGATTTTCGGTGTGCTCGGCCGCGATCAGGATCGGCCCATTGACGAAGATACGCTTCGCCATGTCGATTCCCGCCAAACGATAGAAACGGTAACGATGCCTAGAAAAGACATTTGCCAACGGCAGACTATTGCCAATTGAGATTAGGATAGCTCGAAGAATTGTTTTCATAAGTTACTATCGCCCGATCACACGAGGCCACTCGTCACTAGCGAGATGGCGCAACCTCGCATTGCGACGGATAAAATACATATTATGCGCCAGGGGCCACCCTGCCACAATCTGGTCTCGACGTAAGAGCAATTGATCTTTTGCCACGGGACGCGCACAAGTATGGCAACCCCGCTCCGCCGAAGCACAGGACTCAAAGCCTGCCTCGAAAACCTCCGCCATTGCCTCTTTAATAAAATGAAAAAAACGCCCGTAAGGATACGCAAAATGACGTGCAGCCCCACAGCGGGACAATAGCACTTCACGTGAACGCTCCAAATCCTCGCGGAATTCTCGTATGGGGGTCTCTGCCACATTGATATGCCCCATCGTATGGGCTCCTATTTCGTGGCCGCGAGCTTGCAAGCCCTCTACATCGTTCCAATCCAGAAATTCAGCGGGGGGAAACTCCAAACGAGTTCTGCAAAACGATTCCACCTGCTCATACTTGCTCAACCCGATTGAATTCGGATTAATATAGAAGCAAGCGGTTGCGCCATAGCGCTCCAGTATTTCAGCCGCATGCAGATTATTTTTCAACCCATCATCCGAGCTGAAGCTGATACAAGGCTCATCGTTCTCGCCAGCCAAAATACGCCGAACCGCCTCGGAATGAGATACGAAGACGTGCGTTTGCGCGAGTTCACGCAAAAGACGATCAAAAGGCTCCATCTCATCCTCAAAGATGTGATGCAAGAAGAGCAACTGAACCCGTGGCACACGCAAGGCGGTATTGCTCGCGCGGAGTAGCCGCTCTTTCAAGTGCAATGCTGACAGTGCGCCGCTACGGAGCGAACTGCGCACACTTCTCGGCTGGAGTGCCGCAACCTCACGATATTGACTGATATACTGCATTTTCATTCTAGAGCTTCCTCATCTCCTATTAAGATTGCCCATCGCTCGTAAGCGAACAACTCAAAGTCTTAAAATTTCTTATTCATCCGTAGACGAATACCCTGCTACTTCGAAAGCCCCAACAACAATTCTTCCATCCCTGAATTGACGGAGTATTTAGGTTTCCAACCTGCCCTCAGAAGCCGCGAAGGGTCAGACGTGGAATGACGCAGATCTCCTAGCCGCTCCTCCTCAAACCGAATATCTGAATCAGATCCGAGCGCACGCTTGATCGAATCTGCCAACTCTAGAATCGAAATACTTTTTCCATATCCCGCATTAAACACTCCGCAATGAGCCGAGCCTTCCGCAAGAAAAGCAAGTGCTTCAACGATATCTTTGACGTAAATAAAATCACGCGTCTGTCCGCCATCGCCAAAGATCGTAATTGGCTGCTCATTCTGTGCTGATTCAATAAAAATGGGAACGGCCGCAGCGTAGTGACTGGCTGGATCCTGCCTTGGCCCAAAGACGTTAAAGAAACGAACGGAGGCAGTCGGGAGCCAACCCTCATTATTATATATATCACAATAATATTCCCCATCCAACTTAGTGACGGCATACGGACTAGCGGGAGCGGGGCGCAACGATTCGCGCTTGGGCTGTTCAGGATCCGCACCATAGACCGCTGCGGAGCTGGCAAGAACTAGCTTTTTGACTCCCGCGACACGAGCTGACTCAAGCACACTTAGTAGTCCGTTTACATTAATCTCAACCGCTTCGTTGATACGTTCCATTGACTCTGGGACACTGACCAACGCAGCTAGGTGAAAGACATAGTCGACCCCCTCCATTATGGAATCGAGCAGTTCCCGATCGAGAATCGACCCTTCAACAATCTGGCAATTCAAACCATTAAGATTTTCAACCCGTCCCGTTCGATAGTTATCAAGCACTACAACTTCGGCACGATGTTGGTAATGCTCAACGAGATGACTCCCGATGAACCCCGCTCCCCCTGTAACTAAAATCTTCATAATATGCTAATCATTGTAGGCAAAAAGTTCTATGTCCTTCCGGTATACTTTTTCCACGATGGCCCGCATCTCTGGAGTATATGGTGTCTGATCTGTTGGAGGTCGATCCGTGACATTGATTTTAGGCAACGGCTTTACTGGCATCCCAAGCCGGGCCTGAACAACTGCGACATCTTCATCCATACGTTCGAAGCGACCGACAAAATCGACCTTCAACCGATACTCTGAATCACAAACCCACCAATGCTGGGGCTTGAAATGCACCCAAGACCAGATATTCTCGGGGGTCACCCAGCCATGAACAAAGCTCTCGAAGTCAGGAAATGAAGCCAAATTTTGCTCAGCCCAACAACGGTCCAACTCATTCAAACCTCCCTTTTTAAGAAAGGTATAGGCTGAGAATAATCGATCATAGGGATTCCGGACAAACGTGAACTTGAAATACTGCTGAAATTTGCGCGGATTGGTACGCTGATATTCAGTGTAGTGCAGATGTCGCGACGGGCTATCAAATAGCGTCCTGGTCAGGCTCGTCCCTGCAGCCTTCGGGATATGAATAAACACGCAGCAGTGGGCATTCGGATAACCACTGTAAACGCCACGACGGCGGAGGTCGGCCATGCGCATACGTAGGATCTCGAACTTAGAATATTTAGTATTCATAAGGAATGAAGTGACTTAACGAAACAGAGGAGGAAGCGGCTCACAAAAATCTGGTAATACGAGCGGGAAGCTTGGCACGGATCGCATCCAAGATCTCACGGTCTTCCGGATTGAATCCGTGTATCAGGATATAGGATCCGTGGAAAACTAGATAGAGTAAAGGCAACGACGCAGCCAGGCTATACATATTAAGCGCAACCCAGTAATGTACTCCCACGCCAGCCAAAACCGTTAAAACTGAGGGGAGGCACCAGGCTTTGTATTTTGCATCCCACCACTGTAGCCCAAGTGATTTCCATGCCACAATAAGGGCCGCCGAATTCACGCTTAACGTCACAAGGATGACGACCAGAGCAATTCCATAGAGTCCAAAGAGGGGAACGATCGTCAACAGCAAGACGGCTCTCAGCAGAATGCTTCCAGTGTTAATAACAAACATCTTTCGCTCTCGCCCACACATATTCAGGACATTTCCCATTGGACCCGCGATCAGATTAAAAAACTGCGCCAAAAGCAGTAATCGAAGAAGCATTGGTCCTTTATCAGTAAATCCCTCACCATACAACCCGAGCAGCTGAGTCGCAAAGATCGCGAGAAAAATGATTAGCGGTAAGGAGAGTCGAACCAACCAATCGGTGCTGAGATGATAGATCTTTCCCACCTCTTGCATTTTATTTTCAGAGGCCGCAGCAGCGAGCATCGGTGCGACAATCGCGAGAAACATTTGCAGGAACACTGAGGGGAGCATATACAATGTATTGGCGACGACGAGCACCCCTACAGCCGCCGCACTGGCAGTCAGACCAAGAATGAATCTCTCCAGAGGCTGCGCCCAAAATCCCAGCAAATTATTGCCATACATCACTTTGGCATAATCCCGCCATGCAGGAAGAAGACGAAGCCCTTGATTACGCCCGGTCGGGTAGCGGCAAAGGTGCCGCCAAATACCAAACAGCATCCAGGCTAAGGCAACTCCCATCGAAAGATTCACCGCCCAAAGATACCCCGCCACGTAAAAGCCTAGAGCGAACACTAAGATCGAAAAAAGGACTTTCGCCGTCAACTGCAGAATGCTGGCCCCCATCACGACATAACGGATATCTAAAAAGCCACGAAGTGCCTGCGTGCTCGCATGGAGCAGTAGTCCGAGGGGGAGCATAATGGCAGCAGCCAGCACCTCCGATTCGTGACCAGCAAGGTCGGGCCATTGACGGACTAAAAGAGGCAAGCCAGAATAAACAACCGCAACTCCAAGCAAACCCATTCCAGCAAGTAGAGCGAATCCACCCTTCACCAAGGCATGCAGCTCTGCATATTCCTGCTTGCGTACATGCTCCGGGATGAAGCGTACCATGACTTGGGCTATTCCCAAGCCGAGTAAGCCCGAGGCCGCAGTGACGCCTGCCTGCAACAGACCAAAAACCCCCAAACCCTCGGCGCCGATCTGCCGAGCCAGATAGATCTGGAAGGTAAAGCCGACGAACATGGTATAGATGTTGCCAACTAGAAACCAGGACGACTGACTGGCCACTTTCTTTGCAATGCTCAATTTGTATTTATCCTAAGTAATTTAAAGAAACTTACGTAAACGCGGTATCATCATCTGGGCGTGCGCCAGCGACTTGTAGTGATGATTACTCTCGTCAGGGTTTAGCAACGTCGACAAGACTAGGCCATCCCGCCCTGAGCTCACTTCATCCAGATTAAGAAAAGGGACCCTATTCTTTTCGCAGTATGCTTCCACCATCTGATTAAAGTGCACTGTCAATGCGGTCCGCTCTTGTTGACTCGCCGTCACAGCTTTTCGTTGATTCGCAACTTCACCAAAGTTTTCTCCATCTCTGATTGTAGGCAATGGCGTACTGACCACAATTGGTGAACACTTTTGAGCCACCTGATCGATGAATTTCACATAGTTTGCAGTTGCCTGCTCCAACATGCACTCAACTGAATCATTATATTTCTTAGCACGATACCAAATCACAAAACCAGTATCCACTTCTCCTAGCATCAGAATGGTTTTAGTACCAGTGGGGACACGCTCCAAGGCAGCATGGAAAGTCTGAAGTGCCTGTGTCTTAGAATTCGGATTTTCTAAGCCCGACACGGTCGCACCTCCGACACTACACACTTCAAAGCGGGTCAAAGGGAACGCAAGTCGGAACAAATCATGCTTAAAAACTAGCGTATGGGAGTCCCCTAACACAAGCACTACTCTTCTTGCCGAAAATTGGTGAAGACGACGGAAGATCATTCGAATAACACAAAATAATCGGTTCATAATAGCGTTGGCTTGAAAGTCTAAGGGAGGGGTTCACACCACTTCATTCTATAGCCGATAATATTTGAGCCTCCCATCGTGGGGCAATTACATCCCAAGACCATTCTTGAGCCATGGTTGTACCCTCCCGACCCATGCGCGAACGCAGCTCGGCGTCAGCCAACAGCTCCGCCACGCGCGCGTAAAATTGAACATCATCCCAGACGACATAACCATTTGCTTCGTCCACAACAGAATGTGCTTCGTAGTAACCGAACAGCACGATAGGCAAGCCACAAGCAGCCGCCTCTTGCGTCACCTTCGGGACACCTTCGGAACCGGAAGGCATCACAAATAAATCTGCCGATCGGAACGCCTCAGCCAGATCCAATGGTTGCAGATTACTAGGGAAAGACAAATTCCCGAATCCTTCCGCTTTAGCCTGAAAAGTCGCGAGTTCCTGCGAACCATGTCCACCATACCACACAAAATCAGCTTCTGGATGGCGCTTCGCAAGCTCCACAAACATATCAGGCCGCTTCCCTTCCTTTAAGTTTCCAGCAGAAACCACCCTAGTTCGCTCTGAACTTTGCTTTTGCTCTGAAGAGAAAAAGATCGAATCATTTATCCCCAACGGAACGACACTGAATTTATCCCCATAGCGCGGCCGCCCCATCTCAGCCAAAAAGGGACTAATTGCGATGACATGATCCGCTTGTTGATACAGTTGATCTAATCGTGACAAGGTCTTCGCATCCACTGCCTGACAGAACACTGGGTGTTTCGCCCATTGCGAATATTCTCGTTGCCGATCTTCATCACCGACCAAGCCCTCCAGAGTTGCAACAACAGGCACACGCCGCCCCATTAGTCGACGAATACGTAGCCCCCACGAATCAAACCAGCGCCCTCCTGGATAGAAAATGGCATCGACAGGGGATTGGTATTGCACGGTAAGATGAGCCCGCCAAAATCCGTTATGAATCAGCTTTCGCAGATGCACATTCCGACGCTTTGCCACCAAAGGATCCGGCGCCTCATAGTGAGGTGCAATCCACTCCACGTTCGGCTGGTCGAATCGAGACAACATCGCCTTGGCATTTGAAATTTGAGCGTTGGTATTGGCAGCATCGACCCAACGAGGGACAAATATTTTTTTCATACTCAACTAATTTTTATGTTTTGATAATATTTCTAAAAACAATGCTTCATTGAATGGTTGATAGAATCGTTCGTACCAATGTCGGATTTCGTCAGCCACAGCATTGGAAGGAGAATCCGACCAAAGAAATTCCCATGTCTCCAAATCGGTATTAGCAATATACGGATATTTGTAATCTTGCCCAAAAATTTCATTTCCCTCTGGCAGTTTGCCTGAAGTCAAAAAGACACTAGGAATTCCGAAGCGCGCACAATCAAACGCTGTCGTGGAATAGAATGTAACTTGCAATGCGATTTTATGCCTGTCTGTAGCCAAATCAAAATGGCCTGTTACATTTTCTAAAAATGGAAACTCGTACAGTTCAGAAGCATCGACACAATGATTAAATCTGGGGTGATGATTCAGTAGCACTTTTATACCATATTTGTTAATAAAATCGGCACTTAAAGACAACCACCTAACAAGAAGACGGATCTGCTCATAATTCCGCTCTTTACTCATTGAAACAGTCATCTGAGGAGAAATGAGAATCATCTTTCCTCCAAAAACCAACGGACAATTTCCCGCACAAGAATCGCCAAGGGTGACCAGCCTCTCCTTATAATAAGGATCGTTGGCGAGGAAGATATCCTCAACCCCTCTACCATAAACCAATACTTTCTTATTGTTTTCTTTCATGCAGGAAGTTGCACCTTCAGCACAAAAATATCCTGGCTGTGTAGATGACACAATACCATGCTGATAATCATAAATTTCCGCCTCAGGAGAAATCCCACGGAGCACACCTCCAAGCGAGTTAGAGAGAGTCACATACAGCGGACTCTGAAGCCGGGAAAATGTCAGGAAATTTATAACTCTACCAATCTGCTGCTCTCTTGCCTCAAAGCTTTGGCTGACCTTGATTACCTTTCTCATGAAAAGGATTAGAAACAGTATAAAGGCAAACCCAAAAACTCCCTTCCCTTTTGGAGCATCCGTATCGTAATCAGGCTCTTCGACCAACAAATATTTCACTCCTTTTTTTTTGCAGCATATAATAAATTTTTCTAAATATGGGTTTTCACCCAAGCTGCTACGGTTAAAATGCTGTGGGTAATAAAATATTATATCGTATTTATCATTCGACAAAATAAAGCGAATCATCTGCAAAAACGACACTACGATACTTGAATAGACTCGCAGGCTCATCTGCATACTAAATCTGAAACTCACGCTTAAGGGCTTCGACTTCAGACAGAAGCTGTGAGCTTACGCCGTCCAGCAGATATCTATTATCGTCTTCTCGCGAACGAATTGATTTAATCAATTCATTTGTTTTTTCAGTAGGCTCCACATTCAGTCTCTCAAAGCATTTCAGTAATACTTCGGGATTTCTTACGAACTCGTCGTAATTTAAATTTATGGGGCTTATTATTTTCCGGGTGCTGACAAGTTGAGTGTTCATATAGATAATGGAACGCTCAACAACAGAAAGTTCAGACCATGCCTGCTTCCAGTTCTCATCAATACAAAGGGGAACGCAAGATGATCCGAATTCCTTAAAAGGCTTAATTTTGTGAGGAGAGCTATCGTCGAACCACCCCTTCGCAACTATTGACGCTAACACATCTTCGTACTTTCTAAAAACGACAACCACTTGCCACTCGGGGTATTGCTTTTGTAACTGGGCGATCGCTTCCGTGACCCCAGGTATCTTAAAGGCAAACGTATAATCACCAACAATCCTTTCCAGGTCACTTGAGCGGAATGAACACTCCCATCGCCCCTCGATCTCTTCTTTACTTTTAAATTTGTATACAAAACTGTCATCGCAAGGATTGAAGTTCAGCCGTCTTCCTGCTATCGATTGACTAAGTAGTTCCTCAAAACAATAACTCTCAAAAAGCTGAGTCCATTCCTGCCGAGAAACGCGATCAATACAATTAAGCAACGAAGGCATCATAGGTGGCTCAAAGAAATATTCTACATCCTGTGCAGAGCCTAGAAAATTTCCAAAAAACGTCGTTCCGGTTCTAGGAAGGCCCGTTATCAATACTTTATTTATATTATGTAATCTCATATCATCTTTTTACATTTTTTGATCGAGGTTCTTATCCGCCTTGACGTGCTCCAGTTCTGGAACCGCTTTCCGCACACAATCAATCAATTGCTGCTTGGCCCAATCTCCCTGCTCACGGAGCTGCTGTAAGGTGGCGATCGCAGAGTCGACCGACTCCCGACCATGAAAGAGCGGTTGAGTGACCACGCCGACATTGATGAAGCGCTCGAGATCGACGACCTCTGCGGGATCACTAAATTCTTCATACAGCTTCTCGCCTGCCGTGTCTGACGCAGAGAAGAAGCATGCCCACTCCTTGGAGTCAGCAGGCCGCCCCTCCATGAACGCGCGGGCTTCTTCAGCTGAGTCACACTCAACCGGCACATAGCCAGACTCTTTAAGGTAAACACGCGCGATTTCGGCAAAAGTGAGCATATCCCGATCTGGATCAAATTTCGGAAAATAGATCTCGCGGTTCTCTCCGGTGAAGCAGCCGAGAATACACAACTGCCCCGCCTCCTGGTGCGTGATAAAATAGCGGCGCACATCACTCGGCGCGGAAAGTGGTTGCTGCTTGGCTAAGCGATGGCGAAAGCCATGCAAGAGGCTGCCATCCGAAAATGCCACATTGGCAAAGCGCGCACTGCCAAAGTGAATCTCATCTGCCCGAGCGAGAAAGGCACGCTCCATAAACGCCTTGGATGCCCCCATTAGATTGGCAGGACGCACCGACTTATCCGACGACACGCTGAATACCGCGCGAATCGTCGGCATCTGTGCCAATTGATCGAGCAAGCGCGCATTCGCCAACACATTCACCTCCAATAGGCGCATCAGCGTAAACGCATCACGCTCGGAACGCACATGCTTGAGGGCAGAAAAGTTCAACACGTACTCATACGAATACTCTCGCAAAAGAACGGCCATTTCCGGACCGCCATAATCGATCGCAAAGGTCTGAAAATCCTCCGGCAACGGGTAGCTACCCGAGCGCAAATCACGAACCACCTCGACGAGATTATTTTCTGAAATGTCCAGCAAGTGCAGTGCCCTTGGTGCGAACTGGCACAATTCTCGCACAAATGAAGACCCAATCGACCCAGCCGCACCAATCACCAGCACACGGGCATCCCTCAATTGCTCGCGAATCCGATCTGAGACAGCCGCGATATCCTCCGCAAGGAATGACCGCTCACGCCCGAGTATGGCTTTGTGAAGTTTGGTTTCCGTTAATGTCATCATGCTCCTCTTTAATTTCTATAAGTATTTTATAGCCCTCTCGCGCTGTCCAGTTGCGCTGGCATCCCGACATCCATCCAATCGCCATCCAGAGGATAGGCGCCACAAGGCTGGTCGGATTCCAGTGCCTCTTCAAAGATTCGAGTCACCGGAAAAAACGTATTCTTGGGGACGGCCTTCAGTGCCTCGGGAGAAAAGACATAGACGCCCCCGTTAATCGTTTTTGTAAGAAATGGCTTCTCCTCCAGTTGCGTCATGCGATGATCCACCGTTTCCACGCAGCCGAAGGGGACTTCATGCGAGTAATAGTGAACCCCCATGGTCGCGTAATAATCACCCGCTTCGTGAAAATGCAGCATCTGCGAAATGTTTCCTTCAAACAATAAATCTCCGTTCAACAGAATCAACGGATGCTGCGGCATCTCAGGGAGCAACGACAGCGCACCACCGGAGCCAAGGGGCTCATCCTCATGTAAATACTGAATTCGGCAACCCCACTTGGAGCCATCACCGAAATAGTCTTCGATGACATGCGATAGATAATTGACCGACAGAAAGATCTCACGAATCCCATAGCTCACCAGATGCAGGACAAGGCGCTCCAGAATCGGCTTACCCGCTACTTTGAGCATCGGCTTGGGTATATCTGCGGTCAGCTTGCCCAATCGTGTCCCTTTGCCGCCCGCCATGATGACCGCCCAATTCGGCTTAGCTCCGCCACCCAGAATGGAGTGCATGGTATGAATGCCAACAAACTTCCCCGATTCATCCAGAATAGGGACTTGCTCAATAAACCTGGCCTGCATGAGCTCCAAAACATCCGCACGGGCGGTATCCGGAGCGACCGATACAAAATCACGGGTGTAATGAGGCTCAATCGAAGACGCCAGATCCGCACCTGCGATAATCGCGCGTCGCAGATTGCCATCCGTTAAGATTCCCCTGACGGAGCCATCTTCACAGACAATTGCTACGGCAATGGCAGAGTCATTGATGACACGTAACGCATCCAGAATCGATGCATTCGGCGAGAGCTCAAATTTTGTTAACATAAACACAGGAGAGATTAACTCAGTCTACCAAACACCCCAGCCACCATCGACGGCGATGTTTTGGCCGGTCACGTAAGCAGATAGGTCACTTGCCAAAAAGGAAATCACCCCTTTAAAATCTTCTTCGCAGGCCATACGTTTCAGCGGTGTCTTCTCGACATAGCGTTCGACAAATTTTTCGTCCTGATTTCTGAAAACGCCTCCTGGGGTGATTGCATTGACCCTTATTTGCGGAGCAAGGACGGTGGCGCACCAGCGTGTAAATTGCAGCAATCCCCCCTTGCTGGCCGCATAGGCTGCTGGGTTATTCATTTCCGTGCCTTGATACAAACTCAAGTCGGGGCCGTGCACACCATAGATACTGGAGATATTAATAATACTGCCATGTCCCTTTGATTTAAGCAAAGGAGCCGCCGCTTGAGTCAGTGCGAAGACCGCAGTCAAGTTTACCTCCATCGCACGCCTCCACGTATCGACGGACTGGCTCTCAAACGGCTCGTTCCAACCTTCCAGACCGCTGGTGCCGACAAAAGCGGCACAGTTGACCAAAATGTCTAGGCTTCCCAATGCCTCCGCGACCCGACCGGGGAGTGTAATCACCGCAGCCTCATCTTCAAGGTCGACCGCAAAAGGTAGCACTGCAACGGGATGGCGCGCTTTCAACCACTCGACTGTCGAACGGCAATCCTCTTCAGCGCGATCGATGATGGCAATCGAAGCGCCCAGCTCCGCGAGCGCATCGGCCATCGCGCGGCCAAGATGCCCAGCGCCACCAGTGACGAGCGCCACTCGGCCACTCAAATCCATCAGTTTTTTAACGGTTTCCATTCACACTCCTTTTTTTCATCAGAAATTCAGTGAATTCAAAATCCAGGGCGGTGTCGATATCAACGGCATGCACCTCAGGAATCTCGACGGCACCGACCCGACCATTCCAAAAAGAGTCTTCTGCCAGCACAAACGCCGGCGCAGTCACATAAAATGCCGTCGTAATATCATATAATGGCGGGCAGTCTTGCCGCCGAGTGACTTTTGTTTTCAGTGGAACAGCGAGCTCAGCCGATCCATCTTCGGTAAGCCGAACAACATTGAACGACGGGTGACGATTGGTCGCGCAAATCGAGAGCACCGTATCCCACTCGCCGGAAAGAAAGGTCTCAATGCCACGATCCACCTCTGCAGCGGTGCGCAGCGGCGCGGTCGGCGGTAAACTAACCATCATCTCCATCTCTGGTAGCCCAGATTCTTTAATCCACTCCACGGCATGCCGCCATGCCAGACGCTCGGGCGCTCGGCTGGAGGCCAGCTCCGCGGGGCGCACAAAGGGGACTTCGGCACCATATTCGCGGGCAATTTCAATAATTGCCGCATCGTCGGTCGAGACAAATACCTTATCGATATACTTCGAATCCAACGCCGTCTGAATGGCATAGGCAATCAGCGGCTTACCATTGAGCATTTTGATATTTTTACCCGGCAATCCTTCGGACCCCCCTCTAGCAAAAATCCATGCGTAGACTATTGGTTTATTCTGCATACCCAAGTGTGTTCTTTGCTCGATCGCTCTGCCGCTTCAATTAATTTTACCGTGTCCACGGCGTCATCGAAACTGCAACCCTGTGTTGATCCCTGGCCAAAGGCCGATAGGTGCATGGCACGGAATAAATCATTCCGCTCCACTTGAAAAAATTGTTCTGTGCCGTTGTGGATCAATCGGTTGCCGATAAAATCCAGATGCACCGTCCCTCCATCATATTGGATCGTGCAGTCGCGACGAAGATTCCGGTCTAAATAGTTCACTTGGCAACTAATCACCGGGCAATGCTCCGTCTCAAACAACAGCCCGAAGACATCGTCTGAAGTGATCTCCAATTTGCTGAAATGTCCACCCAAGGCTGCAACCTTACGCCACGGGCCCGCTAGTGCTTGTAAATAGTCCAACTCATGACTCAGATCGCGTAGCACTCCCCCGCCCTGCTCCTTGTGGGATGAATAAGACTCGCGATAATCCGTATCCGGGCGCCAATCCGGAAGATACTGTCCAGCATAGGCATGCATTGAGTAGATGCACTGCCCCCGCAATGCTTCAGTGGCAGCAAGGAACAGCGGATGAAACCGCAATACATATCCTACTCGGACACTAAAGTTATAATCTGAAAAAGATTGCGGGCATTCGCCAGACAAAGGCTTTTCAACGAGGCAAGATCCACGAAACCCCCCAGCCTCAAGCTGATCCAATGTTTCCGCATGCTCCGATGTGCGATTTGCAATCACTACGTAATCGGGCTGAAAGTGCTCAAGCCCTTCTTCAAGAGTGCGGTAAGCCACTTCGGCATGACGACTGACAATCGCAGTATCGGCACCGAGTTGCTTCAGGACCGTCTCGTGGCGGCGCCCGATCGAACCATAGCCGATGATCAAACTCTTCAATCGTTTATTCTCCATCATCCGCGTTGATGTCATGAAATGATTTCTTGATGATCCCCTGCAACTCGACCGTCGCAAGCATACGCACAATTTTTTGAGCAGTATCCGCTTGCTCCGAAGGATGTATCAAATCCCGAATGTCGTGCCTGAATGATTCAGTTAAAGCGGTCTCAATGGCCTGACTAATCGCATTTGTATCTGCC
>Ga0255779_1002921_pt1 | contig 17549 bp, 18 predicted proteins | sample 011ome_21_FD_179977 | JGI IMG/M metagenome (GOLD analysis project Ga0255779, IMG submission 179977) | Coastal salt marsh microbial communities from the Groves Creek Marsh, Skidaway Island, Georgia - 011508AT metaG (version 2) | ecosystem: Environmental > Aquatic > Marine > Intertidal zone > Salt...
AAGGAGCCACTAGGAGGCACCTTTAACACGTGATATCGGTAGAAGCACGTTTAACAAGAGCCTTAACTGAGCTCCCTCAAAAGGCCTTCCCTTCAAAGCGCAAACGCAGCTTTTTTAACCACGATAACCGGTCAACAAATAGTTTACCTTCTAGATGGTCAATCTCATGCTGTAGACATACGGCATGCATACCGATCACTTTGCGCTCAAACTCGACGCCATATGCATCTTTTGCCCTCACCGTGACGCAAGTCGCTCTAAGCACCAGCCCCGATACCCCAGGAACCGACAAGCAGCTTTCCTGCACAAAACCCCACGCGGATTTTTCAACCACCTGCGGATTGATATAGATCGCCTCTCCAAACTCATCATCGGGCACGTGAATCAATACCACTTGTTGTGCAATGCCCAACTGCGGCGCAGAAATACCAATCCCCCCCTCGGCGAGAAGTGTATCTCTTAGGTCTGTAATCAGTTGTGCAAGGTGGTCGTCAAAACGCGCGACACAATCCGACACTAATCGCAATCGCTTATCGGGTAGCTCAATAATTGTCAGCGCCGTCATGGCATCACCAACTACAACACGGTTGACGCTTTGACATTAGCGTCACTTAAGAGGCCGCGTTTACGGATGAGTGGCATAGCCACCGCAAGCGTCACTAGGAGCAGCGCAATCTCAATAGCATAGACCGTCATATAACCGGCCGCATGGGTGGACGCTGCGGGCGTCAACGGTGGAACCAAGCTATCTACTAGGTCGCGAATAACGCCCGACAGAGCCAACCCGGCACCTGCCGCTGTTGCCTGTACAGCACCCCAAGCTCCCAGTGCAAGACCCGTCTGTTCCTTCGGCGCTCGACTCATGGTCGCAGTGAGCGTACCGTGGGCAAACAATGCACCGCCCACACCAATAAGAAAATTACCCATTACAAAGACCGCTGGCGTGCTTAAGGGAGCCGAGGCGATCACCAGCGCAAAAGCGGGCAATCCCATTGCGGCACCCCAGCTGGCAACGGCATTGGCTTCTGCGCCTGTACCTACTGCTTTAACAGCAACCGCAAAACCAATGAGGCCACCCGCTGCGAATAATGCCGTGAGCAGCGTAGTGGCACTCACCGATAAGTTAAGTACATGCCCGCCAAAAGGTTCTAGTAGTACGTCGGCCATACCGAAGGCCATGGTGCCAAGACCAACGAGTAGCAATCGACGCACCGTATCCTCGCCTTGGCAGAAATGGCTCCACGACTCAGTGAACGTTGTATCGGACGGCACCTGCATTAGAGCTCGCTCACGCGAACGTGGCTCTTGCTTCCAGACCGCAATAAAGTTCAGCGCCACTACCAATAACGCTACTGACTGAATAACTTTAACCAAACGCCCGGGGCTAAATTCCTGCAGTAATGCACCCAAGACGAGTGCACTACCCATCATGCCAAGCAAGAGCATGACATACATTAAGCCAACCACCTTAGGGTGTGAGCGCTCGGGAGTTAGGTCTGTGGCTAGTGCGAGCCCGGCGGTTTGGACTACGTGCGCACCGGCGCCCACCAACAGAAATGACAGTCCAGCCGCTAGTTGCCCAACCCATGCCGGCAACACACTTGACTCCCCCTGCCCGGCCAGCACCAACAAGGCGAAAGGCATGATAGAAAAGCCCCCAAACTGTGCCAGGGACCCATTCCAAATATAAGGTACGCGCCGCCAACCAAGCGCGCTCTGGTGATTATCCGATCGAAAGCCAATGAGCGCCCTAAGTGGCGCAAAAACCAACGGCACAGCGAGCATTAGGCTCACCAAAGATGCCGAGACGTTGAGCTCAACAATCATGACACGATTGAGGGTACCCGCCAGCATAACCAGAGTTATGCCTACAGAAACTTGAAATAGAGATAACCGGAACAATCGCCCCAACGTTAAATCCGCGGTGGCGATTTCGGCGAAAGGAAACCAGCGAGGTGTTATGTGAGGAATAAAACGGCGCATAAGCTACCCTAGCTTGCTTGCACGTTACTCAGACAAAAAAATAGGGATGCCCTGAGGCACCCCCATCTAGGAAACACATGACTTATTGGATCAATCAACCGCCAAAAAAAGCGGGGAACCACGTCGTGTTTTCGAGTACTGCGAAATGCACCGTAAACGCAATCAACGCTACGCCACCTAGCAGCGCAGGAATACCTACGGTTGGGTTAACAACGCACCAGATTTTTCCGTTATTCACAGTAGCCTCCTTAACCTAACCAGGGTGTGAGTGAGTAAACCAGCGCATGCGCGACCAAAGAGATCACAAAAAATACGCGTGTTCCGTCAATTATGTATTTGTGAATCTCTTCTGATTCACGAATGGTAAGACCTGTTGGCCAAACCTTTTCAGCTCCGTTATCCACGTTAAATCCTCCCATGCCTCAAGGGGCTTGTTTTCACAGTCGGGACCCGTAAGGCAGCTCGAATCCCACGCCAGACCACGCTAACCAACAAAACTCGAACTGTCAACTTTTATTGTCGCTTTTGAATGTCATTTTGTTGTGACATATCGTGATGGCAAGCGGATATTGAATGAGGTGCCGAGTGCCAGGGCATTACGCTAAACGCACATACCCCATGATAAAAAGGCACCTAGAGGTCATTCCGTCATTTCAGATGTGCCTAACACCTTCTCTGTAAGTTGTGAGGCACACTAACAACGACAGGAATATCCCCACCTACTCACACGCGGCGAGATCGTGGGCGGGGCATGGCTTTTTAAACCGTCAGAAAGAACTTACGTTTGGTTAATAGCGGAAGGCCAAAGACCGACGAGAACGTACCGCCACGCTTGGTAACCAGTGGCACACCAAAAGACGAATTCTTACCCGTCAAACGTTTGCTGGTCGTAGGCAAACCCAACATGGATGACAACGGGGTAGCCGACGCAGTAGCAAAGCCTAATCCCAACAGGCCAGATAGCGTGAACCCCGGTGCAAGCGGCTTCAACCAACGCGAGAAATGGCTTAGGCCATCCTGCTTGGTATTAAGCCCCCAGAAGTTCGAGAACGGCGTATCCGAATTCATAAGGACAGGCAGTCCCAAGAGGTTCGACAATGGTGTTGCTTCTTCCCACCAAGGTACGAAAGGTTCGGGTGGTGGTTCATGACTCAGTGCCAAGGGGTTATGAGACTTGAGAATTGCTTCCGCCGAACGTCCCATGCCAAACGGTGGTGATACCACAACCAGCGAGTGGCCACCGGCCAGCTGATCCGCATAGAAAGCGGCGTGTTCGCCTAGAAAGCCTCCGGCACGAAGGGCCGATTTAATTTCCGCAGAGCCAGCCATCGGAGTTAGCGTCACGACATTTGAGGCATCAAATCCATTGGCCAACAAATCGCTTGTGGCTGCCTCAGCCTGAGTTACCTGTTCATACAACCGTGCTACAGCCATCATCATGCACCTCCCTAATTGGGTATCAATATGTACAAAGCTTGTACGGTTGGTTGCTACAGTTGGTCCACTCGATTAGTGAATTTTTTAGCGCCTATACCTACAAGCCCCGATCGCCGGCCACGAGTTGTCAGTCAGTTATCTGACTACCTCCATAAAATAACCCGGCTCGGCCTTCTGAGATAGGGCACGCGGCATCGTTTTACATATTAAAGGTTCCATAGTTTGAGGGGCCAAGCTCCAGGCTTACGGTATAAATCGTCTAGCAAAAACGAACTCCCCTATCTTGATTGGAACGTTTCGCGCGACACTTCTGTACTTCTAGGTAACCTTACCCCGTATCTGAAAGCGTGCGGCGCGATATGTCTCATACTTTAGTAACTCTGCAAGGGCGTTTAACGCCTCATACGCATCCTCGAAGGTGTTGTACATGGGCGCAAATCCAAAACGGACAATATCCGGGGCACGAAAATCAACCACAATGCCGCGCTCAATAAGATCCTGCGCAATGGCGTAAGCTTGTGGGTGGCACACGGCTACCTGGCTACCACGGTCAGATGCCAGCTCCGGCGTGATGAGGCGTAAGGAGTCTAAGTCTGGCTGTGTATTCAATGCATCGATAAAAAAGGCACACAGCGCCACTGACTTATCACGCAGCGCTGTGAGGGACACGCCATCAAAGCAGTCAAGTGCAATGTCGAGTGCGCGCATGGCAAGGATAGACGGAGTTCCAGATTGGTAGCGAAGCACGCCATTTGCAGGGGTGTAAGTGTGCTCGAAATCAAAGGGCGCATGGTGCCCCAGCCAACCAGCCAGTGGCTGAAGCACTTTATTTTGATGGCGCTTGGCAACGTATAAAAACGCAGGAGCTCCAGGACCACCATTGAGAAACTTGTAACCGCAACCAACACCAAAATCGACCCCCGAGGCATCAAAATCTACAGGCATCGCACCGACTGCATGGGCAACATCCCAACATGTCAGCACGCCAGCGTCATGGGCCGCCTTGTTGATGAGGCGCTTATTGTGCCGCCGTCCTGTTCGATAATTCACCTCCGATAACAGCACTACGGCCACGTCAGAGGTGAGTGACTCCATGAGCTTTTCAGGCGCTGCCTCCCTCACTTCGCAGCGCTGAGCACCCAGCAATTGTGCCAACCCTTGGGCTATGTAACGGTCGGTGGGAAATTCGTTGGCTTCTAGTAAAATAATGTGCCTATCGGGCTGCAGGTCCAATGCTGTTGCCAATAGTTTGAATACGTTCACCGAAATACTGTCGGCACACAGCACCTGTCCGGGGCCTGCACCCAACAATGGCGCTACCCTCTCACCCAGCCGCTCGGATGAGTCAATCCACCCATGCGTGTTCCAACTGCTAATGAGGTCTTCACCCCACTCAGCTTCAATAAGCTGCGTCAGACCTTTGGTCATGGCCCGTGGCAAGATACCGAGGGAATTTCCATCAAGATATACCTTACCAGCGGGTATATAGAAGCGCTCTCTCAAGTAGGCAAGCTGATCGTGAGCATCAAGTTCCTTGGCTATGCTGGCCAATACTTTTAATTCACTCATACAGCTCATGCGTTTAGGACACCTTCGACACAGGTGACCGCTTGCCCACCCACACCAATGGCATCAGCGGCTATGGATAGCCTAATACGGCCCTCACGGCCGACACACCGACCCTGGGATGAACGAATAGTACGAGCGGGCGTGGCGCCCTCATGCATGCGGATGAACACAGCAACGCTGCCGTTGCCGCTGCCACAAACAGGGTCCTCTAGCAGACCACAGCTGGGCGCAAAAGAGCGTACCTCAATGTCACTATCGGTTCCGGCTAAACACGCGTAAATGCTACTGCCCGTCGCCCCCGTTGCAAGCTCCAAGGCCTCCAGCGTCGCGTAGTTAGGATGAGCCGCCAGTAATGCTTGCACGCTGTCAACCTTGGCAACAATCCAACGAGGGCCAACATCTATAATCTGTGGCGCAAGTGCAGAGTCAAGCGTCAGCCCCAAGCCCGAGACCAACATCGCCGTTTCTTCGGAACTCAAGGGGGTTACCAGAGCATCGGGTAGCGTTAGGGTAATAGTGGGTGAGGCAGAATTATCACTATCGTCGATGTGCAAATTGATCAACCCCCCAGCACATTGCTGCACAAGCTGCTGATGATGTGGCGCTACAAGACCAAGCTCCATCAGCGCGTGGGCAGTCCCAATTGTCGGGTGTCCTGCAAAAGGCAATTCATTGCGGGGGGTAAAAATGCGCAGCTGATAATCTGCCAAAGGGTCTGTGGCGGGTAACACGAAGGTCGTTTCGGACAGATTAGTCCAGTTTGCTATTTGCTGCATGGCTTGTGAATCCAAGCCCTCAGCATCAATGACCACCGCTACCGGGTTACCCATAAACGGTGTATTGGTAAACACATCGACTTGCCTAAAACGGCGTTCCGTCATAGTGCATCTTCCCTTATTAGTGCCTTTGTGCCGGCATACGCAAAGCCAAGCCCATAGTGTGCACGTATAAATGCGTAGAACAAATACCCAATACAACAACAGGATCTCACTATGCTGGCTAATGCCCTGACACTCCCCTGTGGCGCCACTTTACCCAATCGGCTCTGTAAGGCGGCTATGACCGAGGGCCTTGCAACGGTTGACGGTAGACCAACTGCGGCACTTGAGCGGCTCTATGGGGTGTGGAGCGATGGCGGCGCCGGCCTGCTGCTTTCGGGTAATGTGCAGATTGATGCCGATCATCTTGAGCGGCCGGGTAACGTTGTTATCGACCGTGAACCCGATGAGGCCATGTGCCAAGCATTAAGGGCTTGGACCTCGGCCGGAACGCGAGCAGGCAATCACTTTTGGGCCCAAATAAGCCACGCGGGGCGCCAAACTCAGAAAATGGTCAATCCACACCCCAAGGCACCCTCAGCAGTGAAACTGGGCTTACCCGGTGGTCAATTTGGCCAGCCCATTGCTATGACAGAAGAAGACATTACAGAGGTGATCGCAGGCTTTGTCCGTTGCGCGCGGGTCTGTAAAGACAATGGCTTTACTGGCGTGCAGCTACACTCGGCCCATGGTTACCTGCTCTCTCAATTTCTCAGCCCCCGAAGTAACCAGCGTATGGATCAGTGGGGGGGCTCATTAGAGAACCGAGCGCGCTTACTACTCACCGTGGCGAGCGAGGTGCGTGCCGCTGTGGGCCCGGAGTATCCAGTTGCGGTGAAATTAAACAGTGCCGATTTCCAGAAGGGCGGCTTTGAATTTACCGACAGCGTGCAGGTGGCCCAGTGGCTTGAAGCGACGGGTATTGATCTTATTGAAATTTCGGGTGGTACCTACGAACAACCCAAGCTACTTAATCTAGAGGGCGTGGAACCGATCGAAACGCAAGCCGTGAAGGAGTCAACGCGTGCACGTGAGGCCTACTTTGTTGACTTTGCCCAAGCGATGCGCCAGCAAATCACCATTCCTCTTATGGTTACCGGTGGCTTGCGCAGACTTGATGCTATGGAAGAAGCTCTAACCTCTGAAAGTGCTGATGTTATTGGCATAGGGCGTCCTATGTGCGTTATGACCGACGCACCCAAAAAGCTTCTTGCCGGACAGACAGAGCTACCTCGCTACGAAAATACATTGTCACTGCTGCCCGCGTGGTTAAAGGGGCTTGAAAAGTTAAATTTAGTTCGTACTGTTGCCACGTTTGCCACGCAATATTGGTACTACGAACAAATCGCGCGCATAGGCCTCACCGGCGAAGCATCTCACGATCTGGGGGTCTTTGCAGCTACACGACAACAAATGAGCGCGGCCAACCGCTTGGTACGTGGCCGCGCAGCCCAAACATTGATACAAACGAACAGTGACGATAACAGCTAACCGGCAATGAGGAATTTCTATGTCAGCAACACTGGCCAACACCGTCATCGACACGCCCGAGAGTCGGTATAACCAGCTTCGCGAGCCTACGTTTGAAGATTTAGCCCATTTTCCGGGAGCGCCTAAAGGTGACAGAAGCATCTGGCGCTTGTACCAAATCATGCGTGACCCGCTGCGTTTCAGCTGGGAGGGTTATCACGAGTACGGCCCCGTCAGCCGCGGTATTAATTTCAAAGGCTGGGGTGTAACGCTGGTGGGACCGGAGGCTCAAGAGCTCATTCTGGTTAACAAAGACGATATTGTTTCCTCCGAGCAAGGCTGGCACACCGTGTTGTACCAGCTGTTCCCGCGCGGACTCATGCTCATGGATAATCCCGAGCATCGCAGTCATCGGCGATCCCTATCGGTAGCGTTCAAGGTAGAGCCCATGCGCCACTATTTTGGTGGTTTACATCGGGGGGTAGAGCGCGGCCTGAGCACCTGGGGTTCACAGCTCAAGTTTTATCCCGCTATAAAACAGCTAACGCTTGACCTCGCCGCTGATGCTTTCCTAGGTTTGCCCTGGGGTCTCGAGGCCCAAAAAATCAATCGCGCATTCGTCGATATGGTGCAGGCTTCTGTCACAGTTATTCGTAAACCTATCGTCGGCACACCCATGTGGCGCGGTATGCGGGGGCGCAAGTTTTTGTGCGAGTTTTTCCAGCAGGAAATCCCCAACCGGCGTGGCGGCAACGGCGAAGATTTTTTCAGCCAGTTTTGCAATGCCCGTGATGACAACGGCAACTATTTGTCGGATCAGGAAGTCATTGACCACATGAACTTTCTGATGATGGCCGCCCATGACACTCTCACCTCATCCTTAACCTCAGCTGTTTACTTCTTAGCGGCCAATCCGCATTGGCTGAGCTGGGCTATGGAAGAGGTGGATGCCAACCCCGAGATCAGTTACGACAACCTCAACGACTTTTTGCGCCTAGAGATGGTATTCAAAGAAGCCATGCGCCTTAACCCGCCGGTACCTGTTATCCCCCGCCGTGCCCTCAAGGACTTTGAATTTGGCGGCTATGCCATTCCGGCAGGCGCCATGGTAAGTATCAATACCATGCTCACCCACCGATTACCTGAGTTATGGGACGAGCCAGAGGCCTTCAACCCTGAGCGCTTCAGTGCCGAGAACAGTCGTGATCGACATCGCTACACTTATGTACCCTACGGTGGTGGTGCGCATATGTGTCTGGGGCTACACTTTGCCTATATGCAAGCAAAGGTGTTCTTACACGCTCTGCTCAAAGCGAGACGCCCTGAACTTAAGACCGGCTATGAACCCGATTGGGCGCGCTTCCCTATTCCTCGGCCTCGGGATCAGTTACCACTGATATTGCAAAAACGCTAACGACAAGACCGCAAGTTATACCTGCAAAGAAAATATGTCAGCATCTTGATGTGCCGGAAACCTCTCGCGCCAAACTAGAAGTTGCTGAGCACTTAAAGCCACGGTGGCTACGGCTTCCCTGTCTTGCATATCAAGACAGAGTTCCCCTTGGGCGTTCACCACTAGACTATCTCCCGAGTAGCTCAAGCCATTGGCGTCACTGCCAATACGATTCACCCCCACGACACAGGCCAAATTTTCAATGGCGCGTGCTACCAGCAGGCTTCGCCAATGGTGAGCACGAGGTGCAGGCCAATTAGCTACGTAGAGCAGCATATCGTAGTCGCCGCAGTTGCGACTAAAGACCGGGAACCGCAGGTCATAGCAGACTTCCAGTTTGATGCGCCAGTCCCGCCAGCAGACAATCACGCGCTCATTACCCGGTGCGTAACGTTTATGCTCACCGGCCATTCTAAATAGGTGGCGTTTATCGTAGTGCGTGATGCCCTCGGGCGTAGCGAATAAAAGCCGGTTGTAAACTGCACCACCGTCCTCAATAGCTACGCTACCCGTAATTGCCACATCAAGCTCACAAGCCAGTGCCTGAAGCCAAGCATACGTAGGGCCCCCACTGGGCTCGGCATTAGCTAGCGCGTTCATAGAAAAACCGGTGGTGAACATCTCTGGTAGCACCACCACATCGCCCAAGGTGGGCTGGGTCCGAATCAAGTGCTCAAAATGAGCGCGATTATCAGCTGCTGCCTCCCAATGAAGCTCAGTTTGAATAAGGGTGATACTTAAATCGCGCATAGTCGCTCCGCTGCATCGTCCAGCGTTGTGAGGTTTTTAGCAAAACACAGCCTGAGCTTACGCTGGCCAGCAGGAGGTTGGGCGTAAAAAGGCTCCAAAGGAATGGTCGCAATTCCCTGCTCGCGAGTCCAACGCTTTGCGAGTTCTAGACCCGGCTCATCGGTCACGTCGCTGTAATCGATTAGCTGAAAGTACGTGCCTGAGCTGGGAGTTAGTTTAAAACGCGAGCCACGCAAGCCGTTAACCAAGCGATCACGTCTGGCCTGATAATCACTTGCCAACTGACCGGGGTACTCAGGATGCTGGTGCATAAAATTCGCCAACGCCAACTGAATAGGGGTTACCCCCACAAAGCACACAAACTGGTGGATCTTACGTAACTCACGAGTGAGCGCCGCGGGCGCAACGCAGTAACCGGTTTTCCAGCCGGTTACGCTAAAGGTTTTGCCAAAGGAAAAATGCGCGAAACTGCGCGCTCTGAGCGCCGGGTATTGCAAAACGCTGCGATGAACTTGGCCGTCGAATACCAAAAATTCATACACCTCGTCGCTGCATACCAAGAGGTCGTAACGCTCGGCGAGCGCCTCGAGTTGCAGCATATCGTTGTGGGACCAGACAGCACCGGTAGGGTTGTGAGGCGAATTCATCACGATCATACGGGTGCGTGATGTGACAGCTGCGTCAATACGCTCCCAATTCGGCAAAAAGCTGTTTTCATCTAGAGTAACGTGCACCGGCACCCCACCACTCAACAAGACGGCCGGGGCATAACTGTCATAACTGGGGTCAAGTAATATCACTTCGTCACCGGCACTCACACAAGCCGTGATAGCGCAGTAAATCCCCTCTGTCGCACCGGGCACAACGGTAATTTCTTCATCCTCATGAACGGTCACTCCACGATAACGCAACATCTGAGCGGCAATGGCCTCGCGCAAAGTAAGCAAGCCGATCATGGGTGGGTATTGGTGATTCGCCTCGCCAGCCGCTTGGGCCAACGCCTGTAGCAGTACTTCTGGGGGCAAAAAATCCGGGAACCCTTGCGATACATTCAATGCATTGTACTGAGTGGCCAGTGCCGACATCTCTGTGAATATAGTAGTTCCAATATGAGGCAGTCGTGATCGCATGCTAGGGTAGAATTCCTTTTAGTTGCGGCTTAACGTTGACACAAAGCACGTAAGGCACACAATTGGCCGTATTGAAGTCATGTTTAATCCACCGTGAAAGTCGACGCATTAACCGCAGGCTTATCACGACAACTGGGCAACTGTATGTGTTTGGTGGGTGTAGCGATAGAGCATTTTGCAGACTTCCCGCTGGTGATTGTAGCCAATCGGGATGAATTTCATGCGCGCCCCACGCAAGCGTTACATCGCTGGACGCATCCTGTGGGGGTTATAGGGGGAAGAGATTTACAAGCGGGCGGCACCTGGCTGGGTGCTACTGCCACAGGCCGCCTCGCTGTGCTCACTAATATCCGCGGCTACCCGGAACCACCCGCCAACGCCCCCTCCCGCGGTTCCCTGGTAACTGAGTTTTTAACAAGCACGCTCAGCGCAAAGCAATGGCTTTTACAGTTACAAAGCAATGTAATCGACTATGCGGGATTTAATTTACTCGTCAGCGACAATGCTCGCGACATTTACCTTACCAGTAGCCATGGGGATATTCTGCCGTTAGCTAGGGGCGTACATGCTCTATCTAATGGGCGTTACGGAGAAAACTGGCCCAAAACAGACAGGCTGCGTATTGCGTTGGAGCATTGCCCAGATCCAGCATCAACACGCTCGCTACTGAAAACGATAGAGAGTCGCTACCAGCCACGCGATGCCGATTTACCACGAACCGGAATAGATCTTGAGCGAGAGCGACTACTCGCGCCCGCACTCATTGTTAGTGAGGATTATGGAACTCGTGCAACGACTATCCTTCAGCTCAGTAGTAAAAGAGAAATAACACTCACAGAATACACGCGCCTTGCTGACGGCAATGTGTGTAGCGAAGTGCATGAATCATGGTCACTCGCCAATTTCTAACCTATAGAAAAATGAGTCTCGCTCAGCCAAGCAACCGCGATATTGCGTCGCGACATGGTCATTGGGGGGCGCACTAGCTATGGCAAGCTTTGCTTTTTTTATCGGGCTAGAAGCACTCAGTGATACGTGGCTGCAGAGAGCCAGCACGGAGCTAGCACTCAGCGATTTAGAGCGCCTCGCCACACTACAGCAATATAAGCGTCAGCGAGAGTTTGTCGCCGCGCGCGCCTTACTCAACGCACTTGCCGATAAACTCGTCTACCCAGGAGAAGTAGCATACTACCCCTCGGGGAAACCCTACTGGCAAACCAAAACCGGAGCCGGCTACTGTGCCATATCGCACAGTCACAACGGCGTACTTGTAGGACTAGATAATAGCCATAGCATTGGTGTAGATATTGAAACACCGCGCGAACGCAATTTGGAAACGCTCGTTAATCGGTACTTTCACGCCGAGGCACGCTCGGCCTTTACTCATGCTGCTGGCCGTGAGCGATTGGATGTCTTTTATCAATGGTGGTGCAGTCGCGAGGCGCTCGTAAAGTACGATAACAGTACCCCACTGCTAACTCGCTTACAGGCTCCATGGCCTGAAGAACTCACCGCCACGCTTGAACAATATCAACTAGGTGACAGCTACTTAAATGCAATCTACGAAGGCCTAGGCCATTGGTACCAAGCAGACATAGCGAGTCAAGGCTTCACGCTCACGCCGCGAGAACCGAGCAGCTAAGCGTTTACCTCGCCATGCTAACTAATCAAGTGGGTCACCCCCGCGGTGCCACGACCAGATACGCGGTGATGACATTACTACGCTGTGATTATTGCAGGCGACGGGTGCGCGTTTGCATCCTGCACCGCAAAGCTCCTTAGTTAATTCTGCGCTGCATCATCAAATACCACCGGCTCATCAGCGGTATTTCTAATAACCACCGTATTCGCTAACTTATCGTGCCAGCCTTGCTTGCGCTTATCAAAGCCTACCCAGATGTATCCCAAACCAAGCGGCAAACTTGAAATCACGTAACCTGCATACCTAAGAATCGCCTGACCCAGGCTGATAGATCCGCCCGTCCGAGCATCCACAATCGTCAGTTTAGTTGCCATTTTGCCCGGAGTTGCTCGAAACCGTAGCCAGAACCAAATAATGACTACGACGGGTAGGATGTAAGTAAGTAATACGTCTGCAGTGCCCAGAACAAGATCTTCACTCAAGAAATAATCCTCGCCATAGATCCCAAACATCAGCGGCGTAAGGATGATCACGAAGAGCAGACTATCGATAAGCGTGGCGCCAAAGCGAATCCAGAAGCCTGCATACTGCGCATTATTCATAAAACCCCCACACGTTTTTATTAATCTTTTCGTTAGGAGAAGTTTACGCTACTTCATGACGCAGGCCAATTTTACGCACCATTGGGTCTCTAGCCAGATAAAAACAATGGCTGTAAATACCAAACGCTCAGGTGATGAAACCAGAATTCAACTCAAATGGGTTGCGCCCTGTCATTGAGTACCGCGCCATTTACGTTTCTTTTCTGAGCGTCCAAAAGGTACGCTAACGTTTTCTCAGGCAAGGTAATAAACCACTGCGCTTCGTTCATATTTGCACGCTCTATCCTTGGAAGAGCGCGATGAAAAACCAATGGAACCTCGGATGCAGCAAGTCCAAACATCTGCAGCGATGCATCGATAAGTCGTGTAAAACGCGACAACGAAGGATCAAAAACGAAACTTTCATTTTGGTTATGGAAAACCAAGGTAATCGCCCCGCTGGTCACGGCAAGCGCGAATGCATCGCTATTTAAAAATCGTACACCCTGTTCTTGCTTTGATGCCAATTCCTTCGGAGGCTCGTTTTCGCTTTGTGAAGACGCAGTCGATGCGACGGTTGATACAGGTAACGGTGGCATTTCTCTACCAACAGAGCGCTCCATCGGCGGTGGTGCTCGCGGGGTGTCTTGAGCCGTGAAGGTAGTTGGCAGGGCCGTTTTAACTGCCGAGACGCTCTGTGGTAACTCGGCTTGTCGCTGCGTTTGCTCCGCGGCAGCCCTGGCGTTTGACATAGGAAGATTAGCCAGATGAATTACGGCAGGCTGCTGCAAAAGACCACTGACTGGCACTGCGTTTGGCGCCTCTGTGTGCGGCAATATAGCAAACAAGCACATAGCAATAATGGCAAAAAAGCGCATAACGTCGACATGCAGCTCACTATCGTCTGCGTGTACTGTGGCCAATCGACCATAGCGCCTAGCCCCCATGCTTCACATTACCTCGCTGCAGTTCAGACAAGATTTCTTTCAAAAGATCTTCTCGTCGCGTAATGGCTTGCAGCTCTTGCTCTGCATAGTAAATGTCAAGTGCATGACCCACACGGAACAATTTGACCATGCGCAAACCATAACCCAATACACCGCCAACAATGGTTGAGGTCATCGCACTGAGAATGCCACCATTTACCAAAGCGGTGAGCATTGCAGAAGCCGACTGCTCTGACGGCGTATCGATTGCCTGAACTAACGCGGCACGCAAGCCAACGGCGGTGTACAACACACCCACACCAAATAGCAGCGCTACAACCAAATCTATACGCTGTTCAAGATGAGCGATTCGAGCAAGTGCGGCATGGCCTCCCTTTAACGTATCTTTCAAGCGATATACATAAGACCAACCCAGTGCCGCTAGAATCAAAAATACTGGGGCGCTAAGCCCCAGATTAATGCTTACCCAAGTCGTCAGCTCATACACAGGTACAAGAGACCCGAAAGCAATGCTCATGACAATGGCCAATACCACACCACACAACACTGCCAGAGCAAAGTACATAATAATTAACGCCGAGCTAGCGCGGCATCGCATGAATGTCTCACCGCATCCATGACGACTGTTAAGTCTTGGTAAAACTGCTGGGACTGACGAAATTGTTCCGTATCACCCATAATCTCAAGTAAGCCAATCCGTTTTTTTCGCAACTCACCGTCCAAAGCAGTCATGTCATGTTGGCGATCGCTTAGAGCCACGCAATTAGATCGGACATCCGTCTTTAGTGAGTAGAACTCGGGCTCAAAATAAGCGTTGAACCGCGCCATTCCGTCGCGCTTAGAGATGGCGCCAGCCGCAATACCTGACCGAATAAGATCAGCAAATGCTTGTTTATTGTCAGTCCCTGGATTCTCGCGCGATAGCGCAATAAGTCGATCGAAGTAGTCCTCAAAAGACGTTACGCAGCTGCTATTACCAAGGTTGTATTGCGCGTCTGTCACGAATGCGTCAACAGTTCGAGAATCGGGAACAGCGCAAGCGCTGCGATTCTGCGGCACCGATGAACAGGCAATTGTTGATCCCAGCGCCACAGAGATGATTAAAATTTTTGCGATTTTCATGATGATCTCCTGAATTTAGTCGACGTAGAGGTCGGCAAAGGCTTCTTGAGGTTCGCTACTCTGCAACCCAACATTAAGAATGTCTTGGCGCATATCTTCGGTGCCCCACAACAATTGTTTAACGTTACCCACAGTACCGGTCATTTGCGCCGTCAACTCTCCCCACTCAAGCTCTAGCAAGAGCTCAGTGTGCTGTGAGTCGATTTCTGCACCAATGAGATCCAGGTAATTGGCGGAGTGAACCGCATCAATATAAAGTTGCGACGCCAATACCGTGCTATTGCCCGACGAGTTACCACCTCGGCGTACAAGGTTGTAATAACCTTCAAATAAGCCGCTAAGACGTCCTGCTTTGGCTTTACCTAAAGCAGGCGCGCTGGGAGTCAATTTGCCATGACGACCAGCCAACAAGCGCTGCAGGTCACCGGGTGACATTTTACGGCCCAGCTCAGACACCATCTGCTTACCTAGCGCGTCGCGAGTCTCTGTTATGTTGCGTTTAATCTCAGGAAGTTGTTCCTGAATTTGATTAAGCAGCTCAGCGTAGTTTTTCTTCACGCCCTTGCGTAACTGAATACAGCCAGCGTCGTTTGAGCTTGCACATCCCGCCGATTCGTAAAGCGCGGTTTGTGTTTCGAGTTGATTGATCACTTTCTCTAGCGATGACTCGAGAGCACGCGCCGTCTTAGACGTATTGGACAAGCTCTCTATCGTGGCTGCGTTAAATAAATTGACCGATGGCCCTGTGGCCGTGACGGCATGCGCGGTCGAAACGCCGCCCAATGCAGTGATGGCTAGGGCAAGGGAAAAACCTCTTATTGAGGGTATGACATTAGACATAGTGTGCCTCCTGGGTAACTACGATTCTGGATAGAAAATGGCATTAACATGGCGCATCAGATTTGTTGCACTACCATCTGAGTAAGCAACAATCTGAACGTGACCCGACGGGCCTCGCCGTGTTGAAAATTGAGTAGTCGGAAACTGTTTGCGCAAAACCCGCATCCAGCGGTCGGCCACACGGCCGCTATCCACCTCGAAAAGATAAAGCGGATTGCGCTTGACGGTCTCGAGCTCCAAGTACCGACGATAAATGTAATCGCTGTAGCGAACGCCATGAGCGGGAACAACGCCTTGCTTCACGCGTTCCGGTCCCATGTTGTACGCGGCTAAAGCACGGTGTGTGTTACCGTTATAGCGATCGAGCAGCTCACGGAAATATCGCGCGCCCGCGTGGATGTTTTGGCAGGCATCGAACAAGCGTGACTTGTTACCTACGCCTAAATGACGTGCCGTTACTGGCCACATGATTTGCATAACGCCAATGGCACCTGCAGAAGAGACAGCTAGAGGGTTAAAATCACTTTCTCCGGCAGCAATGGCACCGAGCAGTCGCTCAGGCACGTTGTAGCGCTCAGCCGCCTCCTCGAAGCACGTATTAAATGGGACGCTAGACGGCAGGGGCCGAGCGAGTTGCTTTTCAAGGCCTGCCCACTGACCACAGTCGCCTCTACACACCGTAGCATTCACCGCGGTCGAGACAGTTAGGCTGGCCAAGAGTCCAAAAGCCGTAACGACTGGCAAAACTTTAGATTTCATCATACACCTCCGATTCTGAAGACCCCGCCAAGAAAGCAGTGATCTCTGCACGCATGGCATTGCACTCGCGTAGCCCGTCACAGCGCACAATGGGCACAACCTTGTGGTCAGACTGACGAAGGGTTTGCACCTCAATATTCAGGGCGTTAGATACAACAGTTGCAAATGCCTCGGCGGCCGATTCTGAGGAGAATGCCTGCCAAACCTCACGCGTTTTATAGCTTGTGGCATCGCGCTCTATGGCCCCAGGCTGTGCGGACAAACTCGATGCGGCTACATCCGTTGTCATTTGGACGCCATGAGTACCGCGCACAGCGTTTGCCTTTACAACATCAGCAACCCGTCCGGGGGCTTGTTGAGTGTCCACATACGCCATATCCGGAGAGGTAATATCCGTGCTGCTTGTTGGCGCACGAATAGCTGCCACCTGTGACTCAGAGACAGGCAAGGTCGCTGTCGCGTTGTTGGCCATAGGATGGGCAGTTTCTAACGCGGCACCGTCGGGCCGGTTAGAGTTGTTGGTTGCCATGTTTGTTGGCGTAGAGCGTTTGGTTACATCGAGTACTGAGCCGCGCGACCCCGGCAACGTTGACCGCTGGACACTATTTGAAGCGCCTTCATCTACAAGCTCGATATCATGCTCAGCTAGCAGTGCCCTAATGGGCGTCTCTAGCTGGGGCCACTTAATGAGCGCAAGCATGCCCAGACACAAACCCAAAACTAGGCCGATAAGCGTGGAACCACCCCGCTGATTTCTAAAAACATTCCCGTTCGTTTGCATTGCTTACCTATCCTGTCGCGCCAACCAATAAAGTGGTAATTGGCTACAGAGGTAGTGTCAGTGCTTGTAACTGAACGATTGCTGAATGCAGAGAATTTTTATAGCGCTATGCTGATCTTGGCACCACCCAAGGGCGATTGCTCAATACGCAGTTGTCCCGCGTGAGCGGTCACAATGTCTCGCACAATGCTCAAACCGAGACCAAATCCATCGGGTGAGGGCTGTGAATGTATTTTTTCAGCGATCAGATGCTGGAGCTGCTCTTGG
>Ga0255779_1002937_pt1 | contig 17497 bp, 2 predicted proteins | sample 011ome_21_FD_179977 | JGI IMG/M metagenome (GOLD analysis project Ga0255779, IMG submission 179977) | Coastal salt marsh microbial communities from the Groves Creek Marsh, Skidaway Island, Georgia - 011508AT metaG (version 2) | ecosystem: Environmental > Aquatic > Marine > Intertidal zone > Salt...
TGCCCAATGGTGTGGTAATAGGCCTTGATAAAACTGAGTTGTTGTACCTTCTTTTACCTCAGAAGTAATGATATAGGTTGAGCTTAGCTTAGCATTTGATTCATTATAAGACCATGAAACCTGAGTGTCGGTCGGAAACACAAACGCATAAGGCTCCATTTCATCTATCGCTGCCTGAAGATTGGTGTTACTTTGAGGGAGCATAGACATTGACCAGTAATTCTTACCATTCAGTGAAGAATTATAAACAGAACCATTTTTTGTCCAAGTACTACCCGAGGGAGCAAAAACGACAAAATCTGCTCCATGGCTAGCGTTCTCGATGATCAGTTTGTTATTCTGTATAGTGGCATCTCCACTATTCACTTTAATCGAAACCTCCTCTTGTTCACTCTTCTCAAAATAAAGAAAAGGCATCCCAACCCCAGAAGTCACTGAAAGGTTCTTATCACCCGAGGTCCAATCCATAGTAACCGTCCAATCAGTATGATCAGAAACAGTGACAGAGTTCGTAGACAAACCGGACAGACCCACTTCAATAGGGGCTGAGTCACCAATTACCCCCCAAGGTATATAGGACACGATTAGTCCCGTATCTAGCGTCTTCATCGTGAAAGGGTAATTAAACAAATTATCTGCATTACCCTGCTTTACCAGTTTCGACCACCAATCATTAGTGGGAATGGGTTTATTAGCCGCCACCCCCGATATATAAGGTGTTCCTGACGGATATCCATTACGACCCGCAGCATCAGTTCCAGGAAAGCTTGTACTATAACTTCCAGAGCCCACACTAACTTGAGCGTTAAGTGCTAAAGAAAAAAATAAAAGGAAAGAGAAAACCCTTTTGGTAACCATAAATTGGATATAAATAGATCGTATTAGGTTACCCTTAGGTTGTAATTGTAACAGAAACGAACTCAGTTTCATCTATCAAGATAAAACTTTGTTTAAGTTCTCAATTAACCAATGAAAGTGTAGAATTCTTCTAGAGCATATAACTCATTGATTTTAATCGTTTTGTGTCTTCTATGTAGAGTATTTGTAGGGTGCGTTAACTGAACAAAAAAATCGCTAAAGGATTGATCCCGAAGTCATCTCTCTTGTGTATTATAAGAATATCCCTATTCCGTTCTGAAGGTATAAATAATCGATTGCGTGCTATTCTTGCCATCAGAAGTTGTTACTCTCCAGTAATAAATAACTCCAGAGACTAATTCTACCTCAGCAACCGGCTCAGTAAGTCCAGAAATCGTTATAGGGCTCGAGAGATCGTCTAAGGGGCTAACTTCTAGCGTGTAGGTTAAAGAGTCACCATCAGGATCTTCGGCCTCCCACGACAGCTCTAATTTACCTTCGGTTAGAGGTACGGTAGACCCAGAACGAGGATATACTGGTGTTGCAGCATAAGGAGCAGTAAACTCTTCACCTTCTCCAGCTAGATAGAAATTAAAAGTACTACTAGTTGCTGTAGCTGTTGTTCCCGTTGCCTTTGATACCACTTGCCATGAGTATTGATAACCTCTTTGAAGGGTAACTGTGGTTGAACCACTAGAAATTCCTGACTTAGTCTGTGAACTTCCTCCTAACTGGGAAACCTTCAGTTCATAACTATCGGTATTTTGTCCAGCAGCCCATGTAAAGGCAACCGTAGCTTGGGTGGCTGAAATATTCGTACCCGTTTCACAATTTTCGTTATTCACTGGGGTCAGAAGTGTTGCTGCTGTTGGTGGGTTGGGTGTGGGTGTGGGTCCAGGAGTGGGGGTTCCACCTCCTCCTCCATCTCCTCCACATGAAGAGAAAAGTCCTGCAATAACAACCACTAGTAACGATATATATTTTTTCATTGCTTGATGACTTTAAGTTGCTTGCGTACCGTTTCACCTTCTAGACTAATAAAGTAAACACCAGCAGGTTGACGACCTAAATTAAAGTTAACCACTCGGTTATATGGAACATCTAATAACTCGCGATGAACCATCTGTCCCATCGTGTTTAGAACACTAAGAACCACCGAACGATCCTTACCCGACACATATAATTGAACCGGCCCCGTTGTAGGATTTGGATATAGTGTAACGTTTTCGCTCACAAAAATCTCCTCTTCAAAATAACCTTGGCAATCTAAATCTGTGTAAAGTCTAATTCGATTTAATCCAGGCTTCAGAATCAACTCAATATTTGGCTCTTCAACCAGCATTTCACGTCCGTTAAATGATACCTTATAGGTATCAGCACCGCTTACCTGATAGTTAATGGTTCCTCGATCTACATTCATTGATGGAGAAACACTTAGAGGAACCGGCTGTTCTATAGTGAGCGTTGTACAATAGGAATAATCTGATTGGCCCTCTACTGTAATACATACCTGATAAGTACCTGGCCCCAAGTTTGAGACTTCATCGCTTAATCCTTGACTATTATTGAGGCTCAATGGAGCTCCGACACCCTCAACAGCTACAGAATAACTGTATTGCGGATATTTTGCAGAAATAGAGATCACTCCATCGGTGGTAGTCGAACAAGAGGTTGAACGTGCAACGATACTGAAAGCGTCTTTTGGCAATACGAATAGTTCGCATCCAAAGACATCAACAGGAAGGCCCACCGACGAATTTGGACACTGATCGACATTGTCATATAATCCATCATTATCAAAATCATCACAACTATCCCCAGTTCCATCACCGTCTATATCTGATTGGTTCGGGTTAGCAATAGTCGGACAATTATCTACCACATCGGCCACTCCATCCCCATCAGAATCAATCGAAGGTTCTACCACATAAGAATCAAATACAGCTACAGCCAATTGAGCTTCAGGAACTGAAATTTCAGTTTGACCTGTGTATACTGGCAATGCAGTTCCTCCATCAGAAAGATTAATAATCTTAACCGTTACTTCATAGCGATTATCTCGATTAGCATCTTTAGGATTCTCATAGTCAGGAACACTTACAAAACTGATCGCACCTGTATTACGATCAATGGTGAAGAATTGAGCATCCTCTCCCCCTGAGATTTCATAAAGGACTACCTGACCTTCTTCAAAGGCAAACTCTACCCTTTTATCTAAAAAAGACTGGTAAAAGGAAGTAGAAGTTGTACTCGCTTCAGCAACCACATCTGCCACCCTGACAGTAATAGACTCTTCAACGAAGTTGTTCGGAACATCCTCTACGTTGATAATTAAATTACCTGTCGCAGATAAAGTACCATCACTAGCTGCTAACTCAAAGGTATATTCAGTCTGTAATTCGTAATCGAGTGATTTAAGTAAAGTGAGCTGATTTCCGCTGAGCGAAAGGTAACCTTCTTCATTACCTCCGACAATTTCATAAGTAATATCATCTCCATCTATATCCGAGGCTAATCCTTCAATAGACCCTAATAAATGTGGGATATTAACGCCTTCACTAACCGATAATCTAAACGACTCATCGAAGCGAGGGGCATCATTTACAGGTAAAATGTCTACCGTAACTACAGATGGCTCACTCTCACGAATACCATTCGAAACGACATATTCAAAAGAATCTTGTCCGACATAATCGGCATTAGGAGTATACGAAATCGATTCGCCTCCTATTGCAATACCATTAGTGGGTTCTGTAGTAATACGATAAGAAAGTGGAAGGTTGTCAGGATCACTTCCTGGAGTAAGGGTTAGCGTTTCATCCTCATTTACCTCAACAGACAAGGCCTCTGACAAGGGTTTTCTAGCTACTAATATGCGACTATCATATAAGGCGATTGAGGCAATGTTTTCGTTAGTTTCACCAGACAATAAAACCTCCGTTAAAACGAGCGGATAAATCCCTAATGCAACATCACCCGCCGTTAAAGGAGCCGAAAAAAGTTCATGGCTACCTGAAGCGATTTTACCACCATTTGGATTAAAATACAGTGCGCGATAAATCTGTTCATCTTGATTAAGCACATTGTAGCTCAGAACATAGCCATTCTGATAATTATTCTCATGACCTGTTAAATCTATGGTGAAACCAGTAGGAACTTTAAAATCAAACTGGACCGCTTGAACCGGAGAGCTATTAAATAAACTAAAAGTGATTGATTCTGTTGAGTTTGGTGCTACCTCCTCATTACCTCTAGTTGAGATAAAATTTGGATAGTAAGTAGGTATAGCAACATCTAATGGGGTACTTTTTTGATATCCATCATGCGCTAAATCAATTTGTAAATCATAGGCAGGAAAAGCATCTGGAGTAATTTCTAGTTCATATTCAAGTACATTACCAGATTCAATCGATTGATCAGCGATATAATTCTTAATCTTTACCTCATTAGATAGGACCAAATCACCTAAAGTAGCTGTTGCATTTCCTTCATTTCTGATTATTAGCGTACGTGTATTAACATAACCATTTGCAAGTGGCTTTTCAACAGATTCTGCAAGGCTCAAATCAATAAAACCGTTTTTAACGATCAAGGTACCCGAAACTTGAGCTGAAACTACATTGACTAGATTAGGATCATTAGCAATGGCATCGCTAAATGTTAACGGATAATTTCCAGGTCTAGCATCCTCCGCAGCCACAATATCAAACGACACCCAATCTCCTTGAGTAGTTGGTATGGTAGCATTAGTAGGTGAATAGGATAAAATTCGTGCAAAACCCTCCTCTTCAAAAATAGAAGCAGTAATTATATGATCAGTTCCCGTAACCAATAGCTCTACCGAGCTCGGGTCAATTGAAAATACCTCTGATTCAAAAGGAATATCAAACTGAAAACTTATTATGGGCTCTTCTGCTTGAAAGGTAATTCTACCTTCTGCCTTTGAGCCGCTATCTACCTCGACAGAAGATAATCCAGCAACATTATCAGAAAAGACAAATGCGCTTACCAAAAAAGTAGTTGGATCGGTCCGTTTTGGATCATCAGATTGTAGCACGAAGGAGCCTTCAAAACTACCGGGGGTATCTGCCGCAAAACTGACCGCTAGATTAGTATTTGATCCAGCAGAAAGGGTAATTGGAAAAGCAGTAAAATCGGCCTGAAAAACCCCAAGATTCTCAGAGACAAAATCAATAACTAAATCATCATTACCATTATTGTATAACTCAAAATTGAAACTCTGAGCTTGATCTTTAACCACACTACCGAAATTCTGATCAGTCGTATTCGAAGAAAAATCTCCAGATAGAACCTTAATTACACCATCATTAATGGTAAGATTGGTTATAGCGGTAGAATTAGCACTTGAAACAATAACTTTATTATAAACTCCATTACTTTGAGATCGACTTAAAAATATCGGAAATTCACCAAATTGTATTCCGGTTTCGAAGGTGAGCTTCATCACGCTTCCAGAACCTACAGCTATTTCACCATTGGATGGAGAATAAATAAGGGTTCGATATCTACCCTCGCCTATTTCATTAACAGCAGCAGTAAATCCATCTTCGATTCGAGTACCAGTAACTGTTGGGTTACCGATATAGGTGATCAGATTCGGATCAAAGTAGAAGTCTAATTGAATCGCCTTTACTACTTCAGAATTATCCATCAAAAGATCGACAGTAATCTCAGTTTCAGTAGCAGCCTCAATGCTGCCGAAGCCTAGGCTCACTTGCGAGTGAGCCTGGCTGAAAGACAGCAGAAGTATAAATATGTAAATCAGTCTTTTCATGGTAAGTAGGTTTTTCTAGTTCTTGAATTACTGAATCACTAGTTTGAGTGATCGAGTAACTGTGCGTCCGTCTTCAGTGGTAATCTGAATTCGTGCCGCATAAAGGCCACTAGAAAGGTTACTTACATTAAGATTGATTTGATCTACATTTCTTTCGGTAGCATACTGTAGAACCGGTGTTCCTTGCATGTTGAATAGTTCAACCTGAACACGGACAGCATTTTCTAATCCGACATATAAACTCGCTACGTCACGAGCTGGGTTCGGATAGAATACCGCTCCATTATTATACTGATCTAAATAAGATTCATCCAAGAATTCAATAGATAGTGTACCCACACCCGAAGCATTAGCTGCTAAATCATTCACATCTAGTTTAGTGTTTCCTGACACGGTAAAGAGCTGATCAGTAACTCCAAGAATATTTTCATTATTCAATGAGTATACTAAATAATGCATACGGTTATCACGTTCAAAGCTCACCACACTGAAGTTACTTGTTAATCGATCATTCAGGCGAATAGCCGCATCTTTGTTTACAGAGAATTGTAAAGCAACTACTTCACGATCAGAACGAAGTGTTACCGCTCCATTTTGTAATGCGAGCTTAGCATCACCTACTACTTCATTACTGAAGTAATCAGACCTATCGACCGCTTTAGAAAGTGCAATTCTAGAAGTTGATGTCTCTGGGTTGAGAATAATATCTACGATTCCAGAAATATCGGTTACATTAATCACTCCATCCAAATTAACGTCGGCTACCTCGGGTACAAATGCAGTCGGTTCAACATTGGTCATAATAAATTCAATGTTTGTGGTAAGGTCAAGAACATTAACCACATCATCACCGTTTGCATCTCCCAACTTAAATGAGTTTACCACGGCAAATTCAAAAATCTCACTGAATGCGGAACCTTGGTAACTTGCATCTACCGCCTGTACCTGTGCAAAGTATGTGCCCTCCGGTAAATTAAGCTTCCAGCTTTTGTTACTTTCGGCATTACCCGTTGTTGCTATTGCTCGAACTCCATCTGAATTAGCAACTGTTGAAAGAATTTCGGTGCCATTTTTAGAAGTTCCTACCTTCAGTTCATAAGTGAGTGCAGAATCTGGATTACCCTCTTTATTCTTGGCGCCACCCCATTCTACCGTTACCTCGTAACTGTTTTGTTCTATGCGTCGTCTTCTCGCAGTAGAAATCGTTGGTGCACCAATACCCGAATTGTTGCCTTCTTTCGCAAGGCTAATTCTTGAATTTGGAGTAGTAGCTAAATCTCTCACATTAATAAAAATGTCTGCGATTTGTTGAATTTGACCCGAATCATTATTAGCATCTTCTCCACTTAACACAAAGTCAAGATCTCCATCACCATCAAAGTCACCGAAACCTACATTAGCATCTAGGTAACCAGAAACATCGAATTCAGAATCTTCGAATAGACGAGTACTTGGATTGAATTCAGCTAATCGGGTGGTACGTCCTTCACCTTGGATCGTTCCTGAGTAAAGAATATCGTAGTAACCATCTTCATTAAAGTCACCGAAGTCTACATTAGACTTACGAATAGCTGGTAAACCAACCTCAAGTGCAGCAAAGTTCTGAATATTCCCAGTGTTTTTATAAACTCTGAAAGTATCACCATCTCCCGACTGACCCGTAAATACTACATCGAGTAATCCATCACCATCAATATCTATGAAAGATGCCGACCCTTCTCGAACTGCGATAAAGTTGTTATTGGTTTCAACAAATAGTTCACCATTTAAGTCTCCAGTATTTTCAAACAGAATGGTTTCATAACCATCAAATCCAAAACCAGTGAATAAAAGATCATAATCTGCATCACCATCAACATCTCCAAGATCAAATGACAAGAAACTTAGCCCCTCCAGTGCGGCATTGTTTTCAATTAATTTCTCATAAGTAAAATAGAAATTATTAAATCCGAGATCAGTTTCTCCTTCATAAAGATTCATTCGAAGTAGATAAACAGCAGCAGTTGCCTCAGACTCAATTTGAGAGCTAGCACCTGCCAAGATTACCTCTGGCATACCATCATTGTCTAGATCTTTGATGGCCACCTTGGCATCATATAAACTAGGAATCAAGTTGTCTCCAATGAAATTATTGGAATTCTGAAATGGTGACATAAAACTAATATCCTCTCCATTTGCAATTCTTTCAAGAATAATTGGTTGCATGTTAAACATTGAATGAATCCTAGATCCACTCTGTTCCTCCTGAGCATAGACAATATCAATAGCCCCATTCTTATTCAAATCGCCTAAACCAAAGGTAGTTGAACCACCTCCCTCTTGCTGCTTAGGAACAAATACTCCATTCTCAAAACCGAAGATATTAATGGCGCCTCCGTAGGTATAATCAGTACTAACATTAGAACCTATTAAATCCATATCTCCATCACCATCGTAATCGACAAACTCAATCTGTGAACTCGCAGATGGACGAAGTGATCGATCAATAATACCTCCTAGGTTTAATCGCTTCCATGAATAATCAACGGTAAACTGAATCTCATCTGAGAATGCTCCACCACGATTACCCGCATCGATCGCTTGTACTGCCGCAAAATAAGTTCCTGGATTCAGGATTAACTCACGGCTATTTAGGGTAGATAATGATGGCTCATCAATCAGACGCGTTCCTGATTCTGTAGCATTCACATAAAGAACATCAGAAGCACCAGAAGAAGTACCAACCCGTAATGCATATCTAAATTCCGAATTAGTATTATCCGTTGGCTTATCCCAATCTAACTGAACTAATCCATTACCCGCATGAACTGCAGTGAGGTTAGTTACCTTGGCAGGAGCCTCATTAAGATTAGCGACGTTATTCGCCTCGTATAGAACACTTACTGGCACCCCAGAGTCATCAATACCCGTCATGAATAGATCTAAATCACCATCTAGGTCATAGTCGATCCAATCCACCGTACTTTCTCTAAGGGCTACAAGGTCTACGTCTGTTTCAAATAAACGATACCCGAACTCGACTCCTCCTAACGTAACGTATAGTTTCGTAACTGGATTTCCTTGCTCATCTTCACCGGCAATAACAACGTCATTCAACCCGTCGTTATTGTAATCAGCGAATGCAAAATCAGGATTAGAAAGTGGGGTTAATGAAACACCTAGATTAGAAACCTGCTGCGTGTTTCGATTTTCATCAAGACCCATAGCAAAATAATCCATTCGGCTATCTACATCTAAATCTAGGAACATCGTTTTACCATCTCTTAACCAACGATAATTATTGAAGTTATAGTTAGCATCAAAATTCTGAGAAGCATCGTAATAACTATTGGTATAGAATTGTGATCCAAACCCGTCGCCTTCATTAATACCCGCTATTCCAACATCTAAATCACCATCATTATCAGCGTCGAACATGTCAATCTCAGCCTGGATTTTACCGTCAGCATAGAAGAATTGTTCTTGAAGGAAGGTATAGTTACCCAAATTGGTGTAGTAAAGTGTTTTGTATTGATTTTCTTCATTAATACCCGATATGATTAAATCAGGATCACCATCATTGTCGAGATCACCCCACTCCATATCAGACTGTGAAAGGCCCTCAACAATATAGTTGGTACTTAACTGGAAGAAAGGTGCGCTTGGGCTATCAGATCCTCTATTGATATAAAGCTCAGACACTCTACCAATAGGAGAATTACCACTCAAGGCAACATCCAGCCATCCGTCTTGATCAACATCAACGAATTCGGCGTCACCACCTAAGTACTTAGTGAAATTTTGACCCGTATTTTCGAAACTACCATCATTGTTTCTGTAAATATTGGTTATTGTTCCATCAACTCCTGAACCCATTAGTAGTAGGTCCATATCGCCATCACGATCATAATCACCCCATGATACTTTACCATCTTGTACACCTTCAAATGGTGCCTCATTTACGCGCGTTAAGAAAGTGGCATCTGTAATGGTAATAGGATCAAAAGCCAAAGTTTCTGAAACTCCATTCTCAATGCTGGCTATAAATAAATCTATAATCTCTTCTCCTTCGAAGTATTGATCCTTGTAAGCTGTAAAGTCAACAGAAGCAGTAGTATCTCTACCTGGGACAATAATAGCTGTTTTTACTCTTACCGATCTAAGAAGTTCATTCTGATCATCATAAACTATAGCCGTACTACCGTCAACCAAGATAGAAGTTGGATATTGGAATTGTGCTTCAGCACCCGTGCCATCGGCGTACCCTTTGGTACCTCCAGCTAAAGTAGATGAAGTAAAACCTCTTGTAGGAATATCAGAAGTTTTAGAAACTGAATATGTTAAGTTATCGGTGTTTATCTGAACTTTATAAATCCCTGGCTCAAAGTGCTGAAAATAGTCATAGGTGTCTGTAATTACCGTATTATTACTTTGAACTCCGTAAGTAGTTCCTTGTTCAATTCCATCTTTTCTGATTGTACTACCTCCTGAGAAGTCATATTCAACAACCGCTTCTATCGTAGAAGGATCCTCTAATAATCTGTAAAATTTGAAGATATCATTTTCATGTGATTGGAATAACCAACCAGTTTCTTCTTCAGAATAACGATCAACATTTGGATTTTCTACATCCATGATTACTATTGAACGATCAACAGCGTCAGTAAGATAGAAGTCTCCAACATCATCTCTATCAAAGCTCCAATAACGACCCCAACTATTTTCAGTTCCGATAATCGTAGAACTCAATGTAGAAGTATTCAAATCTAAAACACCAATTGCAGCATAACCCCAATCTATATTTCCTAGCGTATAAATCTTATTATTTTCCCAATCTACTTCTAGCTCATAAGGTCGGCCAAGCTTTGCATTATCAAAAGACCCCGTAACCTGCTGGTTATTACCATTATTATCACCTTGTATCAAAGACGATACAGTATACTGATCATCCTCGCCTAAAGTAAGTTTTCGAACAGTCCTGTTATCATAATCTAAAAGATAAATAATACTACCATCGCTATTAACTTCGAGATCAAACGGATTTCTGAATTGAGCTGCTTGTCCAACTCCATCTGCATACCCCCATTGTCCACTACCGGCGATGATTGAAACCCTATCAGTCTCAACGTCGTATTTGTAAACTCGATTATTTTGTGAGGCGAAATAAACATTAAAATTATCATCGACACTCAAGTAAGTTGGTCGATTTATAGAAACAGATGATCTAATACCTGTTTCATTACCCCATCCATTTCCATTTCCAATGAAGTTTTCAACACTACCGTTTGAATTCAATTTTCGAATAGTATTGTTATCAAAATCAGCTAGTAGATAGGATCCATCTGAATAAGGCACCATTCCCCAAACATTACTAAATCGTGCAATATCAGCAGATCCATTTACAAATCCTGATCCTTTTAATACCCCAGCTATCGTCTCAACTTTACCTAGATCCGAACTTCTATAATCATCTAAGAAGGTAGCCTCGCCAGAAAATGCGAAACGCACTTCGGTATCTGATACTTTAGGGTTAGAAAGTGTGGCAGTAACTGTAGTAGAACCTTCGTTTTCTGCCAAGCTATCCGAGCTTAATTCGAAAGTTACCGAAGGTGCCTCATCATCGTCAATCTCAACGACTAAACTGTTCTGGAACTGAGAAATTGTAGCAACATCTTGATCTGAATATGTTGCAATTTCTTGTATGGACACCTCGATGGTTTCAATCGCCTCATCAAGACCATCATTTTCGGCGTTCACTGTAAATATAGCAGAACTCTCACCAGCAGGAATAGTGACCTGGGTGCTCGAAACATTAAAGTCTGCAGGTTCAGTATCACTTTGAGCTTCTACTGAAGCCGTACCGGCAATAGCAAGAGTAATAACAGTATCTAAACCCGAAGACTTGGTAGGACCAAACTCAAGAACATAAGTGAAGTTGTCATTACTATTGTGATTATACCAAGTATTACCATAAGTAGCTGCAAACTGTGTTGAATCACCTGTTACATTCGGATTTTCAAAATTAAAATAATTCGAATCACCATATAATGGAATCCATGCCCCCTGTTCCTGAGACCAAGTTACTGCAATCCAAACCCCTTCTCTAATCGTACGTCCAATAAATTCATTCTCTTCCTGAGAATCGATAATTAATAGTTGAGCACCTAAAGATTGAGCAATTGTATTTGCGGTATTGAAATCAACTCGGTTAAATGATTGATAATACTTATGACCTTCAAACTCTCCTAAGAAATTAAATGAGTTCTTTACATCATCAGAAAGGTCATTTTTCTCCCAAATCACTTCTGATCCTTCTTCATCCAGGAGTGATACCTTAACCTCGAGTGAACCTCCATTTTCTTTCAAAATTGAATTATCTGCCTGTAGCGCTACAATAGGAATATTATCGTCAGAAGTTAATGTTGTAGCAAAATTAGCTTCACCTGTTAAGTTTGCGCCGCTTGGTGTAGCAGAAACAGCGATTTGCTCATCTGTTTCATAAACAACATCGTCTATAGCAGTTACCTGGAAAGTTCCTGTTTTTTCTCCAGCAGGAATTGTGATTGTTGGTGTTAATTGAATTTGACGAATCGCCGCATTCCCTTGATCAAACACCGCTAATTGGTTACCGTAAGTAGCTAGATGTAACGGATTTCCAAATTGAGAAAAAGAAGCTTCGCCATCTTCATAGCCATTATTACCATTACCAGCAACGGTGGATACTAAATAGCCACCATTGTCTTGTTTTACGATTTTACGAATCCTCTTATCCTCAGCATCCGCAACATAAATATCTCCGTTAGCAGTTATAGCTAATCCTATTGGATTTTTAAACCTTGCATTCGTACCAACACCATCGGCGTAATCCCACCATTGACCTGCAATGGTAGTTACCTCTCCAGTGGTTACATTATATTTTCTAACTCGGTGTTGATTACCGTCAGTAAAGACAATGTTTCCATCTAAATCAAGAGCCATACCTTTCTGATCTGCCCAAGAAATACGAACCTCATTTCCAAAGCCATCATTGAATCCACCATTGTTATACTCCCCAGCTAGAGTAGAGACGATCGCATCCGAACCTTCAGAAATAGTAATTTTTTTAAGTTGTGTATTGTCGATCAGATAAACATCACCATTTGAACCAATGGTCATCGCACTTATATTCTGGAAAGATGCTTCGAATGCAGATCCGTCAGATCCATTACCTGAACCATCACCTGCAACAAAACTCACCTTACCAGTTTCAAGATTCACTCTTCTTACCAAACGAGTCCAGTCATCAAAGAAATAAAGTTGATTATTCAATGTATCAGAAGCCATTGCTCTGATGTATCCAACTCTTACATCGGTTCGATTTCCTTCATTTTCATCACCACTACCATTAGGATTACCCACATAAGATGAAACTGTATTAGTAGCCTTATCAAACTTTCGAATTACCGATCTTTGAGAATCAGCGATATAAAGATTCCCGACTTTATCAGCGACCATAGATCGGATATCACCTTCAAATTGAGCAATAGATGCTTCACCATCTACAAAACCGTAGTTTCCTGTACCGGCTAGGGTAGAAATTCTATTTAGAGAAGGTGAATCGAAGTCTAGTCCAAAAATAGCCGCACCTTCAGAGGTATCGTCAAAAGCCAAATCAACAGTAACAGGATACGTTTTCTCATTCGTTAATTCAGCTATGATCGAGTATGCACCATTAGATTCTGAAATAGTTTCTCCAGCATCTGTAGACATGGTAACCGTAGTTAAATCATCATCTGCAATTTGAATTTGTACCGAACTATTATTAGTGTCAATAGTTGCATCAGTGGTATCTTCAACTAAGGAGATTAAAATAGTTTCAATTCCTTCATCTGAATCATCATCTACACCTGTAATTGTAAATTCTCCTTTATACTCACCTGCAGCTATAGTGATCGTCTCAGAGGCACTAGAAGAATAATCTGAGACTTCAGCACCGCCAGACAATTGATAACTAATTCCAGCATTTGTTGCTACATCAGAGTAGGCCCCTGAATATTCGATTACATACTGATTATGCCAGTTTTTTTCACCATTATCCCATTGTCCATTTTCATGCAGACGAGCAACAGGTCTGCCTTCAGGATTTCTGATGTACTGATCTCCCTGCCAGTTAGCGAACTGAATATTCTGATTATTATTCCATTCCCATGATTCACTCTCTTGGTTGTATTCATAACCAATCCAGTGATTTAACCAACGATTATCATTAGCACTGTAATTTGGATCTAAGTCAAAAATTCGTTGGGTAATAAAATCATTCTCCTGCTGAGTGTTAATTATGGCTAGAGTTCCTCCTAAATTTTCAGCTATCCTTTTTGCTTCATTATATTGATACCACTGTTGGTTACTTTTCGAAGCATAATATTTCGAGCCGTTATATTCTCCTAAATAATAATAATTCGACTTTAAGGACTCTTCCATATCTGCTTTAGCAGAAGAGAACCGATCTGATAATCTCAAACTTACCGTTACTTCACCACCATCTTCATTAAGTGTTGATTTATTAGCAGAAATTCTTACGGTCGGAGCAGCGTCGTCGCTCACTAGATTAACATCGATTTCTGGTAAATCTGAATTCGCTAAATCAACATTTGAACTTGAACTTAGATTTAAAGAAATTGATTCATCTAGTTCAAATACATCATCATCAATTGGTAAGAGTGTAATTGAGGCTGATAATTCTCCTGCAGGAATAACTATGGTTGGCTCTAAGGAAATCTCTCTAATTCTATTATTCTCTGTATCTGAAACTAGAATTCGAGTAGCATCAGCAGCAACACCTCTGGGTCTCTTCAATTTTGCGTTTGCAAAAGTGCCATCCTCAAATCCACTACCATTACCTCCAATAAGAGTCTGCACTTGACCTGCTTTATCTCCTTGTAAGTAAATAATTCGCAGTGAGTTGTGATCATCATCAGTAACCAAAATATTACCAGATGAATCAAAGGCAAGAGCCGTAGGATTTCTAAATCGAGCTGAAGCTAAACTTCCGTCGTTCTCTCCCCACCATGAACCAGCAAGTGTGCTAACTTTTCCTTGCGCATCAATCTTTCTAATACGGTTGTGCTCAGCGATGTACAGATTATCTTGAGCATCGATGATAATATCTTTTGGATCAGAGAGTCTTGCTTCACTTCTATCACCATTATTTTCACCCCACTCACCATTACCTGCGTAGGTCTCTACTGAAGTATTATCTCCTGAGAAGGAAATTTTTCGGATTCGATTTTCACCATCCGCAACATATAAATTTCCTTGAGAATCAAATGCAATCGCTCTCGGATTATTAAACGTAGCTTGCTTGGCGTCATCATTATCATCTGATCCCCAATTGCCATATTCATTGGCAACTATCTGATAATTACCATCGGCATCAATTTTAGAAATAGCATTTGAATATTGCTCAACAATATAAATTTCACCTGTTGAACTTACAGCAATGTCCGTTGGCCCACTAAGGCGTGCCTCTAGTCGGTCTACGCCATTTTGATTATCGTTACCTCTGTAATTACCATTACCAATATAGGTGCTAACATTGCCTGATTTATCCAATAATCGAATAACGTGATTATCACGGTCAGCGATCAAGTATCCCTGATCACCAAAGGCTGTCATTTTAGTGTTATTGTGGAAATTGGCTTCAGAAGCAATACCATCGGTATATCCTCTTGAGCTACCAGCAATCGTTTTAATCTTATCTAATTCAGGGATATAATAATCCTTATTCTGAACGGCAGTATCAGAATCTCCTTGATTAACAGCAAGAACTACTGCTGTCTCAGTCTGTTTTGCAATATTTGAACTGACTGAAATAGTAACTGATGAATTGCTTTCATTCAGATCACTACCTGAAGCAGAAAGTGTCACTACACTCGCTTCATTATCTATAATTTCAACAGATGCAGAGCCGTTAGTACTACTAATAATACCTGTAGGGTTCCCTTCAGAGTCATTAATATCTACGATAGCTAAATTTATGAACTCAGCAGCTTCATTCTCTGAATCATCAGTTACAGCAAAGGATAAAGTCGCACTATCTTCACCCGCTGGTATAGTTACAATTAGTGATTCTGGGGCAGTAAAGTCAGAATCAAGAGTAGCACTTGTTGAATCCTCAACTTGTAGAGTTACTCTGGTGTCTATTGATGATTTAACACCACTGAACTCAACTACATACGGAAGATTACTCCATTGTGGTAAGTCATTCCACTTACCATCTTTGGTAAGCTCTACGAAGTCCTCATCACCTGCATTATTTGGTTCCCCATTATACCAATTCTCAAAATCAGAATTACTACCACTTGACCATTCAAAACGGCCTTCTTGTGATTTATCATTATATCCTATCCAAACAGAGTTTGAGTAATCCGGTATATTATTCTTGATAAAGTCATTTTCTTCTTGATCGTTGATAACAACAAGATTTGCTCCGACACTTTGGGCTGTATTATTAGCGTCATTCCAATTATAATAGTTCTGAGATACGTAGTATTTACTGCCATTAAACTCGCCTATGTAATTGAATTGATTCAAGTAGGCTGGGTCTAAGTCATTCTTGGCACTTGCCTCAGCGGCATTACCTAAGGAAACTGTAAACACAAATGAACCAGCATCTTCATTAACCGTTGAGTTAGCCGCATTGATTTGCACTTCCGGAAGCGTATCGTCCGAAGTCAGCGTTAGTGTTATCGGCTGCAGTTCATCACCATTTTCATCTAAAAGTTTAATTCCACTAGCAGAGGAAGGAGTTAGGATAATAGTTTCATCCTTTTCATAAAAATTATCATCAGTTAAAGTCAGTACATAGTCCCCTGTAGTTTCTCCTGCCTTTACTCTAACTTTATTAATAAAATCAATCTTCCTGATTTGAGAGTCACCAGGCTCTGCAAATAATAGTTCACCTGCTGCAGTGAGTAAGATATCCTGTGGATTACTAATTTTCGCCTCACTAATCGGCCCATTAACAGTTCCTGAATTCCCGTCAGAATCTATTAGGGTGCGAACTACATCCTCAGAAATATCATACTTATAAAGTTGATTTGACCAACGCGAAGACAAGTAATAGTCACCCGAAGAATCAATATCCAGACCATGAAGATTTCTATTCAATTGTTTGATTGTAGTAACCTCAGAACCTGAAACTTTACGAATTCGTTGGTTATCTATCAGAATCAGGTCTCCATTAGAATCGACCTTAATATCTTGAACATCAGCAAACCTAGCCGATGATCCATTACCGTCTTGATGCCCCCAATTTCCATTACCAGCAATAGTTGTAACCTCAGCATCTTCATTATCATCAAAAGTAATTTTTCGAACTCGTTGTCTATCAAAAACGTAAAGAACCGAACCATCTGCATTAGAAGCAATTTCTCTAAGATCAGAGAATTTAACTTCACTACCTGTTCCATCTTCAAGACTATCAGACCAATTCCCATCTCCAGCAATGAATGAAACTCGGTCATCAACGGTATTAATTTTTCTTATGTAGTTATCATCAATTACATAGATATTTCCATTATCATCGATATCAAAATCCCTTATGTATCTGAATCTTACATTAGCCAGATTAGTGGTAACTGTTGTGTAATTACCCCAATTGGTTTTTGCGTTAAGATTTTGGAAACCGTTAGTTGCATCATAAGTTTTAATTAAGCGATCTCCTGAGGTAAAGAAAATCTTTCCATCAACCGAAGATTGAGCAAATGCTCGTACATCACCCGTGCTACTTGCAAAATCATCGACATAACCAATGTTTTTAGCCTGATAGTCTTCGCCAACAGTTGCTGTACCGGTGATATCAAATAATAAAGAAGTCTCAAAGGT
>Ga0255779_1002940_pt1 | contig 17482 bp, 13 predicted proteins | sample 011ome_21_FD_179977 | JGI IMG/M metagenome (GOLD analysis project Ga0255779, IMG submission 179977) | Coastal salt marsh microbial communities from the Groves Creek Marsh, Skidaway Island, Georgia - 011508AT metaG (version 2) | ecosystem: Environmental > Aquatic > Marine > Intertidal zone > Salt...
GAACTCGATGGTCATTACACCTGGCATTGGGACGTTTTCTTTGGATATCAAATTAAACAAAGAAAAATATCTGTAGTCGTTATGCTAAACGATCCAGAAGATTATGAAGGCGGCGATTTTCAAATTTGCATCAACGGCAATCTCGATGAAATTCAAACCATTCGGCCAAAGAAAGGCGATGCACTTTTCTTTGCCTCTTGGATGCCTCATAGAGTCACTTCAGTAACTTCTGGTGAAAGAAACACGCTGGTTACATGGGTAACTGGACCTAGAGAATCATAATGTTTAATTTTTTGAAGAAAAAAGAAACTCCTATCATAGAGTTTTATTGTCATCCTAGTGTTCAAGGAATAATACCTGAGCCACGACCTGCAAACAAACATGTACCAGAGTGGTTCAAAAGTATACCTCCTACTATGCCGTCAAAAGATAATGTCAATAGACCTAATATGACTGCAAAAAAATGTATGCCTATGTTAGATGCTATGACATTAGGTTATGTTATTCCTCTGTGTGGGGACCTAGGACTAAAGTCTTCAGAGGATTTGAGACAAATTGAAGTCTTTAATCCCCCTCAAATCAAATTAGCAGAGTTTCATAATCTAGAACAGTTAGGACCAAAAGCTCCTGGTATGCCAGCTCCTCCTGTTAAGTTTATAAATCATTGGGTAGTAAAGACTGCTCCTGGATGGAGTACACTGTTCATGCCTCTTGTGAATAACAACTTACAAAATCCACACTTTACTTGCTTAGGAGGATTAGTAGACACAGATACTTATCCAAAAGAAGTAAATTTTCCTGCTGTTTGGCATACTCCAAATTTTGACGGGCATCTTCCAGCAGGAACTCCTCTTGTAGTAGCAGTTCCTGTTAAAAGAGATTCTGTTCCTAGAGAGTGTTCTGTTAGATCTATGTCAGATAAAGAATTTAAAGCTATTGATGACATTCGAAAACAACAAAATACTAGAGTTCGTGTTTATACTGATGAATTGAGAGAGAAAAGAAAATAATGCCTTTATTTTTTAAAAAGAAAAAAGATATTGAGTTTGTTGATGTGTCTAGAAACGCATACTTAGATCTTCCTGTACAGTTAGCGAAAGACTTAGAAGTTATAGGAAAAGATGCTAGAATAGCAAAAACAGGAACAAACATGTTTCCACATTGTCCTGGTATGGCAGATTATGCAAAACTTGGATATGTAATACCTGCGTGGGTAGACATTAAAATTAAAGCAAATAAAGCTGGTGTGGTGTCTACTATAGGTTCTAAGCAACGAGGAGCTAGAGGCTTTTTACAACCAAGAAAAATGAATTCTAATATTGTAGAAGGAATCATAAAAATAGAAGACAATGTTCCTCTCACTGTATTGCACATAGGTGCACCTTGGAATATTTTTGTTAGTAAAAATATATCAGCCCTTATACTTCCTGCAATATATCACAATGATGTTTTTGATGATTTGCATGTATGGCCAGGCGTAGTGGACTATAAAAACTTTTCTACAGCAAATCTAATCTGTACACCAAAGAGAAAGTGCGAGATAAATATAAAGGCAGGAGAACCTTTGTTACATATCATACCATTTTTAAATACTGATTTGATAGGTGGATATGGTCCTGGAACAGAGCAACAACTAGATAAGAGTCGAAATTCAATACTTAGCGGTGATAGTCAATACTATAGAAAATTTCTTTCTGTCAAAAAACTATTTACTTTGGATAAAAAAGAATGAAAATTTTTGTTAGTGTAGTCTCTTTTCGTGATCCTTTATTAAAATATACTGTTAAAAGTTTGTTAGATGAACGCTCCGATGATAACGAAATAACTATAGGTGTCTTTGAACAAACGTGTCTTGAAGACAGTCTTGTTACAGTTGAGCCAGACCTAGTCAACCATCCAAATGTAAAATATAAAAGAATAGATCCTGAGTATGCAGATGGAGTAGTTTGGGCTAGAAAAATAAATGCTGCTCACATCGAAGACGAAGATTTTATCTATCAAGTAGATTCTCATATGCTTTTTAACAAAAATTGGGATCGTTACTTATTGCAAGATTGGGAATTGGGAAGACAAAAAGCAAAAAATACTAGAGTCATTCTAACTGCTGCTTGCCACAACTTCAAACTAGAAGATGGTGAGCCATTTAAAATGTATGATCCAAATCATCATAAAACTAGCAGAGGAAGATACTTTACATTTCAAAAACACATTAGAAGACCTGCCGCTCATGGTGAACACATTGATAGAACCGAAGATGTAGAACCAGCTATACATATCTTTGCAGGAAACTTTTTTGCTCCTACTCGCTGGGTCGATGAAATAGGATACGATTCAAGAATATTTTTTGACGGCGAAGAACACTATATGGTATTGAAGTCATTCATTAATGGCTGGTCTCTTTTTAATCAAAGAGAGATGCATTGTTTTCATTTTTTGGGAACACACGATTATGTTACTAAGCATTGGGTTGATCCAATAACTGACAAGTATGGGCCTCTTACTCATAGAGGACAGAAATACTGGAAACAGTTTATTGAAAGTATTTCTGAAGAAGATTTAAAGAAATATCATGAATACTCTGGTGTCGATTATATAAACGGAATAATCGAAGAAAGGGCATTCACTCGCCAAATAATAGATCCCAAAGCAACTGGCACTCCAGACTCAGAAGATTAGCACATCTTCAATTTCCTGTTATAAATAAAGAAAACAATTCTTTACGCAGGAATTAGAATGTCATTTGAATCAGAACTCTCATCTATCAGAGCAACCGGTGCCAAACTAACCGAGCAAGACGTGGTCGTACTCAGACAAAGGTACGAATCCGATGTACAAGATACATTTAATATGGCGGGTGCTGTATCTTCAATGTTCGATGGAAAAAATCCTTACGAAACGGAAGAAGTATCTGATATCCCACAAGAAGAAAAAGACGCTCTAAAAAAATATGTTTATACTTCTGCGATTTCTCTTGAGTATCCTTTGAAAGTCGGCGAACGAGATTCAAAAAATCCAGAACAACTTCATAGTGTACGCTTCAGTATCTTAGCTAGAGAAAACAGTCGTGTAGCTCAACTTACCAACGATGGAATAGGGTCTAGCGGAGTCCTTAAGAACGCCGGTGGATCACTTGAGGTAGTAGAAAAAACTGAACAAAATAATTTTACCGCAGATCAGCTTCGAACTATATCGTTACTATCTTCGACCGTCGCAGGAGCCGCTATTGGGTTTTCTCTTGCAGGGTCAAAAGCAAGCGGCGCTGGCAAATTGTTGTCTGGTTTTTTAGGAAGTAGCGTCAGTGCTGGCTTAACTGCTGCGGTAGTAGAAAGTGTTAGAACAGTTAGAACTCTAGGACAAATTAATTTACATATCTCACAGCCTCCTGTTGCTAGATATAGCGCAAATTGGGAAAACAAAGAGCTAGGACCTTTAGCTGGAATGAAAGGCACTGAATTTAATGCCTCTGACTTACTGGAATCTGGAACAGGTGTGGGAGAACTAGGAATAAGAGGCGCAATTAAAGCCGCAGCTAATTTACCATCTTCTTTTGGAATAGGAGGAGAACTAGGTTCTGCTGTTGATTTAGCGTCTGCTAAAGTAGCTAATCCGTATAAAGAACAATTGTTTACTAGCATGGGCTTTCGTCAGTTTGCATTTAATTACAAATTTGCGCCCAAGAACGAAACAGAATATAATAATGTAAGAAGAATTATTGATCTATTTAAATATCATATGCATCCAGAAAATGATCCTACTGGTTTGTTCTTAGAATATCCTTCTGAATTTGAAATAGAATACTGTTACAATGGAAGCAGAAACGAGCATCTAAACAAGATATCTCAATGTGCGTTGACTGATATAAAAGTAACATATGGCAATCAAGATGCCTTTACTACTTTTATGGGAACTAACGGTGCTCCTGTTGAAATTAATTTGGAGTTAGCATTCACCGAACTTGAAACCCTCACTAACAACAGAATAGCGGACGGATTCTAATGTTTTTCAAAGCAATGCCAAGAATATCGTATAAGGCAAATGAAAAAACGATATTAACTAAAGATATTTTCAGAAGAGTTGGTCTCGACAGAAGAATAAACAGCAAGTTAGCTGTTAATGCTTACTATGTTAAAGACGGCGAAACTCCTGAAATGTTGGCCAATAACTTCTATAGTACACCAAAATATCATTGGGTAATATTGACCGTCAACGATATTGTAAACGTAAATGAAGAGTGGCCTAAAAATCAATCATTGCTTTTTGAATACACTGAAGCAAAGTATGGTCAAGGCAATGCGTTGAAAGATCATCATTATAAATTGGCTTATCGTTATGCACTAGCAGACGATAGTACTATTCTTGTTCAGTATGATGCTGAAAAATTAGCAGCAGGCGAAATACAAGCGGTTGCTGTAGATCCATCAGAACCTCCTATTATTGTAGATTATGATGTAGCTGCAATTGCTGCCGGAACAATAGTAGCAGTATCAAATTTAGATTTTGAGATTTCAGAGAACGAAAAGAAGAGACAAATATTTGTATTGAAGCCAGAGTTTTTGGCACAGTTTGTTACAAGTTACAAGAGTTTGATGGCGAAATAATATGGAAGATGAAGTTCTCGTACAAGCCGGTGATTTTAAACTAGAAAAGCTAATTATAACAAGTCCTACGACTGAAGAATTTGCTGACATCACCGAGTTTATGATAGAGATAAATTTGTACGAAGATTTGTTTTCTCCGTGCATGACTGGCAATGTCGTGCTTGCAGATGCAACAAACCTAATATCTAATCTTCCTATTCTGGGAAATGAGTATATTACAATTAAACTCAGAACTCCAACACTAGAAGATAATCCAGATAATGTAATAGAAAAGACATTTCAAATATATGCTATCTATGATAGAGTTCTTAATGATGATAGGTCACAATTTTATAATATTTCGTTCATGTCAATTGAAGGATACGAACAACAAACAACGACAATAAGAAAATCTTACAATGATACTACAGATGCCGTTGCAAAAAGTATATACGAAGAATTTTTAGAAGTCGATAGACCATTAGTTATTCTTGATGCACCTCATACGAGAAAAGTTAAGTATGTATCCAATCACTGGTCTCCTTTTAAAAATATGAATTATCTATCTAAGAAAGCAAAAGGCGCCTCTCTTCTAGGCTCTGATTATCTTTTCTTTGAGTCGAATAAAGCGTTTTATTTTGCAAGCATAGAAAGTTTAATATATGCACAGAGAAGAGATGCAGTATTTGACGAATATGTTTTAGAAAGAGATGGCGCTAAAATGCCAAGAAGAATTAGTGACGTTGGTTTTGTTGGCAACAGAATGCCAGATGAGATAACACGTATTGAAAATTTGAAGATGCTTACTACTATTGATGTAATGGATGGAAACAATAAAGGGGCATTTTCTTCCAGTGTAGATGGATATGATTTGTACACCAAAAAAATTATTCATAAGAATTTTGATTTTACGAAAGATATGAATAAGTTTTACAAGACCGGTCCTACAAACATACTGCCTTCGAATATAAAAAGAAATCCTCTAGCAAAAAAAGACTTCTATTCTTTCAATACAGGACTTTTTAATGATTATGGATTGACAGATGAAGAAGATTTGCCAGATGGTTCAACTTCTAATTACACAGCAGATAGAATTCTGTTTAGACAAAGTTATCTGAATTCGTTTGATAATAATAAATTTCTCATGACAGTTCCAGGTCGAACAGATATACAAGTTGGAAATTTAATAAGTTTATTGCATCCTTCACCTGAACCACCGTCGGATGATTTGACTACTGTTCTTGATCCTTTGCTTTCTGGTCTATATATTATATCAGCAATACATCACAAGATAACTTCAGATAGACACGTTATGGAAACAGAATTGATAAAGAATGGACTTTCTTCTTCACCAGAGAATGCCGCTTTGGAAGGAGAAGAATAGATGTATCCTAATTTTAAGTGGTGGATAGGTGTAGTAGAAGATAGAGCGGATCCTGCTCAATTGGGCAGATGTAAGGTTCGTATTATTGGTTATCATACCGAAGACTTAGGAGAACTTCCTACTACAGAATTGCCTTGGGCAGTTCCTATTATGCCGATGACTTCTGCGAGCATTTCTGGAGTAGGCGAAACTCCTGCATATGTTGAAGGAACAACTGTAGTTGGCTTTTTCAGTGACGGAGAAGATGAACAAGTTCCAATTATTTTTGGAACATTGCCAGGTAAGCCAAGAAATAAAAGAACAGATTCCAAAAAAGGATTTGCTGATCCACATGGGGTGTATCCTAGAGAAGGAGAAAGCGGTCTAAATGGTCTACAGGAGCCTGATCTTTCACGCCTAGCAAGAAACGCAGTTGCAGAGGGACATCAATCTCTTATTAACAAAAGAGCTACTCGTCAAGAAGCAATACCAAGAGCCGCTGCTCCTCATATTGAATCCATACAAGACGACAAAGCAGGAGCAGTATACGATAGAGAGATTTGGGAAGAGCCACATCCTCGCTTTGGCGAAGAGGGATGGCAGTATAATGCGCCAAATCAAGCGCCAAATGTTGATAACAAAACTTCAGCATATCCATACAATAAAGTAACTGAAACTGAAACCGGTCATGTGTTTGAAGTTGATGACACTCCAAACAACGGTCGCATTCACGAGTATCATAACGCTGGTACTTTCTATGAGATACAAGCAGACGGCTCAAAGACTACGAAAGTTGTTGGTGATGAATACGAAATAACACTAAAAGACAAAAAAGTCTACATTAAAGGCACGTGTGATGTAACAATCGGTGGCGATGCGAGAATGCTCGTAACTGGTGATATGTATCAAGAGATCGGCGGCAATCTTTTCACTACCGTTGGTGGTGATAGGATAACAAAAGTTGTCGGCAATGATATGACAGAAGTATTGTCCGGTCAAAGTACGAACGTCTCTCGTAGCAGTTCGTTTAGAACTGGAGGCAACCATACAGATACTATCATTGGAAATAATACTCAAACAGTGGGCGGTGACAAGTTTACTACGGTAGGTGGAAGTATTTCAGCAATATCTGTTGGCGCTACTAGTCACACTTCTATACTAGGATTCAAAATAATGAGTACTACAGGAAGTGTTAGTGCGAGTGCGCCTATAGGAAGTTTTAAAGCAATGTCCTTGAACATGTCTCTAGCAGCCGCAGTCAATCAAACATTAACTGGCGCAGTTCAGTTAGTAGAAGCTACAGGACTACAAACTCTGTCTTCAATTGGCGCACAAGTGTTAAAGTCCACAGCACAGAATACAATCGCTCCTGCTAGAAGTATTATTGGAAATACTACACATACAGGCAATTACACCGTAGTCGGCGTTGCAAGTGGCACAATCGTGAGACAAGGACCTATTGTTCTTGGAACACATAAGCATCCTGCTAACATGACTCCACCAGTACCATAGGAATAAGAAATGAGTTTATGCGGAGCTACTGAAAAACTAGTAGAGCTTACTCAGTCTCTAGGAACAACAGATGAAATTATTGACGGTATTGTCGATAAGATTCCCATTCGTCCAGAGATTTCTCAAGCAGTGAAAGACGCTGCGGCTATCATTGCAATGGCACAAGACACTGCTCAGATTGAGGCTTTAGTTACTTCTAAACTAAAAGAATTTTTACCAGAGATTGAGGTTCCAGAAGAGATAAAAGGTCTTCAAGCTGACATCGAAGGATTTGCATCAGATATATTAGCAGCCAAACTAGCAGTCGATGATATAAAAAATGAAGTTTATAACTTGAAAACAAAATACGATGGACTAGATTTAGGCGATGTTGCTATTGATGATATACCCAACTTATTGAAACAAGGTGCTTTAGATTTAGATAATCTCTGTAAGAAGATTCCAAATTTTGAAGAAGATGGAGCAGGATTTGTTTTGAAAGGAACACCTATAACTACTCCTAAGAAGAGTGCAATTGCTGATCTATTGGGTATACAAATACCAGAAATTAAAGATTTTGTATACGATATACGAGAAGTTAAGCAGGCAAAAGGCGAATCTTTTATTAACGTAGACTTACCAGATTCTATCGGCCTATAACGAAAAGAGTTATAAATACTAAAATGGCAAACGACACTCTTAAAATATCTAGACTTTACAAAGATTTGGATTTAGCATTCACTGCAAATCCATTGACAGGTGATGTCTCTAAAAAATTAGATGTAAACGCAGTAAAACAATCAATAAAGATATTGATGCTTACTAACTTTTATGAGCGTCCTTTTGCTCCTCAGAAAGGAGCAAATTTAAGAGGACTATTATTTGAGCCAATGAGTTCAAATTTTGCAAGCATCATTCAGAGAACTATATTAGATTTGATTACTTCTTATGAGCCTAGGGCAAGAGTTGAAACTATAGTAGTAAGCCCTAATTTTGATACTAATTCATATGAAGTTACGTTGACATTCTTTATTGTGGGTATTGCTAGACCTCAGACACTTACGGCCAACTTAAAAAGATTAAGGTAGAACAATGGCACAACTTAATGTATCCGAATTAGATTTCGATCAAATCAAACAATCTCTAAAAACCTTCATGCAAGCGCAAGATGAGTTCAGAGATTATGACTTTGAAGGTTCTGCGTTGTCTGTCTTGCTGGATACTCTAGCATACAATACACACTATAATGCAGTACTTGCTCACATGCTTGCTAATGAATCCTTTTTAGACTCTGCTATTAAAAGAAACTCTGTGGTTTCTATTGCTAAGTCTTTGGGTTACACACCAAGATCAACAAGAGCAGCCACAGCATATGTAGATTTTTCTGTTGTCCCTTCTTCTTCATATGATAAGACTACTCTTACTCTTTCAAGAAACACTATATTTTCTTCACAGAGCGGTGGAACAAGTTTTGAATTTTACCCACAATCAGATGTCACTACCACAATCCAGACTATTGATGGCGTAGATAAATTTGTTTTTAATAATCTAGCGATTAAAGAAGGCACAAGAGTTACAAATAGATTTTTCATAGATTCAAATACTGTATCTGGTCCTCTTACTATACCAAATGATGGAGTGGACACTTCTACACTACGAGTTAGAGTTCAAGCATCTAACTCTGATCTAACTCTAGAGACTTATCAATTATCTACTGGAGTTTTAGATTTAAAAACTACTACCAGTGCGTATTTTCTAGAAGAAGGACATGACGGCAAATACATTATAAGATTTGGTGACGGAGTATTTGGCAAAAAACTAGAAACTGGAAACATTGTAATTATAGATTATCTCGTAACTTCTGGCGCAGAAGCAAATGGTGCGAGAGGCTTTCAAGTGGGAGCAACACTCACAAATGGAACTGACGAAGTTAAAATTTTTGACACAGCAAACACTGTCAAGGCATCAGGCGGCGCAGCTAGAGAAAGTATTGATAGCATAAGAAAGACTGCACCTATCTATAATCAAGTTAGGGAAAGAGCAGTATCAGCATCAGACTATAGAAGTCTTATTCTTGCCGACAATCCTAGTGTCCAATCATGTTCTGTTTGGGGAGGAGAAAATAACGATCCTCCTATATACGGAAAAGTTTTCATCTCGTTAGATCCTGTAGAAGGACAAATAATAACAGACGAAGTGAAAGACAGAATCATAAACACTTTGATTTCTCCACGAGCACCGGTTGCTATATTGCCAGAATTTGTTGATCCTGAGTACACTTACATAGGACTCAGGGTTGGTATCGTTTATGACTCTTCAAGAACATCGTTGACTTCAGGACAGATATCACAAGCGGCCAGTACCGCAATTACAAATTACTTTAGTACTGATCTCAATCAACTAAACAAAAACTTTTATTATTCTACTGTACACAATGCCGTAAAATCTGTATCAAATTCTATAGTATCTGTGAACATAACTCCAACTTTGCAGAAAAGAATTACTGCATTGACAGGATTAAACAGCAACTATAATTTTACTTTTAATAGTAGAATTCAACCTAGAGAATTGCATAGTAACTGGGCAAATATTAGTGTAACTGGAACTACATATAAAGTTAAATTCCAAGATACTCCTAATACAGGGGTTGTTCCTCCTGCTTATAATGGAACAGGCATTGTTTCTATTGTGGATACTAGTGGAACTAAAATTGCAAATGTAGGCACTATAGATTATAGCACTGGTGCAATATCTTTGAATGGTGTAACAGTAGTTTCTCTATACGGCAATGATACTGAATTAAAATTCAGAACAAGACCGCATGATGATTCAAAGGATATTGTTACTAGCACTCTAACAAGACAGTCTGATATATCGACTGCGGCAGTTGTTGCAAAGCCTGCTAAAAATACAATACTTACACTAGATGACAGCGTTGTTAATTCTGTTACTGGATCTAGAAAAGGCTTAGAAATAGTAGTATCTACAGAAGTCGAAGGCTATTAATGTCACATCAAATACCAGAGTTTTTAAAGTATGTTTCTAGCATCACTATTGAAAATGGTGGTTCTGGATACAGCTCAGAGTCAGCAACTCTTCCTACTATAACAATATCAGGAGGAGGAGGAACTGGTGCAACTGCAACAGCAAGTGTTCTTGGTGGTGTAATAACTACAGTAAACGTAACAAATATAGGCAGTGGCTATACTAGTGCTCCCACGGTAACTGTAACAGATTCAACTGGTGGAACTGGTGCGGTTTTAACTGCTGTGCTTGGTTTTGCTACTGGTACTCCTACTGAATACGAAGAACAAAGCTCTATAGGAGTCAAGTACACTGTTCCTGAATTTATACGTGATGATTATACTCAATTTATTACTTTCATTGAAAAGTATTATGAGTATATGGATTCTGATGGAAATCCTGCCAATCTTCTTTTGAATAAAAACTATTCAGATATAGACGATATTAATGACGAAGAACTTAACAAAAGAGCATTAGAACTTGCTAAAGAGTTTCCTCAACTACTGCAAGCAGACAGAAAAACTTTACTCAAAAAAATAAAGAACATATACGAATCTAAAGGTTCTGTTAGATCGATTAAAGCATATTTTAAGCTAATTTATGACGAAGAAGTTGATGTATATTTTCCAAGTAAAAACATACTTCGTGCTTCTGACGGTATATGGATACAAGACAGCTTCGTATATGCGACTGCCGGTTATGATAATTTTGATGTACAAGAGTTGAATGGAACTGTTGCAGATTTAATATATTATGAAACAATTGGATCTGTTACTATTCCTAGAACTGTTCCCATAACTATTCCTAGAGTTTCTAAAATAGCATATACTTCTCCTCAAGTATATCAGATTCAGGTAAAATTACCAGAAGGAATTACTTCTATTCCTGGTCCAGGTGCTGGAGCAGCGGCAAAAGCTACCGTATCTGGTGGAACTGTAACAAATATTAGATTGACTAATGGGGGATTGCAGTACACAGCAGCACCTACTATAGTGCTGTCTGGCGCAGGTTCTGGCACAGGCTTTTCAGCTAGAGCGGTTGTGTCGGATGGAGTTGTCACTTCAATTGATATAGCTGATGGAGGAACCGGTTATACTGATTCTGATGATGAGTATGATCTTTCTTTTGATACCTCTAATGTAAGAACATTTATTGTTGATCGAGGAGCAACTACAGAAGAAGAAAATATAAGAGCTTATTTAGACAGATGTATTTCTTCTGTTTCTCCTTCTGAATATCCTATTATTATTCCTGCCAAGAATATTGTTGTTGGCAGAGAATACAAAATTGTTACTACAGGCGATACAGATTACACTTTGCTAGGAGCAGCAGATAACAACGTAGGAACAATTTTTGAAGCGACGGCAACAATCGATGCCGAGGACTACAATAGAGGCCTTGTGATTCGAATAGGAGAGCTTAATGCAGGATTCTCCGTTGGTCAAATTTATACAGCGAATGAATTGGGCGGAAATAATAACGGCATCATAAGAATACAATCTATTGATACTAGAAATGCTCCTACTTCGATTTCAATTATAAATCCAGGTAGAAGATTTACTAATGCTGAATTTACCATTGGTATAGGTTCTAGTATACGGGAAGTTGTCACTCTTACAATAACTACTGGATATCTTTTTGTTGAAGAAGGAAAATTTAAAGACGATAGAGGAAAATTATCTGACGCCAATAAAATACAAGATAACTACAGATATCAGAGCTATTCTTATATAATTAAATCAACTATGCCTGAAAGTAGTTGGAAGAAGCGATTCAAAGAAATAATGCATCCAGCAGGCATGGAAGTATTTGGCGATCTAATTATTAAAAATAATGTTGGCTTTGCTCCGTTCTTTACAATAGAAACTGAAGGATTACATCTACACGAATTTAAGACTGAAGATATTGTTACTTCGCCAGATGTTGTTACGATTGTTGTTGAATGGTTTAGAGACTTTAATGATGTCGCATCAACTACTCATGCAGAAGCATTTGATTTTGGTAAAAATACTTCAGATGTAGCCACAATACTTGATGATTATGCAGATTATTTGTATGTAGAATCAGACTATCTACCTATTTCGTATCATGGTCCTGGAGTATTTAAGACAATAAACAAAGTACTAGAATCACAGACTACTGCTACTGAATCTTTTGAAAGAGAAATTTCTTTCTTGCGATCATTTGCAGAAAGTTTATCTACGTCTGATTATTTTGCGATTGACGTAGAATTGCCAGTTACTGATATTTTATCTGCATCTGAACTATTTGAGTATCTGTATGACTTTGGTTTGCCCGTGTTTGAAACAGTGGGAGCATCTGACGACTACGATGATTCTCTATATACAGAAGCGGGATATTTGCCTGACTTCTATCATGGACCAGGAGTATTCAAAACTTTAGAGAAATCAATCTCTAATATTCTTACAGCATCTTCTGTTCCTGTTATAAATACAACTAAGCCTCTGACTGATTCTTCAAGTGTTTCTGAAGCAGTTAGTAAATTATCTACAACTTCACAATCTGATTCTGCTACAACTTCAGACAGTGGAACAATAACCGGGCCGCAAACTTATGCCCCAACATACTTCGCTGAAGATTATGTTACAGGCATTACTTTAGGCACATTCTAATATTTGGAGACAAAAATGCTCAAATCTGAAAGAACAAAAGCTACAGGTAAAGTAAACATTGTAGTTAGAGATAAAAACGGTAAAGTCAAAGAAGATTTTACTGTACCAAATCTAGTAGTAGACACTGGTCTAGCTTTCATTGCTTCACGCATGGAAGACGCATCTTCCGGTGTAATGTCACACATGGCAGTTGGTACTGATACCACAGCAGCCGCCAGCGGCGATACTGCTCTTGGCACTGAACTTGCTAGAGTTACTTGCAGCGGAGCAGCTAATGGTGCTAACATGGTTTATACAGCGGAATTTGAAGCAGGAACAGGAACTGGTTCATTGACAGAAGCAGGAATCTTCAATGCCTCGTCTGCAGGTACTATGCTTTGCCGTACCGGGTTTAATGTAATCAACAAAGGGGCAGCAGATACAATGACGGTCACTTGGACCATTACTATCTCTTAATAGGTAAAAATAGTGGCTATCTTATTAACTAGACTGGCTAGGGTTGAACTAGCGAGATCATTTGTTCGAGAAGTAAAAAACGTAATAGACTCTGATACTAATAAGTTATACGACTATTACAATTTTGCGCTTGCAAGAACAACCGCATGGACAGACGAAGAAAGTCCAGAAACTGCGTATGATTCTCAAAAATACATTAATCAGTTTAGAAATAATATTCTCTTTACTCAAAAAGTGAATCCTTCTGATGTTTGTAATTTAATTAGAAGAATAGATTGGGAAGAAGGAACCCCAGATGATCCCAGCATTTACGATGCTTATGATGACGATTATTCTGAAGATAATCCAGCACCTTCAGGCGCCACTACTTTAGCAGATGCTAAATTTTACGTATACACTAGTGCAAACAGAGTGTACAAGTGTATTGATAATAGAAATGCAGCAGGAATAGTTATAGAAAGTACAGATGAGCCTAATCTTACTATTACAGATATCTTTCAGACTGACGACGGATATCGATGGAAGTTTATGTATCAGGTTTCAGAAGCCGATCAGAATAAGTTTTTAGATACGCAGTATATTCCTGTTAGAAAACTCACCACAGATAGTCCAGCATATGGAACTCTTGTTGGTGAAGTAAAATCTATTACTGTAACCGATGTCGGCGCAGGTTATACCTCTGCTCCAAAGGTATACATACAAGGTGATGGAACAGGAGCTAGGGCGAGTGCAACAATTAATGAAAGCGGCGAAGTTGACTCAGTTACTATAGACAGTGAAAATGGCGAAACATTTGAAGGATTGGGCTACACTTTTGCATTTGTTCAATTTGAAGGCGGCGGAGACGAAGAAGATGAGAACTTCAGAGTCGCTGAGGCAATTGTTTCACTTGGTGATGCTGATCCAGAAAATACTGTATTACAAAAAGCAGTAGAAGACGCTGCTATCGAAGGAACAATAGAAAGAATACTTGTTGTAGATGGCGGAAGAGATTATGTTGCCGGAGATACTTTTGTTAAGATAACTGGAGATAGTGTATTGTCAACAGATCAAGCAACAGCTACTGTTACGATAGCAGAAGGCACTGGAACTATTACTGCAATAAAAGTAGATGATGTTGGTGCAAATTATAATTACGCAGATATAACTTTTGTTGATTCGAATGGAGATGAAATTCATACCGCTGAAGATGATTTGTCTAAAAAGGCAACAGCGAGAGCAATCATTTCTCCTATACACGGACATGGTAGTAATCCAGTACGAGAACTCTTCAGCACAACAGTAGGAATAGTCTCTTCGTTATCAGATAACACAAATAGAGATTTGATGGTAGATAATGATTTTAGACAAATAGGCTTAATGAAAAATATTTATGATTATGACGAGCAAAACATATGGAGAGAAGCAACCGGTACCACATGTTTTATAGCTAACGTAAGCAGTTCTGATAATTATGCAATTGATGACATAATAGTTACTGACGAAGGTGATGCAGATGAAGGACGATTTAGAGTTATACAGATAGTAGAGTCAACTGCAACAGAGGGAACTTTTGACATACACTTGCAATCGATAATACCAAATATAAAAAACGCAAGCGTGTTAAAAAACGTCACACAAGACATTTCCTCACTGACTATAAATAGTGTTAAAGATCCAGAAATAAGCACTGCTTATGGAGAAGTTATTTACATTGAGAATAGAACATCTATAGCTAGATCAACAGATCAAGTAGAAACAATAAAAGCAATAGTACAATTTTAGGAAAAAATAATGGCCCTTAATTTAAATTCTTCACCTTATTACGATGATTTTGATCCTCAAAAGAATTACCATCGGGTACTTTTTAAGCCGGGGGTTGCTGTTCAAGCTAGAGAATTGACTCAGCTTCAGACAGTCCTTTCCGATCAATTATCACAATTAGGTAGTTTTAATCTTAAAGAAGGTGCAGTCATTAGTGGCTGTGAGCAAAAAATTGAAAACTTTAAGTTTGTTAAAATTCTTGATAACTATGGTAATGGAGATCCTATTGCTAATGCTGATCTCGCTTCTTATGATGGTGAAATTCTAGTCGGAGCAACTACTGGACTAAGGGCAAGAATTATTACACACAAGACTGGACAAATCACAGTCAGCGATTCAATTAATACAAAAGCATTATATATTGTTTACATAGATGAGAATGGCCAAAACGCAGACTTAACAACTAATCAATATCAAAGATTCCAACAAGGTGAAACACTAACGGTAGAATCTATAAACACGGAAATAAAAGGAAAAACTTTTGTTACTCAAACTACTGAGGGGGGAACTTTTGGTAAGAGAGACTTTTATGCAGGCGTAGCTCCTCACTTAACTATGTCTCCTGGCATAATTTATGCTCTTGGCAATTTTATTCGAACTAAAAATCTCTCTGTTTTTATTGATAGCTTTAGTCCTTATACAGATAAAAAGATAGGATTCTTAGTAAATCAATCTATCAAACAAGCGTCTGTTGATGGTACTCTATATGATAACGCTAGAGGAACTTTTAATGAGGGAGCTCCTGGTGCAGATAGATTGCAAAATACTGTATCATTAATATCTTATAACAGAGATTCTTCACCAGCAGATAACTATTTCCAGATTGCAACATTCTCTAACGGAAAAATTACAAGAGCAGATATACAAGCAGATCCTTTAGGCGGAATTAGAGAAATTCTGGCTAGAGAAACATTTGATAGACACGGGAATTATGTTTCAAAAGGATTGCAGGTTTATTTTACAGAGCATTTGCGATCTTATCGTGGAAAAAACAACGGAAGATTTACGCCAAATGGTATAGGTGATGCTACTAAACTTATTCTAGGTGTTACTGCTGGCTCAGGAAATGTTGCTGGATATCCTGTAGAGTATTTGAAAGAAACTGAATTTTCTTTTCCTAAACCAAGTGCTACTCAAATAGAAAATACTGTTTCTCAATCTACTTCGTTTGGTAACTATGTAATTGTCAATGATTTATGTGGCGCATGGGACACGGATGGCGCAGATACAAGTGCTAATGGTATTGTAAACCTACACAGCGTTGTATCTAATGGAGTTTCAGGCGGTGCGTATTCTAACACTTCTGTGCCAGGAAACATAGTAGGCACTGCAAAAATTAGATACATTGAATTATCGTCTGGTACACCTGGAACTGCAACCGCTGAATTCAAACTGTATTTGTTTGATATAAAAATGTTTGATGGAGAATTTGGTGCAGTAAGATCGATCTCTTATGAGAATGATGAAGCAAACGCCTTTGCAGACATCGTACTCAACTCAGCAGGCGTTGCACAAGTATATGAAAAGAATTCAAATAAATTTCTTTGGAATTTACCATATAAACATTTAAAAACTTTAAAAGCCTCTACTGGTGGAGTTTTTGATTATAATTTTAAATTTATTAAAGAATATGATAAAATTGCACCTTCTGACGGTAATATAAATCTTGCAGCAGAAGGAGATCATACTTTCTTTTTTGGTAATGGCCCAGTATCGAATTCCGATGTCGCTAGTCATATTAAATTAGTAGCAAGAGAATCTTTTGAACTAGACGGCACTGTGATTGAAAAAGGAGAATTTATTGATCTCACTGGTAAAGTAACACAAAACAGTGAGACTTCTTTGACTATTAATTTAGGTGGTTTGAACGATATAGGAGGAGCTCCTTTTGCGGTTAGAGTCTATGTCAATATGCAAGTTTCTAACGATGGTCCTATCACTAAGAGCCTAGTCAAAACACAATATGTCAAAATAGAAGCAGATACAAATGAAAACTTTGCTAATAATAGATTCTGTCTCGGTGTGCCTGACGTATTCAGAGTAACAAGAATTACAGCCACATCAAACGCAGATTATACTACTGGTGCTAGAAATGTCTCAACCTTGTTTAATGTAGATAATGGACAAAGAGATAA
>Ga0255779_1002948_pt1 | contig 17449 bp, 15 predicted proteins | sample 011ome_21_FD_179977 | JGI IMG/M metagenome (GOLD analysis project Ga0255779, IMG submission 179977) | Coastal salt marsh microbial communities from the Groves Creek Marsh, Skidaway Island, Georgia - 011508AT metaG (version 2) | ecosystem: Environmental > Aquatic > Marine > Intertidal zone > Salt...
AGCCGCTTTTATTGCGCTTTCTTGAAGAGGTTTAAATTTATCTTCTAAGTTAAATTTTTTTAATCGGTCTGGTGTTATTGTATATGAGTTAAGCGTAATAGCCTGTGCACCTGATTTTATAAAATCTTTATGTAAATCTACAACTAAGTCATAATGATCTAATAAAACTCTTGCTGACCAAAGGTAGTCGGGTTTAATCTTTGATCTATGAATTAACTCCTGTCCCATGCCTCCATCGATTAGAGTAACTTTTTTATCCAACTTTTTATCCTTAATAAAAAAATATTTAATTTTCTTTCTTAATTTTTATCAAAAAAATCAATGGAATTGAAAAAAATCCAACCCATGAGAAAAGTTTAAAAGCATCTATATACCCAACCATCAAGCTTTGTCTATTTAATTCATTTGTTAATTTATGGATATTGAGATCATCTAAGTTATTTATTATATCATTAAAATGTATACCTTGATTCCACATCGATACTAAAGAACCTATTTCTCCAAAATTCACTTGTCCCATATGTAGAACAACAGCCACACTTACTGAAATAAAAAAACTAGAACCTATATTCCTTACTAGATGAAACATTGCTGTTGCTTCACCGTGAAACTTATTTGATAAAGTTGCAAAACAAATTACACTAACTGGTGGCCAAGTAAGCCCTACACCAAGCCCTTGAACCAAACTTGCCCATGCTATATTTGTAAATGTCATATTAATATCAAAAGTAGACATGTACAAACCAGATACGGCTTGAATTGCAAATCCAAAAAATATAATTATTCTAGGGTCTACACGGCCTGTAAAAGCTATAATAGCAAAACCAATAAACGTTCCTATTCCCCTCATACCTAATATTATTCCTATAACTGATTGGGGGTATCCCCTCAATTCTTGAAGTAGTGGAGGGAAAATAACCATTGGTACAAAATTTAACATTCCAAAAAAGAAAATGAGTATTAATCCAACTGAATAATTTCTATCCTTAAATATAGTTAAATTTATAAATGGTTTTTTTGTTGTTAAACTGTGAACTATAAAAATATAAAAACCAATTACTGCTATGCCACATTCAATAATAGTTTCTGTACTTTCAAACCAGCTATTCCTTTCACCCCTATCAAACATTATTTGCAATGCTGCCACACTACATGCCAAGGCTAAAAAACCAATCCAATCTAGTGAAAGACCTCCTGATATTGGTCTTTTAGGAACAGTGGTAATAACTGCCAGTAAGGCACAAAAACCAAAAGGAACAAGAGTATAAAAAATCCATCTCCAGTTTAATAATTCACCAAGATAACCTCCAATAGTAGGAGCAATGACAGGACCTAAAATAGTACCCATTCCCCACACCGCCATTGCCAGGGATATCTGTTTTTTAGGAAATGCTGCTAAAACCAAAGTTTGCGAAAGTGGAGGTAAAGGTGCACCAAAAACTCCTTGAGCAACTCGGGCAATCACTATTTCTTCTAAGGAGTCAGACATTCCACAAAAAATTGAGGATACTATAAAACCTAAAACACTGAAAATTAATATAGTACGAATTTGTATTCTAGAAGACAGCCAACCAGCAAAAGGAGTAAATATAGCTGTTGCCACTATGTTTCCTGTAACAACCCAAGAAATTTGGTCTTGAGTTGCACTCATTGCTCCTCTCATATCCGACAAAGCTATAGAAGCGATTGTAACATTCATAGCGTATAGCATAGTCACAAATGTAGCTGTTGCTAAAATAAACCACTTGAAAGACGTGTTTTTTTCAGAAATTAGTGGTTTCAATTATAACTCAAAAAACTTAAAAATATTTGCAAAAGGTCTTATAATAAATGGGACCTCGCCCTCGTGCTTAGTATCAATAGTTACAGAAACAGACATGCCCATCCTTAATTCTTTATTTATTTTAAAACCTTCGTTATTTTGCTCTAAGATTTTACCAATTGATATTCTTACTGGCACTCGTTGTACAACTTTGACCCAATTTCCAGAAGAATTCTGAGGAGGTAAGATTGAAAACTCTGCTCCAGTTGCAGGACTAATACTCTCTACCTGACCCTGCCACGAGTTTTTAGAAAAAGTATCAGGAACAAAAATAACTGACTGCCCTACTTTTACATGCGTTAATTCGGTTTCTTTTAGGTTAGCTTCTACCCAAGCTTTTTTTTCATCAACAATTGCAAAAAGCATCCTACCTAAATTAATATATTCACCCACCTCTATGTTCATTTTTGCAATTATACCTTCATGATCAGCAATAATAGTTGATTTTTTAATATCAAACTTAATTTGATTTAGTTTACTTAAATGTTTTTTATAAAGTGGATGATCAAATGGATTAATTTTTTCGTTGCCATTTAGTGTAGTTAAAATTGATCTAGCTTTATCTTCAAAAATTTTCAGCTTCTGCTTTGAAGATACATATGAGTGTTTGATTTCATCTAAATCATTATTTAAAGTTACAAATTTCAAATTATTAACTGCAGATTTATATAGATAGTTGGCCTCATCTAATTTACTTTTTAAACCAACCCTTTTACTTACTAAATTTCTAATTCTATCTAATTCTAATTTTTGATATTCAACTTTTTCTTTAGCAACTTTAATCTCAATATTTACTAATGCCTTAATTCTTTCCATTTCTGAAAAGTAAAATTTTATTTCTTCTCTTGCTAATTTAATTTCTTCTTTTGCTTCATTATATTTTAATTTTCTATTTTCTAATTCTTTGATAATACTAAGTAGATTTTGTTCCTGTTCTATTAAATCAAGTTCTAGCTTTTGAGTTTCTATTTTTAATAGTTTTTGTCCTTTTTTAACTTTCTGATTATCCTTGACAAAAACAAGTTCAACTCTTCCTGGCAACTGAGATTGAACTGAAACAATTGGAGCTTTAATGTAAGCATTTTCTGTCTTCACAAACCTACCAAGAGAATAAAAATATCCTGCGGTTGTTAGTACGATTATAGACGGCAAAAGAATTAATAATAAAAATCTCTTCAATCTATTATCATCAGGCTTTTCTTTTTCAACATGCATATCTTGCATTTATTTTTTCCTACAATTTACAGTTTAGAAGTTAAATCTTTTTTTAAAACTTGGAGTAGGTCCCTCAATTTATTAAGTTCTTTGTCGGATAAAATTGATAATGAATCTTTTCTGTATTTAGCAGCTTTCTCTCTAAGAGAGCTAACAAGTGGCTTAACACTCTCAGATAAATAAATATTTTTTACACGGCGGTCATTAGTTTCAGTTTTTCTTATTATCCATCCTTTTATTTCCATACGGTCTAAAAGTCTGCTTAAAGGAGCTTTTTCCATATCCATAAGGGAAGCAAGTTCAGTTTGATTGATCCCATCTTTAAAATATAAGTATGTAAGTAATAACCACTGAGATCTTGTTAGGCCTATTGAAGCCATTTGACGATCATACAGAACTCTAAGTAAACGTCCTACATCATGAATTAGCAATCCGATATTTTCTTCAAAGACTTCTTTCAAAATAAAAACCTATTCAAAATAGTTTCCTAGTAAACTATTTTAGTTAACATATTTAGTAATTGAATAAATTTCAAGATGTTTTTAATAAATGGTTTCTAAATTTATCTTTTTCCTGAGAAGCATTCCAATTTCTTGAATATTGAGGAGGACTAGATTGATTTACCCTAAGAAGTATAAAAGTTGGCCCTGTTGATTTATTTGTTAAAAGTGCCCTACCCTCCAACAAATCTTTTTCATTATTAATTGTTTTTGTAACCTGAAAACCACAACCTCTTGCTACAATTTCTAAATCAACTCCTAACCCTGTATGAGATATTTGACCACCTGTTTCTAAATATGTAGAATTATCAACACATACAATAATAAGATTTTTGGGTTTCATTATTCCAATTGTTGCCAGGGTACCCATAGACATTAGAGTATCACCATCACCTGAAACACAAAGTACTTTATCCTTAGGTCTAGATATTGCCAGTCCAAGAGAAGTTGGAATAGCTCCACCCATTGCCCCACCAAACAAAAAAGTATTTGGACTTTCTTTAGTTAAAAAACCAATATCTTTTGCAGGACCTGCTAATCCAGAAATAATCAAGAATTTATTTGTGTCTCCAATTAATTTAGGAATAGCTTTTTTTCTATCTAAAGTTGTCATGATTATAAAATATAATTCCTAAAATTTTTTTGATCCAAGTAATTTTTGCGATAGTAAAACAGCAATTGATCTTTCTGCTTTAAAAGTCATTGTCAAAGCTGATTGAATTGTTTTACTTACATCATCCTGATTATAAATTTTAAGACATTTAACCCCAATTGACTCTAAAGATGGAATTACAGCCTCTCCCATGGCATATTGCCAAGGATTACCTTCTCCAAATTCACCTCTCATTGAAATAATTGTTAAAAAAGGAAATTGTCCATGCTTTATTAAGGATAATTGGTTAATACAATTGCCTACTCCACTACTCTGCATTAATAAAACAGCTTTAGAACCACCTAAATAAGCACCTGCAGCAATACCAATACCTTCCTGTTCTGATGTCAGAGGAATTGCAGCAATGGTGTCATCTAACAAAGCTCTATCAATTAATACTTTATGTCCTGCATCAGGGACATAAGAAAATATTGATATTCCCTCATTTTTAAGAATTTCAAAAAGGTTATTTTGCCAAGACATGTCTACATATTAAACAATTTAGATAATGTATTCTATATTTTTAATTTTATTTAGTATTGATAAACTTTTGCAGCACTAAATTTTAGCTCTGGAATTTTGCCAATAGGGTCGAGGTCTGATTTTGTAAGTATATTAGCGGCAGCTTCTTTGAAACAAAAAGGTAGAAAAATCATACCTGAAAGAAGGTTTTCATCCAGCCTAACATTAAGTTTAATTTTACCACGTCTTGTTTCAACGATAACTTTTTGACTTAAATCTAAATTATACTTCTTAAAATCATTATGATTCATAAAAATGACTGGGTCTGGTTCAATATCATTTAAGACAAAAGATTTTCTAGTCATAGTTCCAGTATGCCAATGCTCTAACATTCGTCCTGTAGAAAGAACAAATGGAAAATTTTTATTAATTTCATCATTAGGTTCAATGATTTTAACCGGAATAATTTTAGCTAAATTATTAACGGTTGGGAAACCATCAGTAAAAATTATATCATCACCAGGATCTGTTGCGCTTTTTGCTGGATATGTAACAGAACCTTCACTTTCTAGCCTTTCCCAAGAAATATTATTTAATGATGGCATCACTAATTTCATTTCTAAAAAAATATCTTTAGGGGATTTATAATCCCAAGATAATCCCATCCTATTAGCGATTTCTTTAATTATCCACCAATCTTGCCTTACATTATTAGGTGGGTTTACCGCAGCTCTACCTAGTTGAACTTGTCTATTTGTATTAGTATATGTACCTGTTTTTTCAGCATGAGCAGATGCTGGTAAAATTATATCAGCGTTCCAAGCCGTTTCTGTCATAAATATATCTTGAACAACTAAGTGTTCTAATTTTGCAAGTGCTTTTCTAGTATGTATTTGATCAGGATCAGACATTGCAGGATTTTCACCTTGAACGTATAAGCCCTTAATTTTTTGATCATAAATAGCATTGATGATCTCTACTACTGTTTTACCATCATCAAATTCTAAAGAGGTATCCCAAAAACTTTGCATTTCATATTTATTTTCCTTTTTACTAACTGACTTATAATCGGGGTAGGACATTGGAATTAGACCAGCATCTGAGGCTCCTTGTACATTGTTTTGGCCCCTAAGTGGGTGCAAACCTGTGCCAGGTTTTCCAACATGACCTGTTATTAAGGCTAAATTAATTAATGAGAAAGCATTTTGAGTGCCATGAATATGTTGTGAAATACCCATTCCCCAAAAAATGATTGATGACTTTGCCTTAGCATATATCCTTGCCACACTCTTTATTAAATCAGACTCAACACCACATAACTTTGACAATGAAATAAAATCAAAACTCTCTACTTCTTTTTTTAAGATATCAAATCCCTCTGTATGTTGTTTTATATATTCTTCATTATATAAATTTTCATTAATAATTGTGTATATAATGGCATTTAATAAGGCTAAGTCTTGACCAGGGTTAAACTGTAAATGATGGGTGGAATATTTAGATATATTCTGTTTTCTTGGGTCAATAATGATCAATTTTGTGCCATTCTTAGCAGCTTGCTTGATATACGTAGCTGCAACTGGGTGGTTTTGTTCAGGCCTGGCACCTATCAAAATTATACACTCAGCCTCTTTAACAGATGTAAATGGTGCGGTTACCGCCGCAGAACCAACAGACTTTAATAATGCTGCAACAGAAGACGCATGACATAGTCGTGTGCAATGATCAACATTATGAGTTCTAAAACCGGTCCTTACTAATTTTTGAAAAAGATAAGCTTCTTCATTTGATCCCTTAGCAGAACCAAAGCCTGCTAGTGAATTACTATGATTATTTTTTAATATTTCTTTAAATTTTTTGGAAGCTAAGTCTAACGCCTCTTCCCAGGAAGCTTTTCTAAAATATTCATATATATTTTTATCATCAATATGCAAATCCCATGATTTTGTTTTAGCACTTATTCTTATTAGTGGGTCTTTTAGTCTAGTTTGATGATTGATATAATCATATCCAAAACGTCCTTTAACACATAAACGATTTTCATTTGCAGGCCCGTTAATCCCTTCAACTGCGATTATTGAGTTGTCCTTAACACTTACAAGTGTCTGACACCCAACACCACAATATGGGCATAAGCTTTTGATTTTATTATCAGGGTAAATTGTTTGATTATTATTCTCATCTAATAAAGCACTTTCTATTATCGCTCCTGTTGGGCATGCTTGCACGCACTCTCCACAACCAACACAGGTACTATCCCCCATCAATTTATCTATATCAAAAACAGGATAACTAGTGTTTCCTCTTCCAGACATACCTAACACATCATTAACTTGGACATCTCTACATGCTCTTATACATAAACCACATTGTATGCATGCATTTAAGTCAACTGTCATAGCTGAGTGACTATTATCTATTTTAGGGATTGAGCTTATTATTTTTTGAGAAAATCTAGATTTTTTTATATTTCTTTTTTTAAGTGTCTTCCAAAAATGGTTGTTTTTAGATCTAGAGGTATTTGAATTAGGTTGATCTGTTAACAATAATTCCAACACTAAGTTTTGAGATTTTTTGACCTTTTCATTATTAGTAAAGACTTTAATACCTTGGGTTGGTTTTCTAATACATGAGGCCACTAAAGACTTTTCACCTTTAACTTCAACAACACATGCCCTACAATTACCATCAGCCTTGTATCCAATTTTATCACTATGACAAAGATGCGGTATATCAATATCTTCCTTTTTAGCAACATCCCAAATTGTTTCGCTTTCGCTAGCTTGAACTAATTTTTGATTGAGATAAAATGATACGTTATTGGTCATGATCTTTTTATTTCTTCACTAAAATATGTAATACTCGATTTAATTGGGTTTGTGGCTGCTTGTCCTAATCCACATATAGATGAGGTTTCCATAACTTCACACAAATCTTCTAATAACTTTATATCCCAATCTTTCTTTTCCATAATTGACGAAGCTTTGTCGCAACCAACTCTACACGGAGTACATTGTCCACAACTTTCAGATTTGAAAAAATCAATCATATTTGAAGCAACTTTTTTTATTTCATCTTTATCAGACAAAACTACAACTGCCGCTGACCCTATAAAGGTATCGTACTCACCAAGTGTATCAAAGTCTAAGGGCACATTACTTATCGAGGCTGGCAAAATACCAGAAGATGGTCCTCCCGGTTGATAAGCCTTAAATTTATGTCCGTCTAACATTCCACCTGCTGTATCTATTATATCTAAAATAGTCGAACCTGAGGGTAATAAATATACTCCAGGGTTTTTTATCCTTCCAGAAACTGAATAAGTCCTAATACCCACTCGATTATTTTTTACTATATCTGTAAAAATTTGAGGTCCATTTCTAATTAATTTTGCAACCCAATATAGAGTTTCAATATTATGAACTAAAGTAGGTCTTCCAAAAATTCCAGACTGTCCAACATAAGGGGGTCTATGCCTAGGTAAACCTCTTTTCCCTTCGATGCTCTCTATCATTGCACTTTCTTCACCACAAATATATGCTCCAGCACCTCTTCTAAGGTCTATAAAATTTAGAGGTATAATTTTCTCTTTTTCTAATTTACAAATTTCATTCTTTAAAATTTTTAATATCCCTGGATATTCATCTCTTAAATAAATAAAACACTTTTCTGCAGAAATAGCATGAGAAGCCATTAAAACTCCTTCTAAAAACATATGTGGTTCTGTTTCTAGATAATGTTTATCCTTAAAAGTACCTGGTTCGCCCTCATCACCATTAACAGCAAGATACCTCGGGCCAATTTCTTTATTTACTAGCTCCCATTTTTTTGCAGTCCTAAACCCTGCTCCGCCTAACCCTCTTAAATCTGCTTTTATTATACTTTCATACCAATTTTCTTTGCTTTTCTTTATCTTAAAAAGTTTGGTATATCCGCCTTTGTTTTTATAATCTTCAAACGTTTCATAATTAGGTAATATTGGTGAAGTTTTGTTGCTAATAATGGCATCTTCTATTTTATCTACATTTGCGTTTTCTAAATGATAATGTCCAACTTCAACTACAGGTGCTTTATTGCATCTACCCATACAAGGAGCTTTAAGTACCCTAATATCTTCATGCATATACTTTTTGACTAACTCTTCTTCTAAAAGTTTAGAACCAAACAGTTCACATGAAAGAGAACTACATACTCTTAGAGTTAATTTTGGTGGTTTAGGCTCACCTTTTTTTACAATATCAAAGTGAGCATAAAATGAGGCTACTTCATAAACCTCTACCTCACTAACCTTAATTAATTTGGCTAGTAAACGTAAGTTTTTTTCAGACAAATACCCAAAATAATCTTGTATTTTGTGCAAATGTTCAATTAATAAATCTTTTCTAAATTCTAAAGGTGAAAGAATTTTTTTGAGTAAAATTTTATCTTCATTTGTAAATATATTGCTTGAGTATGTCTTTGAGATATCTTTTGTTTTCATATCAAGCCAATATTATACATTAAAATTTTTATCATAAGCTTTTACAATTTGCTGTGCCCTTAACTTTACTTCTTCAACAAGCATTCCAGGCTTATATAAATTAGAGCCTAAACCAAAACCAGAGATATTAACATTTAACCAACTGGAAAAGTCTTTTTCATTAATACCTCCAACAGCTATCGAAATAGTATTTTTAGGAAGAACAGCGTTTAATGCGTTAAAGTTTTCTTCTTTCAAAAGAGAGGCAGGGAAAAACTTTAACCCATCTGCCCCTGATTGTATTGCATCAAAACATTCTGTTGCGGTAAAAACACCTGGAAAACTTAACATATTTAAGTCTTTTGTTTTTTTTACAACTAAAGTATTTAAATTTGGAGAAACAATAATTTGCCCACCACAATCTGAAACGGATTTAACCTCATTTTCTTTCAGGACTGTTCCTGCCCCAAAAATACCGTTTTTCCCATGAAATTTTACCATTCTCTCAATAGTTTTAAATGGTTCTGGAGAATTGAGAGGAACTTCAATAATACTTATTCCAGATTCAATTAAAACATCTGATATACTTTCAGCCTCTAATGGCGTAATTCCTCTTAATATTCCAATTAAAGGTCTTCTTTGTTCAAAAATATTGTTTTTATTAATCAACATTTAACTCTTCATTAAATTTTTTCTAAAACTTTTAAGGCCCTGAAGAACCATTTCTTCAGCTGAAAATTTTTTTAATGATAACGCTTTATCTTCTAACAAGTTTTCATAAAGGTCCATCACCTTTTTACTACCTATTAAAGCAACATCACAGTTTTCCCAAAAATCCTTTGCTCCTAACAATTCGATGCCTAAAAGATAACCTGATAATCTAGACTTATAAATTATAGGACCCCTAGAGTTAATCAAGTCATCTGCTCTAATTTGAAAAAGGGCATTAGTTAAATTTTCTGGATTTTGAAAGATTTTATTAGCTGATTTTAAAAATTCATTTTTTTCAATTTTTTCTGAATTTAAACTATGTAACAAAACTGTATTTTCAGAAATAACCTGAAATAATTCTCCCGTCATATAAGTTTTAAATTTTTCTATGAAATTATTTTTTACTTTAAGCCATTTACTATGAGTCCCAGGTAAGCAAATAGAACCTCTAAAATTTTTGTTTTTATTAAAAAAACCAGCCACTTGAGTTTCTTCTCCCCTCATTACATCAGGAGGATTATATTGCGAAACACCAGAAAAAATTTTAAGAGATAGTCTGTTGTCATTTATTAATGGTGAAACATAATTCAGATTATTTAAATTACATGGAGTGGTTTCATATGGAGCCTCCATCCAACCTTGGCGAGCTCCTAACATTCCACTAGCTAACACTTCTATTTTTTGATTTTTAACTAGCCACTTTTGGATTAAATTAATAAATTTATTCTCAAATTCCTTTTGTTGGAGAAATTTCATACCATCGTTTGTTTCAATCTTGTCCGAAACAAAATCATTTTCAATCAAATAGGCACGGAAAAAACTTGTACCCCAATCAACAGCTATCCATCTATTCAAAAATTTACCTTTTACAATTAATTGAAGACATTAGTTTATTAATTGTACTAAATAAATTTAAATCTATAAAACTAAATTTATTAGATTTCTAATTGGTTTTAATCTCTCTAATATACTTACTAGCCACAATTTAATTAGAGGGTTTTTAACATCAACATTATTTTAAATAAAAAAGCAGCCTATTTAGCTGCTTTAATATAATTTTAAAGATTTATTTATAAACCAGTCTGAGAAACTAATTTTGTTGTCATATAAGCGTCCAAGCCTTCTGGACCGCCTTCTGATCCATATCCAGAATCCTTAACACCTCCAAAAGGTGTATCAACAAGTCCTAAACCATGGTGATTTATAGAAACCTGACCACTTTCTATAGCTTGCCCTAAATCTTGTGCTGTTTTAGCTGAATTAGTGTAAGCATATGCGGCTAAACCATAATTGAGACGATTAGCTTCTTCAATAACTTCATCAATAGAACTAAATGAGTTTATTGGAGCCAATGGACCAAATGGCTCTTCATTCATAATTCGTGCATCATTACTGACATTTGTCATTACAGTTGGTTCAAAAAAGTAACCTTTATTACCTTTCCTTTTGCCACCAGTTAAAACTTTTGCGCCGTTTTCAACTGCATCAGAAACAAAACCCTCTATTGCCGTAAGTCTTCTATCGTGGGCAAGTGGACCCATTTTCACACCCTCATCTAGACCATTTCCAACATTTAGAGCTTCGGCTTGTTCAACAAATCCATCAACAAACTCTTCGTAGACTGAATCATGTACTAAAAACCTTGTAGGTGAGATACATACCTGCCCAGCATTTCTAAATTTATTAGCACTTAGAATTTTAACTGCTGCCTTAACATCAGCATCTTCACAGACAATTGCAGGGGAATGACCACCAAGTTCCATGGTTACCCTTTTCATATGCGTTCCAGCCAAAGATGCTAACAACTTTCCAACTGCAGTTGAACCAGTAAAAGTAACCTTTCTTACAATTGGATGCGCAATTAAATATTCTGAAATTTCAGCTGGTATTCCATATACTAAGTTTATAGAACCTTTTGGCATGCCTGCTTCATCAAAAGCTTTTATTAATTCGGCAACACTAGCTGGAGTTTCTTCAGGACCTTTAACGATAGCTGTACAACCAGCAGCAAATGCGGCCGCTACTTTTTTTACAACTTGATTTAAAGGAAAGTTCCATGGTGTAAAAGCAGCTACTACACCAACCGCCTCTTTAAATACAAACTGATAAACACCTTGAGGAGCACGTGATGGGATAATTCTTCCATAGGCTCTTCTTCCTTCTTCTGCGTACCAGTCAATTGAATCAGCCGCTCCCATTGTTTCCATTTTTGCTTCAACAAGAGGCTTGCCTTGCTCCAAAGTCATTAGAGTTGCAATTTCATCAGCTTTACTTCTTACAATATCAGCTGCTTTACGAAGGATTTTTGAGCGCTCATAAGCTGAAACATTTTTCCAACTATTAAAAGCTTTTTCTGCTGCGTTTAAAGCTATATCTAAGTCTTCTTTTCTTGCGTGAGACACTTTCCCAATAACTTCTTCTGTGGCTGGGTTAATTATTTCAAGACTTTCTTTAGCTAAAGCATCTCTCCATTCTCCATTGAGAAAAAGCTGAGTATCTGGGTACTTGATTGACATTTATAAACTCCCTGAATTCTATAAAAAAATTATTTTAAATTATTATGTGAAAAAATTAGGTAAAAATATCAACTTTCTTTCAAAGCAATTGGAAAATATTTTTCAAATAAATCAATATCTTTATCTAATCCTACTGTTACTCTTATACATCTATTTTGAGGAAATGAATATGGCATTCTAACAAAAATTCTTTTTTTAATTAAATTTTCTAAAACTTTTTTTGCAAACACATCATCCTTAAGACAATCAATTGCAATAAAATTTGTATAAGAATTTACAAATTTACAATTATTACTCAAAGCGATGTCAGATATTCTTTTTCTAGCTGATCCTACTTTTTGAATTACATCATTTATAAATACATTATCATCGAGTGCCGCTAAAGCACCAACTTGAGATACTCTACACATGCCAAAATGATTTCTAATTTTTTCAAAATTTAATATTATATTTTGTTCACCAATTGCATAGCCTACTCTAAGCCCTGCCATTCCATAAGCTTTAGAAAAAGTTCTCATTCTAATAACATTAGATTGGTTAATCGATATATTAGGAATTAAATTAGTTGGTAAGAAATCACTATACGCTTCATCTAGGCACAGCAAAGTAGATTTAGGAAGGTTTTCTATTAACTTCTCTATAGCCTTTGGCGTATTAATTGTACCCATTGGATTATTTGGATTTGAAACATATAAAATCTTAGCAGATGTTTCTATTACTTTATTCAATAAGTTTTCTAAATCTTCTGTATCATTTTTAAAAGGAACTTTATGTAAACAACCTCCATATCCATTTACATGATAATTAAAAGTGGGATAAGCGCCATCGGTCGTTACTACATTATCACCTTTTTGTATAATTAGTCTTACAAGATATCCGAGAAGTCCATCTATTCCTTCTCCAACAACAATATTTTTCGGTGAAACTTTATGTTTAATAGCTAAAGCATTTATTAAATCATAGTTTTCGGGGTCACCGTATTGCCATGTTTTAATGATTTCTTTTTGCATAGCCATTACTGCTTTTAAAGATGGACCAAAAACACTCTCATTAGCACCAATTCGTGCTTTAAAAACTTGGTTTAAAGTTCTTTCTTGTGCTTCTGGACCTACAAAAGGGACAGATGCTGGCAACCCATCAACTATATTCGTATATTTAATACTCAATTAAGACTCCATTAATTAAAATAGAAAATTTAAATCTTGATATCATAAACTTTCATAGCAGTTTTAGAAAAAAGCCATTTTTTTTCATCAACAGAAAAATTTTTAACAATTTGTTTATAGCTCTTATATAAGTCATCAAATGATATTTTAATCTTGGAAACTGGAAAATTACTTGCAAACATACACCTTTGAGGTCCAAACAAATCAATTAATTCGTGTATAATTTTTTCATTTTGAGAATAATTCCAAGCTTTACCCTTTACACCGAACTCAGACAGTTTTATGAATGTATTAGGTTCATGTGACATCAACTTCACTCCTTTTCTCCAATAATTCATTCCCTCATCAGTTCTATTCCATGGAAAACCAGCATGATTAATTATCACTTTTGTATTGGGTATTAATCTAACTATTTCAATTGCTTCTTCTAAATGCCAACTTGGTATTCTTAAGTCATAATTCAAATTATACTTCTGTAATAATTTTAGACCATTGCGCCATGTGAAATCCTGCATTGAACCTTCATAAATATATTCTTTTGAATTGATGGATGTTTTAGTTATTGGTTTTGATCTAATACCTTTAACCAAATCAAAACTTGCTTGCTCAGCTATAATAGCCTCAGAATTTTTTTTATGAAACCAGGCGTGTCCAACAATGGCATTAGGAAATTTATTATTTTTTGATAGTTTCTCTAACCATTTTGTTTCTCCAACCTGATCATTTCTATCCCATTCTGCTTCACAATGAATTGTTCCAATAACGTTATGATTCTTTGAATCTTTTATATAATCAAAAGGAAGATAATTTTTTCTAATAGATTTGTAATTCCCTAAAAAAAAATTCGTATCTATTTCATCACTTAAAAAAGGATAATAGTTTGTATTTAAATCCCAGAAGTGATGGTGCGCATCTATAATCTTAATATCATTAGTCATTATTAAGTTTTATACGTTAATTTCTTTTTTTTTAAAATTAAATAGGAAGAAATTATTGAAATCCCAGACATAATAAAAAGTGCGGTCAAACATATATTAAAATTTTCAGCACCACCAAAATAAATAATAAGAAAACCTGCTAACCCACCTGAACCAACTTGAAAAGCTCCCATTAATCCACTAGCTGCACCTTTATTCAATTTAGATGAATTAATTGCTCCTGTCATACTATTAGCTACTGCAAAACCGTTAGAACACCCGAACAATACGCAAATTAAAGATAGAGCTAAAGGTCCATTTTCAAGAAAATTATTATTAAGAAAAAAAATTAAAACAGTGGAGAAAGAGCAAACAGTTCCAATCAAGCACATTCTTTCTAAACCTAGCTTTGGGCTTAACTTACTATTAATAATATTACCAAAAATATAGCCTACTGAAGTTAAAGAAAACCATATCCCAAATTCAGAAATACTAACCCCTTTTCTTGCAAACTCATATGGCATAAAACCATTCATTGCAAAAAACATAGATGTTTGCATTGCCGTTGTTATGGTAAAAAAATTAAATGAATTGTTTTGTATCAATCCTTTATAGACTAAGAACATATTATAAAAACTGATGCTCTTAGCTTTATTAAGCAGTGTCTCTTTTAACATTAATATCATAAAAAATATTAATGTGAGACTAATTATACCTAAAGCAATGAGGTTTGTTCTCCATCCCCAAAAATCAGCTAGCAAACCACCAAAAATAAAACAAGTAATTGGTATAATAGCCATAATAGCTGTCATTTTTGACATTTGTTTAGCAGCTTCACTGATATCAAAACAATCGCTTATAATTGTTCTACCAACCGATAAACAGGCAGCGGCTCCAAAACCTTGAAAACATCTTAAAATTAATAAAATTTCAATATTAGACGATAACGAAGCTAAAAAAGCAGATACACAGTATATTGTTGCACCTAATAATAGAATAGGTTTTCTTCCATACTTATCAGAAAAAGGACCTGATAAAATCTGTCCAAGTGCTAAGAAAGTAAAATATAGCGTCAAAATCAATTGAGTATCAGAAAAAGATATATTTAAATCATCTTTAATCAGAGTTAAAGCTGGAGAAATTATCGTCATTCCTATAACAGGAACAGCAACAATCACTGCCAACAAATTAATATTTGGCTTTATCAAAAATTACCACCAGTCTTATGCATTAAAAATTAAATTAGAATTTTTGTTTATTTATTTTCAACTTCGTGGACTTCAATCACATTACCGTCAGGGTCATAAAAAAAGATTTGTTTCCAACCAGCTACCGCAGTTTCACCCCAATCAGAATACCGCACTTCTAATTGATCAAGATGCTTTTTAAAGGCTTCTAAATCATCAGTTCTATAAGCTATATGACCTTTTTCTAATGGATTAATAGAATGACCCGTTTTAAAACATACGTCTAAGTCTTTTTCTGCCAAGTGAGTTTGGATTTTACCATCTGAAACAAAAGCGACATCACCTGAATAACCCTTCCTCTTTTCTAAAATCGGCAAACCTTCAGTTTCAGTTTTAAGATTCATCACTTTTAAATAAAACTCATTCATTTCATCAACTTTATCCGTAGATAAGTTTATATGGTGTAATTCAATCTTCATTTTTACCCTACAAATAATTAATTTATTCAACCTCAAATTAATACTATTAACAAGTTAAAAGATAATTTTTTATTAAGTAAATATTTAATTCAACTTATCAACTAACAATTTCAAAAATTTGTCTTTCAAAAATCTTGCTTAATTCATCAACTATATCATATTATTTAATATAAATACCTACTCAATTATCTATTTCATAGTTTTCAATAGGGTTAAATTATATGTATTTATTAAAGAATTTTTTAAAGTTTTTGATTTTCTCTTTAATTTTTATTTCGTCGCTTGTGAAGGCTGATGAAAATTCAATAACAAAAGAAAAAATAAAAAAATTTTATAATTCAGTTGTTAGTATTGACTCCAAAATACGAGAAGAGGCAAGAACTTCAAAAAGTCTTGGAACAATTCGACAAGGAAGTGGAGTTATAATAGACGAGTATAATATTCTTACAATAGGATATATTGTCATTGAAGCGCATGAAATTATGATAGGACTTCCAAATGGAAAACAAATCCCTGGGAAATTGACTGGATATGATCATTCATCAGGATTTGGTATTGTATCACCTATAATTAAAACTAAATTAACACCTCTAGAGATAGGTAATTCCAATGATGTCGACTTGGATGATACGCTTTTAATTCTTCCTTCACCTCAAAAAGGAATTGGTTCTATGGCAAAAATGGTATCAAGAAGACCATTTGTGGGATGGTGGGAATATTTTCTAGAGAAGCCTATTTATACACTGCCTATGAATCAATCTTGGGCAGGAGCTCCTCTAATTAGTTCAAATGGTCAAATATTAGGGGTAGGATCACTTTTTGTACAAGATGCTGCATTTCCAGGTACATTTTCACCAGGTAATATGTTCGTTCCCATAAATTTACTAAAACCTATTCTAAATGATTTAATCAAATATGGTCGCCGCAAAAAAGATGTTAAACCGTACATAGGGATATCCACTAATGATTCTTCTGGTAAAGTGATTATTACAAGAGTAAGCAAAAAAGGGCCTGCCGAAAAATCGGGTCTTAAAAAAAACGATATTATTAAGGCTGTAAATGGAAAGGCTGTAAACACCGTTCAAATGTTTTACAAAACAATTTGGAGCTCTGGCAATTATGGTGTTGAAATAGACTTTGAGATTATACGAAATGAAAAGGATTTAAGTTTCAAAGTCAAATCTGTTGATAGGATGGATTATCTTATAAAAAATAAATCTTATTAATTTTTTAAAACATTCGCCCTAATTTAATGGCGAGAGTGACGAGACTCGAACTCGCGACCTCCGGCGTGACAGGCCGGCGCTCTAACCAACTGAGCTACACCCCCTTTAAAGGTATGAATATACTTGATAGAGGCAGA
>Ga0255779_1002960_pt1 | contig 17403 bp, 9 predicted proteins | sample 011ome_21_FD_179977 | JGI IMG/M metagenome (GOLD analysis project Ga0255779, IMG submission 179977) | Coastal salt marsh microbial communities from the Groves Creek Marsh, Skidaway Island, Georgia - 011508AT metaG (version 2) | ecosystem: Environmental > Aquatic > Marine > Intertidal zone > Salt...
TCTAGTAACATCTCCGAGCTTCCTGCAGGGGTTTCCAGTCCAGTTGAGGCTCCGGCTGGATTCACCATCACAGCTCCTGGTAAAACATATGGAGTTGATTACACAATTAATGTCAGCACTACAACGAATGTGTGTGAGGTCGCGATTCTTGAAGTTGCGACCAACGATGTCGCGAGTTGGGCTGCAGGCTTCACTGCGAGTGACGCGTCCTTCACTGGCTCTCCAGCGACTGATCCATTAACAGACTATGATAAGGATGGTCTCAGTAACTTGCTCGAATACGTGCTTGGTGGTTCACCCATCGCTAACCAAGACACGGCAGTGCCAACAGTGTCTCAAGATGCGACTCATATGATCTTCACTTATAACCGTAGTGATATCTCAACCGCTACCGGTAATGATGTGACGATCAAGGCTGAATACGCGGCGGATCTGAGTGGTTCGTGGACTGCAGCAGTCAACGGTACCGATGGTGTGATTATCGAAGAGGATACCAGCGCTGATCCGGATGTGGTGACAGTCAAGCTGCCACTTGCTGGCACTGAACAGTTCATTCGCTTGAACGTGGTGACTGGGCCGTAAGCTGTAAACTTTGAGTTCTATTTATAGAATTCACTAAAATTAAGGGCCACACTTTAGGGAGTGTGGTCCTTTTTTGTGCGCGGTTTGCTGCTGGGCTTGGAGGGCGTACTGGCAGGGGTGGTGGGAGAGCAGGGCACCACAACTGGGCAATGTTTAGCGAGGGCAGGGCGCGGGGCAGGGTGGATAGCTCTGGGCGCGGGACGGTGAGAGAAGAGCGATCACAGGGGGAGAACAAGGGCGAGAACAGGCGTGAGAGAGAGAAGGAGGAGCACGCGAGGGGCAAGCGGGATGCCAGTAGCAGGGTGTGGGGCAGTCGCAGTCCGCGACAAGGGTATGCCACTCGGGCCACGCCGCTCTAGCGCCCAGCCCGCTGAAATGTCGGCACGCATCGCCGAGATTCGCCGTAGCGCAGCGATCAGCGGGCGGGGTATGCGCTACTTGAGCTGCGCGGCGTCTTGCTTGGGCTCAAACAGCACATCCGGCAACCACTTATCAAACTCGTATTTGCTAAATGTGACTGAGTTGACTTTGTTGCCGTCGAGCCGGCATTCATAGCCACTTGGAAATGCAATAGGCTGCTCCGCGGCAGGCGCGGCAAAAATTAATTCGAGTAGATGCTCGCTGCCGTCGGCCGCGCTAACGGTGGCGCTACGGCCGACTTCCAGTGCAGTGTCGAGATCAATATAATGGAGGATGGGTGCCTCATGCGAGCGATTGCGGATGACTGCAACTGGCTGCTGTTGCCACACCGTAGCCGGCAGCAAATCGAAGTGCTCCTGCAACGGTTGTTTGAGGTCCAACCAGGCCAAGGCGGGAATCGATAATTGCAGCAGCAAAAAGAGCCGATTTTCCCGTGCTAGCCGCGAGTCGCCGACGGTGGGCAGGATCTGCTGGGCATTGCTCCAGATCGCACCCTGCGCATAGCCCGAATCGATCTTGCGCACGCCGAGCTCCAAGGACTGTCGATACAGCCCCGGAGCACGACCCATCAGCATGAAGGGCAGTTCCGCAAGCCCTTGCTGATGATACTCGCCGCGGATCAGAAAAGCTGGCAGGTCAGCATAGCCGACAGCTGCGATATGCTTGATCAGTAGCTCTCGTAATGGATCGAACACTTTGACTGGCTCAGTTTGCGACAGCTCTTCAGCCGCTAGGTCAATATCGACTGCTGTAGTATGCCTGCTCGGTATCTCTCCAAATCGGCCGATCGCTTTGACTGACTTTGACTGCGACAGCTCGTTAGCCGCCAGCAGTTCGAGTGCTTTGGCTTCATCTGCATACTGATCAGATATATAATACAGGCCCGCCGCGCCACACACGCAGACGAGACTCACCAACGAAATAAGCTTCACCGTGCGTTTCTCCACGGGATGCCCCAGGATCATTACCCAACCGCTTCCGACATGATCAGCCATACAGAATAAAAAAGTTAAAACCCAATGCGGGCTAAGAAAGTCAACCGATTAGCCATAGACTAGCGATGAACGCCTCGCGTACGAGAGCTAAAACCAGTCGACAAGTATACGATTAAAATAAAGCAGCGTAGCGCTGCGGTGGCAGCAAGTTCAAGCTGCTTAACGACGCCGGCGGCGACCGAGCACATACGTGAGTGCCAACAAGCCACCCAACAGCGCGAAAGTTTCTGGCTCCGGTACTGCGACCGTAGCCACGACTAAATTGCCGGTGACCTGCGAGTAAGTATAGGTCTGATTATCAACAATCGCGTCCCAAACATCCCCGTCTTGAATAAATGTGTTATTGGCGTAGGCAGTTCCGCTCAATGTGATTGATGAAAAATCACCGCTTTCACTGGTAAAGTCGAACAGGTTATATTCACCGACCCCGATCAAGGTATTCGATGTCAAGGTCAGCCCGCCGCCGTAGGTCAATGCACCGCCCACATCAATACCGTCATAGTCGGTGCCACGTGTGCTGCCGGTGATTTCCATATTGGTAAACGAACCCGAGGCCAGTGTCAGGTCGTCGCTAAAGGTCAAGATGCCAGGGCTGTTACCAGGCGCTAGGAAACCACCCGACTGGATGGTCGTGGCGCCGCTGATCGTACCGCTACCACCGAGGCTCGCACCTGAGGCGACAGTGACTGCGCCGGTGCCAGTACCTGAGCCAGTGGTGTTGTTGATCAATAATATGCCGGCGCTAACGGTGGTTGCACCCGTGTAGGTGTTGGCACCAGAGAGGGTCAAGGTGCCGGCGCCGCTCTGTGTCAGCGCGCCCGTGCCGCTGATCACGCCACTCAGGGTCTGGTCATTCGTGCTGTTGTATTTAAAGGTGCCGTCGTTACTGATGGCTCCCGCGTAATTACCACTCACCAGCCTACCCGCACCGCCGACCTCAAGCGTGCCGGCGTTGATGGTCACGGTGTTGATCTCTCCAAGGCCTCCACCATTTTGCGTCCCCAAGTTATTTGCGCTATTGGTAATGGACACAGTGCCGGCGCCGTCCTTGATGATATCCCCGCCGCTAATAGAAGACGAGACCTCTAGGCCGATGCCGTCTCCATCCGTGCCTACAGCAGTGTCGAAGGTGATGTTTCTGATGTTCTGCAAATTGAACCCACCGCCAGTGATGAAGTTCTTTGCTCCGCCAGTGGTCGTGATGGTTTGATTACGAAAGATGGTATTGCCGTTCAGTTGGAGGGTGCCGCCGGGATCACTGCTGCCGAATGTGATATCACCTATACCAGCGCCCAATATTAAGTTATTTGCTGTTGTCTCATTGAGAAACAAAGTGGACCCGTTGTTGATCTGGTAGCTGGCAGAATCGGGACTATTAGCTCCGGCCGTTGCGGATATTTCCAAGGTGCCGCCGTTGACCGTGGTAGCGCCTGTATGCTCCGAGTTCGCCTCGATGATCAGGGTGCCTGCACCTTCCTTGGTCAGGCCCGCGCTGCCGGAGCCGATGATGACGCTGGTCACCGAAAGGGTGTCGTCAGCGCCAACATCGATGCTGAAATTGCCGGCACCGTTATTGCGTATGTCCAGCTGGCCGGAGAGTGTGCCGGTGTTAGTGCCGGCAAGGTCGAGACGGATCGTCCTGTTAGCGCCGCTGTTCTGGGATCGCACGTTCTCAGATAGATCCAGCGCGTCAGCGCCGAACTGTAGCTCACCGCCCCCGTTCAAACGGACCAGGCCGGTTCCCAGGGCTTCGCTGTTCTGGATTTCAAGCGTGCCACTGTTGATGGTGGTGTCGCCGGTGTAGGTGTTCGTGCCGGTGAGGGTCAAGGTGCCACTGCCGCTCACGGTGAAAGCGTTGTCTCCACCTCCATCATCAGAGATCACGCCGCTCAAGGTCTGGTCGGCGGAGCTGGCGTAGGTGAAGTCTGCGCCTTGGTTCATCGTGATGCTGCCGGCGTAGGAGCCGCTGCCAAGCTGACCGGCACCACTGATGACCAGCTGGGACTGATTGTTAAGTGCGAGAACTGAAGTGAAGGTGTTGACCCCTGAGAGGTCGAGCGTGCCGCCGGTGCCCACTGAATACGTCCCCCCTCCGCCTGCGATCACGGCACTGATAGACAGGGTCTTGCTGCTGTCGGAGAAGTTGAATTGCTTACTACCTGCTAGCGTCAATGTTCCTCCCCCCGCGATATCTGTGATGGTGGCATCTTCGCCAACCAGAAACGTGTTGGCGGACCGTCTAAACTCCACTTCATTGCCATTCAAGTCGATGGTGTAGGTGCCCGCATTGGTAGCTAAAAACTCGATGGAGCCGTAATCTTTGCCAGTTTCGGTAAGGGTGACAGTGCCGGCTGTGCCTGCTGTACCACCACCGAAGATCAGGTCTGAAGAGAAGGCTCCTTCTGGCGCACTCGTATTGGTGGCTCCCCCGTCGGTGGTCCAGTTGCTTGTCGTGGTGTCCCAATTGCCAGAGCCCTCGGTAACAATTCCGCCATCAGCAGCATCCGCATCCCAGGTGTAGTCAACCGCCTGTGCAATGCTGGTTGAAAAGATGGCGAGTAAGGTCAGCGCAACCGGCATAACAACCCCGCGCTGCACGCCGCTGGTTTTGGTTTGGTCCGAAGCGTTTGCAGTTGGGTGAATGGTGGTTGTCGGAGTCATTACAGAAAAAAAATCTGGGAGAATATCGTAGATTTAAGGGGATGATGATAGAAAATTGTAGAGTATTTAGTTTAAAACATTACAGAGCTAATTAATATAGCATAAAAAAAGTATTTATACCATCGGGTGTTTACCCGATGGTAGGCCTGTAATTTGGTTGACCTGGATTGATTCGATCATGCGCGGGGAATCGCCATCGCGGAGTTGTCCGCGGTTGGCATGCCGCAGCGTGCCAAAACCTTCTTCTTGGTGGGAAGACCCCCAAAGCTGGACCAGTCTAAATGTTAGTCTGATAGTGTTGGTGCATGTTGTGGTTAATGGTTCAGGATGTCTTTACAAAGAATACCTCTGCCGGTGATTGCTAATCGATGCCGCTATGAGTACGGCGTTCAGTATAGTGTTCACGCCAGCTCCGATAGCGACCATTCGTCTAGTTCATTGATCAACCAATCGAGATTAACTACAACCAGTCCGCGTCGCCGGGAAAGGTTCGGGCAATCAAAGATTTCGTCAAAGAGCACGGACTGCCATTCGGCATCGTGATCAATAATGGTGCGTCAGAGCGCTGGATCACCGAAGAGATCGTCGCCGTGCCATTTTCATTTTGTATCTAATTAAATGACGTGGCAAAGCGCGTGTGCTGGAACTATCGTCTACTTCGTCATTTGTTCGACGTTCAGAATTTCGCCAAACAGGGCTGGGCCGTTGCCTTCGATTTTGACGTCGAGCGCGCCATCGGCATCGACGGACAATGTGCGGATGCGGTAAGAGCCGCCTTGGTAGTCGAAAGTCGAGGCATCGTCTTCGTAGAGTTCGCAGCTGCCGGCCTCGTTGCCGTAGTGGCGCACGATCATGTCTTGGCCTTTGGCGGCGGTGCTGTTGAGCGGCGCTTGGGCGAACATCGGGATGATCGCGCCTTGTTTGACGAACAGTGGGGTGCGATCCTGTAGCTCGGCTGCGGTGACTGTAATCATGCAGTTGTTGCCCGCCAGTACGCCAGTGTAGAAATTATACCAGTTACCGGCAGGCAGTTGCACGCTACGTTCGGTGGCGTGTTCCTGATAGAAGGGCGCCACCATGATGCTCGGGCCGAACATGAATTGATCGTTCTTCTCAATGATCTCGCCGGTCGCATAGGGATTGGTTTCGCTGTCGAGTTTGCCTGCGATGATCGTTTGGTCGCTTGTTTCAAAGTCACCTTCGAGGATCATCGCACGCACGGGTGGGATGCCGTCGCGATTGTACGCAGCAAAGGCGGAATAGAAGTAGGGCAGTAGGCGCATGCGGAGCTCGATCACATCGCGCACCGCGTCCGTCACTTCGGGGAAGTCCCATGGCTTTACGCCAGAGGCCCAGGCATTCAGATTGGCCATTGGTGAGAAGCAGACGGTCTGCATGCGGTTGAGCCATTCACGGGCGCTGCCTGCGCTGCGGATTTCCGGTGTCCACAGGATGCCGCAGAGACTGGCGGTGGAGAGACCGGTGATGTATTGCGCGTGATCGTAAGAATCCGAGTAAATGACGAAGGGGTAGCCAGAGGCCGCGCCGTTACTGGCACGCACCAGACTGTAGGTGCGTTGGTTGTTGGCTTTAAACAGATCTTGGTAGAGTAGCTTCTGCAGTAGCATGCCGTAGGTTTGGCGTAGTGCCTCAGCGGAATTGCCGGACGGGAAGGTGGCATGATCAGGCCACAGCCAGCGGTCGTAGCCATCGACTTCGTCCATCTTATAGCCGCTGATGCCGATGTCGAAGTGGTCGGCCTTGTGTTGCGCTGCCAGCAAGTGGCGCGCGGCGGGCAGTGTGTAGTCGGGCACGATGCCGAGCCAAACCGTATGCGAGCCAGACAGTGGATACATGTCCGCGTAGAGTTTTGCGTGTTGGGAGAGGTAAGGGTTTTCCCAGAGGTTGAGACGAATGCCTTGCTTAAGTAGTCCCTGCGTGAAGGCTTGCGGATCCGGGAAGCGCTTGGTCTGCCACTCAAACGTGCAGGGGTAGGACTTCGTCATCCAGCCAGGTTCGAGGCCAATCACATCCAGCGGAAATTGATGCTCGGTATATTCGGCCACTTCGGCTTCGACTTGCTGTGCATTATGGTGCGCGTGTACACGGTGCCAGAAACCGAGGCCCCAGAGTGGTGGCAATGCGCCGCCGCCAGAGTAGAGATTGTAGCGTTGCACCACTTCCAGCATCGAGTCGCCAGCAAACACCATCAGCTCGAGGCCGTTACCACTGATCGCTGCCTCTACGGAGTCGCCCATCGGGTTGGCCTGCCACGGGCCGGGCTGGCTGGCGACTTCATCCTCGGGCGGATTGCGATCGACTTCGTGGGGACGCTGGGTGGCGTCTTTGCGATTGCTGATCTGATTATAAACCTTGAGGAAGCGGGCGGTGTTGAAGAATACGCCGTAGCCTTTAGAGGAAACATAGAATGGCACTGGTGCATGGGTGCGGCCGCCGCCTTGCCCCCAATGATCCATGTTCAGCTCCAGCACACGGCTGGTCTGATTAACCTTATCGAGCTGTAGACCGTAGCCGTAGAGTTTTTCGTCTGGGCCGCAGGGGATGCGCACCATCACGCGGCCATCGGGGTTGATCGAGTAGCGGATTGCATCCGCTTCGAAGGGGAAATCTGGATCGCCGAGTGTATTCAAACGCTCAATACGCGGGGGCTCGGCCGCCAGATCGGTATAGCGCAGTTCGTTGGTCATGTCGCCAATGCTGGCACTCCAGACGCCGTTGGCTGGGTGTTGCCAGTCTTGAATCACAGGGAGAGTATCGAGCGTGGTGGCTTGTTTCACAGTGCTGTGCATAAAGTCGGCATCTTGGGCGTGCAGGGTCAATGCAATCGAGAGTAGGGCTGCGAAGGACGCGGTGGATTTAAGTGGACAGTGGGTTTGGGACATTGGGTGCATCGATTGGTTTATCAAAATTGTGGCATAGTTGTTGAATACTAACATCTTTTTGTAAACCTTGAATTCGTATTTTGCGGGACAATGCAACTTTTTACTAAATACCGAGAAACAACCCATTTTAAATAGTAGTCGCTTCGCCAGAGATATGCGATATTCATTACTTATCTAACTGTGAGTTATTCGATAAATCAGAACTCACGCAGCTCTCGTATGAATATGACAAATTTAAAATTAATACAGCTTGGGATAGTGATGGTCGCTGGCCTGGTTGGCACGACTGCCATGGCGATAGATCCAGCTAAGGCTTCACAGCCATTCCCTGGGCAAAAACAGCAGTGGCATGGCTTCGACATGTATGTGAATGGTGGCAACCGGGTCGTGGTGCCGAAGCAGGTCGCCGACGGCAAGCCATGGGTGTGGCGCGCGGTTTTCTGGGGCCATCAACCGCAGTTTGACATCGCGATGCTGGAGCAAGGCTATCACGTCGTTTATTGTAAAGTGACTGGTCTCTTAGGTAGTCCCGCAGCGCTTAAACGCTGGGATGATTTTTATGATTATTTACGCTTTGAGCACCTTTTCGCCGACCGTGCAGTGTTGGAAGGCATGTCGCGGGGCGGGTTGATTGTTTATAATTGGGCGGCGGCTAATCCTGACAAGGTAGCGGCAATCTATGCCGATGCGCCGGTGATGGATTTCAAGAGCTGGCCCGGTGGTAAGGGCAGTGGAGTCGGCAGTCCCAAGGACTGGAAAAACTGCCTTAAGCAATATAAAATGACCGAGAGTCAGGCAATGGCCTATCAAGGCAATCCACTGGATAATCTGTCTGCCATTGCCAAAGCTGGTATCCCGATCTTGCATGTCGTTGGCGATGTGGACGAGGTCGTACCGGTGGCGGAAAATACCGCTATCGCCGAAGCGCGCTACAAAAAGCTGGGAGGCACCTTCGAGGTGATCCATAAGCCGAGCGTCGGCCACCATCCGCACTCCTTGAAAGACCCGCAACCAATTGTTGATTTTGTGCTGCGCCACAGTGGCGGCAAGGCAGCGCTCAGTGCCGAGAAAATTGTCAGTGACGACAACTTTACCTTACGCGGTAATTTCAACAATAGCCGCATTCAATTCGAACAGAACAAGCGCGGCCATGTCGCCTTTATTGGTGGTTCGATTACCGAGATGAATGGTTATCGCCCCAAAGTCTGCGCCATGTTGCGTAATCGCTTTCCGGATACAGTATTCACCTTTACTCAGGCAGGCATCAGCTCGACCTGTTCAGACACGGGTGCCTTTCGTTTACAGCGTGACGTGTTGAGCCAAGGTCCGCTGGATATGTTGTTTGTCGAGTTCGCTGTGAATGACGATCAAGACGCGTATCAGGATGCTAGTGGGGCACTGCGTGGCATGGAGGGCATCATCGCCCAAGCGCGTCTGCATAATCCTAAGGTCGACATTGTCATGACTCATTTTGTAAATCCAAATATTTTAGCTAGATTGCAGCAGGGGCAGACGCCGCCATCAGTGGCCGCACACAGTAAGGTGGCGGAACATTACGGTGTATCAGTCAATCATTTGGCGCAGGAGTTGGCGGATCTGATAACAGCTGAAAAAATGGACTGGCAGCAATTCGGTGGTGTCCATCCCAACGACTACGGTAACACCATGTGTGTGACCATGATCGCGAATGCCCTACTTAAAGAATGGGCGACGCCATTACCGTCTAATCCCAAGCCGCAGGCACATCCAGTGGTCGCAGCGATTGATTGCAACAGCTACGTCAACGGCCGTTTTCTGCCGTTTGCCGATGTCAAAATAGACGCCAACTGGCAGGTGGGTGTACCAAACTGGAAGCAGTCAAAAAGCGGCGCCGTGCGAGCTAGATTTAAGCAGATGTCGATGATTTATAGCACTGCGGCGCACGCCAAGCTGACGATTGAGTTTAGCGGTACAGCGATTGGCGCCTATCTACTGGCAGGAAAAGATTCGGCCATCATCCGTTGCACAGTGGATGGCCAGCACAGCAAAGAGATCGATACGCTGCATCGTTTCAGTGGCTTCAACTATCCTATGACGGTGATGTTTTTCAATGAGTTGCCGGCAGGTCAACATACTCTCGAATTGGAGATTTTAGAAAATCGGGCAGGACGTATCCAGCCTGGTGGCACGGCGTTGCGAGTGATTGGCTTCACCGCGAATTAGAGTGGGCTGAGGCAGGGAGAGCGTTTGTGAATAAACGCTAGTTGATCGGCCTGTGTCGTTTTTAAATAGTGCTATTGTTGGGTTTAACATACTGCTTGCGGTTGCGATCTGAGGTGGTTCAGTAATAGCGATGAATTACTCTAAATTTGCTCGAGTTTGGGTTGTGATGGCTGCGGCTGCTTTGTCTGCACCGTTGTGTGCTGCGACTGAGGCGTCGCGGCCTGCGCAGCCCAATGTAATTTTACTGCTGACTGATGACCTTGGCTGGCAAGATGTGAAATGCTACGACATCGACGAGCCTTCGCCGATGGAGACGCCTAATATCGATGCGCTCGCCAAAGAGGGCGTGCTGTTTTGGCAGGCGTATTCGCCGGCGCCGACATGTGCCCCGACGCGATGTGCGATCATGAGTGGCAACCATCCGGCGCGTGCGCAGAAGACGCACGTAGTGGGTGGCGGGCCACCGACCCCGTATAACAAGGAGCAGCACCGGATGATGCCACCCTGGTATAGCGGACGCATGCCCGAGGGCGAACTGACGCTGGCGCGTGTGCTGCAGCAGAATGGCTATGCGACCGGGCATTGCGGAAAGTGGCATATGGCGATTAATCATAATGCGTATCCGCAGCCCGAGGATCAGGGCTTTGATTGGACACGGCACAACCTCGGTACCACTGCTCGCATGCGCCCACATCGCATGACCGGCTTTGCGACAGGCGAGGAGGGCGATCCTTACCGGTTGGATGAGAATGGTTTCCCTTATCATCAGAACAGTGAAGATGCCATGCAGTTCATCGCGGAGCACGCGGATCAACCGTTCTTCCTCTATTATGCGACTTGGCTGGTGCATACGCCGATCCATACGCGTAGCGAAGCGTTGCTACAGAAATATGTTAAAAAGCTCGGCGTCGAACTGCCGGAAAATCCTGCTGAGTGGACAGGTGAGGGGCAAACCAACCCATTTTATTGCGCGATGGTCGAGGAGTTGGATTATTATGTCGGCCGTCTGCTTAAGTATCTCGATGTGACCGAGGATCCCCGCTGGCCGGGACATAGCTTGCGCGAAAATACTTATTTGATTTTCACCTCCGATAATGGCGGCATGGAGCGGCATCCGGGCGAGATTATTACCGACAACTTGCCGCTGGCCCGCGGCAAAATCTCCGCGCTGGAAGGCGGCACGCGTGTACCGTTGATTGTTCGCGGCCCAGGGATAGCTGCCGATGTGCAGTCTGAGGTGTTGGTCAATGGCCTTGATTTTTACCCGACCATTTTGGCGCTGGCTGGAATTGAGCAACCCGCCGAAAAGCACTTGGACGGTGCGGATCTGAGTGCCTTGTTAATCAACGATCCGACCAATCCAGAACTGGTGCTCGAAGCGAATGGCCAGGTGCGCGACACCATGGTCTGGCACTTTCCGAACAGTATCGCCTTGGAAAGTACGATTCGTGTCGGCGATTGGAAGCTGGTGCGCAATTATGATCACGTGGGCAATCAGCATGCCCCAGAGTTAGAACTCTATCGCCTGTATGAGACGCAGGCCGGTCAGCCAACCCGCAGCGATATTGAAGAAGCCAATAATCTGGCTGATGCCATGCCCGAAAAAGCGCAGGCGCTGAATGCGAAGCTCAGCGAGATACTCACCGAAATGGAAGCGAGTTACCCGTATTACAATCCCGACTTCATACACCCGTTGCCGAATAAGGATAAGGTCTGCACGATCAATTCGCATACGCAGCAGCGCGACCGGGTCGAATTTAGCTATCAGGAACACGGTGCCAAAGTGGTGCGTGCCAACTTGCTTTACACCTTAAATGGCGGTGCGCGGTACGAGGAGTGGTTTCGTCAACCCGCAGACTTGTTGCCTGGCTCCAAGGTCGTCGCGCAGTTACCGGCAGGTACCAGCCATTACTTTATCAATCTGATCGACGAAAACAACTTTCTCGAAAGCTACCCGGAAGTGATGGACATGCGTGGCCAGGCAAATGGTAAGAACCCGTACTCCACCGTGGCCTTGCCAGTTGAATAATCAGTGCGAAGCACCTACATGTAGCCGATTAGATAACTTCGGTTCAATATAGCGGTTAGCACTCGGTGCCGGTGGCGGGTATGCTTGAGGTCTATTCTAAACTAAAAGCCACGAACTAAAGCGCGAAAAATCGCTCTAAACAGCCTGCTGTTGCATACGCTACGCTGGTTTGGCGTTAGCGTGCACAGGTTTTAGCCGCTGTTCAGCGATTCTTAGTTGCGCGAGTCGATCGAGGCTGTTTTGTCTATGGGGTCCTTTTTTGCTGTGGTTTATCATGCGGTGCCTGCGTGTACCGTTTTCAATTGAATCACACTTAGTCTCTCTCAGCGAAACTTCCACCCTGACTCTCAAAATGAGCGAATCACCACACATTGATATCGACTACGTCGCCAACTTAGCGCGGCTCGATCTTTCCGCCGAGGAAAAGATTAAGCTTGGCACGCAACTCGACGACATTCTCGGCTATTTTGATAAACTTAACGCAGTCGATGTCGCAGGCGTCGAACCGATGGCCCACGCACATCGCGTCTTCAACGTCTGGCGCGAAGGCGATGAGCCTGGCCCAACTTACACTCCCGATGTGTTGCTCCGCATGGCCCCCGAGCAACGCGACAATCAAGTCGTCGTGCCTAAAGTCGTCGAATAAGCGTGCTCTATACTAATTAAACTACGAATGGACATGAATACACACGAATCATGCATGGTGAGTGACTGTAGTATCCTTGGGTGGACTTTCATTTTTAATATATAAATTCTAAAAAAATATTCGTGCTAATTCATATCCATTCGTGGTTCAAGTTACACATGACCTGAGTTTTTCTGTCGCATGTCCGATCTCCATTTCAAAACTATTTCCGAACTCGCCGCGATGCTCGCGGCGGGTCAAACGACTTCGGTTGCGATCACTCAAGCAGTGATCGATCGCACCGCAGCAGTCGACGGCCAAGTGCGCGCCTTCCTCTCGTCCGACGCCGACGATGCACTTGCGCAAGCGCAGGCCTCTGATCAGCGCCGCGCGGCTGGCAAGGTCCTCGGACCGCTTGATGGTATTCCGATCGGCATTAAAGACACGCTCGCGGTTAAGGATCAGCCGCTGCGCTGCGCTTCCAAGATGCTCGAGAACTATGTCTCTCCGTTTGACGCGACTTGTATCGTCAAGTTGCGCGAGGCCGGTGCCGTGATCTGGGGGCGCCTCAATATGGACGAGTTTGCGATGGGCTCCTCCACAGAAAATTCCGCTTACCATACGACCTGCAACCCATGGGACCTCGATACCATCCCCGGTGGTTCCTCCGGTGGGAGTGCTGCTGCGATGGCAGCTGGCGAGGCGATCGCTACCCTCGGCACCGATACCGGTGGTTCGATCCGTCAACCTGCCGCGCTTTGTGGCGTCGTCGGTATGAAGCCCACCTACGGCCTCATTTCTCGCTACGGCCTGGTCGCTTTTGCATCGTCGCTCGACCAAGTCGGGCCCTTTGCGCGCAGCGTCGAAGACGCTGCTTTGCTGCTGCAAGCGATGCTCGGCAAAGATCCACTCGATTCCACTTCGATCGCGCCACAAGGTGACACCAATTATGCGCAAGCTCTTAAGGAAAAGAAGGGCCCTTGGAAACTGGGCGTGCCGCGTGAATTCTTTGCTGAAGGGATCGACCCTGAGGTGAAGGCTAATATCGAGCAAGCCATCGACTGGTATAAGAGCCAGGGCTGCGAGATCGTTGATATTTCGCTGCCGCATTCCGAATTGGCCGTGCCGGTTTATTATATCGTGGCAACTGCGGAGGCCTCTTCCAACTTGGCTCGCTTCGACGGGGTGCGCTACTCGCACCGCAGTGAAGAAGCGAAGGATGCACTCACTCTCTTTACTAAGAGCCGCGGCGAAGGCTTTGGCGATGAAGTGAAGCGCCGCATCATTCTTGGCACCTACGTGCTGAGTTCCGGTTACTACGACGCTTACTATTTGCGCGCGCAAAAAGTCCGTCGTTTAATTCTTGGCGACTTCGAGTCCGCCTTTGAGCAAGTCGACGCGATCCTTACACCGACCTCGCCGACACCCGCCTTCAAGCGCGGCGAGCGCGCCGATGATCCACTCGCCATGTATCTGAGCGACATCTACACCATCTCGGTCAATCTCGCTGGCTTACCGGCGATTTCGGTGCCCAGCGGCTTCACCGAAAGTGGTCTGCCGATTGGTTTGCAAGTCATCGGTAAAGCCTTTGGCGAAGCCGAAATGTTCGCCGTCGCGAATGCCTTCGAGCAGGCTCACGATTATCACCAGCTGACACCTGCTCTTTAATGGCAGAGAGGAACCACAAATGGGCACGCATACACACCAATCTCATCTGACTCAGGTTGACTATCGAGTGATGCGTGGCATGCACAATTCCTTAGTCATACTAATTCCCCGTCCTTAGCAGCAAAAGCTTATTTATTATGTCCTCTTACGAAGCAGTCATCGGACTCGAAATTCACGTGCAGGTTAAAACCCGCACCAAAATGTTTACTGCCGCACCTTACCATTATGGTGCTGCGCCCAATACGCTAACTGACGCTGTGGTACTTGGCTTGCCTGGCACGTTGCCCGTGCTCAACCATGCCGCCATCGAGCAGTGCGCTAAGCTTGGTCGGATGCTCGGTTGTGAGATCGCCGCAGTTTGCAAGTGGGATCGTAAAAACTATTTCTATCCTGACTCGCCGAAGAACTACCAGCTGACACAAAACGAAGAGCCGCTTTGCATCGGTGGTAAGGTCGAGATCGAACTACCAGGTCCATCGCGTAATGTTGAGGGCGAGCACCGCTGGGTGCAACTTAATCGTATTCATCTTGAGGAAGACCCAGGTAAACTCTCGCACGAGGCCTTCGATACCGTAATCGATTTTAACCGCGCAGGTGTACCACTCGCTGAAATCGTGACTGAGCCTGACATGAGCTCGTCCACCGAGGCCGTGGCTTTTCTCAACTGTCTGCGCAATATGATCATCTATGCGGGCATCTCTGATTGTGATATGGAGAAGGGCCAAATGCGCTGTGACGCTAACGTATCGATCCGCCCTGTCGGTTCCGATGAGCTCGGTACCCGCACAGAGATGAAAAACCTCAACTCTATGTCCAATGTCAAGGCCTCGATTGAGTATGAGATCGAACGTCAAACTCAGATCTTGGAAGAGGGCGGTACGATCATACAAGAGACCCGCCGCTGGGATGTCGACAAAGCCATTAGCTTCTCGCTCCGCAGTAAGGAAGAGGCGCACGACTACCGTTATTTCCCAGATCCTGACTTGATGCCGGTGCAGATGGACCGTGCGCGCGTGGCCGAGCTCGAAGCCGAGCTGCCGGAGCGTCCATTGGACAAACAACGCCGCTATCAGACAGACTTTAGCCTACCATTTACGATCACTTCCGTGCTCTGCCAAAACCGCGAGCTTAGTGATTTTTTCGAAGCTGCGCTTGAGACGCACAACGCACCGAAGGCGATCGCTAACTACCTCACCAATGATTTACTGCGCGAACTCTCCGCGGTTTCCGAGTATGGCGAAAGTGCGCATTGTGTCACCCGCTCGAAATTGACACCTGCCCACATCGGCACTTTGGCCAAGATAATTGATGAAGGTGTCATCTCTAGGCAGATCGGGAAGGAAGTCTTTACTGACATGTTTGCTAGCGGCGACATGCCCGACGCCATCGTCGAAAAAAAGGGCCTAAAGCAAAGCAGCGATAGCAGCGTGATCGAAGCCCTTTGCCGTGAAGCGATCGCCAGCAATGCCAAAGCAGTTGGTCAATATAAAGATGGTAACGAGAAGGCGCTGAACGCCTTGAAGGGCCCCGTGATGAAAGCCACTAAAGGTAAGGCAAATCCTGCGATGCTGGATCAGCTTTTAAAGCAGTTGATTGATGCAGGCTAGAGGGCTTTAGGGTATATCATGAATCGAATGCGAGGGTTCGACTAGAATGCCGATAATCGCCAATTGCGGCGTGGCCTAATTGCTCACGGCAACCACATCATCAGTCACATAAGTTTTTAATTGATCGAGTAGTTGGGTATAGTCATGCGGTGCCGCATTTTCCTTAATCAAAACTGACATCTCGTCCAGTATCCTCATTTCATTTGTATTATTTTGCAGGCATGCAAGGCCTCGCAGCTTGTGCATGCAGCTATGGATTTCAGTCTGCTCTCTTTGTTTAATAAGCTGAGTTAGTTCTGCTAGACATTGGTTGAACGACTGCCGATAGCGTTTGTTTAGCTGCGTAACCTGCGCGGCATCTTTCTGGCCGAGATAATCCAACAACCCGCCTTGAGGTGGAAACGACTTAGATTCTTTCGAGTTAAACAGAAGGCGAAGTTTATGATCTGTGAGAGGTTTTTCGATGAAATGCTGAAACCCTGAACGTAGACAATCTTGTTCAGTTTCTATATCATTCATAGCACTATATGCGATGAATACAGGTGGATTGTCTGTGGATGTTAAAAAATATTCTCGGGCAACTTCGATGCCACTCATCATGGGCATATTAATATCTAATATAACCACGTCGAAGTGTTCAGATTTTAATTTTTCTAATGCCTGCTCACCGTTACTTACCTCTGAGACTGTCGCGCCCATTCTCTCTAGTAAAATGCGATAGGCGTAGCGATTGAAATCCATATCATCCGCAAGCAAGACTCTTTTGTCGTTAAGAATTTGCGGAGTGGTGCTGGGTCTGATATTTACATCAATGGACGTACCTAATTTGAAAGGGAGTGTTAGTTCGAAGACGCTGCCAATTGCAGGGCTGGATTCCTTGAGGCTCAGTGTGCCTTGCAGGGTTTGCGCAATCCTTCGAGAAATCGAAAGCCCCATTCCAGAGCCTGGTTGACTATTTTGGTTTTCTGTCAGGCGAGTTAGTGGCTCGAATATGTCTTTATGCCGGTCAGTTGAAATTCCTGGCCCGGTATCTGAGATAAGGAAAGTAGCAGTGATATTATCATCAAGCTGCTGATAGCTCAATTGTAAGCTCACAGACCCGCTGGTGGTATACTTAATCGCATTAGATGTCAGGTTGATGAGTATCTGCCTCAGTGGAGTGACTGCCCCGATCCAGTTATTCCGCACTTCAGTTGTACTCATGCTTATCTGCAAGCCCTTGCTTTTCGCCTGGTGAGTATGCATGGCTATTATACTTTTGAGGATGATATTTATATCAAACGTTTCTTCAGTACAATTATAGATTCCAGCTTCGAGGCTGCTGTAGTCTAACGTGGGTATAATTAATTGCTCTAGATGCTGTTTGCAAGAAATGAGGTAGTCGATTAGTTCGGATTGAACTTTAGTTAAGCCTTTTTCTTCAGCTAACAGTTGCGATATGTTGATTATACCATTGAGAGGATTTCGAATCTCGTGGCTGAAACTGGTTAAGAAATTATGCTTTTCTGTGTGTGCCTTTACTAGTTGTTGATTACGATGTTCCAATTCGGCACTGCGCAGATTAATGATTGCTTCCAATTCCATCGTTCGAAAATGAATCCCCGTATGGGCACCCAGGGCAAATAAAACCGCAGTCGTTTCATTGTCCCAACTTTGCTTGCCCTTAAGTGGCCCGAGTGAGATCAGGTTATATAGTTGTTGATTTGTAAAA
>Ga0255779_1002961_pt1 | contig 17395 bp, 18 predicted proteins | sample 011ome_21_FD_179977 | JGI IMG/M metagenome (GOLD analysis project Ga0255779, IMG submission 179977) | Coastal salt marsh microbial communities from the Groves Creek Marsh, Skidaway Island, Georgia - 011508AT metaG (version 2) | ecosystem: Environmental > Aquatic > Marine > Intertidal zone > Salt...
GAGCAAGCGATCCACACCAATGATTAACGCGATGCCCTCCACCGGAAGCCCAGCTTGCGTCAGTACCAATGACAGCGTAATCAAGCCAACCCCCGGGACTGCCGCTGTGCCTATCGACGCCAAGGTCGCGGTGAGTATTACCATCAGAAGCTGTGACCCGGTAAGGTCAATGCCATACACCTGAGCGATAAACACCGTGGCGACACCCTGCATAATGGCAGTGCCATCCATATTGATGGTGGCACCAAGCGGGACGGCAAAACCGGCAACGCTTTTAGGCACACCCAAACGGGTTTCTACCGTGCGCAGAGTAATCGGCAGGGTTGCACCGGAGGATGCCGTAGAAAAAGCAAACGCCCACACCCGACGCATCTTGGCGCGAAGCAATCCAGGGTTGAGTCCGGTGGTTGTTTTCAAGAGCAGCGAATACACCACAATACCGTGGAAAATAAGCAGCCCCGATAAGGTCAGAAAATACGCCGCCAAATTGGCAATGGTGCTGAATCCCATGGTGGCAAACAGTTTTACCAGCAGCGCAAAAACGCCCCAGGGGGCCAGCTCGATCATGACGCCAACCATCTTCATGACCACGACTTCCATATCCCGAAACCAGCTGGCGATGCGCTGGCCCGCCTCCCCCGCGCGGGTGAGGGCAAAACCCACCAATAGCGCAAAGACAATCACCTGGAGCATCTCGCCCTTGGCCATCGCCGAAAAAGGATTTGACGGGAAGATATTGACCAACACATCGGTCAGGGGCGGCGGCGTTTTCGCCTGATACGCCGACGCCGCCTCGATCGACAGGCCGTTGCCCGGGCCCAGCAGAGTCGCACCCAACAAGCCCAACGATACCGCCACACAGGTAGTCAGGAGATACAAGCCTATCGTGCGTCCAGCGATGGCACCCATGCGCGCACTGCTGCCCAAAGACGTCATGCCGCAAATGAGTGACACCATGACCAAGGGCACCACCAGCAGCTTCAGGGAGGCGATAAAGATCCGCCCAAGCACGTCAAACAAACCAAAAATCAGGTAGTCATTAATAACACCAGCGACCCTGCTCTCGGGTGATAGCGAGCCAAGCAATAACTCAATCCCTGACCCCAGGACGATCCCCGCGGCCATGGCAACTAAGATTCGATTCGTTAATGACATCTATTCTTCCTCACAGGGGGATTCGACCCAACTCGCTACCGCGACATCAGCACAGGCATTGCAGCCCGACGGATAAGTCGCCGTGCCGCCAGCCTTTAAACTGGCACACACGGGTCTGTATTCCATGGTGCAGACCATGGGGCGGGGGTCTATGCACTGGGTGACCTCCACCGATGGGGCCATCGACGTTGGCGTCTCGGCACAGCCCGCAAGCCCTAGGGCAATCATCAGCGCGCCTATCGCCACGGGATAATTTCTTTCAACACGCATCCTTGACCTCTCGCGCTTACTCTCGTTCTTAGATTGCAAAACAGTACGTCAATACCGGCTCAATTAACAATTCAATCACGAATAAGATTGTCTAGACCTTGGGCAGCGCGCGAAGCAGCTGTTCCCGCTCCGCAAGCAATGCCTGTTGCCGCTGCGCTAACTCGTTGGGGTAACCCAAGAATGCGACTCTCGAGTCCATCGCTGCGTCAAGTCGCCGACGACACTCATCCGTTGCCGCGGGCAGCTGCTCCGCAAGACCGCACATATCCTCTAACTTGCCCCAACAATTGAGGGCGACATCACAACCGGCCAAGATTGCCTCACGTCCCAGCGCCGGTACCGAGCCCTCGAGGGCTTTCATATCGAGGTCATCAGACATCAAAAGGCCGTCAAAACCGATCTCACCGCGAATGATGTCCTTGATAATGGTCGGTGAAAGTGTTGCGCAGTGCTTCGGATCCCATGCGGTGTAACGGATATGTGCCGTCATCGCCATGGGCGCATCAGCCAGAGCTTTGAACGGCGCGAGGTCTAGCGCCAGCTCATCAAGACCTGTTGTCACCTCAGGAAGGGCGACGTGGCTGTCAGCCCCAGCCCGCCCGTGCCCTGGAATATGTTTGATCACACCGACAATGCCGGCTCGTGCAAGTCCCTCAAGCGCGACCCTACCCAGCGCAACAATCGCCTCAACATCGCTACCAAAAGCACGATCCCCGATGATGTCGTGAGCTCCGGGCTGGGGAAGATCGAGCACGGGGGCACAATCCACGGTTATGCCTATTTCGGCCAGCTCAAGACCCAAGGCTTCAAAGTTGCACGCTGTGGCGCGGCAAGCACGCTCGGGATCCCGCCGATAAGCCTCGGCAAACACCTGCGCGGGAGGCCAGGACAGCCACTCAGGGGGACCGAGCCTTGCCACTCGCCCGCCCTCCTGATCGATCAGGATTGGCAGATTGTCTCGACCGGTCACCTCACGCAGCTCTCGAGTCAACGCGCCAAGCTGCTTGCGGCTCTCGATATTGCGGGCGAACACAATGAACCCCAACGGATTAACCCGCTGAAACAGTGCCCGCTCCTGCTCGGTGAGCACCGGCCCCGCAAGGCCAAAAATAGCGGGCAGCATTACACGCCCTCGCCCGAAGGTTGCGTGTAAGAGGCAGGCGGCGTTTTTTCCTTAGCAGCTCGGGCTCGCGCGCTGCCCAACAGGACAGCAAGTGCCTCCTCGGGATGGTCGATAACGGTGAGCTCACCTAGGTCATCGGAGTCGATAAATTCGCGCCCGCCCTGGAAGTCCATCATCCAGGTGAGCAAGTCTCGCCAGAACGTGGTGCCCACCAAGACGATGGGACGACGCTCGGCGCGGTCGGTGTTGTACAACACCAGCAACTCAAAGAGCTCGTCGAGGGTGCCAAAGCCACCAGGGAACACGACAAAACCATAGCTATAACGCGTCAACATGAACTTGCGCGACATGAAGTAACGAAACTCGGCGCGACGATCCAGATACGCATTCTCTTGCTGCTCTCTCGGCAGTGAAATCTTGAGCCCCACCGAAAGCCCACCGGCTTCTTGGGCGCCGCGGTTGGCGGCTTCCATGATGCCCGGCCCGCCCCCCGTGATAACAGGGACTTTGGCTAATCCGAGGCCGTGGCCAATCGCGCGTGCTAGCGCATATTCCGAATCATGGGGTTTGATGCGCGCGCTGCCAAAAACAGTTACCGCGGGATCGAGACCATCGAGTACCGCTGCGGCCGTCAGAAGTTCATCATGCAGGCGGTTGAAGGTAGCTATGTCTTCAGGACAAGCGTTTTTGGGGCAAGCGTTCTCGCGAGACTCAGGTGATGACATCAAAAAGCTGCCTGAAGTTACCACGCTCGATCTGAGCACCCGGCTCGAGCGTGGTGGTTATCTCAAAGCATCGTAGCCGCAAATTCCCTGTCATGACGTTCCCCATGAAAAACGCGTTAGATCTTTGCGTCACGCCGGAAGGTGTTTGTTCACCTCAGGCCACGGTAAACAAATGGTACTTCTTTTTACCAAGTCGTACGATCCAGTACCGATCATGCAAGGCTGTTGCGCGCGAAAAGCACTCGCTTACCGCCACCGAAGGTTCGCCCTCCACCGCGTGGCCGTTGATAAAGACCGCCTTATTTTTCAACGCGTCCTTCACCTGCTTGCCCGACGACACCATACCTGACTCGCTGAGCAATTGGCTCAAGGTAGGCGGCGCATGCCCGAGATCAAGGGTCGACGTGGGCAAGCCATCCTGTGCCAGTTGCTCGAGGTCGGCCGCGCGGAGCCCGGAAGCATCCCCGGCAAAAAGCGCCTCGGTGATGCGCTGCGCTGCGGCAAGTCCGTCCACGCCGTGCACCAGCGCTGTCACTTCCTTAGCGAGGATGCGCTGCGCTTCGGGCCGCCCTTCTCTCGCCTTGTCATCCGCTTCGATCTGATCAATCTGGTCGACAGGGAGGAACGTGAAGTAGCGTAAAAATTGATAGACGTCCGCATCCGCCGTGTTCAACCAGAATTGATAGAACGCGTAGGGCGAGGTTTTTCCGGCATCGAGCCAAATCGTCCCCGACTCGGTTTTACCAAACTTGGTGCCATCGGCCTTTGTTACCAGTGGCATTGTCAGGCCAAAGGTTTGGCCCCCGTGTAAACGTCGGGTGAGGTCAATTCCGCCGGTAATGTTGCCCCATTGATCCGACCCACCGATCTGCAGCCCGCAATCGTATTGCCGATACAGTTCGGAGAAGTCATAGGACTGCAGGATCATATAGGTGAACTCGGTAAAACTGATGCCCGCACCTTCGCGCTCAATACGCTGCTTCACTGACTCTTTCTGGATCATGGCATTGATCGAAAAGTGCTTGCCAACATCCCGCAGGAAGGTCAGCACGTCCACACCCTGGGTCCAGTCGAGGTTATTGACGACCAGGGCCGCGGTGCCGTCCTGTAGATGCTCGCCCTCGAAATCAATAAATTGACTCACCTGCGCTTTGAGTTTGTCGACCCAGCCCTCTACCACCTCGGGAGTATTCAGCTGGCGCTCAGCGGCTTTAAAACTGGGATCCCCAATCAACCCGGTTGCCCCACCCACAAGCGCTAGCGGTCGATGGCCCGCCAGCTGGAACCGCCGGAGCATGAGCAGCGGTACCAGGGACCCGATGTGCAAACTGTCCGCCGTCGGATCAAAGCCACAGTACAGGGTGCGAGACCCGCCCTCGAGCCAGGCTTCGAACGCCTCCTCCCCTGCAATTTGGAACACCAAACCCCGGGCACGCAGATCTTGTAATAACGCACTGGACATAACGGTTAAGCTACTGATCGCCAAAACGCGCAGTGTAGCTCAGAAGCCCACAGGTTGCCCGCTCTGTGGGTCAAAACCCCGCTTCAAGGCTGCCGGCGCTGAGTCGGCCAAACTGCTATAAGCAGTGTGGTGTAAGCAACCGTAAAAACGCCCTTGTCAGGAAGAAATGCCCTTATCGTAAAGAGCAGCCCGTTTGAATCCTTATTTTGACCATTCTGCCCCGGCCGCTTGCGCGTATAATGCACTACCACATGCGACGATTTCAGCCGGGTGATGGCACTGTTTAAATCCCGACCCAACGTGCGCCCAAGAGGCGCGACCCCGTTCGAAGCCTCCAACAAGGTGTCGCTTTTAGGGTTTTTGCGCAGCCGGTTCTGGCGGAACCAATGGGTGGCAGCGACGGTGGTCGCCGTCTCGCTGGCTCTATTACTCGGCGTGGGAGGCGATGATCGCGAGACAACACCTGAACATCTCACCGGAAGCTCATCCGCCGTCAACAACACATCAGAAATCCCACCGACAGCGCTCAGTGACGCATCTCTTGCCAGTTCCAAGGAGCAAACTAAACCCCCTGTCCCAAGCGAGCAACCGTGGCACGAGGAGCTTGTGCGCAACGGTGACAACCTGTCATTGATCTTTGCCCGAGCCGGATTTTCCGATCGCGATGTTTATCAGGTCACCAAAGCCGACGGTGGCAACGCCCTGCGCAAGATTTATCCGGGGGAAACCATCAGCTTTCAGACCTCGGCCCAGGGTGGGCTCTATCGTGTCAGGCATCGGGAATCGGCCCTGAAATGGTCGACCTTCACCCGCGAAGACGAGCACTATCGCACCGATGTGACGGTACGTGAACCCGAGGTGTTCGAGCAAAGCGCCACCATGCGCATCAAGTCCTCCCTCTTTATCGCCGGACAAGACGCCGGTCTGTCGCACAAAGTAATCATGGATCTCGCCGGTATTTTTGGTGGTGTCATCGACTTCGCCCTCGACCCGCGGGTCGGCGACACTATCGAATTGGTCTACGAGGAAGCGTGGATCGACGGCGAAAAATACGCCGATGGAGAGATTATCGCCGCCGCTTTCACCAATAAAGGCGAGACCTTTCAGGCCTACCGCTATACCGACACCCACGGCGACAAAAATTACTACAACGAAGCCGGCGTCAGCATGCGCAAGGCCTTCCTGAAAGCTCCGCTCGACTTCACGCGGGTGAGCTCCAACTTTAACCCAAACCGACTCCATCCCATTTACAAGACCAAACGACCGCACCGGGGCACCGACTATGCTGCACCTACCGGTACCCCGGTCTACGCCGCCGGAGACGGCCGGGTGGTTGAAGCCGGCTACACGCGACCCAATGGTAACTACGTGTTTATTCAGCACGGCGAAAGCTACAAAACCCACTACCTGCATCTGCATAAGCGACGGGTTAACACCGGGGAGCGCGTGAAACAGGGAGACGTTATTGGCACCGTAGGATCGACAGGATCGGCGACGGGACCCCACCTACACTATGAATTTCTGGTCAACGGCGTGCATCGCAATCCCCGCAGCGTCCACAAGTCGCTGCCCAAAGCGAAGTCTTTGCCCGACTCCGAGTTGCCCCGGTTTATGCGGACGGTGGCCCGCCCGGAACAGCAACTGGCATCGCTTAAAAACACCCAGAACCTCGCCAGCGCCGCAGTTCAAGGCGGGTCGTCCGGACAGTGACCTCGGGCGACTATTACGTCGGGCTGATGTCAGGTACCAGTGCTGATGGCACCGATGCCGTCGTCATCGAGTTCACCGGGGGCAAACCCACACTGGTGGCCACCCACTTCGCCCCCTACAGCGATAGCACGCGGGCCGCGATCCAAGCGCTGACGATCGCCGGAGGCGAAGAACTCACCAGAATGGGAATCCTTGATCAAGCGCTGGCATCCTGCTTTGCCGAGGCCGCACTCCGAGTGATTGAGGAAGCGGGGATTGATCGCCAATCGGTGCGCGCTATTGGCAGCCATGGTCAAACCCTGCGTCACCATCCCGAGGGGTCTCATCCGTTTACTCTGCAAATTGGGGATCCGAATCGGATCGCCGAATTGACCGGCATTACCACCGTGGCCGATTTCCGTCGACGAGACATGGCCGCCGGCGGCCAGGGCGCACCACTGGCACCCGGCTTTCATCGCGCCGTGTTCGGCAGACCCGGGAGCGCGCTGGCGGTCTTGAACGTCGGCGGTATCGCCAACGTCTCGCTCTTGACGGACGTCGAGCCAGTCCTTGGCTTTGATACGGGTCCGGGAAACACGCTTATGGATCTCTGGACGCAGCGACACCAACAGACGCCATTTGATCGTGACGGTGTCTGGGCCATGACGGGCGCTATCGACCCACCCCTGATGAGCCGACTCCTTGCCGACCCGTTCTTTTCTCTAACACCCCCCAAGAGCACGGGGCCCGATTACTTCAGCGCCACCTGGCTTGAACAACATCTCAGTGCCCTCACTACTGTACCGGCGCCTCAGGACGTGCAGCGAACGCTTCTTGAACTCACTGCTCAAACGGTCGCAGAGGCACTTGGAGCCGATCGGCCAGAACAATTGGCGGTGTGTGGGGGGGGTGCTCACAACGGCGCCCTGCTGGCGCGGCTTGCATCACTGATGCCCGGTACTACGGTGACCACCACCGAGCCGCTGGGGATTCACCCCGATTGGGTTGAAGCAGTTTGTTTTGCGTGGCTTGCGGCGCGGCGACTGGAGGGAAAATCAGGCAATGAGCCCGCGGTCACCGGTGCATCGGGGACGCGAGTGCTAGGGGCGGTTTACCACGCCTAAATGGAGAAGGACGCGCCGCAGCCACACGTAGTGGTAGCGTTGGGGTTATTGACTACAAAGCGCGCGCCCTCAAGACCTTCGGTGTAATCCACCTCCGAGCCCATCAAATACTGATAGGACATGGCATCCACTAGCGCGGTCACACCGTCGCGCTCGACCACCCAATCGTCCTCAGCGGTAGCCTCATCAAAAGTAAAACCGTACTGAAATCCCGAACAGCCACCGCCGGTAATATAAATTCGGAGCTTGAGGTTAGGGTTGCCCTCGTCTTCCACCAACGACGACACCTTCTTGACCGCGTTGTCGGTCAAACGAATTTCATTGGGGTCAAACGCTTCAACGACCGTCATGGGGTAACTGCTGGGTTGTGGACATAGAGTAAAGTGTAGCGCAAAGCGAGGGCAGTGGGAGCGGCACTAATGCCAGCTCCTTACTGCGCACCTCATGTCGCTATCCAGTCCTTTCAGGACTGTGCAACTTCCTCAGCCAAACGCTTCTCGCGCTGGCTCGCCAAGTCATCAACTTTGGCGGACACATGGCGCAAGCCGCCATTGGCGCGGCAACCTACAACCATTTCAATAAGATGGTAGTAGACGTCGCCATCGACCTCAGCTTTTTCCGCCAGCTCAAGTCGCTCACTCGAGTGGATGTCACCTTTTACCGCGCCGTTGATAACCGCTGACGGGACACGAATCTCACCGGCCACTTCGCCACCTTCCATGATCCGCAGCATCGCTTCCTTGCCTTCCTGGGCAACAATCGATCCATTGACTTTGCCCTCAACATCCAGGTTGCCAGAAAATTGGATGTCCCCGGTGACCACGGCATCTCGCGCGATCAGGGTTGTCACGCCCTGAACCGTCGTCAGCGGCTTGTCTTTTCGTCCCATCATCAGTCTCTCCGTCCCGTTTGACTGCTTGTTTAGCAGCGGAACCGCTTAACGTACCACTAATTCATCCCAAATATAACTAGTTCGAATATCTTCTGAAGTGGGTTTTGAAAGTTCGAGCACAACCTCCACTTGTTCTGGGGTAAATCCGGGCGGGAATTCGAGTTCCCCCTCAACCCGCTGGAAATAACGGAAATTGAGTGCCAGGGGAGACCCCGACAAGGCGAGATCGAGCTCCGTTAGCGGTAGCACGCTCACCGCTCCCGCCACCACACCCGTGAAATTGACCTTGAGATCTCCCCGGTACCCGCTGGAGGTCTTGCCGCCATGCTGCACCACGAGCTGATAGCGCCAAACCCCCGGCCGTTCCGTCGCCCTGAAGACCGGCTGGCGCAGCCGCGGCCCCCGCGTGATCTCCTCGGGGGCGAGCACCTCCTGATAAAACGCCAGCTCACGCTCACGCTCTTCAATAACCCCACGGGCCTCGGCAAGGGAGATGGTGAGATCGGCAATGGCCTGGGTATCGAGCTCGGCGCGCGTCGCTAGCAAGGCCAATTCTTCCCGCAGAACCTCGGATTCACCATTCCAGGGAATGGGTCGCTGGCTGGCACGGTTCTCACCCCAAAAATAAGCAACCCCCGTCACAGCGATAACAATCGAAACCCCAGCGAACACGCGCAAGCGCTGTCGCCGTGGATTCTCCCGTTTTACAACGGTTCGATACTGCTCGCGTGGCATCAAAAACCTCAGGGTGCGAGGGCAATGCCCGCGAGTCCCGCTGTCTCGGGAAGACCGAACATCAAATTCATGACCTGCACGGCCTGGCCCGAGGCACCCTTGACCAGGTTATCAATGGCAACTGTCACCACCACGGTGTTGCGATCCTGGGGAACCGACACGCCGATTTGACAGCGATTGCCACCCCTAACATGGCCGGTCTCGGGGGTTTGACCCACGGGTAACAGGTCGACAAACGGCTCATTGGCGTAGCGTTCACTGAACAACCCATGCAGATCCTGATTGGCCTTGAGAAGTCGACCAAATAAGGTGGAATGAATGCCGCGATTCATCGGTACCAAATGGGGCACAAACGTCAGCGATACCGAGCCTCCGGTCAGGGTGGCAAGGCCTTGCTCGATCTCGGGCAAATGACGATGCCCGGCCACCCCATAGGCCTTAAAGTTCTCGCCTGCTTCGGTCAGCAAGTTTGCCACCTTGGCTTGACGCCCCGCGCCGCTGACGCCCGAGGCGCTACTGGCAATAAGGTTGGCAGGATCGATCAATCCGCTTTCTAGAAGCGGCAAAAACCCCAACTGCACGGAGGTTGGATAACATCCAGCGCAGGCGACCAAAGAGGCCTCTTTGATAGCCGCTCTATTCATCTCCGGCAGACCGTAGACCGCGCTGGCACAAAGCGCGGGACTCGCGTGTGTTTCCCCGTACCAAGACTCCCAGAGCGCTGCGTCACGAAGCCGGTAGTCCGCCGATAGATCGATTACTCTCACGCCGTCACTCACCAGCGCCGGGACGGTATTCATGGCGACGTTGTGGGGTGTCGCAAAAAAGACCACATCGCAACGCGTCCAATCGGCCTTGGCGGGATCGGTAAACACCAGGTCGGTGTGTGAACGGAGGGTGGGAAATAACGTATCTAGGCGACGCCCAGCCTCCCCCCGGGAAGAGATGAGGTCGACCGACACCTCGGGGTGTCGCAGTAACAGGCGCAGCAGTTCAATACCGGTGTAACCGGTCCCGCCGACAATGCCAACCTTGATCATGGGGACTCCCACTTTTTCTGCTATGGTTCGAATGCCAAACTTTCTCATGTTACGGCGAGGTCGTCATGCTTTGGATTAAGGCGTTTCATGTCATTTTTATGGTTTGTTGGTTCGCTGGGTTGTTCTACCTGCCCCGAATCTTCGTGTATTACGCCCAAGCACCCGACGCGGAGACCCGACAAACCCTCGCGTTAATGGCGCGAAAGCTCTACCGATTTGTCACGCCTTTTATGCTCCTCACCATCGGCTTTGGGCTCTGGCGGCTGAGCTATCAATGGGATTACTACCTCACCGCGCACTGGATGCAGGCCAAACTGGCCGGTGTTGCCTTTCTCATTGGCTATCACCTGCAGTGCGGGGTGTATATGCGGCGCATTGGCAACGGCGAGGATGACAAGACCCACGTCTTTTACCGGTTCTTCAACGAAGTGCCCGTGCTCTTTTTGTTCGCTATCGTCTTATTGGTGTATGTAAGGCCTTTCTGACCCGTCCCAGCCCTGCGATAATCTCACCATCCTGTCTATTCTATGACCACGAGTAATCGCGACATGAGCCAATCAGACGCCCTCTTCGAACGGGCCAAACAAACCATCCCCGGAGGCGTTAACTCACCCGTGCGCGCGTTCAAAGCCGTGGGGGGAACACCTCGATTTATGACGCGGTCTGAGGGCGCCTACATCTGGGATGCCGATGGACAACGCTACATCGACTATGTGCTGTCCTGGGGCCCAATGATTATGGGCCACAACCATCCCGAAGTGCGCGAAGCGGTTATTCGCGCTGCAGAAACAGGTCTCAGCTTTGGCTGCCCCACCGAGATCGAATGCGAGGTGGCAGAACTGCTCTGCCAGTATGTCCCCAGCGTCGAGCTGGTTCGCATGTGCAGCTCAGGGACCGAAGCGACCATGAGCGCCCTGCGACTCGCTCGCGGAGCCACCGGCCGCGACAAAATCATTAAATTCGAAGGCTGCTACCACGGCCACTCGGATTCACTCCTGATCAAAGCAGGATCCGGTGCCTTGACCTTTGGTGTACCGAGTTCCCCGGGGGTACCCGAGGTGTTGGCCCAACACACGATTACCCTACCCTATAACGACACCGCTGCGCTCGAGCAAGCTTTTGCGGAAATAGGGGACGAGCTCGCCTGCGTGATTATCGAGCCGGTGACCGGCAACATGAATTGCATCCTCCCTGAGCCGGGCTTTCTCGAAACCCTCCGGTCACTCTGCACAAAATATGGGGCCGTGCTTATTTTTGATGAAGTGATGACCGGTTTTCGCTTCGGCACTCAGTGCGCCCAGGGCTGGCTGGGTATCACCCCCGACCTCACCTGCTTTGGCAAAGTGATCGGCGGCGGCATGCCAGTCGGAGCCTTCGGGGGCCGACGGGACATCATGGAACACATCTCACCCCTGGGGCCTGTTTATCAGGCGGGCACCTTGTCGGGCAATCCAGTGGCAATGGCGGCGGGACTGACCTGCCTGACCATCGTGGGTCGCGAGGGTTTCTACGATGAGCCCTTCCGGCATACCACGATGCTCGTGGATGGGATGCAAGCAGCGGCCGATAAAGCCGGCATCCCGTTTACCACGAACCACGCAGGGACCATGTTTGGTGGGTTCTTTACCGAGGACGCGAAAGTCACCCACTACCACCAGGTGATCAACAGCGATACCGAACGTTTTAGCCAGTTCTTCCACCGCATGCTTGAGGGTGGCGTCTATCTTGCGCCAGCCTCCTTCGAGGCGGGCTTCATGTCGAGCGCCCATACCGACGCCGATATCGAAGCCACCATCGACGCCGCCGCCCATGCCTTCGCTGCGTTGTAGCGCGCAACGTTTAGAAAGACGTAACGTCTTGTAAGGAGAGCACCATGAGTACACCTCGAGGATCCTTCCCCACGACCCGCATGCGTCGATTGCGGGCCAAAGCGTTTTCCCGCGCATTGGTATCTGAAAACACCCTGTCCCCCGCCGATCTTATATACCCAGTCTTTGTATTGGAAGGATCGGGGCAGCGCGAAACCGTCGCCTCCATGCCCGGTATCGAGCGACTGTCTATCGACCTGTTAATCGAGCAAGCCAAGGAGGCAGTGGATCTTGGGGTGCCCGCTTTTGCCCTGTTTCCCGTCGTGGGTCAGGAACACAAGTCATTGCTCGCCGAGGCGGCCTATTCCCCCGACGGTCTGGTGCAGCGCACCGTCGCGGCGCTCAAAGCCTCGGTGCCCGATCTCGGCGTCATGACCGATGTCGCGCTGGACCCCTACACCACCCACGGCCAGGACGGCATCATCGACGACAGTGGCTATGTATTGAATGATGTCACCACTGAAACGCTGGTGAAGCAGGCGCTGTCCCATGCCGAGGCCGGTGCCGACTGCGTCGCACCTTCGGACATGATGGATGGCCGGATCGGCGCCATCCGAAGCGCGCTGGAAGAAGCCGGCCACATCAATACGCTGATCATGGCCTACGCAGCCAAGTACGCCTCGAGCTACTACGGGCCTTTCAGGGATGCGGTAGGCTCTGCCAGCAATCTCAAAGGTGGGGATAAAAAAACCTACCAAATGGACCCAGCCAACATTGACGAAGCGGTCCACGAATGCGCCCTCGACCTGCAAGAGGGCGCCGATATGATCATGGTGAAACCCGGTATGCCCTATTTGGACGTCGTTCGCCGGGTCAAAGACAGCTTGCGGGCACCAACCTTCGCCTATCAGGTAAGCGGCGAGTACGCGATGCATCAGGCCGCCTTTGCCAACGGGTGGTTAGATGAAGAAGCCGTCATGATGGAATCCCTGCTCGCTTTCAAACGCGCAGGGGCCGACGGGATTCTGACTTATTTCGCCTTGGCTGCTGCCCGAGTGCTCAATCGCTAGCACCCCGTGGCAGGTTTTTTCTTACCAAGCCGACAGCCTGACTCTTTGCAGCAGAACCCTCGGCAGACCAACCCTCCGAAAACGGGGCTACTCGAGACGACCCCTCTGCAAAAGAACTCTTGGGGGCAGCGTTGTCTCTGCGGGGTGTTAGGGCTCCTCGCGGGCCTTATGGTCGTAGCACCGTCGGTTGATGTTGTCGCCAACGAGGCTCCGGAATCCTGTCAGTGTTTGTGGCAAGGAAGCTTCACCGAGGTGGCACCCACATCAGATCTTGTGGTTGTGGGTGAGGTGGCCGCCGTACGGGGCAATGCGGTGGACGTAACCGTCGAACAAATCCCGCTCGGGCCCGATTGGCTTACAGCCATCCGGGTATGGACCAAGACCGGGGATTACTGTCGGCCGCCACCCGAGAGGTTTCCTCCGGGGAGCCGTTGGATGCTAGCGCTTGAAAAAATCACTGCCCTACCCGAAGGAGGGTTTGATCCCTCAACCCCCAATCAAAGTTTTGGTCGGGTCGGAGACTACGCTTTATCTGCCTGCGGAGGTTACTTTCTCGATGTTTACGGCGATACCGCCACAGGTAATCTGTTGCCCGACATGCCGCGCTGGGCTTACGACCCCAAGATGAATCCCGTGTTGATTGATCTCATTACCAGCTACCTTGATGGAGCGCTCACCATAGAGCGTTTGCAGGAAGCTTCACAGGAAGACCCCGCGGCACGGGAGCTACTGCTGGATACCAAAAGTTTTCTCCGGGGGCAGGACAGTTATCTGGAGGACTAGTGGGCGATCAGGCGCCCGGTACAATCTCGAGCAGCTCGTCAATCATCATGAGGGACAGACCCCAGATTTGATTGTCATCGTAATAATAGGCATCGGATTCGATTGACTTGCCGCGCCATTCCCAACTGAGTGCCTGTCGATTTTCAGGCTCCTGAAAAAAACCGAGGGGCACCCACACGACATCGTCCACCTCATGATTAAGACTGAGCGTCGGCACCGCATCTAGCCAATACACAAACGGTGCGATGAGCATTTCGGGGCGATCCGGCCGCCAACCCGTGTTGACATCACTGAGCTCACACAACAAGGCGCCATGCTTCCCTAGATCGAGGCCAATTTCTTCGTGGGTCTCGCGGGCTGCACAGGCCTGGGAGCTACTATCCTCGGGATCGCGCCGACCGCCGGGAAAACCCATATGGCCTGACCAGGGGTCCCCCTCTCGCACCGCCCGGCGAATCATCAGCATCTCGACCCCTCGCTCCCCAGCACTGAGAACAATAGCCACCGCTGCTTTGCGATCGGGGGTGCCGTGGGCGCTCGCCGGTCGTTTAAAGTCTTGCAACGTTTGTATGAGGTGATCGATTGACACCCAGAAGAACCCCTCAGGCCGTGAACACCGCGTTCACATCCAATGAACTATCACTGTAAGCTTGTCAGTCTACACGGCATAGAACACGGGATCATCATGTCACCGACCCCTTCTCATCCAGCAGTCTCGCTACGGCGCGCGAACAAGCAGGACAGACCACTCCTACTCACCCTCATTGAGGAGTTTTGCCGGGTCGATCAACACGTGTTTGAAGCGCGGCGCGTCTCAATAGCTTTGGGTCCGTTGTTGGAAAACGACAACCTCGGTATTGTTTACCTCGTTGAGACCGAGCGGACCGGCGCGTCTGGTAGCACAGGGGTTCAAGAAACCGTCTGTGGGTACGTGATCATCACCTGGGGATACAGTATTGAATCAGGGGGACGCGAGGGATTGATTGATGAAATCTATCTGCGACAACCCGGGCAAGGGCTAGGCAGCGCGCTGTTTCCGCAGCTACTCGACGCCCTCGCGCCCTTCGAGCTCAAGGTCATGTTTCTGGAAACCGAGCGCGGTAACGACCGAGCCCGACGGTTTTATCAACGTCACGGCTTTATTGAAGATGATTCGATCTGGATGTCACGGGGTATTAGTGCCGGTTAACCGCCAAGTCAGAGCCCAGTGCTTTCGGGTATCATCGTCACATTCCAATCAGTGATGACAGGACTCTACGCGTGAAGAAATACGCTGCGTATGCCATTGGTGCCGCCCTTGTGGACACAGAGATTCAAGTAACCGATATCGAGCTCGGTGACATGAATGTTGAAAAGGGCATGATGACTCTGGTCGATGAGGCGAGGCAGGCTGAATTACTCAGCCACCTGGAAGGTCATTTGATCCGCGCGAGTCACGCCTCGGGGGGCAGTGCCGGCAACAGCATGATCGCCACCGCACTCTTTGGCGCCCCTACCTTTATGAGCTGCAAAGTCGCCGAAGACGCCGACGGGGATATTTATCTCGCTGATCTGGAAGCCTCAGGCGTGGCGCATTGCCTCGCGGATAATCGCGGCGCCGGCACTACAGGCAAATGCCTGGTGCTCATTACCCCGGACGCGGAACGCAGTATGAACACGTTTCTCGGCGTCTCCGAGACACTGTCGGTTAACGAGGTCGATGACCGCGCCATCGTGGATTCCGACTGGGTGTATTTGGAAGGGTATCTGGTGAGCTCGCCAACCGGTCTCGCCGCCGCCCTGCACACCCGCGCAGTCGCGGAGGCAAACGGCGTTAAGACCTCGGTCAGCTTTTCAGATCCCGGCATGGTCCAGTTTTTCAGGGATAACATGAAGCAACTGGTCGGTGAGCAGGTTGATTTGGTGTTCTGCAACGAAGCCGAAGCGCTGGAGTGGGCGGAAGCCGACAATCTGGCCGATGCCGCAGAGGTCATCAAACAGGTGGCGAGCAGCTTTGTCATTACGCGCGGGGCCGACGGCGTTATCGCCTTTGATGGTGAAACCACCGTCGAGGTGCCAGCACACAAAGTCGACGCGGTTAACACCAACGGCGCTGGCGATATGTTCGCAGGCGCCTTTCTGTATGGGCTCGCGCGCGGGGAAAATTACGAACGCGCGGCCCAATTTGCAGTACGCGCAGCCGGTGAAGTAGTAAAATACTTCGGTCCCCGTTTGAAGCCCGAGGAATACCGGGCGCTTCGGCATTCATTCTTTGGTGACTAACCCGCTGCCACCATAACAACAGGTAATCGATAATGAGCTCCGAACACGAGATAAAACCCACGGTAAAAACAGATCCGTTGTACCAAATGCTGCGCCATGAAGACGTTGATGCCTTCAACGAAAATCGCGACAGTATGGATACCAGTCACCTCAGAAGCGGAGACTACCGTGGGCGGGATTTGCGCAAAATGAACGCGCGCGGCCTCAACTTTGCCGATGCCTATTTTCGTAATGCGGATCTATCGGGGATTGACTTCAGGGAAACCAACCTCGAAGGGGCCAGCTTGATGGATGCCAAGGTCTCCGGCGTCTATTTCCCCGCAGAATTGAGCGCAGAGGAAATACGATTGTCACTCGACCACGGCACGCGACTTCGGTATCGCGCCAGCGACTAACGGCCATGGTCTTTCGCAACCGGTCTCAATGCTTGCATGCTTTAGTGTTCACCCTGCTGGTGTTGGCCGGCGGATTCGGCACCGCCTTTACCGCGCAGGGTCAGGGACTCAACTCGCTGGTTCAAGAAGCCAATGCGTTTCTGCCGGTCGAGGAGGCTTACCATCTTGAGATCGAACAAGTCGATGCCACCCAAATCCGGCTCTACTGGCAAATCGAACAGGCTTACTACCTCTATCAACATCGTTTCAAAGTCGCGTTAGCTGATGAACAGGGTGCGATTGCGACCGAGCTGAGCTATTCGCCGGCGCTGGCAAAAACAGACGAATTCTTTGGCGATGTTGAGGTCTACTACGACTACGCGGATTTAGGCCTCACCACCGAGCGCTCTTTCGGGGTAGCGCGGCTTGCCGTGACCTCCCAAGGCTGTGCCGACGCTGGTCTTTGCTACCCGCCGCACACCGAAATTTTTAGCCTTGATGGCACAACGGGAGTCGTGAGCCGCGGCGAGCCCAATCTATCTGGAGACGAAAGCGCCGCTTCAGCCGCCAATAAATCTGAGTCAAGCGCTGACCCGATAAGGAACATGTCCCTCGCCAACGCACTGTTATTCGCCTTTTTAGGCGGACTCATTTTGAACGCGATGCCCTGCGTGTTTCCCATCCTGTCACTCAAAGTCTTGAGCTTTGCGACTGGTGACCCTACCTCACATCACCGTCATGCGTGGTGGTACCTCACGGGAGTTGTCGCGAGCTTTGTCGCCAGTGCGATAGCGCTCATTAGCCTACAGTCTCTGGGACAGTTCATTGGCTGGGGCTTCCAACTGCAATCCACCGGTTTTGTCATTGCGCTCGCCTATTTGTT
>Ga0255779_1002973_pt1 | contig 17348 bp, 16 predicted proteins | sample 011ome_21_FD_179977 | JGI IMG/M metagenome (GOLD analysis project Ga0255779, IMG submission 179977) | Coastal salt marsh microbial communities from the Groves Creek Marsh, Skidaway Island, Georgia - 011508AT metaG (version 2) | ecosystem: Environmental > Aquatic > Marine > Intertidal zone > Salt...
ACTGCAGGCGACCTGACCCTCCAGGACTGGATGGCGGTGCGGGTAGTTTAGCTGGGCCTTGATATCCTGATGGCAACCGGCGCAGATTTTGGTCTGGGTCTGGGGCTGCATAACCTCATCGGCTGGCTGGTGCAGCTGATGGCAGTCAGTGCACTGCACGTCCGCCAAAGCGTGAGCGCTGAAGGACCAGCCGAGTCGAGCGCTATCGTTATGACAGTTAAGGCAGATCTGATTTTGTTGATCCCTTCGAAAGCGATCGGCTGAAAAAGGCAGGGAAGGCGCTTGTCGAGGGTCTTTCAGGTGTTCGATGCTATCGCCATGGCATTGCTGGCAGCTGAGCTGCTTGGCTGCGTGTTTGAAGCCTAGATTGTTCTTCTGTGCGGGATGACAAGCGCCGCAGTCCAGTGCCTCAGCTGTGCTGCCGGCGGCCAACATCAACCCAACAAGGCCGGGGCCCAGCCGGCGCAGTAATCTGAACAATGCGCTGACCAAGGTGTAGCCGATATAGCTGGAGATGCAGCCGCTGTTGAGATGTAAGTACAGGCAGGGCTGAGTGGAACAGGGCTGAGCTGATCGTGAAAGTGGTAAGACGTTCGGCAGGAAAATATTCGTCGAGTCAGACACTGTGAGAATGTTAAGTACCTTGGTTAGTGGTGAATAGCTTGTTGTTGAAGAGCTTGTTGTTGAAGAGCTTGTTGTTGAATAGCTTGGTGTTGAACGAAAGACCTGCCTATTATTGGAAACTGCAGTGGTGAATGCCTTGATATGTATCACTTAAGGCGCTGGGGTTTATGGAGCTGGCATATAAGGTGCTGGGATATAAGGTGCCGGGGATTGGCCGCTGGCATGCGCTCGAGTCGCGCCTTAAAGCCCAGCAATCGAAAGCCCAGCAATCGAAAGCCCAGCAATCGAAAGCCCAGCAATCGACACTTCGGCTCGGGCGAAAAAAAAGACGCAGTCAGCGAGTGAGTCTAGGCTCGTCAGGTCTGAGTCGCGTTATTGCTTCAGCTCGTCAAGATCCTGAAAGTACTTAAGCGTCTGCGGATTGGCGAGAGCATCCGTATTTGTGACAGGCAGTCCATGAATCACATTACGCACAGCCAATTCAACGATCTTGCCAGATATGGTTCTGGGTATATCTGCTACCTGAAGGATTTTTGCGGGCACATGTCGAGGCGTCGCATGGGTGCGAATGACCGTCGCTATGTGTTGCTTTAGGGTTGGGTCAAGGCTCACGCCGGGTCTTAGTACAACAAAGAGAATAATTCGGATATCGCCTTGCCATTGTTGGCCAACACACAGGGCGTCCAGGACCTGTGGAACCCTTTCTACCTGACGATAAATTTCGGCAGTACCAATCCTGACCCCGCCAGGGTTCAGCACAGCATCAGATCGGCCGTGAATGATAAAGCCCTGGTGGGAAGTCTTCTCGGCATAATCACCTTGAGCCCAGAGGCCTGGAAACCGCTCGAAGTAAGCCGCGTGATATTTTTCCCCTTGAGGGTCCTGCCAGAATCCGGTCGGCATGGCGAGAAAGGGCCGCCGGCAGACCAATTCACCTTTTTCGCCAAGAATGGGTTCGGCCTTTTCATTCACGACATCAACATCCATGCCCAGGCCTGCGCATTGCAGTTCCCCCGCATAGACCGGCAGGCAAACGTTACCCAAAGCAAAACAGGAGATAATGTCGGTACCTCCCGAGATAGAGGCCAGGCAGACGTCAGTTTTGATATCCCGATAAACATAACGAAAGCTTTCTGCCGATAAGGGTGAGCCGGTAGATAAGATCGTCTGCAGTTTTGGCAGCGCGTAATGATCGGCTGGTTTGAAGTTAAGCTTCTCCAAGCTGGCTAAGTAGCGAGCGCTGGTGCCAAATACCGAGATCTCCTCTTCTTCAGCCAGTTCCCAGAGACTCGTCACACTGGGTGCGGTGGGTGAACCGTCGTAGAGCACAAGGGTTGCACCACTCGCCAGGCCGCTGATCAGCCAGTTCCACATCATCCAGCCACAAGTAGTGTAATAAAACAGCCGATCGCCAGGTCGCAGATCGACATGGAGTTTATGTTCCTTCATATGCTGCAGAAGGGTGCCGCCAACACCGTGAACTATGCATTTTGGTGTACCAGTGGTGCCGGAAGAATACAGGATGTACAACGGATCATTAAAGCCGACTCGATTGAAAGTCAATCTCGTCGTAGCGAAGTCTTGAAGTACAGTTTCGTAGTCCTGACAGTTTTCAGGCAATGGAAAGTCAACCGAGTCCTGGCCGATCACCTTGATCATAATGACCTGTTGAATGGCGTCTATACGCTCGCCCAACGCCACCGCGATGGCGCGACTGTCGATGGTTCTGCCGTTGTAGAAGTATCCGTCTGCGGCAAACAGAATCTTTGGCGTAGTCTGGCTGAAGCGGTCAAACACACCGTTCTCGCCAAAGTCAGGTGAGCAGGAGGTAAAGACAGCCCCTAAGCTCGTCGTCGCTAACATGATCACCACAGTTTCTATGATATTGGGTAGCAAAGCCGCGACTCGATCGCCAGGCTCGATGCCCAGGGCGCGCAGCGCATTGGCCAGGCTGGCGACCTGTTGGCGCAGCTCAGCATGGCTGATTTGCCGACGCCGGCCAGTTTCAAGGCGGCTGATCAAGGCAATGCCATCTGCCTGGTCGCGCAGCAAATTTTCGGCAAAGTTTACACGTGCGTCGGGAAAAAATTGTGCGCCTGGCATCTTTGTCGAGTGGATCAGCACACGAGGTGAACTCGAGTCATCAACGCCTTTGCTGCCGATGATGCCGGCATAGTCCCAAACGGCGTTCCAGAATAACCCTGGCTGCAGTACTGACCATTCATGAAATGCCGAATAACTCAGATCAGGCATGCCGAGCCCTTGCTGGAACTGCATCAGCTGTGATGCTTTGATTCGGCTGGCCGAAGGCCGCCAGAGCGGCGTATCAATGGGTGGCGTGTTGTCGGTTGGCGTCAGCATAAAGTCGAACCAGACTGCTAATGTCAGTGAAGATTCGGTATTATCGGTCTTTCCCGGCCGCAATGCGAACAGCAAACGCGGGAGCAATCATGAAGTTGGAGAAAGTTTGATGGGCTTCCCTAATCAGGACGGTGCCAGCGATAGTGAAACGGAAACTGAAACGGTAACTGAAAGCACTACATCTAGTCCCGAAGCCGAAGGCCTCAGACTTGGTGAAGACATTCCGCATCGACGCTACAATCCGCTCACGGGCGACTGGTTGCTGGTGTCTCCTCACAGGGCGCAAAGACCCTGGCTGGGTCAGCAGGAAGAGACCCGCTTCGTCAGTGGGCCGGCCTATGATCCGGCGTGTTTTCTGTGCCCCGGCAATACCCGTGTAACAGGGGCTCAGAATCCGCATTTTGATCAGATATTTGTCTTTGATAATGACTTCCCCGCACTGCTCGCAGACTCGCCGGCGATTGAGTCTGCCGACCCCTTGTTTCGAATGGCGGCTGCCAGCGGTGTCAGTCGAGTGATTTGCTTTTCAAAGGATCACAGTAAGTCCTTGCCGGAGCTGAGTCAGGAAAACCTGGAACGAGTGGTCGATGCCTGGTGTGAGCAGACTCAAGTCCTGGGTCAGGATTATCCGTGGGTTCAGGTATTTGAAAACAAAGGTGCAGTGATGGGTTGTTCGAATCCACACCCACATGGGCAGGTCTGGGCGAATAGCTTTATTCCCACTGAGGTCGAAAAAGAACAGGCTCAACAAGTCAAGTACGCGCGAGAACAGGGGGGATCCTTGTTGTTGGACTATGCGCGACGTGAGGTAGATCTCGCGGAGCGGGTCGTCGTGCAATCGGCATATTGGCTGGCTGTCGTGCCTTTTTGGGCGGCCTGGCCATTCGAAACTCTGCTGCTCCCCCTGTTTTCGGTGCAGCAGCTGCCGCAGCTGAATCAGGTCCAACGTCAAGATCTGGCGACGGTCATCAAACAATTAACCACTCGGTATGACAATTTGTTTCAGTGCGCTTTTCCCTATTCTATGGGCTGGCATGGCGCGCCCTTTACTCAAGCTGATCACTCGGCGTGGCAACTTCATGGACATTTCTTTCCGCCGTTGCTGCGTTCGGCGTCTGTGAAGAAATTTATGGTTGGCTATGAAATGTTGGCAGAGGCACAACGTGACCTGACGCCAGAGCAAGCGGCGGCCCGACTCAGGGATCAGAGTGATCAACATTACAGCCAAAAAGGTAACCCATGAAAACCCTGGTCGCGATTGCTGAACAGCGCTTTGCCAACCATTTTGGTTACCCGTCAAGCCTGACGGTGCAGGCTCCAGGTCGAGTCAATCTGATCGGAGAGCATACAGATTATAATGGCGGATTTGTGCTGCCGTGTGCGATCGATTACTACACGGTAGTGAGTGCAGCGCCTCGAACAGACAATCGGCTGCGAGTCGTTGCGGTGGATTATGATCAGGTCGATGAGTTTGATGTTCAGGCACCACAGGTCAGAGATGAGGAACGAGACTGGGTCAATTATGTTCGAGGCCTGATCTTCTGTGCCAAGGCCCGTGGTTATCCCTTGGCGGGTGTGGATATTGTTGTTACCGGTAATGTGCCCCAGGGCGCCGGCTTGAGTTCCTCTGCGTCATTGGAGATGGCGCTGGCGCTGACTTTCAAGACCTTGTTTGCATGGCCGGCATCAATGCTCGATCTGGCACTGTTGGGTCAAGCCGCGGAGAATGAATTTGTTGGCTGCCAGTGTGGCATTATGGATCAATATATTTCCGCTATGGCGCTGGATCAACGCGCGCTGCTCATAGACTGTCAGACGCTGGACGCCAGACCTGTTGCATTGCCAGCGGACACGCAGGTCTTGATCGTCAATTCTAATGTTCGTCGTGGGCTGGTAGACAGCGAGTACAATAGCCGTCGACAGCAGTGTGAAACGGCCGCAGAACAACTGGGTGTCGACCAGTTACGTGCCGTCAGTGTTGCTGCCTTTGCGGCGCAGGACTCGAAGCTGGCTCCGCTGGTTCGGCGCCGAGCTCGACATGTTGTGACCGAGAATGCTCGCGTACTGCTGGCCGAAGCAGCGATGAATGGCGGTGATCTGCAGGCCATGGCGAAACTGATGGCAGACTCGCATGCTTCTATGCGAGATGACTTTGAAATCACAGTAGCGCCCATCGATCAGCTGGTGGCGCTCATTAAAAGCGCGGTGGGCGAGGCCGGTGGCGTGCGCATGACCGGCGGGGGCTTTGGCGGTTGTGTCGTCGCGCTGGTACCCAAGCACCTGGTGCAAGCTGTCGTTACACAGGTCACTCAAGGCTATTTCGCGGCGACAGGTCTGCAGGCAGATATTCATATTTGCCGCGCGGTCGCAGGCGCTGGTCTGGTAATCAACCAGACCTGAGAGGATCGGTAGCTGGCGGTAAAACAGCGCGTTCCACAGAGGTTTGGGTCTGTCGAAGACGGGCTTTTCAAGACCCCAGACCGAAGCTTCTAGACCAAAGCTTCTAGACCAAAGCTTCTAGACCAAAGCTTCTAGACCAAAGCTTCTAGACCAAAGACCCTAGATACTGTATTGCCGAGTAAATCGCTGGAGTCGGTTTGTGCGAATCATGGACTGAATTTCGTTCACATACATCAAACCACGCTCTGAATAGCGCAATAATCCAGGGGCCAGCTGCTCGCCGCCAAAGGGCTGGTTGTTATTGCGTGCAGCCGCACGAATCTGCCGAAGCTGAACATAGGCGGCATGGCTGTTAATGGTTCTAAGGTAGTAACGCACACTTTCCTCCACGGTATCGAACATCGCGACTTCATGGCGACGGCCGGCATCACGGCGTTCAGGCGTCATGCCACAGCCTGGGTAAAAGCACCAGATGCCAAAAAAGTTGTTGCCTTCTCGAGCAAATCGCGAAGATCCCCAACCAGATTCTTTTGCGGCCTGAGCGAGCACCAGAGACGCGGGTACCACATCAACCCGCAGCAGCAGTTGCTGAATCTGGGCGTCTAGCCCGTCAAAATTACGCGTATCGACTGCAAGGTTATACCGTTTGCCCAGACGCGCCAGCGCGGTCAGCTCTTCCGTGTCAAAGCTGGCATCGACGCGTTGAGAGGCTTCATGAGTCGCCCCTGCAGTTGAGTCTGGCTTCTGTGGTTTTTTCGACTGCAGCCTGCGGCTATGTTCGATGCGGTTTTTAAAGTTCAACAGCCATTGCCGCTCTCGCGTAATTTCTCGATTCGCCTGGTCTATTTTTGGTATCAAATAGGCATAAAATGCCTGTTTCTTTTCGACTATATCTCGATCCTGAGCAAAGTCGGGTGGCCTGTAATCGCTCCCGCGGCCCAAGAGAACGGGTCTCGGGTGATAGGGCGTGACCACAGGTAGCGCTTCGAGCGTTGAGCGGGCGGGAGGATTTTCAATCGAGTGTCGAGAGGCAGACTCAGGAATGGCGTTTGGCGTTTGAGCGGCCGGCAGAATACCGAAGATAAGAGTGGCTAAACAAATGACGGAACACACGAGCAGTGGTTTGGGCGACATAGGCTTTTCCCCTGAGCCAGTTTGCAGTGAGCTCGAGGCAGCTTAACTGAAAAGTGAAGGTTTCTCCATTATTCAGACGAGCGGTCAGGTCGACGCTCGAATTAACTGGATTAAAGTCAATCAATACAAGGGTATAGTCTAGCGAATAGGGCGCGAGCGGTGAGAGACATCACCGCCAGTGAAGGCTCGGCCTGGCTCACGCTGATGGGTGTTCAGTACGACAACCGGTGCGCTGGCCTGCGGTCTGGGTTATTCTGGCGCGTGGTTGCAACGGCGAGATGAAGGAGCAAGGTATGGGCAAGCTGGTGGGTAGAACGGCATTGATCACAGGCGGCAGCCGCGGCATAGGCCGGGCTATAGCCCTTAGGTTTGCCGCTGAAGGCGCAAACGTCGCCATCAATTATGCGACCAGCCATGCTGCGGCTGAAGAGGTGGCAAATCTGGTCCGCGAGGCTGGCGGTAAAGCGGCGATTTATCAGGCAGATGTTGCCGACCAAAGCGCTTGCGAGGCGATGTGTGCCGCGGCGATTGAGGAGTTTGGCCAAATCGATATTCTGGTGAATAACGCCGGCATCGGCTCGTCAGCCGTGAATCGACCGACAGTGGTGGATGCCAGCATCGCCCAATGGCAACTGCTAATCGGCGCCAATCTGTGGGGGCCTGTCTATATGTCACGGGCCCTGATTCCGCATATGCGCTTAGCAGAACGTGGTGATGTCATCATGATTTCTTCCATCGCTGCACAGAGTATGGGCGCCAACATGGGTCTCTACAGTGTGGGTAAGGCGGGGATGGAAGCGCTGGCCCATACCTTGGCGAAAGAAGAAAAGGTACACGGCATCAGGGTCAATATTGTTGCCCCCGGGCTGGTGGATACCGACATGGGTCGTAAGCTGGTGAGCCTGTTACCAGGGCCTGACGACATGCGCCAGCTGGATGCTAACATGCCGTTCGGTTTTGTCTGCACCCCTGAAGATATCGCGGCGACGGTCGCGCATTTGTGCTCAGCGGATGGTCGCTATATCACTGACCAGAGAATTACCGTCAGTGGTGGAGCCTAAAACCCCAGCGACAGGATTCTTAACTTAAAATACCAAATTAGATTCTCGTAGGAGATTCTCAAGCAAAAGTCAGGTGTGAAACCATGAAGCTATATCATTGTAAAGACGCACGATCGTTACGTGCCCTGTGGGCTCTGGAGGAGATGGGGCTGGATTATGAGCTGGTGAATATGCAATTCCCGCCACGTTTAACCTATCCCGGCTATCTGGACATCAATCCGATGGGTACTGTGCCGACGCTGGTAGACGGCGACGTCACCCTGACTGAGTCGTCAGCCATGTGCCAATACTTGGCTGAAAAGTATGGCCCGACTGAGCTAGCCCTTGATGTCTCTCATCCGCAATATGGTGAGTATCTGAATTGGTTATATCGAAGTGACGCCACCTTAACCTTTCCTCAAACGCTGGTATTGCGCTATACCCGCCTGGAACCTCAAGAACGGCGAATACCACAGGTTGTTGCGGATTATACCCAGTGGTATTACTCGCGCCTGCGGTCCGTAGAAATGGCCCTGGAAGGACGTGATTATCTGCTTGGTGAGCGCTTTACTGTGGCAGATATTGCGGTGGGCTATGCGGTATTTCTCGGTATTTCGTTGGGTCTGGATGAAAAGTACAAACCCAATACGCAAGCCTATCTGGCCCGTCTGATGGCGCGTCCGGCATTTCAACGCGCGCAAAGTCTATAAAGCCGATAAGGAGACACGCCATGTCCTACTCGACCCTGCAATATGTCGTCGAAGACCATATTTTAACGCTCACACTGAATCGCCCGACTGTTCTGAATGCGTTCAGTGTGACGATGGCTGAAGAACTGGTGCAGGCGTTCAATGCCGCCAGTGACGATGATGAGGTGCGGGCTATCGTGGTCACAGGTGCCGGTAGGGCCTTTTGCGCAGGCATGGATTTGCATCCCGGCGGTAATGTCTTTGGGCTGGATGAGTCGCAGCGGCCCGATTTGGATGGCGCTGGTGTAGTGCGGGACACGGGTGGCGTGGTGACCCTGGCCATGTTCAACTGCAAGAAGCCCATCATTGGCGCGATTAATGGTGTGGGGGTCGGCATTGGCGCCACCATGACGCTCGCGATGGATGTGCGGCTGGCATCAGAAAAAGCCCGTTTTGGCTTTGTCTTTGCCAAGCTGGGCGTCGTCAATGAAGCCTGTTCCAGCTGGTTTTTGCCCAAAATAGTCGGCATGTCCCAGGCGTTGGATTGGCTCTATTCCGCTGAGATTTTTGATGCCGCCGAAGCCCTGCGCGGCGGGCTTGTGCGCGCCGTCTATCCCCCAGAGGAACTGCTCAACGAAGCCCGTAAATTGGCCCATAAATACATCGACTCGACGTCAGCTGTCTCCATCGCGCTGATTCGTCAGACCCTGTATCGAGAGTCGACCCAGCCTCATCCGATGGCGGCTCATCGTCAGGAAAGCCTGAATATGTTTTACACCAGCATGGGCGATGGACGTGAGGGCGTGAACGCTTTTCTGCAAAAACGCCCGCCGGTGCTCAGCGCTAAAGTCTCCACCGATATGCCGCCGACCTTTCCCTGGTGGCAAGAACCCGAACTCTGAGAGTGTTCCCTCATTAGGCGAGTGTTTCCTCATTAGGCCCGGCCAGGAGAGGCCCGGCCAGGCTAGGCCCGGCCAGGCTAGGCCCGGCCAGGAGAGGCCCGGCCAGGAGAGGCCAGACCCGGCATCCCCCGATCCATTCGCCCTATACTCGAAGCATCAGCGCTTGAATCATTCTGGGGTCGAGTGAGTGGCTGACGTAAACTGTACACCCATTCTCAAGAGGACATGCCGTTGACTAATGCAGAAAAGGTACCAGCCTGGTTCTCAAAAAGCCTGGCGGTAGTCCCGGAACATAAAACGATTGATGTGGACGGAGTTGCCATTCATTCGCTGCGCTGGGGCACCGACACAACTAAGCCTGGTGTGATCTTTGTTCACGGAAACGGCGCTCATGCGCATTGGTGGTCGTTTATTGCGCCGTTTTTCCTTGACCATTACCGCGCCATCGCGATTGATCTGGCCGGGGCCGGTGATAGCGGTTCGAGCGAAGGCTACAGCCCGGAGGCGTTTGCGGCGCAGATCAATGCCGTGGCTGATGATGCAGGATTTGGCACCGATACCATCATTGTGGGTCATAGCTTCGGTGGCTACATCACCTTGAAAACCGGCCTGCTATTCAGTCATCGGCTGGGTGGTATTGTGCTGGTCGACTCAGCCGTGCGCCCGCCAGACTTTCAATGGGAGCGTGATCCGAAGAGTTCGCCATTGAAACGCAAACGCATCTATGAAGATTTTGACTCAGCGCTGGCGAGATTTCGTCTCATGCCGCCTCAGGGTTGCGAGAACGAATACATCCTGGATTACATTGGCCGCCATTCGATCAAGCAAGTGGCGGATGGCTGGACCTGGAAGTTCGATGATTCCATGTTCAATAAGTTTGAATTCGGCACCGACCTGCATAAAGATCTGGCGCGTCTCCAGTGCCGAGTCGGCGTGATCTATGGTGAAGACAGTTACCTGTTTACGCAGGATATTGCTGACTTTATGTTTAAGGTGCTTGATGAGTCAGTGCCGTTCGTGGCCATTCCTTCGGCACAGCACCATCTATTTCTGGATCAGCCCCTGGCATTTGTCAGTGCGCTCAGAACCCTGCTCGCAGAATGGCGCCACTCAAAGCCTAACCGGCATATCGGTGCCATCGTCTAGTGGACCCCGTCCAGCTGAGATGGCCTGGTGGATCCATGCTGGCTAAGCCAGCATGTGAGCCAGCACGTGAACCATCAAGTACTGCTATTTGGCGCCATCAAGAAAAGCACTGAAACCGCCCGGTTCATAGGGACCGATACAGACCTGCTCGAGAACCCCTATACCCTGACGAGTACCATCTGTGGCGCGTACTACTTGCTGAACATGCAGGTTTTCGCGAGCCAGTGGATCAAGACTGGCGGGGTCGAAACTCTCGCCGCCAACTTCCAACTCACCTTTCCACATGCCCTGACCCCAGGTCGGGTGAGAGTAACCGAGGCCCTTCATCTGAAACTTCAGAATAGGCTCCAGGCGAATAGTTCGAGTAGCACCTTTAAGGTTCTCAAAGTCCAGCTCGGCGGCTGCTGCCAGGCGAGTGCCTGGATGATAAGCGACGCGATGGCGCACATAGGCCATACGCTCCACTCTGCCGTCCTCCACTGCCGGCACATCAGCGAGGGTTGCGTATAAGGGGGCGATCAAAGCCTCACGGTGAAGCGGCTGCCCCTGCATGCCATCAAAGAAAATCGCGTGGGAAATATGGTCCTCCCAAAATAACGGCGCCCAGAGAAAAAATGCGCCGCCTGGCGTCTGAGGTGCTCCGCCGGTTTCAGGCTCACCCACGCCGCGGTGGCCCCAGGATCTGTCTTTGGTGCCGTGACAGACACTAGACTCAACCTTGATGCCACCATCGGGATGAGTGATCTGTCCTTGCCACTCACCAAACTGGTCAAAACGTGTTGAGTCAAGGACTCGTCGAGCGCCTGACCAGAGCGTCTGGCGACCTTCCTGGATCGCCGCGGTTCGCGCCGAAAAGGTCAAGTCACAGGTAATACCGCTGGGATTGCTATCAAGGGTGACTCGCGTTTTGCGCATGGGCTCAAGAATCTCGATCTTGAAGGGCCCCACCTGCATCTCAGAACGCTCAACGGGCGCCCGTCTTGATCCATAAAAACAATGCTGGCGGCCGCCACGCTCCACCACACTGAAGGCGCAATCGAGAATCCCTCGGTGCGGATAGATCGCCATGCCAATACCAAAATAGTAGGCACCGTCGGCAGAATAACCATTGAACCAGGTACGGTCATACTGGTTGCGTTCGCTGCTGGCAGGCTGTGCCAGGGGTTCTGGCGTCTGATGTATCGGATAGTCGTCAAATTTGTTCAGCATTAGCCATTCCTCGGTTTGCGGCGCTGCGGGTGATGTCTCATGGTGAGAAAGCTGCTTGGCACCCATTGCTCAAGCCCGATAATGGGATTGATAAGGCCTGAATGTCAAATTCTGGGTTAAATTGCGCTGGTCTCGGTGTCAGACCGGTGTTAGCGTCATGTCATCACGGAAAGCTTAAACGGAGTACGCATGTCTGGAAAACAAATGATTGAAAAACAAATGACAAATAAGGTGGCGGTGATCACAGGCGGCACCAGCGGCATTGGATTTGCCTGCGCTTGCCGCTTCGCTGAAGAAGGCGCCAAGCTGGTGCTGGCGGACTTGTTTGAGGATAAGGGTGCCGAGTCTGTTGCTCGCTTGCAGGCAGACTATGGCGCAGAGGCCATCTTTGTTCAGACTGACGTGACCTCAGAGTCGGCCGTGGAAGCCCTGGGTGCAGCTACCCTGGCCAAGTTCGGTCGAGTGGATTCGGTGGTTGCGGCGGCAGGTATCGCCAGTGGCAGTGTCACCCCAGGTGCGGTTGTGGACCCGAATGCTGATCCTGAAGCGGGACATGTCATCAACAAGCCGCTGAGCAACTGGCTGAAGGTGCTGGAGGTCAACCTGACCGGCGTCATGCTCACCAATAAAGTGATGGCCAGGCTCATGATCGAGGGTGGCGTCAAAGGCACGATTGTCAATATTGCCTCGGTTGCCGCTCGCCGACCCTTGGTGGGTGCTGCTGACTATTGTGTCTCAAAAGCCGGCGTTGAGATGCTGACCAAGGTGCTGAGCCTTGAGCTGATGCCACACGAGATTCGAGTCAACTCTATAGGGCCAGGTTTTGTCGAGACGCCGATGACGGCCAATCTTCGCAGTGATAACGAGGGCAATATGATGGCCATGAGCATGACCCCCATGGCGCGCTACGGCAAACCCGCCGAAATTGCCAATACGGCCTTGTTTCTGTCCACCGATGCGTCCAGTTATTATGCCGGCCAGATTCTGTTTCCTGCCGGCGGTATGTTCACCAGCTAGCGGCTGGTTGGCTGGTTCATGGGTGCTGAGTCCGACAAAAGTGTAGCAGAAACCCATGACCGGCACTTTTCGTTCACTGGGCCTAAACTATCGAGGTCTCGGCGCTCGTTTCATGGGAGAATAAGCAGCACTGACAGGATGAGTGGCCTATGCGAGACAGCGACGAGATTCTGGTGCTGACCACCGGTGGTACCTTCGATAAAATCTATTTTGACGCCATGAGCCGCTTTGAAGTGGGGCACTCGGTGGTCAGCGACCTGCTTGAGCAAGCGGTTGTTAAGAAAGCCTATCGAGTGGTCGAGGTATTGCGTAAAGACAGTCTCGAGTTGACCGATGCAGATCGACTGGCGATTCGCGCTGCCGTGCTGGCGGCGCCGAATCAGCAGATTGTCATCACCCACGGCACCGATACCATGACCGAAACAGGTCGAGTGCTTGCGGACATTGCTCACAAGGCGATTGTTTTGACGGGTGCCTTGTCGCCAGCCCGATTTGCAGAGACAGACGCCATGTTCAATCTGGGGATGGCATTTGCGGCGGTGCAAACTTGTGCCTTCGGCGTCTATATCACGATGAATGGCACGGTTTTCGATGCGACTCGAGTGCATAAGGACCGCAGCCGAAACGCCTTTATTGCTGATTGAGGGTGTCATCAGTTAGTCTGGCCGACAGGATGCATTAGCGTCTGGGTCCATTGAGGAGATTTGAACATGGCGGAAAACTGGCGCGGCTTGGCCTTCAACCAGGTGCCACACTCTGAGAACGAGATTCACGGTGACAAGGTCGCGCGAGACTATGGTTTTGCGGGCGGACTGGTGCCGGGTGTTACCGTCTCGGCTTACCTGTGTCATCCCGCCGTGGTGCAATGGGGGATCGACTGGCTGAAGGGTGGCGCTGCCGACGTCAAGGTGGTCGCGCCCCTGTATGACGGTGAGGCCTTTGAGATAGATATCCTGGACGCCATGGCTGACGGCTACTCAGCTCGCTTACTCAAACCCGATGGCTCCGTGAGTGCTACAGCGACGGTCAGCTTGCCGCAGGTGGCGCCGTTAGCGCCACGACGTCGAGGGGATTCTGTGGCCAGTCGCGAGACTCGAGCGCCGCAAGCAACCCGTGAAAATATGCAGCGCCTGATGCAGAACGGCTGTCATGCCGTGCGTTTTCGCTGGACGGCTGAACATGAGATGCACACCTATTTGCAGAATGAGGCACAACTGCCTGAACTACACCAGATGCAGGCTGGTGGTTGGGCGAACATGTCCTTCGTGTTGGGTTGTTCTAACTGGATACTGGCGCGCAACGCCTATATGAATCCCTGGGTGCACATGGCGACCCGATCGCAGAACTATGCCCCTATTGCACTGAATACGGAGCTGGTGGCCGAGATGGCGATTACTGACCTGTTTACCAAGAAGGGTCATGAATTCGTCGATGCCCAAGTGGCATTGTATGATCGGGATAATGATACCTGTTATGCGACGATTGATCTGCGGGCCATTTATCGACTGCGAGGGCTTTAGGCCGTCACGACAGAATGATGACCCAGGCTCGCCCTGACGGAACGGCTATTGAGGGATTGCGACTATGACAATTGGCTTAAAAGTGGGCTTGTTGGGTGGCGGTAGCTGGGGAACCACGGTGGCTGCCTTGATCGCCCGGAATGCTGCCATTCACCTCTGGGCCCGTGATCCGGCGACAGTGCTTGAAATCAACGAGCAGCACACCAACGAACGCTATCTGCCCGGTGCCAGAATCCCTGCCAAGGTCATAGCCACCAATGACATAGAAGCCGCGGTGGCCCCCATGGACGTCATCGTCATGGGTATTCCCTCGCAGAATTTTCGACCAGTGCTCGAAGAGGTCAAGCGGCATATTCGCCCTTGGGTGCCGGTGATCAGCCTGACCAAGGGACTTGAGCTGAGTACTGGCATGCGGATGACGGAAATCATTAATGAAGTCTTGCCTGGCCATCCGGCGGGGGTGCTCACCGGTCCGAACCTGGCCCGTGAAATCATGTCGGGCTATGCAGCCGCCAGCGTCATTGCCATGACGGATCGAGTCATTATGCGAGAAGTGCAGAAAATTTTTCACTGCGGTCTGTTTCGAGTCTATACCAACCATGATGTGATCGGCTGTGAAGTGGGCGGCGTGCTAAAGAATATCATCGCCATCGCCGCGGGGATGGGCGATGGCCAGGGTGCCGGTGAGAATACTCGGTCGGCCGTGATCACGCGTGGTTTGGCCGAGATCACTCGGTTGGGCGTAGCGATGGGCGGCGAGGCTCAAACCTTCGCAGGCCTGACCGGTATGGGGGACCTGGTCGCGACCTGTACCAGTCCTCAAAGTCGAAATCGCTCCGTAGGCTACGAGTTGGGGCAGGGCAGAAGCATCGACGAGATCACCAATAAGATGTTCATGGTTGCCGAGGGCGTCAAGAGCGCGCCTGCTGTTATAGATCTGGCCGACCAATATGGCGTCGAGATGCCCATCGCTCGAGAGGTCTATGAGGTTCTTCGCGGCGAGAGTAACGCCCGTACCGCCTTTCGTGGTCTGTTGCGGGCTGAAATTGGTGCCGAGTCAGAACCAGGCTAGTTTCGCTCTGTTCTGTCTGCATGTTCTGTCTGCACGTTTTGTCTGCACGTTTTGTCTTCACGTTTTGTCTTCACTCAAGGCGCTTTTTTAAGATCAGCTTGTAAGAACAGCTTTTAATAAAAGCTTTTAATAAAAGCTTTAAGCCTTTCTCACTCATAAGTCACCCCCACGCAAGCCTTTAAGGTTTGCAGCCGCTCTGTGGCCCATGGCGTCCAACCAGCCACTGAGTTAACCTGAGTAAAATTTCAATCGAACCCGTCTCTATGTTGTTCTGTCCTGTGCTGATCTGCTGTCTTATGCGTCGTCTTTCTTACTCACCAAGGTACCGACTTCATCTGCTAGCGATCCTCGCGGTGTTTGCCGCGCCTACGCAGGCCAGTGAAGTGCAGTTACCGCGAGTCCTGGCTTGGTCAGCCTATAATCTGGGGACAACGGGTTATAACCAGGCCGTGGCCATCGGCAAGGTCTTGAAGGATGAACATGGTGTGACACTGCGGGTCATTCCCGGCAAAAACGACATTTCGCGGCTGCTGCCGCTGAAAACCGGGCGAGTGCAGTTTTCTGCTAATGGCGTGGCCACCTATCTGGCGCAAGAGGGCGTGTTCCAATTCGCCGATGCTGACTGGGGACCTCAGCCAGTGCGCGTGCTGATGATGTCAAATGGTCTGAGTAATCAGTCCGTCGCTGTCTCGGCGGCGTCAGGAATCACCGATTGGTCTCAGCTTAAGGGTAAACGGATTCCTTGGGTGCGAGGCGCACCGGCGCTGAACATCTCTATTGAAGCTATCATGGCCTGTGGCGGTGTCGGCTGGGAGGATGTGATTCGAGTCGACTACCCGGGCTATGACGCTATGTGGAATGGCATCGTAGACGGTCAAATTGACGCCGCCTATGCGACCACAGTGTCTGGCCCGACACGTAAACTGGAGGCCTCGCCCCAGGGGATCTATTGGCCAGTGGTCCCTCACAAGGATGCAGCTTGCTGGCAGCGCTTGCTGGCAAAGGCGCCTTACTTTTCCAAACATATCGCAACCCGCGGAACAGGCATAACTGTGGCTAATCCCCACGAGGGCGCGACCTATCCTTACCCTATTCTGATATCCATGGCGAATCAGGATGAGGACCTCGCCTATAATCTGGTTAAGGCGATTGATCAGGGTTATCCCGCCTTCAAGGATGCCGACCCGGGTGCCATCGGCTGGGCGCTGGCCTCGCAACAATTTGATTGGGTGGTTCCCTGGCATGCCGGTGCGGTTCGTTACTACCAGTCCCTGGGCGTCTGGACTGAAGCGATGAGTCTGCATAACGCCCAATTGATTCGCCGCCAGGAGGTCCTTCAGGCTGCCTGGCGTGAGGCCTTAAGTCTCGACGTCAAAGACGAGGCGAGCTTTCAGCAGGCGTGGTTAACCCTGCGCACTCAGCGGCTGAATGCGGCGGGGCTTGATCCGGTCTGGCACGACCAGGCAGGTCGCGAATGAGCAAGCTACGCCCGCTGACGGGCTCTTTGGGACTGCTGGTCGCGCTAGTCTGTGTCCTCGCCGTCATTCTTGCCCTGGATAATGTCAGGGCCTTTGGCGCACCCTTGTTAAGTGGTCTCATCGCTGTTGAAACCCATTACTATTACGCGCTGATGGCGCTGCTGTTACCGCCGGCTTTTCTGCTTTACAGATCCAATCCTCGGTTCGATCTGTTTGCACTTGATCTGCTGCTGGCGTTGCTGGCGTTTTTAATCTGCGGCTGGTTGTACTTCAGTGCCGAGACCATGCTGGACGAAGGCTGGGAGTTTGGTGCACCTCAACTGGGTAGTTTGCTCAGTATTGCTCTCTGGGTGCTGGTTCTGGAAGCAGTGCGCCGAATCGCCGGTACTTCCCTGTTCGTATTGGTGTTGCTGTTTTCTCTGTATCCGCTGATTGCAGACCTGATGCCCACCGCCCTGCAGGGTATGGCAACTTCGCTGACAGATACCGCCGTTTATCATGTGATGAGCAGTGAAAGTCTCATCGGTTTGCCGTTTCGAGCCTTTGCCAGCCTGGTCATTGGCTTTCTGGTCTTTGGGATCGCCCTGCAGCATACCGGTGGTGGTGACTTCTTTATTAAGCTGGCCTTTGCCATGTTGGGCCGAGTCAGGGGTGGGCCGGCCAAAGTAGCCATAGTCGCCAGTGGCTTGATGGGCTCACTGAGTGGCAGTGTCATAACCAATGTGCTGACGACGGGACAGTTGACGATACCGGCCA
>Ga0255779_1002977_pt1 | contig 17335 bp, 20 predicted proteins | sample 011ome_21_FD_179977 | JGI IMG/M metagenome (GOLD analysis project Ga0255779, IMG submission 179977) | Coastal salt marsh microbial communities from the Groves Creek Marsh, Skidaway Island, Georgia - 011508AT metaG (version 2) | ecosystem: Environmental > Aquatic > Marine > Intertidal zone > Salt...
CCGAACAGGTCATTCAGGATGGCGACAGCAAGGTTGTGGTGCAGGTACTTGCCCCCCGGACGCCGGATGACGAACGACACGATCGACAACCGCTCAGCCTCGGTGTTGCCGAGAACCTCGATCCGGGGGTTGTCCGACCAGGTATCGATAGCGCGCCGGACGAAGTCCTCCTCGTGTGCGCGAATGACCTCCACTCCCACGGCCTGCTTCAGGTGGAAGGCGAGACCGGCGCGGATCGACTCGATGATCGCTGGTGTGCCGCCCTCCTCTCGGTGCACCGGATCGTCGAGGTAGAAGTGCTCCTCGGGATTGACGTACGCGACGGTTCCGCCTCCGACGATGTCCGGAACGGTATTGGTGAGGAGTTCCGATCGGACGATGAGGACGCCGGGGGTGCCCGGCCCGCCGATGAACTTGTGCGGGGAGAGGAACACCGCGTCCTTGCGGGCGTTCGGGCGACCCTCGGGAGCCATGTCGATCTCCACGTAGGGCGCTGAGGCGGCGTAGTCCCAGAAGGCCAGGGTGTCGTGGTCGTGCAGGATCTCGGTGACGGTGTGCGTATCGGTGACGATGCCGGTGACGTTGCTGGCCGCACTGAATGATGCGATCCGCATAGGCCGATCAGCATGGGCGAGAAGCTGAACGCGCAGATCGTCCAGGTCGATGTGACCGTCAGCGTCCTCGCGGATCGTCACGACGTCTGCGATGGACTCTCGCCAGGGCAGTTCATTGCTGTGGTGCTCGTACGGACCGATGAAGACAACCGGTCGCTCGTGGGCGGGAATCAGTGAATCAAGACCGAATCGCGCGTTGAGGTCGGCGGGGAGACGAAGGTTGAGGATCCCGACGAGCCGGTTGATGGCGCCGGTCGAGCCGGACCCGGCGAAGATGACATGGGTGTCGTCATCGGCGTGCACCGCCTCATGGATGATCCCTCGAGCATCCTCGCGCAGACGGGTGGTCTGCAGGCCGGTGCCACTGGACTCCGTGTGGGTGTTGGCATACCGGGGCAGCACCTCGGCACGGATGAAGTCCTCGAGAAAGGCCAGCGCCCGGCCGCTGGCGGTGTAGTCGGCATAGGTGACCCGACGAGGGCCGAAGGGCCCTTCCATCACCTGATCATCACCGATGACGGCCTCGCGAATGCGCGCCAGAATGGGCGGCTCCGGGAGGTTCGCCCCGCGCGGCGGGATCACGATGTCGGTCACTGGTTCAGGGTAGGGGACAATGGCGTCATGTCCGTGGCTCCCGCAGAGGTCGTCCGACCGGAGACGGTCGAGAGTCCCGACCGCCCGTGGATCACGATCGTCTGGAACGACCCGGTGAACCTCATGTCCTATGTGACCTACGTCTTCATGGAGTACTTCCACTACTCCCGGGCGAAGGCAGAGCGACTGATGACCGATGTCCATGAGGAGGGGCGGGCGGTCGTCTCGAACGGCAGCCGCGAGGAGATGGAGCGCGACGTGGCCGCCATGCACGGCTACGGGCTCTGGGCCACCCTGCAGAAGGACGACTGATGGCGAGCGTCCAGCCACGACCCTCGGGAGAGCCCGGCGCACTTCTCCACCTCGAGGAGATCGAGATCGAGATCCTGCGCAGTCTGGTGCGTCAGCTCGTCGACTTCGTGGGAGTCCCGGCGGATCCGGATGCCGATCCGCTTGCCGTCATGGTGGGCATCGATCCTGACGCAGCCCCGTCGGAGGACCCGGCGCTGCTTCGCCTATTGCCCAATGCCTTCCCCGACGATGACGAGGCCTCGAGCGAGTTCCGTCGATTCACCGAGCGCGAGCTTCGGGATGCGAAGGTCAGGAATGCCGGTGCGGTCGGGCAGTCGCTCGAAGGGGGCCCTGGAGTTCTTGAGATCGATGCAGACCTCGTTCCTGCCTGGCTCGGCTTCCTCAATGACACCCGACTGATCATCGGTGCCCGGTTGGATGTCACGGAGGACAATCACGAGGAGCTTGCTGCGCTGCCCGATGACGATCCGCGCGCGGCCCTGTTCGGCATGTACGGGTGGTTGACCTACCTGCAGGAGTCCATGGTGCAGCTCATGCTCGGTGAGGAACTCGACTGACGCGCCGCATTCCCGGTCACTCATTGAGGGTCGACGGCGTAGGCTCACGGCCATGCCTGTCCAGGTGATCGTGCCGGAATTCCTACGCTCCCTGATGGGCGATGCGTCTGCCGTCTCGGTCGATCCGGGCACGGTGCTCGACGTGATCGAGGGCCTCGATTCCAGGTGTCCGGGGCTGCGTGACCGGCTGCTCGACGACAGCGGACTGCGTCGCTACGTCAACGTCTATGTCGGTGGTCGGGATGTTCGCTACGGCGAAAGCCTGGCGACGGTGGTGAGCGACGGCGAGACGATCCGGATACTTCCCGCGGCCTCCGGCGGGATGTTCCTTCCGTGACCCCTACGCTGGTCCGACCATGAATGACGCGGCGATCGGCATCTTCGACTCCGGCGTGGGCGGCCTGACCGTCGCCCGGGCCGTCATCGACCAGCTGCCCCATGAGCCCGTGCGCTACGTCGGCGACACGGCCCGCGGCCCGTACGGTCCTCGGCCGATCGCCGAGGTGCGGTCGTTCTCATTGGAGATCATGGATCGACTGGTCGATGACGGGGTGAAGCTGCTCGTCATCGCCTGCAACTCCGCGAGTGCCGCCACCCTGCGCGATGCCCGGGAGCGTTATGACGTCCCCGTTGTCGAGGTCGTGCATCCGGCGGTGCGCAGGGCAGCGGCAGCTACGCGCTCGGGGCGGGTCGGCGTGATCGGAACGACGGCAACGATCACCTCGGGTGCCTATGCCGATGCCTTCGCGGCGGCCCCGCAGGTGCAGCTGTCGACGACAGCCTGCCCTCGTTTCGTGGAATTCGTCGAGTCCGGCGTCACCTGGGGCCCGGAACTCATCGAGGTCGCGACTGACTACCTGGCGCCCATGAAGGACGCCGACGTCGACACCCTCGTCCTCGGCTGCACGCACTACCCGCTGCTGACCGGCGTTCTGTCCTACGTGATGGGAGAGGACGTCACGCTGGTCTCGAGTGCGGAGGAGACGGCGAAGGACGTCTACCGGACTCTGGCCGCGCATGACCTTGCCCGCCGCCCCGACCTTCCTGAGCCCGTCCACCAGTTCCTCGTCACGGGGGACCCGGAGGAGTTCCAGCGTCTGGGTCGGCGTTTCCTCGGGCCCGAGGTCGGGGACGTCCAGGTCGCACCATGATGCGACGACGTGCATGGGTCGTGGACTCATGCGGCTGACCGTCGTCGGCTGCGCGGGCTCCTTCCCGACCGCGACGTCGCCTGCCTCGTGCTATCTCGTGGAGCACGAGGGCTCGCGGCTTCTCCTCGACCTGGGCAACGGTGCCCTCGGGGCGCTGCAGCAGCATCTGGACCTGCAGTGGCCGGAGGCCCTGGCTGCCGTCATCCTGAGCCACTGCCACGTGGATCACTGCGTTGATGCGGCATCGCTGTACGTCCAGCGGCGCTACGCGCCTGTGCCGACGCCGACGCGCCTGCCGATTCTGGGGCCCGCCGAGACGCGAGACCGGCTGGCGGCGATCTACGGCATGGCTGATCCGGCGGATCTGGACGAGGAGTTCGACTTCTCCTGCTTGGCCGGTGCACCCCGGGTCGTGGGACCGTTCACGGTCCAGGCTGTGCGCGCAGCTCATCCCGTTGACTCCTACTCGGTGCGTATCAGCGCCGGAGGTCGGTCGCTCGTCTATTCCGGTGACACCGGCCCGAACGCTCGTCTCACCGAACTGTCCCGTGGGACGGATGTTGCCCTGTTCGAGGCGTCGTTCGTCGGGGAGGGGAACCCTGTCGATCTCCATATGACGGGCGCGGATGCTGGTCGCATCGCGATGGCGGCTCGAGCGGGCAGGCTGGTGCTAACCCACGTTGTTGCCTGGAATGACAGCGAGGTGGTCCTTCGCGAAGCACGGGCGGAGTTCGACGGACCGATCGATCTGGCTCATGCGGGAATGGTGATCGAGGTCTAGGTCATTGCGACGATGCGCCATCGACGGGGGCATTGAGCTGTCGGATCGACTGCAGTGAGAGCGTGATGATGGTCATCGCAACGAGCATGGCGGCGATTGCCGGATAGATCACGCCGACGCCCCAGCGCTCGGTTGAGGCACCGGTGAGGAGCATGGCGACCGGTGGGAACACGTAGAACGCCGTCATCTGGACGCCGAAGACGCGGCCCTGCTCCTGTGCCGGGATGCGCTGTTGGACGAGAGTGTTCAGGAGGGGCTCCATGGGACCCCAGGCCAGCCCCAGGAGCGCCCCGCCGAGGGCCAGCAGCCACAGGCTGGGCAGGAAGGCCATGACGACCATGCCGATCGCCGTTCCCGTCATGGCTGTCTGGATGATGCGGTAGTTGCTCATGCGGGTGGAGAGCCACCCGTAGGAGAACGCGCCGACGACGGCACCACCGGCGAGGGCGGCGATCACGAAGCCCAGGCTCTCCGGGCTGTCGAGCCCCTCGAAGTAGACGGGAAGCAGGATGCTCTCGGTGGGCAGGTAGATCCCGGCCAGGATCATGATCGCGATCGTCAACGCGCGCAATGCCCTGTCCGCGCCAAGGGCGGAGAGTCCTCGCGTGAGGCCACGCCATCCGCTGACTTCGTCGGCGCCGTGCTCGATCGCCTCTCGGCCGGAATCACCGACCTTCATCGCCTGCACGCAGACGGCCGAGACCGCGAAGAGGGCGCCGGGAATCCAGAACGCCGAGATGGGGCCCAGCGTCGAGATGAGCAGGGCTCCCAGCAGCGGGCCGAGCGTGAATCCGCTGGCGAACAACGCCTCGTGCAGGGCATTGAGTGACTCCAGGCGGACGCGGCCGGCCTTGGCGGTGTCGATGATGAGGGACTTGCGAGCGGTGTAGCCCGCCGGGTCAAGGCCCGCACCGATGATCGCCAGGACGATGATCCAGGAGAGGTCCAGCCCCCACAGCCAGCCCACGAGAGGGAAGGCGATGACGGACACGGCCGATGCGACGTCGGAGATCACGCTGATGCGGCGGCGACCGAAACGGTCGATGGCGGCGCCGACCATGGGCAGGATCAGAAGTGCCGGAAGGATCGACAGTGCGGCGACAACGCCCGCGGATGCTGCGGATCCGGTCAGGTCGAGGACGAGCCAGGGGAGCGCCACGAGGACGACGCCGTTGCCGGTGCCGGACGCCAGATTCGCGATCTCCAGCAGGACGACCGGAGTGCGGGATCGCTGCAGGGGCACGGCCGCTAACGTAGCCGCATGACCCGATCCGATGGACGCACGGCCGAGCAGCTCCGACCCATCACCTTCGAGCGGGGGTGGCTCGAGCAGGCGGAGGGTTCGGCGCTCGTCTCCTTCGGTCGCACTCGGGTGCTGTGCACGGCGTCGTTCTCGGCGGACATTCCCCGCTGGCTCAAGGGCTCGGGCAAGGGCTGGGTGACTGCGGAGTACGCGATGCTTCCGCGGGCCACGAACACCCGTAACCAGCGCGAGTCCGTCAAGGGCAAGCTCGGCGGCCGCACGCAGGAGATCTCGCGACTCATCGGCCGCAGCCTGCGGGCGGTGGTCGACATGGATGTCCTGGGTGAGAACAGCATCCTGATCGACTGCGATGTGCTCCAGGCTGACGGAGGCACGCGCACCGCTGCGATCACCGGCGCCTACGTGGCTTTGGCCGACTCGATCACGTGGGCGCAGAGCAATGGCCTACTTGCACCGGGAGTGAATCCGCTCAAGGACTCCGTGTCGGCCGTCAGCGTCGGAATCGTGGAGGGTGAACCTCGACTTGACCTCCATTACGACGACGACGTCAATGCCGACACCGACATGAACGTGGTCATGACGGGCGATGGTCGGTTCGTCGAGGTCCAGGGAACGGCCGAACAGGAGCCGTTCGACCGTGCGTTGCTAGACCGGCTCCTCGATCTCGCAGCCGACGGCTGCTCGACGCTGTCCTCCCTGCAGACCCAGGCGCTCGCGCAGCCGCTTCCGTCAAGGCCCTGACGTGTCGAGACAGATCGTTCTGGCCACCCGCAATCGCAAGAAGCTCGATGAGCTTCAACGGATCCTTGAGGCTGAGGGAATGGACATCGAGCTCCTGGGCATCGATGCCTTTCCTGACGCACCTGAGGTCGCGGAGACTGAGACGTCCTTCGCCGGGAACGCACTGCTGAAGGCGCGCGCCATTGCCGAGGCGACCGGTCTGCCCGCCGTGGCCGACGATTCAGGTCTCTGTGTCGATGCGCTGAACGGCATGCCGGGCATCCTGAGTGCGCGCTGGGCCGGTGGTCATGGTGACGACGACGCGAACCTCGATCTCGTCCTTGCCCAGATTTCAGATGTCCCGGATCGTCGGCGCACGGCGTCATTCCAGTGTGCGGCCGCGGTCGCCCTGCCGGACGGCACTGAACGCGTCGTCGAGGGCAGTGTCGAAGGAAGGCTGCTGCGGGAAAGGCTTGGTACGCAAGGCTTCGGCTACGATCCCATCTTCGTTCCGTTGGGGTACGAGATCACGACTGCTCAGATGACGGCCGAGGAGAAGGACGCCATCAGCCATCGGGGTCGGGCCCTTCGGTCTCTGGCGCCGGTTCTGGCTCAACTGTTGAGTTGACGCGCGGAGCGCACACCCCGTCTCGCTGACGTCGGTCAGTCATCAGGCCCGGGAACGCGTTGCGTAGGGGTGTCAGAGCGCACAGCCGGGCCGTGAACCGGGACGCGACAACGAGTGTCAGCTCCATCCGATGGGCAGCGATGGAGCGGACGACGCGAATGACATGCGAGGCGAGGACACCTGGCCTGCCGCGAAGGTGAGCTCCGGGGCAGTCACGCTCAGCCTCATGAGAAGGGTGACCGGCTGCGTGAGCCGCCCTCCGGCGTCGAGGTGCCCACGGCCCATAAGCAGGAGAACGGACATCTTGACCGTGTGCTCCGCCGTGTGCACGTTCGTCGGCACCAACGGCACCGCGACCTCGTTGACGCCGGGCCGTGGGGCTACGAAGTCCTCAGACAGCGAGCGCTGCTTGGTCAGCAGACACGGCTGCTCACGCTAGCGCGCAACTTTCCACGACCTCGACCACATGTGAGGTCGGAACTTCGCCTTGGCGGCCGCTCCGGTGGGGGTGGCCGTCACGGTCACCTTGACGGAGGCCGTCTTTGCTCCAGGCCGCACCGTGAGCTTGCCGGTCGCCTTGTTGAAGGTGTGGGTGCAGCCTGCGCACATGACCTTCGCGGTGAGCTTGGATGCGCGGGCGTGCTTGACCTTGCTGACCACAGTTGCCACCTGGCCGTCTCGAAGCACGGTCCTCGCCGGAGCGGCAGTGACCGCCATCGGGATGGCGCGCTTGCGCACGGTGATCAGCAGCGTGTCGCTCGCGGCAACTGTGCCATCAGGCAGCATCGCGAGCACGGAGACCTCGGCCGGCTTCTTGGAGACTGCTGCGGGCCTGCCCGTGATCGCACCTGTGGCGGGATCGAGCGTCATTCCGCGTGGCAGGTTCCCGACCAGCTCGTAGGTAGCCGCGGGCAGCCCGACGACGGTCGGACGGATCGTTCGCGTCGTCCCCTTGGCCACGGTCACGTGGTGCGGGTAGGTCAGCCACGGATTCGTGGTGCCGTCGACCAGAAGCATCATCGACGAGTCGACCCAGCCGTGGTCGTCGACCTGGCGGATACGCAGCGGGATCGGGTACTGCACCTGGATCGTCGGGGTGCCGGAGATCACTCCCGTCCTCGGATCCAGTCGGAGTCCGTCGGGCATCGTTCCGCAGACCAGCGAGTAGGACGTGGGACCACTGTTGCCCTTGCCGTGGTGGTAGACGTCGACGGGCTCGTTGAGTCCTGCGATCACCCGGACCGGGTAGGAGACCGAATGGTGCGGGTCGTCCACGCGGAAGGAGAACGTGGACGCTGTGGTCGTGCCGTCGGGGTTGGTCGCCGTGATGGTGATCGGCGTGGCACCCGAATCCGTCCGCGTCGGAACCCCGTAGATCACTCCAGCGGCCGTGTCGAGTTGGATGCCGGCGGGCAGCGAGCCCGACGTCACGGCGAAGGAGCTGGGGATCGCTCGATTGCGCAGGTCCGGTGCCATCACGAACGACGAACCCACCGAGCCGGCCATGTCGGCATAGACGGCCTCGTCGGCCAGGCACTTGGACGTGAAGACACGCACCCCCGGAGCTGCTCCGGGTCCGCCGGAGGCGAGGGAGCCGTAGGCCCCCGCCGAAGCGCTGGAGGCCCCGCCGCCACCGGTGGTCGCCGGTGTCGTGGAGGACGCCGGCCCAGACGATGACGGGCCGCTCGTGGGTGTGATCACCGACGTGCCACCACCCGGCACGGAAGGAGTGACTGGACCGGTGGTGGCGATCGGGTACGCGGCTTCGCAGTAGGCCTTGTCGTTGGCCTCGTTGTAGGGGCCGGTCAGTGGCGCAGCGGTGATCTGAAGGCCACCGGTCGGATTGCCCGCCCGGACCTCCTTGATGCACCGGGCCTCGGTGCCGGAGGGCACTGGAGCCGTGTCGGTGCCGCTGGGTCCGAGCGACAAGGGGCTGGTCAGCACGCGGTCCGCCCAGTCGACGAACTCCGCGTCGGCCCCGACCCCAGCGGTGTTCAAGCTCGCACCGAAAGCGATGACTCCCGCATCTTGGGCTCCGAACACGTTCTCGCTGTAGCCAGGGTCTGAGAAGAGCTTGTTGATGGTCACTGCAGTGCACGACTTGGTGGTCGTCTGCTTCAGGTTGCTGATGGTGCTGTAGTAGGGCGCGAACTCCTGAGTGGGCGTGAGCGTCAAGGTGACCGTGGTGCTGCCGGACGTTGGGCATGTCACGCTCGTCGGGCTGAACGACTTGTCGAAGATGTGGGTCCCCTTGCCCGTTGAAATCCACGAGACGTTGTAGAGACCCGTGGTTCCCGAGATCCCAACAGTGATGCGGCCATCCGGCTGGATGCTGAAGTCGAAGGCTTGAGTCCCCGGCAGTGCACCCGGCGGCGCGGGGAGCCGGGGCACAGCAGTCGGGCTCGCCGTCACGCACGATGTTCCTGTGCCGCCGGGACCTCGGGGCGTGATCTCGGCGGTGGCCTGGCGCGGAGCCGTGGAGTTCCATGCGAAGGGGCCGACCGCGGTCGTGGCGGTGCCCGCCGTCTGAGCGCTGGCCTTCCCAGTCTCTGTGCCGTCGATCAGCCAGCGGATGTCGACGTCGGTAGCACCCAGCGCGCTCCAGGTGGCCCGCAGCTGGGGCTTGACCCGGTCAAGACCTGTCGCACCCGTATTCGGATCCTCGACTAGCAAGGCGCAACTCGTGATCACCGGCGGCTTCACGGTGATCCTGGTCTGATCGGCGGGTACAACGCACGAGACGCCTGTGTCGGCGCCGCCCGTGGTGCGAGCACCTCGCAGAACGACCGTGTGACCGCCAACGCTGAGTCCGGTGGCCGTGTAGGAGCCGCTTTGCGGGCTCTGGATCCTGCCCCCATTCGGCACGCTGCCATCGATGTAGACGTCGATTCGGTCTGTCGTGGGCGGTGGCCATTTCCAGGTGATGGTGAGGTCCGGCTTGTACGGGTCGGTCTGGGAGGCTGAGCACGTGAGTGGCCCAAATGCGGGGGCCGCCGCGGTAGCTGCAGACGCAGACGCAGACGCAGACGGAGTCGCCGTGGCCGTCGCAGTCGGATCATCGGCTGGCTGGATGCGCACCTGGGGCGCGTCGCTCGTGGCTGCGGATGCGACGGTGATGCCACCCGCGAGCAGCCCTGCGGTGGTGGCCAGCACCGTCAGAGTGCCGGTGATGTGGTGTGAACGCACGGTGCTCCCCGTCCTGCTTCCGATTCCTCGGGGAGACTACAGGGTGTAAGGAAGGTGAGGAGGTGGAAGGCGAATGACCTTCGGTCCTCGTCCTATCGGAGGGTGCGCTCACCCTTGGGGATGATGTGTCCACCGAACTGGCCGGGGCGCACCGGGGAGAGAATGCCCCGTCGGCGCGCCTTCTCCACCCAGCTCACGACGGTGCGCCGAGATACCAGGAATCGGCTGGCGAGCTCATCGGCGTAGCCTCGGCCGAGGTTCAGGTACTCCCGTGCGATGGACTCCAGGAACTCCTCGGTGAGCGCCCCGGCCGGGTCATGGGCAGGGCCGCCTGCGGCTTCCGGGAAGCCGGTGACGGGCAGGTCGACGGCGTAGATGTCAGCACCGTTGGCGATCAGCTTTGGGACGAGGCGCCCCACGATGTCCAGCGGAGTTGCCCAGCGGAATTCATGCTGCAGGCGGACGATGTCCAGGCCGTCGCGCCCCCACATGGTCAGGGAGCGCAGCACCAGGGAGTCGTCGTAATCCACGACGGCCTCGAAGTACCACACCTTCTCGCCTGACTCCGGATCGATGAACATCAGGTCCACGACGACCGGAAGGTCGATCGTTGCGGAATCTGAGATCGCGACAGGCTGGGCGTCGGTCATCGGATGGAGTCGCGAACTCATCCCTGGCGGGCGCTCGGATGCTGGCACTATTCCCCTTCGTGAAGCCTGCCATTACCTTACATGCCAACGTGCACGGGCACGCGGTGGAGGGGGTCGACCTACCCTCCACGATGTACTCTCTGGGCGCGGGGGCGCACTGAACGGGGTTGGTCGATGAGTCGGTCCGACATGCATCGCAGCGTTGAGCAGCGTGCGCATGGTGCCGTCCGCTGGTTCTTGATCCTTGTTGTCATCCTCGGTTCACCGCTGATCGTTGCGATGTATGTGGTGGATGCCTCTGTGGGTGAGGTCCTTGTCCTTGGCTTCATGGCCGTGCCGGCGGTGTCGGCGCTCCTTGCTCGCGTTATCACGGGGGAGCGGCTCACCATTGGGCGTCCGTCTATCGTGACGCTGCTTCTGGCGACCATCCCGGCCCTGGCGATGGGTGTGGCGTATGGGGTGCTGGCTGTGATTCCGGGGACGACGGTGACGTACCTGGGGTTCACCGTCGATGCCACGTATCTGATCGTCGGCATCCTGCAGGCCTCGTTGTTCGCGTTCGGTGAGGAGCTCGGCTGGCGTGGGTACCTGCTGCCGCAGCTGCGGCGGACGCGTTCGTTCTTCTCCGCGAACCTCATTCTGGTGATCATCTGGTTCGCGTATCACGTGCCGGTGATCTTCGCCCCGGGCCTGTACTCCAACCCGGGCATCCCGCTGTGGGCGAGTCTGCTGTTCTTCGCGGTCGCGATCACCGGGTTCAGCTTCTACGTCGGTGCCCTGTGGGAGAAGCACCACGACGTCTGGGGCGCGACCTTCGCGCACGGTGTGTGGAACTCGCTGGTGCAGAGCGTGTGGCCGTTGATGTTCGTCGCGGCCAGCCCGTGGGTGATGGGCGAGTTCGGAGTCGTCGCCGGAGTCGTGACCGTGGTGATCGCCCTGCTGTGGGTGCCACGCGTGGCCCGACGTCACCGTGCGCCACTGGAGGTCTGACCGTGACATCGAGGAGGACCTGGATCCTGCCCATGCTGATGGGCCTCCTGGTCAGCGGTGTCTGGGCGTGGCTATCCCTTGGCGCGCGCGACGGAATCTCCGGCCCGACGGCGCCCCAGATCCTCGTCGCAGCACTCGCCCTGCTCCTCGTGGTCACATGGCGAACTCACGCATGGTCGATTCGACGCGTCACCGGATCGTCCTTCCTTGGCCTTCTCTCGCGTGGTTCGTGGGAGGGCATGCTCGTGGGAATCCTGATGGGCGCAGCCGCCTACGCAGTGGCGGCCCTCCAGGACGGAACACCTGTGACAGGCTTTCTCGTTGTCATCGTTGCCGTCGGATGGGCGCTCACGGGAGCGGTGGTCTTCATGGTTCTTGCGGCTGTCATCGGCATCAGTTCACGCCCGCACACTGCTGACTCGGAGGTCTCGTCATGACGGTTCGACGAACGTTGATCGCCGCCGCGATCGGCTATGCGGTGACGCTGGTGCTCTGGATCGTCGTCGGTTCCGCTGACGCCACCCTCGACGCCGGCGGCACGATCAGTGAGCCGATTGCCCGGTTGCCGTTCACCGCGCTCATCATCGTGAGTGCGGTCACCTTCCTCGTCGCAACAGCACTACTCATCACGGGGGTCGTGTTGTGGTTGGCTCGGCGATCCCGGCGTCGGGTGACGAACCCTCGGTAGTGACAGGCCAACTCACCTGGGGCTGACGAGTACGGGGCGAATCGAAAGATGACTCGCCCCGTACCTGCGTCTTGATCATCGACGACGCCCTGCATCAAGCCGAAAATCGGCGTTGTGCGGAAGGCGGGACTTGAACCCGCACACCCGAAGGCACCAGGACCTAAACCTGACGTGTCTGCCAATTCCACCACTTCCGCGCGCCCGCTGATTCTAGACGAGCACCGAAACCTGCAGAAACCGTCACAAGATCAGTCGGGTGTGACGCCAACTGCAGGTTTCGGGGATGGAGAGGGTGGGTCAGGCGGCAATTCCGAGGTCGCGCATGAGTTTTGCCACGTGGCCGGTGGCGCGCACGTTGGTGAAGGCATGCTCGATGACTCCAGTGGGGGAGATGACGAACGTCGAGCGGATCACGCCGGTGACGACCTTGCCGTAGAGCTTCTTCTCCCCGAAGGCGCCGTAGGCAGTCAGCACGCTCTTGTCGGGGTCCGAGAGCAGCGGAAAGGTGAGGCCGTCGCGCTCCCGGAACTTGGCGAGCTTCTCCGGCTTGTCGGGGGAGATGCCGAGGACGACGTAACCGGCGTCCTGGAGCACCGTGAGGCTGTCCCGGAAGTCGCACGCCTGCTTGGTGCAGCCGGGGGTCATGGCGGCCGGATAGGCGTACAGGATCACTGTCTGACCCCGAAAGTCCGACAGCGTCACGTGCTCACCCGCATCGTCGAGCAGGTCGAACGCGGGGGCCTTGTCACCGGCAGAGAGTGGCACGGCTTCCTCCTGGGGGCAGGTCGCGGCCAAGGCCGCCTGATGAGTGAACGTATCCGAGTCTGCCAGTGTGCCCGAGTCGCGTAGGCTGATGTTCCATGAGTGACGCGTCGCACGAGGGACATTCCGGTGCCCCCTCCTTGGTAGACCTGCAGGCTGAGGTGTCAGCTGCCCGTGAGGAGCTGGTCTCCTCGTTGTCCGAGCTGCGTACCCAGACCACCCCCCGAGCGATGGTCAGTCGCGGCGGACGCGCCGCCTTCGGTTTCTTCACCGACGAGTTCGGCGGTATCCGCCCCGAACGCGTGGTGATCGCGGCGGTCGTCACCGTGGGCGTCCTGGCCATCGCCTTCCGCCGTCGCCGCTAGTCGACGCCATGGCCTCCTCTGGCTCGACGCCTGACATCACCCCGAGCGCCGATGGCTCCGTGCCCATCAAGCTTCTGCATGATCGAGTCCTGGTTCGCGAGGACGACGAAGGCCGCGAGCGGCGCAGCAGCGGCGGCATCGTCATCCCTGCTACTGCACACATGGGACGTCGGATGGCCTGGGCGCGTGTCGTTGCTGCCGGACCCAACGTTCGCAGCATCGAGATCGGTGACCGGGTGCTCTTTGAGCCTGAGGATCGTGGCGTGGTCGACGTGCAGGGCGTCAGCTACGTCCTGCTCCGCGAACGTGACATTCACGCCGTGGCGGCCTCGAGGCACAGCAATGACGGCACAGGCCTTTATCTCTGACGCACATCGATGTCTTCAGGTCGCGCGGTCACGACGTACCATGATGGTCACGCATACCCCTCAGGAGTCGACGCATGAGCATCTCGGTCAAGGTCCCCACCATCCTTCGCTCCTACACGGGCGGGACGTCCGAGGTGGCTGTCTCAGGGTCCACGCTGTCAGACGCGCTCGCGGATCTGGAGGCCCAGTACCCGGGCATCGGAGCCCGGGTACTCGACGATGACGGCAGGCTTCGTCGGTTCATCAACGTCTACGTGAACGATGACGACGTCCGATTCCTCGAGGACCTCGACACGCCCACCCCTGATGGCTCCAGCGTCGCGATCATCCCTGCTGTCGCTGGCGGCTGACCCTCACGCGAGATGCTTGTCCAGGAACGCTCCCACCTTGCGGATGGAGTCGTTCCACGGTCCGTAGAAGTAGTGATCTGCTCCCCGGTACTCCACCAGTCTTGACTCGACGCCCGCCTGCTCCAGGGCCTTCTGAGTCGCACGAGCCCAGGCGATGTCGCAGGTGGCATCCGATGTCCCATGGAACGACAGGACCGGCTCGGTGATGCGGTCGAAGTAGTTCCGCGCCGACATCCGACGCCATAGCTCTGGGTTGTCCTTTGGCTCCCCGTAGGCCTTCAGGATCGATGCACCGATGTCGTAGCGCTGGCGCTGCCAGCGGTTGAAGTTGTCGACGACATTCGAACTGACGGATGCGTACGTGATCGCGGCGTCGAAGACCCCGGGTGCAATCGCCAGGGCCTGGTAGACGACGTTGCCGCCCATGGATCGGCCGAGCACGGCCACCCGATCGCGGTCGATGTAGGAGATGCGGGAGTTCCGAACGGCGAGACCGGCGTTGATGACGTCCTCGGCATAGCCGATGCGCATGTCCAGATCTCCGTCCGGACTGGAATCCGAGCGCGCGTGCCCGCGGTAGTCGACGTGCAGGGCGACGTAGCCGTTGCGTCCCAGCCAGTCCTGCTCCCGCCGAAAGCCCTGACCGCTCCAGTAGACCTCGGGATCGATGTATCCGTGGGCGAGAACGACGACGGGGAAGGGCCCCTTCCCGCGAGGCCTGGTCATGATCCCGGAGATGGTCAGGTCATTGCTGCGGTAGGTGATGCGATGGCGGGTATACGCGTCCGTGGACGAGATCGCCTTGCTGGCCCGCAGATCGCCACCGGACTGCACTCGGGCGATCGCACCGGGGACCGTCGGGTCAACTGATGCTGTCGCCATGGGACTCGTGACGAGCGCTGTGGCCGCGATGCCAAGGCTCAGGAGAACACGCAGGATGCCGGTCACGCCTCGAGGCTACGTCCAAATACCCGTTCCTGCATTGCCGAACCGGACCGAACTTCCAGTCCAACTCGGCGTGCGTGGGGAGGCGAGTCCTCCGAACGCGGGGTGGAACCGAGCCGGAGGTGGCTTCGTCGGAGGTTGGATGAAGAAAGGGTGATGGCATGGCGAATAGACGGCACTGGTGGACGCGCCCGACAGTGGTGCTTCCTGTCGTGGTTGTCGGAATGGCCGGTCTGGTGCTTGCTCTGGCGGCCTTTCAGCCGTGGCGACTGTTCATCGACGAGACCGTCAACGAGGCCTTGCCTGCGGTGAGCGGTCCTGCTGTAGTCGGTGACACGGGTGACGGTGCTGCCGACGCAGCTGCTGACCCGACGGCTGATGCGGCGAGTCCGGCCGTGGACGCTCCTGCGGCAGGAGACCAGCAGACTGCGGTGCCGTCCCAGGCCGAGCGGGTCGTCACTGCCTCTGGGGAGTTCATCTCCCATGAGCACGACACATCGGGGCAGGCGCGTGTGATCACCCTGGCCGATGGCAGCCGTGTCCTCCGGCTCGTGGATCTGGACACGGACAATGGGCCGGACCTCAAGGTGTGGCTCGCCGCCGCTCCGGTCATCGAGGGTCGCGACGGCTGGTTCGTCTTCGACGATGAGGAGTACCTGGATCTGGGGGCCTTGAAGGGGAACAAGGGGAACCAGAACTACCCCATTCCAGCGGATGCCGACATCTCATCGTTGACCAGCGTGACCATCTGGTGTGACCGCTTCAGCGTGTCCTTCGGGGCAGCCGAGCTGACTCCGGCCTAGCCGGTCTCCTCATGCCTCCTGTCTGTCCGGGCGCCACGGTCGGACGGGACGTGCGGGGTCTGAGGACGTCTGCAACAGTGAAGGCCCGGCCATCCGAAGAGGATGATCCGGGCCTTCACAACGTACGCCGCGAGGGACTTGAACCCCCAACCCGCTGATTAAGAGTCAGCTGCTCTGCCAGTTGAGCTAGCGGCGCGAGACACGCAAATCTACCACCCTTGGGACGATGCGATGCACCGCCCATCCCAGACGGGGGATCGTGCCGGTGTCAGGGCTGCAGAGCGGTCTCGGCTGCGGCAGTGATCTGACGGGCCATGACCCGCTGGCCTGTCGGATTCGGGTGAAATGAGGCGTCAGTGAAGCCGCTGAGGAGGGTCAGGCCGAAGGCCCACGCGGCCGGGCCGGCGCACACCCCGTGTCCCTCGGCGCTCTCACCGGAGGCAGCCCACGTGCCGGTGATCGGAGCCCAGCCGAGTCGAGTGGTGGCCGCTATCTGCTGGTTCAACGACCCTGCTGCCATGCGCAGATCCACCGTTCGTTGATCCGTGGTGGTGTAGGCGTAGGGGTTGGGCGGGGTGGGAAGCAGGGTGGTGTCCCGAGCCCACCCGAAGTCGGCTGGCGTGATCGTCAGGTACTGGCAGGGCTGGCCGGTGGCGGCGCGGGTGATGTCCGGATAAAGGGTCGGCATCACCTGGGCGCCCTTCGCAAGGCGGATGCCCGTGACGGTCCGACCGTCTGCGAGCGTGCAAGGCCCGGACCCGATGCACGACGCGATCCGGTCGTAGTCGGAGGCGAGGTCCGCAGTCTGGGCCTGAACCCCCTCCTGAACGGTGGGTGAGCCCTGCAGCGGGCCGGCCGGGGGGCGGGCGATCGGGCAGTTGTTCGCCAGCGCGCACGTCTGCAGGATCGACGTGAATCCGACGTCGTTGCCACCGATGGACAGCAGGACGAGATCGGCGGTCTGCCCGGCCATCAGCCGTGCGGCCTGCTCGATCTGGGACTCGGACTGGCCTGCCGAGGCCTGCGGACCCAGGATCCCGCGATTGACGGTGGCGCTGGAGCAGGAGACGTCGATCAGGGTGACGGACGTCCTGGGCGATGCCTCCTCGAGCGCGAGAGCCGCCTGGGCCGGCGCGGCGAGAGCGCTGCGGTTGCAGGAGCTGCTGTCCCAGTACGGACGGAAGGGCGCTCCCTCGGCAAGCCACGCCTGCACGTTGCGGGGGTTGCCCTCGCCGGACGCGTAGGAGTCGCCCATGGAGACGATCAGGATGTTGCGCACCCGCGCCTTGACGGTGTCCTGGGCCGTGCGTCCCCCGGAGCGCACGTCAAGCCGCAGGGAGTAGCGGTCCTCCGGCAGTGTCAGTGTCAGCCGGCAGGACTTCTTCGCCAGCGAGCGCCACGGTGTGACCTTGACGGACGTCCCACCACTCGTGATCCGCCACCGATACGACTCGCCGGTCGAGGCGCACGCATCGAGTTGCACGGGGAAGCCCTTGGGTGACAGATACCAGGAGAGCGAGCCGTCGATCAGGCGCTCATCCGGCTGGGCAATGCGATTCCCGGCGCCCTTGTAGGAGGTCGACGGATTGCGGGTCATCGCACCCGAG
>Ga0255779_1002994_pt1 | contig 17259 bp, 21 predicted proteins | sample 011ome_21_FD_179977 | JGI IMG/M metagenome (GOLD analysis project Ga0255779, IMG submission 179977) | Coastal salt marsh microbial communities from the Groves Creek Marsh, Skidaway Island, Georgia - 011508AT metaG (version 2) | ecosystem: Environmental > Aquatic > Marine > Intertidal zone > Salt...
AATCAGCTAAAGATGATTCTGACGCGGATCGGCAAGGGATCCAAGATGGTCGTGACGGGCGACCCCAACCAGCACGATCGTGGCTACGACGTGAATGGGCTGTCGGACATTCTGGAACGGCTAAGCCGTGCCGAACCAGAAAATCGGATGCACATGTCTGTGGTTTACTTTACGGTCGCCGACGTGGAGAGGCATCCCGCGATTGTGGATGTTCTGCGACTTTATGGAGAGACTTGAGTGCCGAATCGCTACGACTTCTGACCAACTGATTTCGGCCGAGTCTCCATGCCTTGGCCACGGGTCCGTTTTCGTTTTTCGCGTTCAGGAATGCTGCTATAAAGGCAAATGCAAGTGGTATGGTATTCATATAAATACATTAGTTTTCTTTATTGGAGTTACCCTTTTGGATTCTAGTATGTTTCTTAGTGTAAGTAGACTTTTCGGTATGTTTTTTGTCGGAGTCTCTTTTTCGATCGCGGTTCGACTGATCTCCCTTTGCCATTTATAAGATTAATCTTATGCTCTTTAATTGGCGAAGGCAACACCACCCATGCCATTCTGTATACGGAAAATGTTGTAGTTGACACCGTAGAACCAGTTGAGAGACTCCGCCGCGCCTGTAAACTTGATCTCGGCGTTATCCAGACGAGAGAAGTTGCAGGTACCGCAGGGCTGATACTTGTCCGCCTTGAGGGCAAACGAGTACATCCACAGATTATTAGCCTCGTCCGAATTAGACTGCATCTCGCTTGAGTTAGAGCTGTGGTGATAGGGCTGAACGTAGGAGAAATACTTCTTGGTCATGGGGTCGAACATATCAACGCCATTGAGGTTGAGCTTGGCGTCGGTGAAAGTGTATTGGCCAGAGTGAACATTAGAAGCACCCCACAGAAGACACTTCACGGGATGGTTGAAATAGGACAGGTCCACCTTGGGGGCAGCAGTCACAGTCTCAGGCTGAATGCGCTGAACCTGGGTGATCAGCATCTCCCTGGGAGCGTTAGCCATCGCCGCACGCTCGTCGGTATCGAGCTGGATGTAGTTGGCGTAGTACTTGGTGTTAGCACCAGTTCCGGACCCGAACTGGATGCGGACCTCGACATCGTGGTACTGGAGCGCCACAAGTGGGAGGGCACATCCGACCTCATCGCAGCACGAGAAGTGAAGCGGAAGCCAGGTGTTGTTCTCCGAAGCAGGGGCATTCCGTACGGCGAAACCCTTGGCCCCCGTGTTGGTAAGGAACTTGGTATAGAGTGAGTTGGCGTAGAAAGCGTCGTGCTCCTCAATAAGCTGACCACCCACATAGAGGCGGAACAGTGATGGAGCGGCCGTCTCAGTTCCAAAAATCGTAGTCACAGCTGCGGAAGTCTCCGCCCAGATGTAAGTGAGCAGATCGCCCTTGCGCGTGATGGGCAGGCTGATCGTACTGTTCTGACCAGCGGTACCGATAGGAAACAGCTCCACCGGGAACTGCGCGAAGTTGGTGTGACGCTTGTACATCGACTGGAAGAACGAAACCTCTGGCTTGCCCGTCAAGAAGGCATCCTGGGCTCCCTTGGCTACAAGATTTACTAGTGCTCCAGACATATCTTTACAATTGGGTATTAAAAAAATTACGCCACATTAACCAAATGGACAGGGTTCAATTTCAGACCTTGACCTGGGAAGGGCATGACTATGAAGATCCTGAAACGGGTGAACTACATTTCAGGGTCTATGCATTTGGACGAACCGAAGATGGCAAGAGCGTCTGTGTAAAATTTCCATTCAAGCCCTTCTTCTATCTTGGGTACAATATGACCAAAGATTCGCCGACGATAACCCATGAAAAGATTTTGAAACTCTTTTTCGAAAAGGTTTTAAAGTCTGTTACCAAAGAGGAACGTCTCCCTTGTGATAAACACAATCGGACATGGTGTCATGACTGTCCTGAACATATAAAAGAAGACAAGGACTGGTCTGATTACAGATGGCCGACCATCGAAAAAATCGAAAAACATCGTGCCACTAATCTTTGGGGATTTCAGGGTGGGAGGAAAGTACCCATGCTCAAATTAGTCTTCAATACTAAGAAATCCATGAGAACTATGGGAAACAAGATAAAATTCAATTACAGTTATGATTCAACTTTTCAAAATTACGAATCCAACTTGGATCCCGTTTTAAGAGTACTCCATGTATCTGGATGTTCATCCACGGGCTGGATAGAAGTCGCAAATCGTTATCCTAGGCACAATGAAACGACATGTGATATTGAGATAGAAGTTGAATCGTACAAAGATTTAACTCCTCTGGAGCGCCAGGATATTGCTCCGTTTCGCACGGGCTCATTTGATATTGAGTGCTTCAGTGACTCTGGTTCGTTTCCCCAACCAACCAAAAAAGAAGATCTCGTATTTCAGATCGCGGTGACGCGTCAGGACTATGGTCGTACTGAACTGATGCAGCAGGGTCTTTCGATTGGTCCTTGTCAAGAGGCTCGGACATGGGTCTTTGAGAATGAAAAAGATTTGCTTCTTGGGTTTAAGAAATTGGTTCACGACTGGGATCTTGATATTATCACTGGATGGAACGTCTTCGGTTTTGATTTCGAGTACATCATGCGACGTTACGAAGATGACTACAAGTTCATGAAAGAATTCAGTGCCTTTGGGAGGTTCAGGGATGAACGTGGACGAAGCAGGTTGACCGAAAAGTTTCTTTCTTCGAGCGCCCTGGGTGATAATAAGATGAAGATGCTTCCCATGAGCGGTCGTTTTGTATTTGACATGATGCAGTTGGTAAAACGCGACCTCAACCTGGATTCATACTCCCTGAACAACGTCAGTAAGGACCTTCTGGGTGACAAAAAGATTGACATGCCACCGATGGAGATCTTCGATCGATGGAGGCGCCAAGATGCCAATGAGATTGGTGAAGTCAGTGAGTACTGTATCAAGGATACCATCCTGCCCATTCAGATCATGGACAAGTTAAAGACCATTCCAAACCTCATTGAGATGGCAAAGGCCACGTGGGTCCCGTTGTGTTTTCTCACCGAGCGAGGTCAGCAGATCAAGGTCTTCAGTCTGATGGTTAAGACTGCCACCGAAAATGGTTATTGTATTCCTGTGATCGATTCAAAGAGGGAACAGACCGACGATGAAGAAGAACAGAAGTTTCAAGGTGCGACTGTTCTCGAACCAAAGAAGGGTGCCTACTACGAACCCATCGTGGCCTTGGATTTTGCCAGTCTATACCCCAGTATTATGCGCGCCCACAACTTGTGTTATTCAACTTACATATTTGACAAAACCCAGATTAACAAAAATTATTACGACTATGAGGAATTCGAGATTGAGGGTGAAAAACATTACTTTGTTTCTAATCGAAAAAATGAAGAATCCAAAACCTTTGCATTGTTGCCGAAGATTCTGGCAGATCTCAAGAACTTTCGCAGCCAGGCCAAGAAGGACATGGCGAAAACTAAGGGAACCCCGCTGGAAGCGGTCTACAATGGTAAACAGTTGGCTTACAAGGTCGTGATGAATTCGGTCTATGGATTTACTGGTGTCAGCAAGGGGATGTTAGGTCTGAAGGTCATCGCATCGGCCGTGACGTCGCGAGGGCGTCAGATGATCGACGAGACCAAGGCGACGGTCGAGGGAAACTTCGAGGGTGCCGAGGTTGTCTACGGGGATACGGACTCGGTGATGGTCAAATTTAAATTGGATGATTCATTGACGATGGACGAAAAGATCGCCACCGCGTGGAAGTTGGGCGAGAAGGCAGCCGAGATGTGTGTTTTTCCACCACCCAACGAATTGGAATTGGAAAAGGTCTACTGTCCTTATATCCTCTATTCTAAGAAGCGCTACGCGGCCAAGATGTGGGTGCAGAACAAGAAGGGCGAGATGGAGTTGGAGAAAGTGGACATCAAGGGTCTTCAAGTCATCCGAAGGGACCAATCTCCATTCAATCGCAAAGTTGGTAAGAAGATTCTAGATATCCTTCTGGATTCAAATGATTCGGCACCAGCACTGGAGTATGCCATGTCAAAGGGCAAAGAATTACTGGACGGCAAAGTATCCAATGAGCTACTTTTGGAAACGCGGTCCCTAAAAGATGACGGTTTCCGTACGGAATTTGGCACGGATCCAGCGATCTACGAAACTTACAATCAGGGAAAGGGAGAGAAGGACAAGGTCAAGATCTACAACAAACGCAATCTTCCTCATGTCTGGGTTCGGGATAAGATGTGGGACCGAAGACCTGGGTCCGAACCTAGGCAAGGGGAACGTGTGAGTTATCTTGTGACGGACACTGGAAATATCAAACATAAAATGTTCGAGAAAGCCGAAGATCCCGTCTTTGTGGAAGAAAACAATGTAAAAATAGATTATAAATATTACTTTGCGAAGTTGAAGAAGCCGGTGAATGACCTCATGGCACCGGTGATTGGTGACAAGGGTGACCCGTTGGAAAGTCTTATACCCAAAATAACCTCGGTGGATCAGTGCGAAACCAAGGAACAGATCGACAAGTTTTCGGCGAAGGACATTAGGTCGTGGTGCGAAAAGCACGTCACCCTGCCGAAGGGTATCAGCAAGTGGAAGAAACCCGACTGGGTTCATCAGGTCTGTGTGATCAAAAAGATCAATACGGCGACGGCACTGGAAACTATGTTTTCGTTTGACAATTTCAAGCCATCTTGAGTTTCTCTCCGACATAGTAGTTGTTGTAGGCCACCACGGGGTCTGGGTCGTGATAGGTGTCTGGCATGCACAACGGGACGGGCTCGACATCCTCTTCTAAGTTCAAAACACCATACTGAGACTTTAGTGAAACATTGTGAACACATTCTGGAATATGCTCTGCCAGCCACCATGCATGCTCCAGACTGGCGTGGGGATGCTTGTACCTGCGTTCGAACTCTCTGCCCAGCTCGATGGCCAGACGGGCCGCAAAGATGTAGTTGGTTTCCGCCGACCTCACCCAGATTGCCATGGGGTGGTTGATGTTCGAGATGCGTTTGTAGCCACGTTCGCCCTTCTTGTTCAGCGGACACTGGTCCATCCAATCACCACCCGGATGAAGTATGTGCCAAGCCGTATACATCATCTGAGTGATTTCCAAGATCATTTTTCCCACATGTTTGTTGATGTGCCTACTTGCACAAACTTTGGGATCCCACGAAAGCAAAAAGAGGTTCATTGTCTGAGCTCTGGTCTCTGAAGTCCGACGGACTTCGTCGTCGTTCCCTGAATGAAAATTAATATCAGGTCATAATAGATGAGTAGACAACAGATTGACATCACTGGAGCCCCAGGTGTGGGGGTGGATGCGGAGGCACTTAAGGGTCAAGAAGAAAGATTGCTCGGATTTACAAAGGAAACAAGTGACTTTATAAAAAAGATCCAAAATACACTTTTAAATCCGACGGTATTATTTGTGATGATTACATTCATTTTCATATTGACGATTGAAACCCTGTGGGGGTCGTACTTCAAGACACAGGACTCTGTTGCGTTTGCCAAGGGTTCATCCAAGTTCATTAAGGCTATGACCTATTTTTCGTGGATAAGCGGAACTATACTTGCTTTTGGTATTGGTATGTATTTTGCTGGTTCATTTTTGTTCGGAGATGTGTTTGGTCCAAAAGATCAGCAGATAATTGGTTATGTCACGGGTTCGCTAATTTTTGTATATTTCATAAATGCCCTCGTGGCGGGTTTCGGTGGTGCCCCGAGCTACACCATCCTGGGCAATTTTCTCGCCATAAAGTAAGATGATACAGGCAGGTATCGCATCGTTGGTCATTAATATTTTCATGCTTGAACTCATTCCTTTCATTTACGTGAAGTCATTCGGATGCCCGGACTACCTCGCAAGTGAAGACAGAGAAAATATGATGCGCGGAACAAAGTGGTTTATTCGCCTTCTTGCATTGGGGTTCTCTCTGCTCATCGGGTTCTTTATTTTCGGTTCCGACGAAATGAATAAATTCTACGTCCATGCATTTCTGGGGGGGACCGCATTCTTATTTCTCACCTTTTTTGGACTCCCTGTTGAGAAGTTTCTGTTCTTAAAGACGGATAGTCTCAAAAAAAGGTGTAAAAATTTCAAACCCAAATTTAAATTGTCCAATAAATAATAGATGAGTGACAATCAGCCTCGCAAATATCGCAGCATTGCTTCAGATTATTTCAGTTATTTCACCACCAGGCTAAGGAGAACAGACGCTCAGTATGAAGCGCAGTTGTATTTTTTTGCACTCCCCTTTCTGTTGATGAGCATGGTCATGGTCATAGCCCTTCATGATCTTTTTTCTATGTTCCTACTTCGGCCCACCAAGAGTACCTGCAAGTTGATGGCGTGGGGTGGAGTTGGAAAGATAGTATTCATCCGATGGATGCTTTTGGTCCCAGCAATCTTTTTCACTGTGTTATTCACCAGCTTCTTTGCGACACTTGCTGTACAAACCTGTGACGATGGGGATAAATTCTGCATCATTGAACTGCTGAACTACAAAATGATTTTCGTCGGAATCGCACTAGGTCTGTTTTCCATGGCCCTCTTTTATGCGTTGAAGCGCAGAAAGGAAGGTTCGGTTGAATATTTAATGATCGCGTCACTGATGGATCCAAAAGGTGACGGACGCTCTAAGTTTTTGAATCAATGTAAAAGGTCAAAAGTGTTTAAGGATATCATGGCTAAGCAGAACACATAACACACTCGTCCTTGTTTTCAAGTGAACAGGCCACCGCAGGGTCCACAGTGAACTGTACCGCTCTCGCCTTAGGGCGCGTTCTAAGATAATACATACCTGTCTTTAGTCCCTGCTTCCATGCGTACATGTGCATAGAAGAAATCTTACTCGTGTTTGGATCTTCCAAGAATAGATTCAAAGACTGAGACTGACACACGAAGCGCCCACGGTCGGCAGCCTGATCGATCAGCGTCTTTTGAGACATCTCCCATACCGTCTTGTATTTTGCCTTGAGATCATCAGGGATATCCAGATTCTGCACGGAACCGTTGTCGCGGATGATGGCATTCTTGGTTTCGTTATTCCAGATGCCCAGTGAGATCAACTCCTTGATCAAATGTTTGTTGATGACCACGAACTCGCCAGCCAGTGTCCTCCGAAGATACATGTTGCTGGTATAGGGCTCGATGCACTCGTTGTTACCAAGGATCTGTGACGTCGAAGCGGTTGGCATCGGCGCCAGAAGCAGGCTGTTGCGCATCCCGTGGGTCTTGATGTCCTCCTTGAGTGCGTCCCAATTCAAGGTAAATGGATACCTGGAAGGTTCCCACATGTCAAACTGGAGGATGCCCTTAGATGCGGGCGACCCTTTGAATGTTTCGTAGGCACCATATTTCTTGGCTTCTTCCATGCTCTCCAAAACCGAACCGTAGTAGATCGCCTCGAAGATCTTGTGGTTCAACTCGCGAGCCTCTTCTGAATCAAATGCCATGTCCATGAGGATGTAAGTGTCAGCCAGTCCCTGCACTCCGATGCCGATGGGTCGGTGGCGCATGTTGGACTTTCGTGCGGGTTCGGTGGGATAAAAGTTTCGGTCGATGACCTTGTTCAGATTGCGAGTGACCGTTCGGGATACCTCGATCAAAGACTGGTAGTTGAATTTCTTGGTTTTGGGATTCACGAACTTGGGAAGTGCGATGGAAGCCAGGTTGCACACCGCGGTCTCGTCCTTGTCCGTGTACTCTACGATTTCGGTGCACAAGTTGGAGCACTTGATCGTACCCAAATTCTTTTGATTACTCTTTTCATTGCACGGATCCTTGTAGAGCATATAGGGAGTTCCAGTCTCCACCTGGCTGCGAAGAATCCTCTGCCAGAGTACGTGAGCATCCATGGTCTTCACCGCCTTATCTTCTTTCTCGTAGCGCTCGTAGGCTTCCCTGAAGGCATCTCCATAGAGTTCAGGAAGATCTTTGGTGTCATCGGGCGAAAACAGAGACCACTTGCCACCATTCTGAACCCTCTCCATGAACAAGTCTGGAATCCACAGAGCCGTGAACAAGTCTCTGCACCTCGCTTCTTCATCGCCTTGGTTCAAACGGAGATCCAGAAATGCCTCAATGTCCGAATGCCAAGGTTCCAGATAAACTGCGATCGACCCCTTCCTCCGTCCGGCTTGGTTGACATATCGGGCTGTGGCATTGAAGACCCTGAGCATCGGGATGATTCCACTCGAGGTTCCATTGGTTCCCTTGATGTGCGATCCGTCACCGCGTACATTATGGATATGCATGCCGATTCCACCTGCCCACTTGCTGATCTGGGCACACTCGTGGGCTGTCTTGTAGATTCCGTCGATGCTGTCATCCTTTATGGCCACCAAAAAGCAACTGGACATCTGGGGCTTGGGAGTTCCAGCGTTGAACAAGGTAGGTGTAGCGTGAGTGAAGAAACCCTGTGACATCAGCTCATAGGTCTCCTTGGCCCTCTCCCAGTCATCTCCGTGAATACCCAGGGACACACGCATCCAAAGGTACTGAGGGCTTTCCATGAGTTTTCCACCGAGTCGCTGGAGGTAGGACTTTTCCAAAGTTTTCAGACCAAAAAAGTTTATCTGCATGTCCCTGGCGTGAACGATGGCTTCATTGACCGTGGATCTTCCGATGGTTTCAATGGAGTTCCAAAGATCTTCGCTGATAATTTCAGCTTCCCTCAATTTCCACATGGCATCCGAGAAGGTCATGGGGATCTGCTTTCGGATACTGCTTGCGATCACTCTGGCGGCAAGATCCTCATATTCCGTTTGAATCGTGGACATACCAACTGCCGTTTCGGCGACCAGGGCATCAATCTCTGTGGAATGAATGCCATCATATAAACTATCAATGACCTTTTGACTAATGAGTTCTACATCAATAGCCTTTTTCATCTCTGTCGTCATGAGGTTCTTAAGACGTTGAGTAATTTTATCGAACTTCATGGCAACGAATGATCCATCGCGCTTCTGGATCTTCATTTGTAATACTAGGGTTGAAATCTTTAAGTTAGGTTTTCACGGACGCTGGATGGAATAGCGGTAAACCTTGGTCACTGGGTCACTTGAACGCACGGCGGTCCCTCCTGGAGCCCTGGCAAGGAGCTGAGTGGGGCGGTTGGTATAAGTGTTGCACATAAACTTGGTATCAGGGGTCACGTGACTGGCTGGGAACTGATTGTCAGCCATCTTGGGCTTGACGTAAACAAAGGGATTGTGATCAATCACAAGGGGTTGCATATCAGGAAAGCAAGCAGGCATCCTTTACTTATCAGTAGCAAATAATTTTTCATACATGCCAGTTCCAACGCCATAATATTTGTCTGTACCGTGAATACCAACGGCTGCATCTATGTCGCCTAAAGTTTCAATTCCAAACTTGTAACATGAATTCATGGACGGAAGACTGAAATCCTTCTGACGTCTCATGCACTTGGTAAACGCCACGTCCTCTGGGAGTTTTCGTTCTTCATCCGTGAAGGTTTCACATGCCTTGATCATAGCGGTTTTCTTTCTTAGAGACAATCCTCCGTTCATAATGAACTCCGATTCACTCAAAGTTCCACACAATGGTCCAATGTAGTCCCATTTAAGCATGTCTTCACTTGGTTCCCTGAGAAGTAGACAATCCATCTGGAATATGAGAATATGTTCTTCGCGGATCTTTTTCCAAAATGATGCACCCATTAGTAAATAATTGTACATGGAGATGTTCATGCGTTCTACATCCAAAACAACTGGTATAAATACACCACCCACCTTATCTTTTATAAATTCTATGACACTCTTTGGACCCACGACATACAGATTCCATCCTGGAAGTTTATCGATGGCGTTCCTTATGACCAGAGGAAGCCAATAACCACACCGAGTCTCCACTATAACCATGGCATTGGAGCCTTGATGGTTGTAGGAAGCTTGAATATCACTGCGATCCACGTATTGATTCAGGAACTTTCCACAGTTGTATTCCATTCTACTAATTTATTTCATTTTTTAGTTTGCAATTTTACTCAGAGTCGTCGAAGCTCTCGTCATCCCCAACCTCCTCATCATCAACAAATGCATACTCGGTGAGCTTCTGAGAAGGCGTAACCCGAAGCTGCTGAAGGCGAATTGTGACACCAAACTTGGTACCAACAAACCAGATGCTCGCCACGTGAACGATTGCAGTCACATACTGACCCTTCTCGAGCTTGTTGAGATCAAATGGATCGCGGTCGGTGGTGAAAACCTGAGGAACGAATGTACCGTCATTGTTAGCTAAGACCTTTGTCTTGAAGATAGGTGAGTACTTCTCTTCTGGAGGAGCCTTGAAGAGTGAAGTGTAGAGCGCCTCGCGTACAACTGTCTCGTTCATAGCCTTTCCGAGGTATGTCTCAGCGTTCTCAACGACCTTTGACACAATAAGGTCATCGAACTTCTTGAGAAAGTCCACAAAGACTGGATCGTCAGCAGCCATGGGCAGATTGTAGCTGACCTTGCCGTTGTTGTCCTCAAAGACACCAAGACCAAAGGGAACCTTCATCTTAGGAAGCTGAAGAAAGAGTTTGGAACTTCCACGACCACCCAGAAAGATGGTCTTTCCGTTGTTGGCATTCTTGCGAATGTCAGAGAAGGTCACGTCAGAGAGCGAGAGATCAGAGAACTTGATAACAGCAGGAGAAGACATGTTTGTTTTTCGTACTTACCTTTGGTTTCATTTCTTTAAGACGCTTGTTCGGACGAAAATTTTGTAGTCAATAAGTAAAAGATGATGGTCCCTAAGTGGATGATTGGTATTTTTGCTATTATTGTCGTGGTACTTGTTTGGCGTCGTGTTCAGGAGGGTCTTCGACCCGAGTTCACCCCTCGGTGCAAGGAGCTTCTGGCGGCCCCAGTATCTAGGATCTTTCCAGATGCTTTGATTCCTGATCGCAAGAATGATGCCCTTGAGAAGTTCTCAGACTTAAAGGACAAATTGGACGGTCAGGCTCTTGCGGGAAATAAGTTGGCTACTGAGTGTCGTCTCATCGTAGACAACTTGATGTCTCTTTTGCAGAAAGATGACATGGGGGGGTTTTCGGATGCCTTGAAAAAACTTCTGTTGTAAGAGTATAATGTTTGACATGCTCCTTCGTGATCCCAAGGTGATGGCTTCTCTCCAGGCCGCCCTCTTGTTCCTCATCGTGGCGAACCCCGCCACCTACCGTCTGGTCCAGATGATCTTCGGTGGTCTCTTCAAGGTTGCCAACGCCGCCACTGGATGCCCGTCAGCCGCGGGTCTGCTTCTGCACGCCGTGGTCTTCGGTCTTCTTTCGTACGGTCTCATGATGCTCAAGCGCCCAGCCGTGGTCGTGGTTGCCGAGGAGGCCGAGAAGGCAGGGGAGGGCCTGCTCGAGGTCGGCGAGGATGTCGCCGTGGATGTCGTCAAGGCCGAGAAGGCGATCGCCGCCGAGGTCATGGGTCGCGAGGGCTTCATGATGCGCCGTCGCCGCGAGAAGATGTGCTACAAGTAAATTTTAATAGTAAGTAATTACAAATGATTATGATTACGCGAGTTATGCTTGCTGCCGTCCTGTTCTACGTGGTGTCTAACCCCGCCACCTACAAACTGGTCGAGAGTTTGCTCGGGCGTTTCTTCAAGATCGCCATGAACGGGTCACCGACCCCTGCTGGGCTTGTGGTCCACACGGCCGTCTTTGCCGTCCTTTTCTATCTCCTTGCACCCATGGTGTCAGGGCTTGATGCCAAGGAGTATCGTTCGCTCATTGATGCCAAACTTTCCGATACGAAGAACCGCAACGAGAACTTTGACGATGTTCTTATGACCCCTCTCAAGGTCGCTACTGCCGAGGAAGAGACCGAGGCCGTGAAGAAGGGCGAGTAAGTGACTTCGGCGTTTTTGGTGTAAATTTAATAACATTTGGCTTCCGTTTGCGTTTGGCTTGAATCTTTCCCAACTTAAGTGCTTTCATGGTTGGGTCATTTGCTTGCGCAGTCGGTTGTGTTGTTATTACATTTAGAGCAAATATCATTGCAGCTGGGATTAAAAATGCACTCATCTTTCTATTACAATCTATTAAAATCTTCCCTTGCGTCTCCTTTCACCCTTCAACTTCCATTTTCTTATAGGTCCCTTATCTTTCTTTTTCACTATCGCCTTAGTGTGTCTCTTTCTTAGTGGTGCTTCAATTGGTATTTCTTTGGGTGGGACTTGGTGGCGTTTTTTCTTAACTCGCTGTCTAGAACGTCGCACGATCTTTATTAGCAGCTGTTCGGGCATAGGCAAACCTATACTTTTCCGACACACGAGATCCAACACGCACGCAATATCCCCGAAGGATGACATCCTTACAATGAGTTGCGAATTTTATTGCAGTACTGATGTCTGAATTCTTCCTTAATATGAACAATTCTACGATATTCTTCCGGGTCCACCAGCGCCTTCAGCTGACGTGAAATGTTTGCATTTTCGTCAATTTTAAACGAATAGTGTTCACGCATGGCTTGACATACGGGCCAGGTGGTCTTGCGCAAAAGTTGAACTTCCTGCTCGAGGTCACAGAGTCGCGGGAGAATGATTTCACGCAAGAGTTTCATAACGTCTCTTATGTGGAATTCTTCAAAGTCCATTTCTAATCTAAGCAAATAATATAAGATGGATACTATTACCGCCAAGGCATTTTGGGAGATGGTTCAGGAAGAAGAGCGACTTAAACGTGAGCGCGAACTCATCAATCTCCAAATCCGAGCGCTTCGTGCACGAATGGCTGCGAACCAGAGGGCTCGTAAAGAAAGGAGGAAGGCATCAAGTTCAAAATCGTCGCTACGTCGTCGCGAGTCCCCTCTCCATAAATGAGAGCCATTCCAAGTTCTGTTCGATCGGCATCGGGGTAGATCTCATCAACCATTTCCTTAATGTATTCAAAAAACGAACACTGGTAGTCAGTAAGTTCCTTATTCTCGCCCCAACGCTGATAGTCGAGCCACGTTCTAAATTCACCTGGTTCGACCATGAGGTAGTGTCCGAATAGGTATCCGGGGTTGAGTTCTTCCTCCGTTGGACGAGACCAGGTCTGTTGTGGTCTGGTTCGTCCAAGATGATATTTTGCCCATATCTGACATATGAGTAGTGCCCATAATCGCTTGAACTCATCGTTCATTACTAAGTTTGTAATCTCATGAAATCTTTAACATATCCCACATAACCAAACTTGGCAATCTTTTTCATGTGGGACATCACCCACGCCATAGAAGTTCCCGAATGTAGATCAAGTAAATTCATGTGATTAAGAAGAGGTTTGGCTGCGTCTGTGTACTGAAACCCCATTTTATCATCATGTGACTTTAGGGCATCCCATGAATTAGACTTAAACATTGCCTGATAAACATCAAGCAAAAGTGTACGCGAATAATTGTCTGTGATGTGATCGAAACTCATATCTGATTGGCTAGATAGTTAATTCTTTAATACTTATAGATGGCGACCGACATCATCGCCGCGATAATAATTATAGGGTTTATGGTTTCCTGTATCCGCTTCATATATATGGTAGTTGTCGACACGTGCATAGACAATCAAATTGTTCCTTTATAATCATTATGCGAGAGTTTTAGTTCTCGTCAAATGAGTATATTAGTTAGTTAACTTAGTTGCTAAACGCCAAGCCCCCCATGCCGCTCTGTATCCGGAGCACGTTGTAGTTAACGGCGAACATGTGCATGTTTGCGCAACGCGAACTGGCCTTGCTCTTGACCTCCACCTGTGCGTTGTCGATCCGCGAGAAGTTGCAGGTACCCGTGGGCTGGTGCTCCTCGGGCTTGAGCGCGAAGGAGTACGAGTAGATACCCAGGTACGGGTTTCCGGAGTGGTGATAGAAGGGCTGCACCTGATTGAAGTACTTCCCGCTCTGCTCCTTGAAACGATCCTGACCGTTGAGGATCAGCTTGAAGGTATCCAGAGGACCAACACCGAGATCGGTGCCGGTACCATCCTCACCGAGCCATTCCGTGTTCCCGCTGGCGTTCGCTCCCACAACCATCTGCGGGCAACCGCAGAGAGAGAGAGAAGAAGTAAAAACGTTGGTCGTGCCGGCGGCGGCGCCAAATAAGGTCGTCACGTTGGCACCCCCGGCGTAAGCAGTATTCCACATGTCGTTGCCGGTGGCGCTGGTACCGGACTCGGAGAAGCACCAGACAAGCTCCTTGACGGGGTGGTTGTAGGACAGACGCACCTGCTTGGGGGTGGCGGTGGTGTTAACGGTGTCCACGCCGGTGTGCTGCACCTGCTCGATCAGGTACTCGTGGCCCTTCTGGGCGAACCGGCGGCGCTCCTCGGTATCGAGGTACACGTAGTTACCCCACACCTTGACGGAGTTAGCTCCGAAGTAGTGATTATAGTTACCAGCCAGGGTGATGTCGAGACGGACCTCGTGGTACTGGAGAGCGATAAGCGGCAGGTAAAGTCCTGGGTTCCTGTTGAAGAAGAAGATCATGGGCAAAAACACCTTATTTCCAAGGGCAGTAGCCGAAGCCATCTTCCCGTACTGAGCCTTCTTGGCCTCATCGAGGTAAAGCTCAGAGTACAGGCGCCACCACTTCTGGTAGTGCTTATCGATCCGCTGACCACCGATGGTCAGCTCGATGTCGGCCACGGCGCGCTCGGCCACCCACTCGTTGGAGGCAGTCACCCCGCTCACCGTTGTGGTGGCGTTGGTCGAGACATTGGTAGTCGCGTTGGAGGTAAGCTCCAGGTACATCTCACCAATGAGATCACCGTTGCGGGCAACCGTCACGGACAGACGCGCGGAGGGAGCGGCCGTACCGTTCACGACCTGCTCGATGTTCTCCATCGCGAAGTTAGTGTGGCGCTTGTACACCGCCTGAAAGAAGGTCACCTTAGGGCTACCGGTAAGGTAGACATCCTGGGCACCGTAAGCAACGAGCTGCATAAGTCCTCCCGCCATAGTTCACTTTAGTAATAATAGGTAAGAAAATTTTTCAGCGCCTGATACACGCGCCCTTTTAAGGAAGAAAAAATATGGATAATGAAAAATGACCGACAGTGAGCGCGAGGAGTCCGAGACCGAGATGTCCGAGACCGAGATGCCCGACTTCTCGCAGTTTCTTGAGGATGAAGATGAGACCGAGGATGTTGACCTGGGTGCAATCCTGGTGAACGCCCTGGAGACCGTCGACGGTGATACGGTCTGCAGCACTCTGGTGGGTATCCGTCAGCAACTTGAAATTCACAACAAGATCATGGTCAAATTTCTCAAGGCGATTGGGGATTTAAAAAAATGAAGCCTCAATAATATAGACATGTCCGCTGAGACAAAACATGCGGTTCTTCAAATGGTTAACCACATCGAAGACAAATCAATCGAAGAACTTGCCGCCCATATTAATGAAATTAAACAAGGTCTAAACAGTCTAAGGCATAGTGACCTGAAGAGTCTTGTCAAGTTCATTTTCAATGTACAGCTTGGAGACACTGGATTTCTTACTGAGTTGAGTAATGATTTTTCAAAGCGTGTGTCTGGTGCCTACACACAGCACATGATTACCCTGAGTGCCGTGATGGGAAAGTTCAACACGCATGCCAAGGACATGGCCGATGAAGCCAAGATGGACATTCGAATAATCAGGAATACCATTGACAAGGTCTACAAGTGCTTGTGTCAGATCTACAGTCTGCAGGAAACACTGGAACAGCCCATGCTGGCGGATGAGGAAGAGGGTCTTCCGATTGATGATGCCGAAGACCTAAATCCGTTTCAGGTACTTTTGCTTGATATATTGTCAGAACTGGAACGTCAGAGGCTCAGGAGGTCACGTGACATGGTATGTCAGGAAGTAATTACACCCAAGGGTCACCGAACGATGTCCTGGGAACCTTCGTGTAGCATTGTCGAAAAGATCCACGAGATGAGTGACAAAAATACAAACCCTAACCGCTGGAAACTGATCACCAAACGATCTTCGATGCCAAGAGAAATTAGTACTCATCTGGAATCATGTTCCGACATTCAGTTCCCTGAGCTGATCAAAAACAGGCACGCCTGGTCTTATCGAAACGGAATATTCATTGGCGACCCAGAGGGAAATCGTTTCTATCACTACGGATCCACAGAGTTTTCACAACTTGATCGGAATCTCGTGACATCCAAGTACTTTGATTCGGATTTTGACGACTTCACACATGTGGAAAATTGGTCTGACATTCCCACGCCTTATCTCGAATCGATCATGGACTATCAGGGATGGGATGAAGATGTCAAAAAGTGGATGTATGTTATGTTGGGACGGATGACCTTTGAGGTGGGTGAGATTGAAAACTGGCAGATCGTCCCTTTTTGTAAGGGCATCGCCCAAAGTGGCAAATCTACGCTGTTAAACTATGTTGTCAAGTTGTTTTATGTCCCAGCTGATATCTCAGTGATGGCCAACAATATTGAAGAGAAGTTTGGGCTTTCTTCTATCTATCAGGCTAATCTTTTCATAGGTCCAGAGATCAAACATGATTTCAAGATTGATCAGGCTGAGTTCCAGAGTCTGGTTTCAGGTGAAGAGATTCAGGTTGCGCGAAAAAACAAGAACGCCGTGACGATTCAGTGGAAGGTCCCTGGATTTTTGGCTGGAAATGAGACTCCTGGCTTTTCGGACAATAGTGGGTCCATCCTACGTCGTCTCTTCTTGTTTATGTTCAAGCGTCAGGTCATGGATGGTGATGCCAAACTTGGCGAGAAACTTGCCAACGAGATTGACAGAATTCTTCAAAAGTCTATCTTGGCTTATGTGGAAGCCGTAAAGAATTTTGGTGACAAGTTGATCTGGAAGGTTGTACCCAAGCAGTTTATGGACTGGCGCGAGGAGATCGAGGGTCAGCTGCACACGCTGGTGGGTTTCATGAAGACCACACAGCTGAAGTACGGAGAAGGCAAGCAGATGCCACTGGCCTGGTTCCGCTCCAAGTATCGCGAGTACTGTTCGAGCATGGGCACGCGTCCGCGTCAGTGGAAGACGGAGCTTTACGAAGGACCCTTCAGTCAACGAAAACTCAGTATTGTCATCGGCACTATGGAGTGGATGGGAACAGTCAAGAAAGACCAAGAAATTCTCAAGGGTGTCACGATGGCTCAAGATGATGAATAAGAAAAAACATTGACCTTTAGTAAGAACGGCTTATGTCATCTAACCGTTACGTTAACGTTACTCCGCGGACTCCGGGATCCAATCTCGGTCTGCCGAGTAATCGCATCTTGCTCACCAATCC
>Ga0255779_1002997_pt1 | contig 17256 bp, 20 predicted proteins | sample 011ome_21_FD_179977 | JGI IMG/M metagenome (GOLD analysis project Ga0255779, IMG submission 179977) | Coastal salt marsh microbial communities from the Groves Creek Marsh, Skidaway Island, Georgia - 011508AT metaG (version 2) | ecosystem: Environmental > Aquatic > Marine > Intertidal zone > Salt...
CTTACTGGCAGTTGCTCCACGGCATTCGCTTTGTGCCAGCAAGTACCGGACGAACGGCCCTTCCATCACTACGACAATCGATAGTGTTTCGGTGGTAGGGGCAGACAACGGAGGGTGTCTATCACCAAGCGAATATCGTGGAGCGACTGATAGATACCCTCCGGTGTCGGACCCGGCATGACCCGTGAACGTAGCAAGCGATGCATCAGGAATTCCCGAGCTCGTGCACTGATATGGCACTAACGCATGAATTTGGATTTAAGATAGACCCAAGCTATCACAAGATCATAAATCTAGTTGCGCTATTTATCGTAAATACAGGGTAACGTTCGCGCGCACAACCGAACTCCAAGGCGTTAAGGAAAACTCCATCAATGGACAAAAAAGTGATTGATCTAGCAGCCACGCGACAAAAGTTGTGGCAGCTGGTTCTGCCCGAAAAGGACTTCTTGTGGGTCATCGTCGTTTATGGATTAGGTATTAGCCTGTTAACCCTTGGCGTGCCTATCGCCGTTCAAACCTTGATCAACACCATTGCCAATATTGGTTCTTTGCGTGCCGTCTATGTGCTCTCGGGCACACTATTTTTGATTCTCGCAGTGTCGGGTGTTCTCAGTGCTTTGCGCATATGGGCTGTAGAGCTCTACGAGCGCCGCGTCTATGCCCGACTCACAGCGGAAATAAGTTATCGCGTCATTCGTGCCCCACACAGTTTTTTTGAAGGCCGGCGCAATGCCGGTATTACCGATCGCTACTTCGACATCATGATTTTGCAAAAAAATGTACCCAGACTATTGGTCGACGGGTTTGCGCTGGTCCTGCAAATGCTCGTTGGATTTACGCTGGTGTCGTTTTACCACCCGTGGCTATTTTTATTTAATAGCCTTGTTGCCGCGTTTATCTACGTCACTTGGGTTATTTGGTCACGGGGCGCCAAACGCACCGCCATCGAGCTTTCTAAAGCGAAATATGCCACCGCCAAATGGCTAAACGACTTAGAGTTTGCGCACGAGTTTTTTAAGTCCACACGCCATGTAGAGCTCGCTGGACGAACTACCGAAAGTCGCAGCCATCAATTTGTCAGCAGCCACGCTGCGCATTTTAATTTTACGTTTCAGCAGGCAGTGATGTTTCTGCTGCTGTATGCACTAGGAAGCGCCGCGCTATTAGGCCTAGGTGGTTGGCTGGTTAGTAATGGGGAGCTTTCTATTGGGCAGTTGGTCGCAGCCGAGCTCATTATGGCATCGGTATTTTTAGGCCTCTCTCGGTTCGTGACTTATCTAAAGTCTTACTACGAGCTCTATGGCGCAGCCGATAAAATCACCGAACTACTTTCGATTCCACAAGAGAGCGAGCTTGAGCGGCCCAAGGCCGTGCCCACCTCGGGCGCCGTCCGCTTCAACGATGTCACTTTACGACGCGATAGTCGCGAGTGCCGCGTCGACTTCACACTAAAAACAGGTGCAAAAATTTATTTACAAGCCAACGAGGCTTGGGTTCAACGCAAGGTGCTTGATGTGTTGCGCTTTCACGAGCAACCTGACTCTGGATGGATTAGCGTTGATGGCAAGTCTTTAGCTGACCTAGACCCATTCGAACTTCGCCAAGTGATCTACAGTGTCGATAGATCGTTGATTGTTGAGTGCTCTGTGCGTGAGTTTTTGGCGCTCAGTGCACCACAGGCCGACACCGACGCCATGCTGAGGGTACTTACTGATATAGGGTTGTGGCCGGTCATTAGTGCTTTTCCAGAGCAACTTGACACCCAATTATCAGCTCTAGGCGCGCCGCTACAGAGCGTTGAAGTCCTGCTACTCAAACTGGCGGCCGCTATTTTGTGTCAGCCGCAGGTAGTGGTGCTCAATCAACGTTTTGACAACCTGTTGGGGTGTTCACGTAAGCGCGTAATGGATCTGCTACAAAGACAAGCCTTCACAGTCTTGTATTTCACCAGCCAACCCGATGAGGCGTTCTTCGAACAAACGCTTGAGCTTGTTGCAACGAGTGCCAACCTTAGTGCAGCGGGGGTACACGCCGATGAGTAATTTTAAAGACCATTATTTCGAGCACATGGCCACGCTCAAGCAGTTGCGATTACCCAAAGTACAGCGCGTCCTCACCACAATGCTGATTGGCGGCATTTTGCTGGCGCTAGCAATTTTATGGTGGGTGCCATGGGTTCAAACCGCCTATGGAGAGGGCGAGGTAGACACCATTAACCCAAACCAGCGCATTCAAGCAATTTCCGCGCTAGTACCCGGACAAGTGCAAGAGTGGCATGTTCGCGAAGGCCAGCTAGTAAAAGCAGGCGACCCCATTGTAACGTTGGCAGATTCTGATCCCGCCCTTATCGAGCGTCTCGAGAACCAGATTAAGGCGGCAGAGAATCAAAAAGAGGCGCAACTTAGTGCCCTGACAACGGAGGAAAATAATCTCGAGCGGCAAAAACGCTTACGCGATCAAGGTCTCAAATCACAAAGGGACATTGAAACTGCACAAGTTGATATTCAAAAAATTCGTGCCGAAATTGCCAAAATCGATGCCGAACTCAACCGCCTCAAGGTAGAGAAAGCCCGTCAATCTTTACAGACCCAAGTGGCGCCGCGGGACGGAACCATACTGCGCTTAGTTTCATCCGGAAGTGCAACCTATGTAAAAGCCGGTGATTTATTGGCGTCTTTCATTCCCGAAAGTGTACAGCGCTCTGCGGTAATAACAGTTCGCGGTCTTGATGCACCGTTGATTGCTCAAGGTGATGAGGTACGTTTGCAATTTGATGGCTGGCCGGTATTTCAGTTCAGTGGGTGGCCCGATATGGGCGTGGGCACTTTTAGTGGGGTCGTCGATTTTGTGGAGCCTGTGGCCAACGCTGAGGGCCGTTTCCGTGTTTGGGTGAAGCCACACCCCAACGAAAGTGCATGGCCCGATCCGTACCATATAAGGCTGGGCAGTCGCGTGAAAGGATGGATCTTGTTAGAAGAGGTGAAACTGGGCTACGAACTTTGGCGTCAGCTCAATAACTTCCCACCGCAGAAAAAAACATCCGATCAGGCACGCTCATGACGCTTAGGCAGTGGTTAATAGCGCCAGTGGCGTCTCTGGTCATGGGCTTGCCTTCGACGGTGTCTGCCGTATCGCCAACCGTTGCTGAATTAGTGCAAATGATTCAGCAGCATCACCCTGAGTACTTAGCCATGCAGGCCCGTACCGACCAGGTAGGTGGCGAGCGAGATGAAGCTGGGGCCGCTTTCGATCTGAGTGTGGTGCAAGAATCTTACATACGCCCATCTGGTTATTATGACGGCGCCTATGCGGAACAGCGCTTGGTGCAGCCATTGAAGTCTTTGAATGCCCAAGTGTTTGGTAGCTACCGTATTTCCACTGGCGAGTTCCCTATTTACGAGGCCAACAGCGAGACGCTGGATTTAGGCGAGGCCAGCCTTGGCGTAAAATTATCGCTGCTACAAAACCGTGATACAGACAAACGACGCATGGCCCAGGTGACCGCAGCGTGGCGTTATATGGAGGCCGAGTCCAAGCAACAGGCCCAGCTTAATAAACTCATTTACGATGGCGTTTCGGCGTATTTAGGGTGGTATCAAAGTCATCAAAAATTGGCGGTGGTTCAAAATTTAGTGTCGTTAACGGAAAACCGTCTTGACGGCGTGCAAACTCGAGTAAACAGCGGTGATCTTGCGCAAATTAACCTTACCGAATTTAAAACCACGCTACTGCGCCGACAGCTACTGGAACGCGAGGCACGCCAGCGTTTTGAATTGGCACGCCAAAACCTCAGTTACTTTTGGCGAACGGCTGATACCCCAGACTATCAAAGCGATGCCATCGACACCCCACCCACTAATATCGATTGGCCATTCTCAATGCCGAGTGCAAACGGCGAAAGTTTTAAGGGTGCGATCGATGCACATCCCGGCTTGGCAGTACTCTCAGCACAGGTAGAGCAAGCACGCAATAAACGCCGGCTTGCCCAAAACGAGACGCTACCCCAACTCGATTTGGAGCTTAAGTTGGCGCGTGACCTCGGTGAGGGCACAGAGGCGCTCACAGGCACTGAGTCGATGGTGGGATTGTCGTTTTCCATGCCGCTAGGCCAACGTGCGGCCAAGGCCCGAGAGGCAATTGCCGATGCCGAGATACGATCCCTCGAATACGAGCAGCAAGTGCTACGTGAGCAATTGCGGCGTGACCTAGACCTTAGTCTCAATGCTCTGGACTACGCGCGCAACATTCTGACCCTCAGTCGGCAGCAAGAGGCGCTAGCAGAAACGCTGCTATCGCAAGAGCAAGCTCGCTTTGATGAGGGCGTCAGTGATCAGTTTCTATTGATTACCCGAGAGAAGACTGCGCTGGAAGCCCACCTAAAAACCATTGATGCGCAGTTTGACGTGCTGCGTCACGAGCTAGCGCTCCACGCAACCCTGGCGAGTTTACACGCTGCGGAGCCGCTGTCGGATACTTGATAGAGACTCCTAGCAAGACCACGAGATAGCCCGACCACGAGAAAGCCAGGACCGGAAATAAAAAACTCGTTAACTTGTCACGTGCCTCAATATCACCAACAACCAGCTAGCCAATGAAACAAGTGCTACCGCAACCGGAATATGCGCTCTAACAGACAGATACCCCTGGCGGAAGTCAGCTAGTTTTAAATGGCGCGTGATAATCTCAGCAACCACGGCAAGAATAAACAACCCCGACAGCAAAGTTACTGCAGGGTTGCTGTAAAGTGCAGCGAGCGGGTCACCTGCGCACATTAGCATGATGGCCGTCGTGCCACCACAAAGTGGACACGGCGCGCCGGTAGCGGCTTCAAAAAAGCACGGAAGTTTCAGCACAGGAAAAACAATGAAAACAAGCGCGGCAAGCAGTATTACTGCTGCCGACGCTTGACGCATGTCCGACTGAAAGGCGTCAGCTGCTGTGAGTTGGCTCGTCGCCACCCGCTTCTCGCTTCATTCTGTGCCAGCCGGTGCTGTAGTATCGTCCGCTTGGGTGTACAACTGTGACGTCATCGCATACATGCCCACAAGGTAAAGCGGAGCAGTTAAAAGGATACCGACACCACATAAGATTGCGCCAAGAGATGACAGGAAAGAAAGCACTATCATGGTTATGAGAGCCATGAGCCAATTCTCTTTTAGCTGCTCCCATGCGCGCTTGATGGCCTCCACGCCGTCTGTCTCTGTTCCTAGCGTAATCGCTCCAATAGCCAGTGGGATCATGGGTAAAAGCAACAAGCCGGGGACGAAGCAAAAAATGAAACCAACCGCAACCAGCACAGTAGCAATTAGGCCCGTAATCAGACTGAGACCAAGCTGATCGTTGAAGCTGCTAAACATGTCGCCGAGTTGAAACGCATTACCCTGCTCTGTTGCTTTCAGAGCCCGAAAATATCCGGCCATGAGAGTGCCATTAAGTAAACCAAAGCTAAATCCTGAAACGATTGAAAACACTAAGGTGGCCACTATGTGCATGAGCCAATCGCGTTTGTAGATATCGATTGTTGTAGAAATAACGCGCCCTAAATCAATACTGTTCATTACTGTCGCCTTTTATTAGCAACGCAGCCAATAGCTACGTTTGTTATTTAAAGCCCTGCGAATAATGACTATCTCGCAGCCCCCAGCGAAAGCATAGTAGAGGCTACAATTAAGTCAAGCGGCTATTGCTAAACCAGGGTGTTTGAGCTGTTCCAAGGTGGTAGTGCTAAACCAAGCAGCGAGGCTAATCGGCGCGTGCAATGAACGCAAAGCGCGGCGTATCAACGCCGTTCACAGTGACCGTCTCTGTAAACATAGCAAGCGGTCTCACCCATAGCGCCCGCTCGCCGTAGCGTGGTCGATAAACCACCAAAAGCTCTTCGGTTTCGGAGTGGCGTGCAATATCTAAGACGTCGTACTCGCCACCCTTGTAATGGCGGTACCGGCCAGGCTTGAGCTTGTTATGTAAAGACATCGGCTGACAACACCTTTTTTGATCTGGCTGACAGTTGGTTGGATAGAAGTCTAACAACCGAGAAGGCTACCGCACAGGGTCGACCACCCTATCAACAAACGCGGTGTTGTATCCCAAACTGAGATGCCATAGAACTGAATTTGAGGCGAGACAACCACGACTCAAGCCGTTCGGTTGGCAAATTTAAGCGTATGATGGGGAACGAAAATGAAAGGGTAGTACGAAGCAATGCCAATAATCCTATTTTCCCACGGAAAGGAGTCGGGCCCGCAAGGCGACAAGATCCTCGCAATGTCAGACGTGGGCACCCATCTGGGTTTCGAATGTCACAGCATTGATTATCGTGGTTTAGACGACCCTGAAGCGAGAGTGGCGAAGCTTAAAAAGCTTGTTGAGAACCTTACAGAGCCGCCTATATTGGTTGGGTCTAGCATGGGTGGTTATGTATCTACCGCGGTTGCATCAGAGTTGCCGGTTAAATCCCTCTTTGTTCTCGCCCCCGCCTTCGGAATGCCCGGTTATCCGGCATTAAGCATACCTCCCTGTGCAGTTGAAATAGTGCATGGATGGCGTGACGAAGTTGTCCCTGTGCAGCATAGTATTCACTTTGCTGAAGCAATGTCCGCGACATTGCACTTGGTTAATAGCGATCATCGTTTGACCGATCAGATCAACTACATCTGTGCGTTATTCGGCGTATTTTTAGAGGGATATCGAGAGGGGCATAAAGCCTAAAAGAACGCAGTAAGAGCACAAGGTGCTATCGATTGGCGCGGGCAATGATTAGTGCAATTCTAGTGTTTAGGTATTTTCATGGCTTTGTCCATCAAAGGTGCTTCATGCTCGCCTTGGGTACAATTGCACCACGGTGAGAGATGACAACAGCGGCCAAGTTATGACCCCGACTTGCGGCGGCAGCCGGCGCGAGCCCGAGATAACGTGCTGCCAAATATCCGGCATTAAATGAATCCCCGGCCGACGTGGTATCCACGGGCGTTATAGCTTTAGGTACCGCTACCCAAAATTGATCGCCTCCGTGCCCAACTAGACACCCCGCGGGCCCGTCTTTCACAACTATCTCCGCTATGCCATAGCTCGCCAGTCGGGTGAGTGTGGTTTCGGGAGACTCGTCACCAAAGAGTAGCCGTTCATCGTCGAAGGTGGGCAACACAATTGCCAGGTATGGATAGAGTGATTCAAATCGCTCTTTGGCTTGCGATTTACTCACCCACCCGGCCGGTCGATAGTTGCCGTCAAAGCATACGGTCACGCCAGCATCGCTGGCTGTACTCAACAACTCGAGCAACACACCCCACGCAACGTCATCAAAAAGCGACAGGGTAATACCCGACAGATAGACGAAAGACGCACCAGCTACTGCGGCCTGAACGCGTGCGACTCTGTCACGGTCGTCAAGCAACTGCCGTACCGGAGCCTCAGCACGCCAATAAGCAAATTCGCGCTCACCTTGCTCGTCGGTTTTTATCCAATAAAGGCCCGGGCGACGCCCCGGCAGGCGCTCGACGTGTGAGACGTCTATTGCCTCTTTGCGCCACTGTTCAATGAGCCAGTCGCTGTGACGATCATCACCCAGCGCCGTGATATAGCTAACCGGCACCGATTGCCGAGCCATGTAAATAGCCGTATTGAGCGTATCGCCACCAAACCTAAGGCGTAAATGCGCATCGCCACTCACACCCGCGGGCTCACTCAGTTCGAGCATACACTCACCAATTGATACCACCCCACCGGTGTGCACTGTGCTCATTCGTAGAAACCTAACTGCGTGGGCAGCGCTTCGCTGAACTCGGGAACGTAGGTCACTAACAGTAAGGCAGCGACCATAGCAACATACATTGGAATAAGGGGTTTTATCATGCGCTCAATAGTGGTCTTGGCGACCGCGCAGCTGACAAACAGAACACTACCCACAGGCGGTGTGCACAGACCAATACACAAGTTCAAAACCATCATAATGCCAAAATGGAGCGGCGACATATCTAGCTGCACTGCAACCGGCAAGAAAATGGGCGTGAAGATAAGCACTGCCGGTGTCATATCCATGAAGGAACCCACAGCTAATAACACGAGGTTAATAAGTAGTAACAACACCAATGGGTTGTCGCTCAGAGCTATCAACGCCTCTGCAACCTGTGTGGGCACATTTTGAAAAGCCAGCAACCAAGACATGGCTATTGAGGTACCCACCAAAATCATCACGACAGCCGTTGTATGACTGGCTCGCAATAAAATATCGGGTAGTTGGCCTAGGGTAATCTCACCGTAAAGCAGTGACAGTACCAACGCATAAAGTACGGCAATGGCGCCGGCTTCGGTAGCAGTAAACACTCCCCCAATAATGCCTCCAATCACAACCACGATAAGTAATAAGCTGGGGGCTGCCTGCAACAAACTAGGGATCATCGGTGGCGGTTGAGTAGCATGATCACCACCCAGACCCCGTCGCTTTGCATAGACCGCGCACACGGCCATCAAGCAAAGCGCTACCAACAAGCCAGGGAGATACCCTCCAAGAAACAGCGCGGCAATCGAAACACCGCCACTCGCAACGGCATAGACAATGAGAATATTACTCGGGGGAATGAGCAAACCGGTGGTGGCGGCGGTTGCTGTTAAGGCAGCGCTGAACTCACGCTCGTAGCCGTCGTCTTCCATCGCCGGCACCATCACCCCACCAACAGCAGAGGTAGCCGCTACCGCCGACCCCGAAATTGCGCCAAACAATGTACATGAGATGACGTTAACGAATGCAAGACCCCCGGGTAACCGGCCAATGGCGCTACGAGCAAAGGTGACCAAGCGCTGAGCAATGCCGCCCGAACTCATGAGCTGGCCAGACAAAATAAAGAGCGGTATTGCCAACAGTGCGAAGCTATTAATACCCCCAGCCATGCGCTGGGCAATTGTGGTCAACGCAGCGACTGGGTCAATAGAAAGCAGCAGCGCAGAAACCGTTGCCAATCCAATACAAAAAGCAACAGGCACCCCCAACACAAGCAGCGAGAAAAACACCACCACCAACACCAGCTCAACCATCAGCCCATCTCCCTCGCATTGCCGGTGATTAACTCACGTATGTGGCCAATAGCAAACGCGACAATAAGTACGCCACTGAGTGGCACCACCGAATAAAGGATAGCCGTTGGCATACCTAACGCCGGTGTCACTTGATTCAACTCACAGGTAATGAGGACGAGCCTACCACCGCCCAAAATCATAGCGCTCGCTGCAAATGCCATAATCGCCAACTCAATAAATAACCGTAGCCACCATTGAGCCTTGCCCGAGAGTTTGCGTGGCAAAATATCAATCGCAAGGTGCTCGCGCGCATGAGCCACGTAAGCGGCTCCGAGGATGCCAATCCACACCAGTAAAAAGCGAGCCGCCTCCTCTGTCCATGAGCTCGGTTCGGCCAACAGATAGCGAGAAAGTACCTGCCAAGAAACGGTCACCACCAGTAACGACATCAACAAAATCAAGGCTCTACGGAGCAACGCGGCAACCACGTCAGCCATCGAAATTCACCTCAGTTTTATTAATTTGCTCGAGCAAATCGCCGACCTCTGTACCCGCAAAGGACTGCTGCATTGCTGTCACTTCGCGCTGAAACAGCGCCTTATCAGGGCGAATGATTTCTACCCCCGCTGCCTCTACTGCAGCCAACGCAGCGTCACTTTCCTGCCGCCATAATGTGCGCTGATAATCTACCGAGTCATCCACTGCACGTTGCAACCAACTACGCTCTTCTTCAGATAAGGCGTCCCAGACGCTAGTACTCATTAACAGGATATCTGGGACCGCTGTGTGCTCATCGAGCGTGTAGTATTTGCAGACTTCATAGTGCTTAGACAAATAAAAACTCGGCGGATTATTCTCAGCACCATCGACCACGCCTTGTTGCAGAGCGGTATATAACTCGCCCCAGGCGATGGGTGTTGGCGAGCCACCCAAACTGCGTACCATGTCAAGAGCGGTGCGGCTCTCTTGTACCCGGATCTTGAGCCCGTCGAGATCATCGGGCGTCAGCACCGGTCTGTTGACCGTGTAAAAACTTCGACTACCTGCATCGTAGTACCCAAGGCCTTTTAATCTCGCCGATTGAGGTGCTTCGAGCAAGTGGCGTCCAACGGCGCCGTCTAGGACAGCTCTATAGTGCGCATCATTTCGAAAGACATAGGGAATATTAAAAATCTGCATAACCGGAACAAATCCTTCCAGCGGACTTGCCGACACCTTGGTCATGGCGAGTGAGCCCATTTGGAGTAACTCGATCAGTTCGCGCTCGTTGCCCAGCTGGCCGCTAGGGTAGATGTCTAGCGCTAACTTGCCGTGACTGTACTCAGCCAACCGCTCAGCCATCAGCTGCATGGCCTTGTGAACCGGATGCCCTGTGTCCAATGTATGCGCTATCTGCAGGCGACGCACATCACTTGCTGACTCGCATCCGAGCGTCAGTAATAACAATAGGATTACTGCTACCCTGTTGTATAGGCTCGATGTTCTCAACACTGGTTTAAGCTTCAACACCGGCTCCTTTATTGATGGTTGAGAACGCATGACGAGCCATCCCCCGCGCACAAAACCCTTGCACAGACTCGTCGTTTTCTATCGATTTTGTGTATTGCGTAGCCTTACTGGCGCTGGCAAATGATATCAGTAACTTGTCCACTCTGCGCTTAGAGACGGACTGGCGCTCCAACATGCCAAAATATCGCCACCGGCAGCAATGTTTAGTGCGCCCAAGGTTGTGGAGGTATCATGACGCTACCACTCTTCCAGCTGTGTCGCCTAAGAACACGAGGAAACACGTATGAATCCATCTTTTTTCTATCGGTCTGCTGCCAGTCTATCCACCGTGGGGGTAGTCGCTCACGAGTTCGTCGGCGCTAGCATCATAGATGTACGTGGTTGCGCTCTTCGACACGTTTAGAACTGAATACGCGGGCTAACAAGAGCGATCTGGGCAATCGCCAATGCTCGAATGCCCTGGCCCTTCAAGCTATTCCTCTAAACCACCAAATGCCGTAAGCAGCACCGGGTTAAGCTCAGCGAGAGCCTCGGACATCAGTAAAAAGTCGGCATCGCGACGCGCCAGCATATCGTCCTTTAAGTCGTCATTGGCGCCCACGAGTTCTTCACCAAATTTCAGACGTCGAATAACCAAGTCGCTCCCCAACACAAAGCTGAGTCGATCTTGGTAGGTCAGTGCTAAGCGCTGCACGTGCTTGCCCGACTCAATATGCGAACGAATCTCGTCACAATCGAGCATCATGCTGCGCGCGCGAACCACGCCACCGTCTTCACCCGGTTCCACTAAATCGGCTTCTGTACCCAGTTCAAAGCCCTCGGGCAGCGCGTCGTGAAGTAGCCATTCACTCATTACCATTGCTGGGTTTTTGCGCGTTGTTGGCAGCTCTGCAGGCAAGCTACCCAAGGCATCGCGCAGCGCACTCAAAACATCTTCACAGCGCGGTGCACTGGCGTTGTTTATCCAAATCCAGCCGTCTTTTTCGTGAATCAGAGCGTCAATTGCCTTGCTGCGGGTAAAGGCGCGCGGCATAAGATCCTGCGTTACCTCGTCGGCAATGGTCATTTTTTCTTTGCGGTACACCTTGCGACTCTCAGCCGTTTGAATTTGAGCAACACGGTTATTCACTTCGTCTCGAATCACCGAAGCCGGCAGTAATTTTTCTTCACGCTGTAACCGGACCAACCAAAAAGGTCCTGCCGCATGCACTAACGCCTCAGCAGAGTCTGCCAACGCTCCCACCCAACCACTGCTCTGGGGCTGAGCCGGACGGCAGGGCACAAAAGGTCGCGAAGATAAGCGCTGTGCCAATTCCTCAGCGTTTAAACCAAGACGCTCGGGTAGGCGATAGGGGCGGACATTGCGAAACCACATAAAAATATGAACTCGTGTAATCGGGGTTGAGGTACAGCGAGGGTACCAGAGTGACCTGATTGTACCTTGAAGACCCAAACGCAGGGGAGCTTTAGTCTGGTAACCCATGGCGCTTGACAGCGCAGCGGCGACAGACAAATACACTGCACAACGTTACACTGCACGTGTTGCTCTTCGAGATCACACTATGCGCTATTTACACACGATGATTCGAGCTTCCGACTTGGATGCGACCCTAGATTTCTTCTGTGCCAAGTTAGGACTGGTAGAGGTCAATCGCTACGATAGCGAACAAGGTCGCTTCACTCTGGTCTTCCTCGCCGCGCCTGACGATGTCGATCACGCCAATAGCACCAAGAGCCCACTGCTGGAAATCACCTATAACTGGGACGCTGAAAACTATGATGGCGGTCGGAATTTCGGGCACCTAGCCTACTGCGTGGATAACATCTATGACGTTTGCCAACGGCTGATGAATAGTGGCGTTACAATTAATCGTCCACCGCGAGATGGCCACATGGCTTTTGTACGGTCACCCGATGGGATATCCATTGAGCTCCTGCAAGACGGGGAAAGCCTTCCCCCACAAGAACCTTGGATATCGATGGAAAATACCGGTAGCTGGTAAGACCTCAGTTACGCAAGAAGTCCACTAGCCAGCGCGCGACCCGATCGCCTTGGTGCTGGTTTGTTTCCAGCGAGGCCAAACCCTCATTGACCCGCTCATCGCCAATCATGGGTCGCCGAAAATGCATAATCGCGCGCGAGTAGTCGGGGATGAACTCAGGGTGACCCTGAAAAGTGAGCACATTATTGCCAATCCGCATTCCGGCAATGTCGCAGTGATTATTGGAGGCAATAACGTTAGCCTCAGCGGGGGCTCTCATTACCTGATCTTGGTGCGAAGCAATCAGATGCACGGCGCCACCTTTGCCATCGGCGGCAAGTGTAGTGTCGGTCAAATCATAGCTGTGAACGCCCACGCCCCAACCTTTAGGGGACTTATCAACGACGCCCCCCAGTGCTTGCGCGATGAGCTGATGGCCAAAGCATATACCCACCAACTTACGATTCTCTGCGTGATACTGACGCACCAGCGCCTCAAGGCGACGGATCCAGGGTTTATCGTCATACACACTGCTTTTGGAGCCCGTAATAACAAACCCGCTAATGTCGTCGATGTTGGTGGGCAGCTGCCCTTGTTCAACATCCCAGGTTTCAAAGGTCAATGCCGGATCTACGCGCTTAAATAACTGCACGAACATATCGGGATATTCGCCATAGGTGGGCACCCATTCAGGCCGCACGGCGTCTGTCTTTAAAATACCTATCTTCATGTTGCACCCAGAAACTGTGTGGCGCCATATTACCGCGTCACCTGAGCACGCGCTTACCCCCAAGTGGGTGTGTCTGATCATTACTCAATGCCGCCAGACCAAACAAAGAGGGCATCGTTGGGCTCTGTACTATGGATACCCTCAGCCGTGTTTAGTGTTTAGCGCCACGCTCGTGTCAGGCTCATCCAAGCGTAACTAGTGAAATTTCACACAATCGCCATCTAAATGTCACATGGCTGTTACACGCCAAGCTGAATCTAGGCGCATGGCAATCTTAGCAACATTGCAGGCGGTAGACGTGCGGCTGTTTGGTCGTATCTTCACCCATGGGTGTCGATGGCATGCGGCACAATAGATCGCAAAGGTTATCTCACGCACGGGTGATGGCTTTCTTCATGTGCCATTACCGCTGTTATTTGTGGCTTTGGATACCGCTGATAGTTCTCAGTATTTAAGCTTGGTAATAGCAGCAATGGCTGTTGAACGCCTTTTTTACGTGGTTTTAAAAAACAAACTCAAGCGGCGCAGACCGCAGGAGTACATGCCCGGTTTTAAAAGCCTAATTACCGCGTCTGATAGATTTAGTTTCCCCTCGGGCCACACCTCCGCAGCATTTTGCCTCGCCACAGCAACGGGCATTATTTTGGGTGGTCCGTTTATTGTCCTTTACGTCTGGGCGTCTTTTGTTGCGCTGTCACGGGTGGTCTTAGGTGTGCATTTTCCCGGTGATACGGTGGCCGGTGCGCTGCTCGGAAGCGGCGTGGCACTAGCAACGGCCCACTATCTTCAGTTTGTCTAACGCCGTGAACCTTGATGCTGGCAATGTTGCCAATGAACGAGCTCCGTCATCCACGCCACTAAAAATTCTCTATGGTGTGCAAGCTACCGGGCAGGGACATATCAGCCGCGCGCGGGCAATGGCGGCTGCGCTCGCGTCCCATAATGTGCAGGTCACTTGGCTGTTCTCCGGCAGACCCAAAGACCGGTTATTCGATATGGCACCCTTTGGTGAGTTTCAACATCGCAGAGGTTTAACCTTTGTCACAGAAGGTGGCCGGCTGCAGATCGGCAAAACTGTGCGTCACAACAACATTGTCACTTTTATCAACGATGTACGCACACTCGCCGTTGATGAATACGATTTAATCGTCACCGATTACGAACCGGTTGTGGCATGGGCCGCGCGGCTTAAAGGCCGCGAGGTAATTGGCATTGGCCACCAATATGCCTTTGGTGCCAACACCCCAGTGGCCGGTGCCAACTGGCTGCAGCGTACCGTGATGCACCATTTTGCTCCCGTTAGTCGACCTATTGGCCTGCACTGGTCTGCCTTTAATCCCCACACACTGCCCCCCAATTCTTGACCTACCGCCCCTCGAATCGGGCGACAGCAATGATCATGTATTGGTGTATCTGCCCTTTGAGAATCAGGACACCGTCACCCGCTGGCTCCAGCAATTTGACCGCTTCAGGTTTAAGCAATACTCGCCGGATCTTGATGATGGCATTGTGGGCAACGTCAGTCGCCATAAAGCCAACATCGCAGGGTTCAAATGTGACCTAGCTAGCGCTCGCGGAGTTATTTGTAATAGCGGGTTTGAATTGATATCGGAGTGTTTACATTGGCACAATCCGGTTTTGAGCAAGCCACTTGCTAGCCAAATGGAGCAGCAATCAAACGCTGCTGCCCTGCTAGAGCTAGGTTATGCAACCGTCATGGACAGCCTAGACAGTCAATTGACAAGCAACTGGCTTGCACGACCACCCGCTGCGCCTGACGTGCACTTCAATAACGTAGCCGATCACTTGGCGAAATGGCTGGCTGGAGGTGCACTAGCGGGAGTGGATATACTCTGTGCTACCTTGTGGAGCTGAGTCACTCAACCCGGAGCTGTTTTGTTGTCACGTTTTTGGCGATCACCTTCGTGGTTCGCAATACTGATCCTTGCATTAGTCCCGTCTTTTTTCGCCCTAGCCGAAAACGGTTATGTGGGTAACGAGGCCTGCACCGGCTGCCACAGCCAGGCCGAGGCAGACTGGCGAAACTCCCACCACGACCTGGCGATGCAAGTGGCCAACGAACAAACCGTATTGGGCAACTTCGAGAATGCCAACTTCACCTATGGCACGGTAACCTCGCGCTTCTACCAAAAAGACGGAAAGTACTGGGTAGATACCGACAATGAGCAGGGCGAGATGCAGTCCTATCCCGTCGCCTACGTTTTTGGTGTATACCCATTGCAGCAGTTACTCCTACCACTCGAGGGTGGACGCCTGCAGGCGCTAAGCGTGGCTTGGGATTCCCGCGATGCTATAGAGGGCGGTCAACGCTGGTATCATATTTATGCCGACCAAGCGCCTATAGTGGCCGGTGACCCCTTACATTGGACGGGTCCTTATCACAACTGGAATACCCGCTGCGCTGAGTGCCATAGCACCAATGTAAAAAAGAACTACAACGCCAGCACCCGTACCTTCACGACCCAATACGATCAGATCGATGTGGGCTGTGAAGCTTGTCATGGCCCGGGGAGCCAGCACGTCACTGCAGTGCAAGACGGTAAGCTCGACGGTTTGGCACACGCGGGCTTTACCATGAGCTTGGCCGCACGGGGCGAGTGGCATTTTCCCGAGGGGGCTGCCATTGCCCAGCGGCAATCAACGCTTACCGACAACACACAAATTGATAATTGCGGGCGCTGCCACTCGCGACGTAGCACCCTAGGCGACTATCACTACGGTGCCAATTTATTAGCAACGCACCGCCTTGCCACCCTCGATGCCAATTTGTACTACCCGGACGGGCAGATTCGCGATGAAGTCTATGTTTACGGGTCATTTATTCAGAGCAAGATGCACCAAGCAGGCGTGGTGTGCAGTAATTGCCACAACCCTCATAGCAATGCCTTGTACGCACAAGGTAATGCCCTGTGTGGTCAGTGTCATCAACCCGCGGTATACGACAGCGAGAACCACCATCGCCATGCCAAAACCTCAGCTGGTGCGGCATGCGTTGAGTGCCATATGCCAGATCGTCTCTACATGGGCGTGGATTGGCGCCGAGATCACAGCATGCGCATACCACGGCCAGACTTGTCCCTTACAACGGGCAGCCCTAACGCCTGTAATCTATGCCATGAAGATAAGACCGCAAGTTGGGCGTTTTCTGCCATGAAAGACTGGGGAATTAGCTTCGCCGATAGCCGTAGTCACCCGGCCCGCGCGTTTCACAGTGCGCAGCGTGGTGATATCAGAAGCCTGCCCTCACTCAAGCAGATTGCCGCCGACCCCGAGACCAGTGCGCTATTACGCGCCTCCGCCATTGAACACTATGGCCAATTTAATGCACCCGACCTCGCACAAACGGCAGCTCTGATGCTCCGCAGTGACGATCCGCTGTTGCGCGCCAGTGCGGTGAGAGCCACTGCCGGCTTGGAGGCCCAGCAACGCTATTTACTGTTGCGCACACTCATTGACGATCCGATCCTCGCGGTGCGCATGGCCGTGGCTGAGCAGTTGGCGGGCATGCCACGGCAAGCCCTTAGGCCCAAAGATTTGCCGGGACTAGATGGCCTTTTTGCCGAATATGAGGCCGTGCAGCGGCAATATCTGGACATGCCATCGGTGCAGTTACAACTCGCCAATTTTTGGCTAGCTCAAGGCCGGCTGAGCCAAGCGGAACAAGCACTAACCGAGGCGCTGCGTATCAATCCACAACTGGTTGCGGCGCGGGCAAACTTGGCCGATTTATTGCGCCAAACCAATCGCGAGCAAGAAGCCCGCCGCGTGCTACTTGATGGTATAGCTTCATTACCCGACGCAGGCGTACTTCATCACACCTTGGGGCTGCTGGAGATTCGCGCCGGCAACACCCAAGCGGCGTTAACACATCTGAAGCGAGCGGCAGATACCGAGACCCAAGGGAGCCGACATCGCTATGTGTATGCAGTTGCGCTACACGATACGGGCAAACCAAAGGATGCCATCGCACTACTGGAAAAACTCAATCAGAAGCAACCG
>Ga0255779_1003039_pt1 | contig 17102 bp, 10 predicted proteins | sample 011ome_21_FD_179977 | JGI IMG/M metagenome (GOLD analysis project Ga0255779, IMG submission 179977) | Coastal salt marsh microbial communities from the Groves Creek Marsh, Skidaway Island, Georgia - 011508AT metaG (version 2) | ecosystem: Environmental > Aquatic > Marine > Intertidal zone > Salt...
GCTGTTGCTGCTGGCGCATTCGGCGACGACGCTAAAAAGAAAAAGAAGAGCAAGGACGGCGACGATGCGAAAAACGAGGACGGCGGAAAAAAGAAGGAGCAAAAGAAGCGACTGATGGCGGCGATGAAACACGCGCGGGACGTTTCGAGAGAAAAAGAGCGAGAAGAAGAGGAAGACGACGACGACGACGACGACGACGCAGAGGCGAAGGGAAAGAAAAGAAGGAGAAATAAGAGCGTGTTGGCGGAAACGAAGGAAGAGACGATGGAGGGCGAGTATTCCTCGGACGAGGAAGAGTACGAAGGGCTCGTTAAAGGTGGGAAGAAGAAGAGCGCGAGAAGTCTGACGAGCGAAAACGCGTCGACGTCGACGTCAAAGAAAACGGAAGAAGAGATGAAAGAGGAACTGAAGAGGACGATATTCGTGGGGAACGTGCCGACGAAAACGAAACCTAAGGAGTTGGTGGCGTTTTTTAAGGAATTGATGGGTTCGAAAGCGAAGCACGCCGAGGTGGTTTCCGCGCGGATACGCTCCGTGCCGCTGAAAAAGAACGCGGACGAGAAGGACGCGAAAGTGCCTATTCGAGCTAAGATTTTAGGTTCGCTGGGAAAGAAGAAGAATAAAGAAAACAACGGGGCAATTAACGAGGCGTCAAAGAGTGGATGCACCGCGTACATCGTGTGGAAACGAGAGAAGGATTGCGAACGAGCGGTGAAGAAGGGCAACATGCAAAAGTTCAAAGGCCACACGCTGAGAGTAGATTTTGCGGCGAAATCGAGCCAGAAGAAAGGAGGAGGCGCAGGAACAGGAGACGATGGGAGCGGCGTGAACTACGATCGAACGAAATCCGTGTTTGTCGGCAACTTACCCTTTGACGTGTCCGACGAGGAAGTCATCGAGATTTTCACCAAGAACAAAGAGTATAAGGAGTTGAAGACGGAGCTAGAGGCGGTTAGAGTTGTGCGAGACAAAACGACGCGAACGGGTAAAGGCATCGCGTTTGTTCTGTTCAAATCCGTCAAAGCCGCGAGAACGGCGTTATTACTAGATGGTTTCGAGATGGGTAAACGGGAACTTCGCGTCACTAAAGTTGGCGTCGTCGCTCCGAAAAGAGGAAACGAGGTCACCAAATCTCGAGAACGCGTCGGAAAAGGAAACGCGAAGAGTAAGAGCGGCAGCGTTAGCGAAAACAACGCAAACAAACGCAAAGCGAATTCCTGGGAAGGCGGTCGTTCTGCGAAAGGGAACAAAGTAGCTAAATTTGAGAAGAAATCGTCGGTCACCGGCGACGGAAAGCGCGGCGGCGCAAACGCGGGTTCGTCCAAAGGTAAAAAAGGCACGCCGGCAAAGACGACGACGAAGAAGAAGAACAAGGAGCCTCGCGCGTCGGGTAAAAAACGTCCCGCGGTAGCTTTACGTAAAGCGAAGATGAAAGCTGGTTTGTAAAAACGAAGAAGCGAGACGTCGATGGTGCTCTCTCGCTCTCGCGAAAAGATTTTTTACCACCGAAGATACACCATATCTAGTAATAGTATCTCGCGAGTTGAAATGAACACAATAATAAAGATAATATACTTGTATTAAACGCAACGCAAAGTTCCACCTCTCTCTCTCTCTCTCTCTTATGTATATCAAACGAATTACTCTTCCTCGTTCTTCGGCTCCTCCTCCTTTCCTTTCTCCGTCGTCGTCGCCGCCGGCTTTTGCTCGTCCACTTCTTTCTTCAACTCCTCGTTGAACTCGTTCGCGGCCGATTGAAAACTCTTCACCGTTTTCCCCAACGATTTCCCGAGCTCGGGAAGTTTACTCGGCCCGAACAACAACGCCACGACGCCGCCGATGACGACGATTTCCGGAAGACCGAGACCGAACAAACCGTTGCGAACGACTAAATCGCCTCTTCTTCCTCTTCTCTGTTTTGTGCTAATGATGGTGTTGTTATTGTTTCTTCTCGCGGCGGTATTCTTCATCGTCGCGCTGACGACGACGGTGGAAGATCGTCTTCTCGAATTCAAAGAAGAGGCAGACGCGAGAAGGGCAGAAGACGAAGATAAGGACGCTAAGGACAACATCATATAATTACGATAAAGTCAAATAAAACAAGCTTTTGCGAGTGCTCTCCGAGGGGGGTCGTTTCTTTCAGCGATTACGTGTGTGTATCTCTGTGCGGAAATTCTCCATTTCTTTTCCCCAAAACAATGGGAAGACACAAGTAAAATGTCAACGCTGCACCAGCGCATCAACAAGACGCTCTGCGACGCATCAAACAACAACAACAACTCCGAACGACAACAACGACGCGCGCTCGCACTCGCGATTGAAAAATGGAGTCGCGATTTTAACGTCGTCAACGTCTCGACCGCGCTGAGTCGCTTGGCGAAGGCGAGATTCATCAACGACGCGAAGACGGAGAAGGCGGCTGCTCGCGAAGAAGAAGAAGAAGAGAAGACCACGCGCAAAGCGACGCGCGTTTTACTCGAGCGGTGCCGAGCGATTCTCGAGGAAGAAGAGGCGAAGAGTAACGGTTCGCAGCTCGAACCGAGGCATTTGAGCGCGATTTTGTGGTCGCTGGGGAAGATGCGTTTGGTGAGAAGCGCCGCCGACGACGAAGGCGACGACGACGGAAAGTTGGGAGCGGAGGCGGTTGCGGTCGCGAGAAAGGTTTCGGAGCTCGCGGTGCGCTTTTACGAGAAGAAGAAGAAGACGAATAAGAAGACGGCGTTTAACGCGCAAGAGATTTCAAACTTGTTTTGGGCGTCGGCAAAGATTTATGGCGACCGTTTGAAGATGCGCGGTGATGATGATTGTAGTAGCGTCGTCGAAGAGGCGATCGGGCGGATGCAAGCGCCTTTGCAGAGGATGTTCGCGGCGTCAGAGCGGCGCGAGTGGACGACGCAAGGCGTGTCGAACGTGTGTTGGTCTTTGGCGAAGATGTCGGTTTCTTCTTCTTCTTCTTCGGATAGAGAGGGTGGACGGAAACGGTCGATGGTTTGGGTAGTCGACGATGAGTGTGACTTGAATAAGGCCATAGTGGACGCGTTGGATATTGGATGTTCTGGCCCTCCGACCAAACGATTCAACGCGCAGGAATTCGCCAACATCGCGTGGGCGATGGCAAAGTTCAGCGAGGCGCAGAATAACGAGGGAGGGAGAGAGGTTTTGGTGACTAAGATGGCGCATAAGTTGAAAATATTGCTCGTATCGGAGACCGTGAAAGGTCGATTTGAGTCCAGGCACGTCGCGAATACGTTTTTAGCATTCGCCAAAGTCAATCAGTGCGCGAAGGATCCGAAATTTTGGTTCAAGCTGAAAACGTTGACGAAGAGTGTTTTGGAGAATATGAACGCGCACGACTTATCGATGGTCATGGTGGGTGTTGGGTTAGTTAACGATAGCGACGGAACAGCGTGCGATATAGGGCAGGATGGTGAAGAGAACGAGGAGTTAGCGTACGAAGTGTGCCGATTCTTTACCAGAGCAATCGCTTCGTACACCGACGATGCGAATATCGAAAACGACGAGGACGAAACCGGAAAGGTGGGATTAATTGCCAACGTCTTTTGGGCGCTCGCAAAGCTTCCGAAACTCCTAGAGAAAATCGCACGAAAAGAAAAGACTTTCGTCAACGAGATGTTGAGTGTACTCCAGCAGTCGAACAGTATCGTCAACATGAGCGGACGGCAGGCATCCACGATTCTTTGGTCGCTCGCAAAAATTGGCGACGTGGTTGGTTTCGAAGATACCGGAATCAAATCTACGTTTGAGCTCTTTTCTCGAACGCACTTCTCAAATACGTCGTCGCCTTCTCTGTTTTTCAGAACAAAAACAGATGCCCGGTCGTTTTCAATGATTCTTTGGGCGTTTTCGAGTGGCTTACCCGATGTGGCCACGAACGAATACGCGAGAGACGTCTTTGAATCCGCTCACAAAGACTTGCTCGGTGAAAATTTTATCGAAGAATTCAACGCACGAGATCTCGCAAACGTGAGCGAAGCGTTTGCAAAACGATTAGATACGCCCGAAAAGGTTTTGAAGACAATTGCTTCACGCGCTGCAAAAATTCTGGACACGTTCAACGCGCAAGAGTTGCTCAAATTTCTTGGCGCGATCGAGAGAGCCGGAGGTGATGTGCGCAAGTACGAAAAATTGAACGAACTCTTGAGCTCAAAAAGGACGGTTAAGATTCCGTTCCCTGCGCTAGGATTAGTCGACGAGTCCGCGATCAAACTTCGCTCGGCTACGCCAACGAACGACGCGTCGAAACAAATTGATAGAGTGGATGACTCATGTGGTGGATTCGGACGCCAAAATACCGGAGTCGCTCTTTGGGAAGGATCGAGAGTCTTAGCTGAATGGATATCGAGACTTTCGGCTATTGATTTGCACGCATTCTGCACGAACGATATGAAATGGAGTAAACTCAGCGAGGATGGCTTCATTACGCCTAAAGTTAACGCTCGAGAGAAGTTTTTTGGTAAAGGAAAACTAGGCGTCGAGCTCGGCGCCGGACTCGGATTGCCTTCCATCGTAGCTTCAAAACTCGGAGCAAACATCATTGCAACTGACGGTACGTGTATTGGTTTCTCAAGCAGTCTCGTTTCATTTTTTCTTTATCGTTCACACATTCGCTCCGGTTAATCCCTCGACTGGTCTTCCTTCGTGACCGTTGAGTTTCAGAGAGAGCGTACAAAAGAGTTGACTGAAAAGTCACCGGGGAGTTTCGCTGACAACATCCTTTATTTTGCCACGGATGCGTCTGATAGTAGCTCTCGTACATTTTTTTAAATTCACATCTCATCTTACTTTGAGTGTTACAGCACACTGACCGATAATACTTACTTTTTTGCGTTTGTATTCACTCGCAACACAGGTGACGACGACGTTCTTTCGCTTCTGAAAAAGAACATGAAGAAGAACGCCAGCGAAGGATCTTCGACGAAGAAACTCGTCTGGGGCGCAGGCGATGCTCTAAAGATTCTAGAACTCAAGAGACATCCAGATTTTATCCTCGCCACGGATGTCGTTTACGGAAACGACACGAGCAAATGGAAAGCGTTAGTAGACACGATGAAACGCTTAGCTGGAAGAGACACGTTGATTCTCATCGGGAACGTTCGCCGGTACCCCGCGGGGCATCCGTTAGCAGAGACTACATTTTACACAGAGGCGACAAAAGAGGACTTCGACCGCGCGGAGGTTCCCGTGTCGAGTTTACACCCGGAATTTCGAAAAACTGGCGCTGGATCGTGCGTAATTCACGCCTTGCGGTTGAAACGCGACGCCGAAACGCTCTGCACCCTCGTCAAGAAACGGAAAAAAGAGAAGAAGAAAGAAAAGAAAGAAAAGAGTAGGAAGAAATCGAAAAAGAAGGAATCCCCCGATAGGAAAGTTTAGTTCATGTGTTATAGTTGTATTATTAATAAAGCTCGCGCTCGCTACATCTCGATGACGAGAAACTTCAGATTACCATCGGCATCGTCCTTATTGTCCTAACGGCTTTTCAAGCATAAAATGCCCAACCTCGACCAAGCCAACCGCGGCGAAGGGGTTCCATTCCGTGCTTCTTTGCGCGATTTGCGCTTGCGTCAGACCCTTCTTCGCCCACTCTGGCTCCGCGTACCCACACTTCTCGAACAATTTTTGTGCACCTTTGTTATCCACCTTTGTGTGCGTATACATCGTCGTCTCGCCCATCTCTCTCATGCACTCTTCCGCCGCTAACACCAACGCTTTACCGATCCCTCTCCCTCTTTGCGTCGTCGCAACCGCCACGTCCGACAAATACGGTTTATCCGCCGGCGCTTTCGGCCGATAATTCTCCGCACCAAACCTCTTCCCGTTCGGTAGCGACACCTCCGCGATACCAACCAAGTTCGAACCGACTTTCGCCGCGATCAAAACTCTGTCCGTCGAATTCTGCACCCCGTCCAACAACCCGGCGTACACTCTATCCGACTGCGCCTTCGCCAGCCTCTTCCTCGCTAAGAAATCTTGCGGTCGAACCTTAAAGAACAAATCCATTACTAAATTCGTCGCGTCCATGCAATCGTCCTCTTCTAACGGACCAATCTTCGTCGATCCCATGTCGTTCAATTTCACCTCCGATCGCTTCACCGCCGCCGCCAGCGCGCCTTGTATTCTCGCCTTGTCTTTTCTTCGATTTTTTGCCAATTTCACCGTCCCTTTTTCCAAATCCACGACTAAAAGAGGCGTCGCGCCTTTGGTCTTTCTCGTCGTCGTCGTCGTCGTCGTTTCCAATCGTTCTGACGACGCGTTCTCTTCCTCGACGTCTCCGTTCGTCGTAATCGCATTCGTAGTCGCTTCTTCTCCTCCTCCTCCTTCCGCTTTTGTCGCGATATTTCTTCTTCGTCTTCCTCCTCGTTCGGTAAAAAGAGCGTTCTTCTTCCTCATCGTTTCACCGTATCTTCTTTTCCCGGAAGAAGATGAAGATGAAGATGAAGAAGAGCTGCACGAAGGCGCCACGAAGCGCCGCGGCGCGGCAGAATGCGAAGAACAAGCGAACGCAAAAAAGCTCATGCTTAAATCGCGTGAGAGAGATAGAGAGAGATAAAAACAAAAAGAGACGCGCTTCTTAAATGCAGAGAGAAAGCGTTGCGCGGTTTATCTTCTTTTTCTCTTTTGTGAGGAATCCGACCTTTTCCTCACTTTTAGATGCGTGTGATGGGGAAAAAATTAAAGCTTTAATTAAAACAAAAATGGCGCCTCTTCTGAAAGGAAATAAGAAATCGATCGGGCAACGATGGGAAAATCTGAGCACGGACCGACAGTTGCTCGTGTTTTGCCTGCTGACGATCGCGTATTTGATCGGGAAGTCGATGTCGGAGCACGAGAAGTGCGCACACGCGCACCATAGGATTTCGATTGGTGAATACGCCTCCACTTCTTCTTCGTCGTCTTCCTCTGACGATGGGAACGACTTTGGTGGGGCGGTGCATCGGTACGAGAGCGCTTCGAGGGCGTCTGGGGGTGGGGTTTCTACTTCGTCGTCGTCGTCGCTGCGATGTCCGACGGCGGACGAGCTGTGCCCGGCCAGCGACTCGAAGCGGCGCGTGAGAGATTCGGCGATACAAATCGAGTTGAAAAGGAAGAAAGTAGAAGTGGAGGAGCTTCAGAGAGCTTTGGCGAAGAAAAACGGGGGACGCGCGGCGCAAGACCCGCTCGCGAAGGAGTTGGAGACGATGTCCGAGGAGTTGGCGAAATTACGCGCGAAGTTGAGGACGTATAAAGTGAGCGAGCAACAGGCGATATCGGAGCGGAAGAACTGCGAGAAGACGCTCGAGTACGGCGGCGACGGATGTCAGAGACAGGAGTTACCCATCGGGATGGAAACGTGCGAGAAGCTCGCGGAATATAGGAAAGGTTTAGAGAAGAAAATTATCACTTTGAAAAGAGAAGCGTGGACGAACAGAGATAAGACCGCGAACCAGTGCGCGGGGAAGTTAGCGGCGGAGAGATTGTTGTGGATGGATAGAGCGACGGTGGTGATGACGGCGGCTATCGCAGCCGGGACGGACGAGAGGACGCTGGATTCGACCGGTGTCATTCAAACCGAAGCGAGGAGAAGAGTTTTAGCAGCGGAGAGAGAAATCGCGTATTCGAAGAAGTATCCCGGGTCGCCCGTGTTCAACGGGGTGGGGAGCGCGGCGAACGAGGCGGATTTATCCATCGTTTTTAAAAGAGCGCTACTGGAAGCGAGGAACGAAATGTTGGCAGAAGATAAGAAACTCGACGAGGCCTGGATCGACGAATTGTTGCAGATTCCCGAATTAAACGGTGGGAAAAGGAAAGGCGCGGAAAGGTGGACGCCGGATGAGCGACAAAAGCACAGCGAAGAGTGGGAAGAAGCGGTGAGGAAATTAACGCCGACCATCGTGGAAGGCGTGCAAGTCAAAGCGAAAAATCCGAAAGACGTGATTAACTATTTCGCGAGAACTGTCGAGGCAGAAAGAGCTATGCCGCACGTGTTTGGTTTAGTCGAAAGAAAAGGAGGCACTTTGCAATGGGAAGGTAAATTCGCTCGATACGCCGCGCGCAAGAACGCGAGAAGGTCGAAAAACGTCAAAGGCGGCGTCGTCAAGAAAGCGGATGGGAATTCAACCGGAGTTACAAACACTTTGTTTCGCTCCGCGTTAGTCGATGAGGTGTTGCCAGACGTTGCGCCTCCACCAGAGTACAAAAGATGCGCGTTAGTTGGAAACTCTCAAAGAAATTTAATCCACGAGTACGGCGAGGAAATCGATAGCCACGACACCGTTTTTCGCATGAACAACGGACCGACTTTAGGATTTGAAAAGTACGTCGGGACTAAAACGACGCACAGAATCGTGAACAACCTCTGGACGAAAGCATACGGCGCATCGGTGTATAATTTAGCGCGGCTTCCGCTCGAATGGAACTCCACTTTGCTCGTTTCTAGGACGGACGGCGAGGATTTCTACAACGTCGTTTCGGAGTTGAAAAATCGTCGACCAGACGTGAACGTTGTTCGCATCAACCCGCCAGGGGCGACAGCCGCGAGTGATTTGTTAGATACCTTGCGCAAACGCATCGAAGCGAAGAGAGGTTTGACCTATCCAGGAAGAGGGTCTCCTTCCTCTGGTTGGCTCGCCGTCTTCCTCGCCATTCAACTCTGCGAATCCGTGGACGTTTACGGCGTAGGTTTAGGCGGATGCTGGGGTGCCGCTGGAGGTGGGTGCATCGGAGGGAGTGCCTGGCACTACTTTGAGAACGATTTAGCCGAGCTCTACAAAAACTCTCGCGAGTTTGGCGAAGACCCGCACCACTCCTTCCAGCTCGAACACGACATGTTGCGCGCGCTCGACGAAGCCGGCTACATCACGCTTCACGCGCCGCAAAAATACAACTCCATGGAAAAAGAAGCCACGTATTTAAGAGCGATGCAACCAACCGTCTTAGACGAAGCTCAAGCATCCGCGAGAGTGTTATCCGCCAAAGCAGATCTCATCTGCATCGCTTCTGTCGGCCAAACCTGCGGCTGCGAAAAGAGGTGCATGGCGCCGAGCGAGTTGCACAACCGCGAGAAGAAATCGAGAATGAAAGAAGCCACGCAGGTCATCAAATCCTTAGAGAGTTACGGAAATAACGATAACGACGATAGCGACGACGAAAGTTCCGAAGATAATTAAACGTGAGAACAAGTTAAATGGCATTAAAATATGTTTGTCGTAGTATTCCGATAGCGCAAAAGCTTTTATTTTTGCTCTGATGCTTTTTCCTTTTTTTTCCTTTTTTTTTTTCGAAGAGAGGCGTGTGTCGCTTTTTTAAAGAACAGTTTTGTTTGACCCGAGAGAGTTTCCCCACACGCACCTCTCTCTCTCTATTTTATTAGCCGCTTTTTTTAATACCGGAGAGTTGAAAGATGGCGACGCCACCGGTGAACGTGAGCGAGGCCATACAGGTACGCAAATTTTGTACTCTCTCTCTCTCTCTCTTTCGAGCGCGCGCGAAAAGCGTTGAAGTGGAGTAGTTAATTGACCCAATTGGGGTGCCCTCCGCGTTCGATCAAATTTCATTTTATTCTCTTTTTCCTCGAGTGGTTTTTCTCTCCCGGCGGCGGAAGGATTTCTGAACGACCGAATGCGATGGTCGCATCTTCACTCGCATCGCTGACGCTTCTCTTTTCTTTTATCCTCTTCCTTTGCGCGTAAAAAACACACACACAGCTGACGTCGCTGGGCATCAACCCGGCGATGATTTCCTTCACTAACGTGACGATGGAGTCGGAAAAGTTCATTTGCGTCCGAGAAACCGGAACGGCGAACTCGGTGGTGATTGTTGACGTCGCGTCGCCGTCGCAACCGTTGAAGCGACCGATCACCGCGGATTCCGCGCTGATGAATCCAGAGCAGAGAATAATCGCGTTGAAAGCGACCACGGCGGAGAGCGTTGGGAAAGATCACTTGCAAATATTCAACATTGAGCAAAAAGCGAAGATGAAGAGTCATCAGATGGAAGAACCGGTTGTTTTTTGGAAATGGTTGGATGCGACGATGTTAGGGGTGGTGACAAATACGTCGGTGTATCACTGGTCGATGAGCGGGGACTCGGTGCCGGAGAAGGTTTTCGATCGAACGGCGAATTTGGCGGGATCTCAAATCATTTCGTACAAAGCGAGTCAAGACATGCAGTGGTTTGCATTGATTGGAATTGCGCCCGGTGATTCGTCGAGACCGGCGTTGGTGAAAGGGAACATGCAGTTATATTCGGCGGCGCAACAGAGATCGCAGGCGTTGGAGGCGCATGGCGCCGCGTTTGGGACGTTTCATGTGCCCGGGAACGCGAAAGCGAGTCAGATTGTTGCCTTTGCGCAAAAGACAGTCAATCCGGGAGACGGGAGCGTGCAATCGAAGATGCACATCATCGAGCTTGGAATGCAACCCGGAAATACGAACGCGTTTCAAAAGTGTCAGACGGAATTATTCTTCCCGCCAGAGTTTGCGGACGATTTCCCGGTGAGCATGCAAATCTCGAAAAAGTACGGGTTGATTTACGCCGTCACGAAAGCGGGTTTGTTGTTCGTGAACGATATCGAAACGGGTGCTGCGGTGTACAGGAATAAAATTTCCAACGATCCCGTGTTCATCGCGTGCATTTCAGAGAAGACGGGTGGCATCTATTGCGTCAACAGAAGAGGGCAAGTCATTTTGGCGACCATCAACGAAAGTGCGGTCGTGCCGTTCGTATCTCAACAGTTGAACAACTTGGAGTTAGCGCTATCGATCGCTGGTAGAGCATCGTTACCAGGAGCAGAGGCGTTAATTACGCCGAGATTCGACGCGTTGTTTAATGCCGGCGATTTCAAAGGCGCCGCCGAGTTGGCGGCAAAATACGGTTCCTTGAGAACGATGAATACCATTCAAAAGTTTCAGCAAGCGCCGCAACAGCCGGGGTCTTCTCCGCCAGCGTTGCAGTACTTCGGCGCGTGTTTGCAAATGGGCAAGCTTAACAAAATTGAATCCGTGGAGTTGGCGAAGTTGGTGTTGAGACAAAACAAGAAACAACTCATCGACCAGTGGTTCGCGGAGGACAAGTTGGAGCCGAGCGAAGAGTTGGGCGATGTGATTTCCCCGGTCGATAGTGATATGGCGCTAAAATTATACTCGAAATCGCAGGCAAATCCGAAAGTGTGCGCGGAGTTGGCGAAAAGGGGCGATTTCGAGACGCTCACGGCATATTGCGAACGCGTGAACTACACTCCAAACTATATGCACATGTTGCAAAGTTTGATGATGTCCGACCCGCCCTCTGCCGTTTCTTTAGCGCAAAGATGCTCGAAAATGACGCCACCTCCGCTTGATATGCAAGGCGTGGCGGATTTGTTCTTACAGCGCAACATGATTCGTGAGGCGACGTCGCTGTTGCTCGATATCTTGAAAGAGGATAACGAAGAGCAAGCGGCGTTACAAACGAAGGTTTTGGAAATTAACTTGGTCACGTACCCGAACGTTGCCGATGCGATTTTGGCGCAAGGAAAATTATCCCACTACGATCGACCAAGAATCGCGCAGTTGTGCGAAAAGGCTGGTTTGTACGGACGCGCGTTACAACACTACACGGAATTGAGTGATTTGAAACGTTGCGTTTCTGCGACGCATGCGATTGAACCGAATGCGTTGGTTGAGTTTTTCGGTACCTTATCGAAAGAATGGGCGCTTGAGTGTTTGAAAGAGCTTTTAGATGCCAATTTGAAGCAAAATTTGCAAGTTGCGGTAACTATTGCTAAAGAGTACACCGAACAACTCACGTTCAAGAAATCATGTCGCTGTTTCAAGAACGGGACTCGAACGAAGGGTTGTTCTTTTACTTGGGCTCGTTATTACCAACCTCTGAGAACAAAGAGGTGCACTTTAGATACATCGAAGCCGCGTCGAAGATTCAACAAATTAAAGAAGTCGAACGTGTGACGAGAGAGAGTAATTTTTACGACCCAGAACGCGTAAAGCTATTCTTAATGGAGGCAAAATTACCGGACGCCAGACCGTTGATCAACGTGTGCGATCGATTCGAGTTTATTTCCGATTTGACCACCTTCTTGTACAACAGCAACATGTTGAGGTACATTGAAGGATACGTTCAAAAAGTCAACCCGAAGAACGCGCCGAAAGTTGTCGGCACGTTGATTGATTTAGAGTGCAGCGAGGAGTTCATTAAGAACTTGATTCTGTCCGTTCGCTCGTTATTGCCGGTTGGCCCGCTCGTCGAAGAAGTCGAGAAGAGAAACCGTTTAAAAATGCTCTCTGAATTTTTGGAGCACTTAGTCAACGAAGGTTCGCAAGATCCTGAAGTTCACAACGCGCTCGGTAAAATGCTCGTCGATTCCAATAACAACCCGGAGCACTTTTTGATGACGAACAAGTTTTATCAACACGCGGTTGTTGGTAAATACTGCGAAAGACGCGATCCGAACTTAGCTTGCGTGGCTTATAAACTAGGGAATTGCGACGACGAACTCGTCAAATGTACAAACACGAACTCCATGTTCAAAGTCCAAGCGCGATACGTGGTTTCGAGAATGGAACCGGAGTTGTGGGCGAAAGTATTGACGGACGAGAACCAATACAGACGTCAATTGATTGACCAAGTTGTCTCTACGGCGTTACCAGAATCGAAGAATCCGGAAGAAGTATCAGTAACAGTCAAAGCATTCATGACTGCCGAAATGCCGGAGGAATTAATCGAGTTGTTGGAGAAGATTGTTTTGCAAACTTCCGCGTTCTCAAACAATCCGAACTTGCAAAACTTGTTGATTTTGACTGCCATCAAAGCGGACAAGACGAGAGTGATGGAATACGTGAACCGTTTGGACGATTTCAATGGCCCAGAAGTTGGCGAAATCGCCGCCGGAAACGAGTTGTACGAAGAAGCTTTGGCGATTTACAAAAAGTTCAACTTACACGTGGACGCGATGAACATTTTGATCGAGTCTCTCGAAGATATCGAGAGAGCAGTAGAATATGCGGAGCGCGTGGACCTGCCGGAGGTGTGGTGCCAGCTCGGAAAAGCGCAACTGTTAGAAGGCGGCAAAGAAGGTGTCAAGGCTGCGATTATCTCTTTAATCAAGGCGAAAGATATCACCACGTTCGACGATGTCGTCGACGCCGCGAGAAAGTTCGACGAATATGAAGCTATGGTACCGTATTTGTTGATGGTTCGAAAGAGTTTGAAAGATCCGAAAGTGGATACGGAAATCGTTTACGCGTACGCTCGAACGGACGAACTTTCTGCGTTGGAAGATTTTCTTTCCAAGCCGAACGCGGCAAATTTACAAACTGTCGGCGACCGGTGCTTTGACGAAAGCTTATTAGAAGCCGCCAAGGTTTTGTACACGGCGTTATCCAACTGGGGCTCGTTAGCTTCTACTTTGGTTCGCTTGCGTCAATTCCAAGCCGCCGTAGAAGCTGCGCGAAAAGCAAACACGCCCAAGACGTGGAAAGAAGTTTGCTTCGCGTGCGTGGAAGAGCAAGAGTTCAGGCTCGCTCAGTTGTGTGGTTTGAACATCATTCTCCAAGCGGACGAATTAGAAGCGCTCTCGGACTTTTACCAAGAACGTGGGAACTTTGAGGAGCTCATTCAGTTGATGGAAGCCGGCATTGGTCTCGACCGTGCGCACATGGGCATCTTCACCGAACTCGCTATTTTGTACGCCTATCACAAGCGTGACAAATTGCACGAGCACTTGAAATTGTTCTCGCAACGCATCAACATTCCCAAACTCATCCGCGTTTGCGAAGATGTTCATGCCTGGGACGAGCTCTGTTTCTTGTATGTCCAATACGACGAATACGACAACGCAGCCGAAGTTATGATGAAACACCCAGACGCTTGGGAACACATTCGATTCAAAGACGTGTGCGCAAAACTCTCGAACGTGGATGTTTACTACAAAGCGATCCAATTCTATCTTTCCGACCACCCGAAGGAGTTGAACGACCTCCTCGTCGTCTTACAATCTAGAGTCGACCACGCCCGAGTCGTCGCTTTGATGCGCAAACTCGAAGCGTTAGCGCTGGTGAAACCATATTTAGTCGCGGTCCAACCAGCGAATTTAGCCGCCGTCAACGACGCTATCAACGAGCTAGCCATCGAAGAGGAAGACTTTGAGTCTTTGAGAACGTCCATCGACACGTACGATAACTGCGACCAGATTTCCTTAGCCGTCTCTTGCGAAAAGCATGAGTTGATTGAATTCCGTAGAATCGCTAGTCACATTTACCAACGCAACAAGCGATGGCGACAATCGGTCGCGTTGTCCAAGAGGGATAACCTATTCAAGGACGCCATGGAATGCGCCGCAAAATCCGGTGAACGCGACATCGCGGAAGAGCTCCTCGAGTTCTTCATCGAAGAAGGTAAAAAGGAGTGCTTCGCTGCGTGCATATGCACGTGCTATGATTTACTCAAACCGGATTACGTCCTGGAAAAAGCCTGGATGAACGGCCTCTCCGAATACGTCATGCCATACATGATCCAAGTCGTTCGAGAATATTCCACGAAAGTCGACGAACTAGTCCAAGATAAAATCGACAAACAAAACGAGAGCAAGCAGGAAGAGCTGAACAAAGAAAAGGAGCAGATGCAACAAAATCTGTACGCGCAGTTGATGCCAGCCGCGTTACCGGCGCCTCCCATGGGCGGAGATCAATACGGAGGAGGAGCAGGCATGGGCGGCATGGGCGACCAAAACGGGTACGTGCCGCAACCACAGTACTACTAATTAAGAATACTAGAGAGAGAGAGAGAGAGAGAGAGAGAGAGAGAGAGAGAGAGAGAGAGGATGTATATAAATTGAGCAATACGGTATACATATTAAGATTTTAGTTCGCGCGCAACTCCCTTCACTTTTCTCACACGCACACTCAGACGCAAAGAAATGACGTCGCTGATAAAAGCAGCAGCGCCTCTTTTCAGATCGTCTCGCATTTCTTCTCTCGCCGCTAAAGAAGACGACAGACGATATTCTTCGCTCAACGCGTCGTCATCGAAGCCGTCGCTGGGTTCTTCTTCTCTCGGTAACCGTCGTCGTCGATATCGCGCGCGCGCGGAATGCACCACGGCGTCGACCACCCCTAACGCGACGTCAACACCAACACCCCTATCACCACCGCACGACGTCACCGTCCCTCTCCCGTCCACCGGGAAACTCCGACCACCTCCCGAACTGCAACGCGCGATTAAAGAGTACCCGTGGAGAGGTGGATTGGAACCGATCGAAAACCGTTTGGATTTTGTGCGCTGCGAAACTGTTTTTGGACACGTCCCCGAAGAGGTGAAAGGAGGCACTTTGTACCGACTCGGTCCGGGAAGATGCAGATTAGGATCCACGAAGTACGCGCACTGGTTCGACGGCGACGGGTGTATGCACGAGGTGAGATTTGAGAGAGACAGTGGAGAAGTGACGATGCGTTCGGCGATGGTGGAGACGGAACGATACAAAGCGCAAGAGACGCGAGAAAAGGCGAAAGGTACCGCCGATGTCGTCGGAGCGAGAGGCGCGTGGACGCAAGCGACGGATATCATGGATAATTTAGGCAAATTTCCGACTAACCCTGGAAATACGAGTCCAGTTGTTTTCAACGGGAGTTTGTTGGCGTTGTGCGAAGGCGGGCCGCCGATTGAGATCGATAAAAAGACGCTGAAGACGAAAGGCGAATACTCGGAGAAATTTACGGGCGATTTGAGTGGGTTTCCGATGGGATTTGCGGCGCATTCTAAAATAGACGCGAACGATGGGTACATGTACGCGTGGGGGTTGGCGAAACCGCCGGCGTTGGGGCACAGGTTTGCAAAAATCTCCCCTAATGGAGAGGTTCTGAAAACCACCAGCGTACCTTTACCGGACCCGCTTGGTTTTTTTCTCTTGCACGACGCTTGCGACACAGAAAATTACGTCGTTTTCGTCATCGTTCCGTGGAAAGCGACGGTTGGTGAAATAATGCCAGCGTTGATTGGCGTGGAAAGTTTTGGTCACTCGTTTTCGTACGACGCGACCGCCAAGACGCGAATCGTTGCCATGCGCAAATCGGATTTAAGCGTCGCGATGGAGGTGGACGTTGAAAACTTCAGTTCCTACCACAACGCCGGCGCGTACGAAGACGAACAAGGGAACATCCACGCGTTGGTGTGCAAGCTAGAAGGCGATCGACCGGATTTGGAGAAGAATTTCTCGGACATGTACGATTCAGTGTGGACTTCAAAACAGTACAATCACTTGTACGACGTGTGCATATCGGTCAAAGAGAAGAGAGTTTTATCGCAAACGAAAATTGGCGGCGACGGCGCGAAACCGATGGAGTTTCCAGTGCTGTCCACGATTTGGTCAAAATCGGCCGCGGAATCGAAATCGATGCCTTCATTCGTATACACTTTATGTTTTGGTGGAAGCGGTGGCGGTTATTTCGATACAATCCAAAAAGTAGCGACTTCTACTTCGAACGACGAAACCCACCGGGAGTACCGATCCAAACCAGGATACTTCCCGGCCGAAGTCGCGTTCGTCCCGAAAAACAACCCGAACAAAGAAGACGACGGGTATCTGGTATTCCTCGAGTACGCCGCCAAACGCCACGCCAGCGACGTCGTCGTTCTCGACGCCGAAACTATGGACGAGGTTTACCGCGCCGAATCGAGTTACCACGTCCCCTACACGTTCCACGGATACTGGGATTCGTCTTCAGCAAACTAACTAACAGAGAGAGAGAGAAAAAGAGAGAGAACAAACACGTTACTAGCTTAGGGATGCTATCTTGAACGGAGAAACACTCGCTACTTTTGCCGCTGCATTTCAGTAAAACTACGTAACATCGAAACGCGCGGCGCGGCGTCGACGAAAAATGCATCTTCTACACACCTAAAAATAGAAATGCGTCAAACAAAACACGAAACATGCGCGCCGTTCGCTTCTCTCTCGCCTGCTCTTCTTCTTCTTCTTCTTCCGGGAAAAACGACGACGCCGTCGCCGCGCGACCAAAATTCACCCCAGCGCCGCACTCCGGGTACCATCGTCGTCGTCGCGAACCGTCGTCGTCGTCGTCGTCGTCCTTCTTCGAAGGATGGTACTTCCG
>Ga0255779_1003042_pt1 | contig 17093 bp, 14 predicted proteins | sample 011ome_21_FD_179977 | JGI IMG/M metagenome (GOLD analysis project Ga0255779, IMG submission 179977) | Coastal salt marsh microbial communities from the Groves Creek Marsh, Skidaway Island, Georgia - 011508AT metaG (version 2) | ecosystem: Environmental > Aquatic > Marine > Intertidal zone > Salt...
AAAAAAAAAAAAAGAAGAAGAAAAAAAACAAAAAGTTGTTTTTGGTGTGTCGGTTCGTTTTCTCTTTCTTTCTTTCTTTCTTTCTTTCAACGAAAAAAAAAAAAAACGCTCGCTTGGTCCACGCTTTTTGAGCGATCATCAACGCATCACATCACACCCATCTCATCGCAGGAGTAATAAAGCGTCGACCGAACAAACATCTTTTCTTTTTACCACTCACCGATTGAAAGCGCGCATTTATATATACACACGCACACACACACATATACGCACGCGTATCAATAGTAATACGGTGATGCGAGGAGAAGAAAACGAAGAAGAAAACGAGACGGCGAAACGAAGAAAACGAAACGACGACGATGATGTACAAATCACATGCGCCCCAGAGGAGGAGGAAGAGGAGGAGGAAGAGGAGCTTTTGAAACGCGGCCGTCCGCTCGCGTGGGGAGTCGCAAAGACACGAACGCCTTTTCGCGAAGTGCGCTTTGAAGAAGGACGTCAGTACGAATGCAGGATTCCTTCTTTGCTCGCGGCGTTTGAGCAAATTGAGCAAAAGTTGAAGAAGAAGAAACCGATTTCGACCGATCCGAAGACGTTCGATCCAGACACGATTTTGAAAATTGACGAGGATTGCTCCGAGAAGGCGATAAGTTTAGGATACAAGCTCGGGACGATTAAACATTCGGCGTACGCTTTGTTGGCGATGGCGGGGCCGGGCGGAATGAAGGCGGCGAACATTGTGAGCATCGCGAAGCGGTTGGACTTGTATAATCCGGGTACGTGCAAGACGCCGAATGGCTCAGTCACCGCGGTGTTATCGCAAGGTGCGCACTTTCAAAGAATTGCGCCGGGTAGGTACGCGTTGAAGGAACACGTAACGGACGAATTGCGGGGTGGAGATGTGTGGCATCCGAAAACGAAGGAGACGGAACGGGATGATGTATCGGTGATTGATTTAGTTCGTTCGGGACAGCTCAGACCGTCGTTCCGCGGCTCTTCTGAAGCTGTTACTAATGATGACATCGTTAATGTAAAATCATTCTTGGAGAAGAATCAAAAAAAACACTCTTTGACTCTCCAGGAGACTCCCGAAGTGGTCCGAAACCACTTTGGTCCGAAACCGAAGTGGTCCAAAGAGGAAGACGAGGAGTTGATTCGTTTGGTCGCGAAATTTGGCACTCGCTGGTCGTCAGTTTCGAGAGCGCTGAACGGGCGAGTTGGCAAACAGTGCCGCGAACGATGGAACCATCATTTGCGACCGGACATTCGACGCGGGTTGTGGTCGACGAAAGAAGAGTCAAAGTTGATCGAGTTACACAAGGTGCTCGGAAACAAGTGGGCGGATATCGCGAAAGGTTTACCCGGACGGACGGAAAATTCGGTGAAGAACCACTGGAACGCGACGTTGCGAAGGGGAAGGACAGACGGAACGCCGAGCGAATTGAGAGTGTACGCGACGACGCAAACGAAAGGGAGAGGACCAATTGGACGACCGAGAAGTCGGCATAATAGTCCCAAAGATGACGAGCGAGAGGCATTGAAGGAAAAGATTTTGTCCGCGAGCGTTCAAGAGATGGTCTCGGCGAATACCGACGACAGTTCGGAGGAAGAAAACGGCGAGGAAGAAACAGAAAAGCACGATACGATGGAAAATCCCCATAAAACCCTCGACGGATTCAAGTGGCGAAAATACGGTCGGAAGAACATCAAATTGGCTTCTTCACAAGTAACGAGAAGTTACTACCGATGTACGCGTCCGAATTGTCCGGCGAGGAAGCAAGTGGACGAAAACGGCCTCGTGAAGTACGAAAACGCACACAATCACGAGAGGCCGAGTTTGTTGTCGCGCAAAAAAGAGCAGAAGCAGCAGCAAAGAGTTTTGGTCGACATGGAAGTGAAAAGAGCGCACGAGTTACTTCGCGAACATTACAAAAACAAGTTAAGCCACTTCATGCTAGAAGCAAACCTATACTTTAAAAACAAGATTGAACTCGAGCGCAACTTGCACGAGCTCACGATCGCGAAAGCGAATCGAAGAATTTCACAGATGATGCTGGACTTGACGCTCGCGAGAAAAGAAAACGAAAAGCTGAAAAACATCTTCTCAGACGGACGCGAAAAGCTGACCCCCCGTGACGGAGAAGAAAGAGGAGAACCACCCGCGAAACCCGAGACGCCGACGACGACCAAAGACGGAAACGACGACCGGGGCGATAAAAAAGCAAGAAAAAAAGAAGAAGAACAAGATGAAGACTTCCAAATTAGCAACTTGGTCTCGAATTATTCTCCCGAGAAACGTAAGGAATGGGCGATTCGACATCTCGTTACAAAAGGGTAATCGTAAAGAAGAATTTGAGCACCCTGTCTTTTCATACTTTCCCAAACAAAAAACTTCTTTTCTCCACACAAATCCACTTCAATCGTCTCGCTCTTATCCCTTCTCCTTCTCATCGTCAAAATGTTTGGAGATCACGGCGTGTTCCGAGCGACGAGCGGGCCAAGTCGAGGTCACTTTGAACCTCAAGTTCTCGAACACGTGCGCAAAAGAAAAGAGAGGAGAGCGAGGATGAAGAAATCTTCCCTCGTTGTGTCCGATTGGACGGAGAATCTCTCCTCTTTGGGATCATCATCAACCGACGACGACGACGACGAAGAAGAAGAGATCTTACCGACGCAAACAACGACCCCATCGCAAACGCCGGAAAAACATACGCGTAAACGGTTGAGCGTAAAAGCCGGGGACATGTCCTCTCCACCGCTGCCGGAGTTAAAAGAAGAGCGAACGAGTAAAATTATCTCCGTCCAATTCTTCTCCGAGACAGACGAGGAGGAAGGGGAAAAGGAGAGAGAAAATGTGAGCACCACCACCAAAGAAGAAGAAAAATGCTTCGAGACTTTAGTTCGCGAGGAAGTCGAGCGACAAAGAAGCAAGAAGGAACACTTGACGGTATCGTTTGAGGAGGAACGCAACTGTTGTTATCACGTGATACCGGTGACGAGCAGAGAGTGTTTGATCGAATGCCCGCTGGCGTACGGGAACCAAGCGCAGGCGGATTTCGAGGCGCGGTTAGTCGAAAGGTTTTCGAGGAGGAAGAACAAGATGAAAGTGAGCGAAGTGGACGAGAGAGAGAATAGGTACGAGTTGAAACCGTTACACCCGGTGTCGACGAAATCGAGGTGGAGGGAATTGTTGGAGCCGTCGGTGCAAGTGGTTGGTGGAGGGAAGAGGAAAGAGTTAACTTACGACGAACGCGAGGAGAGGAGGAAGTTCGTCGCGACGCCTGAGAAGGAAATGACGACGACGAAGAAACCTGCCGCAAGAAGAAGAATAGACGAAGAGTACGAGTTGCCGACAAAAGTGGACGATTCCGTGTGGAAGGATTTACCGGAAAACATCAGAAATCAGTATTTGATCCAAGTGGAAACGCAAAAGAACAAGAACAACAAGACAGAAAAAGGAGAAGAAGAAGAAGCCGTCTTGGTTGTCGAACGAAGATCAGCGCCTAACGAATACAGACCCGATACGATTACCACTACACCGTACCAAACGGCCACAAATGTTTATAATTTGAACCCCTCCGTGGTGAAAGAAAAGATTACGCACGCCTTGGACATGCAATCGAAGGAAAGAGTTGACGGTCGCCTGAACGCGATATTACACGTGATTCGCGTCATTCGAAACGATTTGAGAAGAACTCGAGGACGAGAGGAAAGCAGAGACTTTTCGGATTGGATACAACACGACTTGGCGAAAAGCTTCCCGGGATGGAGAGCCAAGTTGAGCATGGCTGTAAACACGAACGATTTGATCCCCGCATAAATAGTTTAATGCATTTAGATACAGCAAAAGTAGTTAGAAAACAAACGAAGTTTCTCTCTTTTAAACACACAACAAGCGCGCTCTCTATAACATTTTTCCCAAACTCTTCTTTGAATTTATTTCTTCAAAGGCACAAAATCACACGGCACCAGCACCTCGTTCGTCCTCAGAAAAGATATGGTCCACGGCGGATTCCACCCGAAAACTTCCACGTGATCCTCCTTGACGTTCTTCACCTCCTCGTCTCCTCTCAAGCTCTCCAGCAACGCCTTCGTATTCTCGTCCACGTTCGCTTTCCGAAAGTACCCGCTAAACGTTCTCACCGCCACGGTTCGTTCCGGAACGTCCACCACTCTCACGTTCTCCTTCGATGGTTGCGGTGCTTCGCTTTTTGACTTAATCTCGCTCGCGGGTAGGAAAAATCGCATGTTATACCGTTGTTGTTCTTTATCGCCTTTAGGCGCTTCGACCACTTTTCCCATGGACACCGGTGCCTTTGTTATAGATATGAATTTAGAAAACAATCAAAAAACGAAACGCACCGTCATGGAAATCTTCTCCTCTCGCTCGTTTTCTGGTTTCGACATCACGCCTATGTATTTCGCCAGGGACATGAAACTCTTCCCTTGACCTCCTAACACGTGTTCCTAAGAGTTGTTGATGTTTAGTTTAGTTACGATAAAACGATTTCCAATTCTAAAATTCTGATGCGTCTGCGTCGTCGTCGCATACAAAAAACAAACGCACCGCTTCGTAACTCGTCTCGACCGCGATTGCTTGCGCGTAGCGTCGGATTTCATACTCCGCTGTTTTCTTGAGCAAGGAAAACTGAGGCGATTCTTCGTTTATTTTTCCAAAGATGGACAACGCGGCACCCATCTTTGTTGTTGTGACGTCTCAAATGCAGGAACTTTTTGCTCTGTCTGTAGTATTAGTTTGGTATTACAAATGAAATGAAACGTGAATGAAACACACGTTTATAAATATTAGTCTTCTTTCTTGAGCGAGCAAGAATGCGGCGGTCCGTGGTCGGCGTCTTCGCACTTCCACTTCTTGCCGAAATACGCAGCTTTGACGAACATTTCGGTCGTGTCGAGCTTGGGTTGTTTCGAGAGCCACATTCGGACGTCGCCGTCAAACGCGGAGTTGTAAAACATGTAGCTCATATCCACGGCGCGCTCCGGACGCCAGTGGGAGAGATCCGCGTTGAAATTTTTGCAGTTTTTGAACATGCTGAACATTTTTTCGACTTTGGAGACGTTCCATTTGGAAATGTCGCCGTTGAATGTGCTCGCGGATTGGAAGAGGCCGTTCATGTTCGTCGCCGAGGACGTGTCCCATCGATTCAAGTTTTGGTTGAAGCTGGAGGCGTAGTGGAACATGTGTTCCATATTTTCCACTTTTGCGGTGTTCCAGTTATCCAGAGGTTGGTCAAATTTTTCCGAGCCGTAGAACATGTACGAGGCATCTTTGACTGAATCCATCACTAAATCGTTTACGTTCGAGTTGAATTTCATGGCGTTACGGAACATGTTCGAGGTTGTCAATAAAGCGTCGGTGTGTTTGAACGCATCTTTATCGAACTCGTCGGCTTCGCGAAACATAGATTCCATGGATTTCACTTTCTTCACGTTCCAAGGACGAACGTCTTTGTTGAATTTGGACGCGGCGTAGAACATGCCCGTCATGTCGTTCACGTTGGACGTATCCCACTTGGAGATGTCTTTGTCAAAGGAGTTGGCGAAGTAGAACATGGAGAACATGCTCGTGACTTGCGACGTATCCCACTTGGAGATGTCTTGGTTGAACTTGAACGCGCTGGAAAACATGCCGGAAAAATCAACCACAGATTTCGTGTCCCATTTGCTCAAGTCGCCGTTGAAGGACGTTTTATACTTGAACGCATCCGTCATGTCGGTGACGCACGAGACGTCCCATTCCGGCATGACGCCAAACATGGAGAGCTTTCCAAACCGTTCGCATAAACCTTGCACGGGTTCTTCCTCGAGACATTTCTCGATGGCAAACTCAAAAGTTTCGTCGTGGAGACGTTTTTTGTCGTCGGTGCGTTTGGCGCACTGTACCGATGGCGGTCGCGGCGGAACCGCGCCTCCATTGACGTGGACCGAGTTTTTGAGCGGGGGCGGTAAAGGAGGCTTTTCCGAAATGGTCGTACCCGAGGACGACGTAGAGGCATCTTGAATCGTCGGAGGTTTCGGAGGAACGAGCTCTTCATCGGTTTCTCCCGCGTGTTTGGAACTCTCGTATTTTTCGCTGTGATGTTCTGCCAAAGCTGGCTTCACGCCGACGTTGGATTCCATAGCGATGGCGTTGGAAACGTCCGTCGGCTTCGCCGACGGGTCGCGTTCGTAAATACCATCCGGTTTCGGAGGAAGAACAGCGGGTGGTTTCGGAACGTTTCCAGTCACGGTGGACGATGTCACGCCTCCCGGTTTCTTAACTACCGTATACGTCACCGTCGAGCTCGCTTTTGGTGGTTTCGGCGGTTGTATCTCGTGACCTTTGTAAAGGACATTCTTGTTGTCTGTTTTAGAAGAAGAGCTCTTCTTCGTCTTCTTGGTTTTCTCACTCTTCTTCTCGTCGTCATCATCGGAACTTACTTTCGCTTTTATTTTTTCTTCTTCTTCTTTTTCTTCTTCTTCTTCCTTCTTGACGACTTCTCCTTCTTCTTCCTTCTTCGGCTCGTACCCAAACTTCTCGGCGATTTTATCGGCGATGGATTTGATCGCGCCTTCCGTGATGGATTTTTTCTTCTCCGGCTCCGGCGGCGTCGATACCACGCTGTACGTCGTTCTCGTCTTTTTTTCATCGTCATCAATCGGAGCTTCCATGGCTTCGTCGATGACTTTTTCGCCCACTGTTTCATCCTTATCGATGTTCGCTTCCAACTCTTTGCGTTCCTCTTCCTCTTTCTTTAAGCGTTTCTTCTCCATCTTTTTCTCGTACGCCTCGCTCTTCAAATTTTTCTCCTTCTTCATCGCTTCGGCTAAGAGCTTTTGCGCCATCTCTTCCTCGTTCTTCAACGCTTGCTCGCGCTCTTTCTTAGCTAAGAGTTCTTTCTTGGAGAGTTTCTCTTCTTTTTCTCCTTCTTCTTCTTCTTCTTTTTGTTCTTCTTCTTCTTGTTCGCCCGCGCCCGCGACATCTTCTTCTTGAGCGTTCTGCGTAGTAGCGCAAACAGAATTCTTGTTGTAATCGCACGTTTCCGAGCACGACCCCCACTGATACGCGCTCGAAGATTTGCTCGAATCTTCGCTACTTTTACTGTAAACTCTCGAAAAGAACACGCTCGAGGTTCCAGTTTCCTCGTTGCTCACTTTACTCGGCTTCGTGCACTCTCTCAACCCGAACGGTCCGCCAATTGTTTTCACCATCGGCGCTATTTGTTGCGGGCAAAACCCGGATTGATCGGCGACGTAACACCCGACATCTTTAACCGGGTACCCGAGATGCGGCGCGTGACTGTCTTTGTTCACGATTGGGTACAAATAAAACCCGAAATTGTCGCCGTCTTCCAAGACACCTTCCTCTTCGATTTCGTACGAACCGCACTCGGTCGCGCGCATTTCGATGGATTTCGAGAAGGATAAGTTCGGGTTGTCTAATCGCGCCACTGCAATGCGAGCGCCGACGACGCCGGTCCACTCTTTCGGATCAAAATTCAATCTCTCCAGAGGCGAGCACGCCGTGTGCAACGTGATGACTTTCCCGCTCTTTTCATCAGTGCTACCAGCGGAAGCCGACGCCGCGGCAACTTTTTCCGCCGCTTTACTATTGTCCTCCTCCACGCTCTTCTCCATCTCCTCCAAAGCGCTTTGGCTCTCGGGGCCGTCGTTCTCACTCTCGTCTGCTTTTTCTCTCACTTCTTCTTCCTCTGCTTCTTTCACCTCCTCTTCTTCCTCCTCCTTCGGTCGTAAACTCTCCTGGTCCAGCGCCGGAGGTTTCGGTTCGTCCTCGAGAACCGTCTCTTGCTCTTTCTTCTTCAAAGTCTTCTTCTCAACAGCGACACCATCGACGACCTTGGGCGTCCTCGTCGTTTTCACTCCCGTCGTCGTCGCTTTCTTGCCGCCGAAACCGAGGAAAGAAGTCGTCGATGTTGTTCTTCGTCCGTACGCTTTGTTGGCCAGAGCAGAGCTTGCACCAACACCCTCATTCGTACGCACAAAACGTTTCACTAACGATGCAGGAGAAGAGGAACCAGAGGAGGAAGAAACGAGCGCGAACAATCCCCCGACGCACGCGAACGCGACTGTCGCGGCGGTTTTGATCGTCGTTGTCCTTTTCTTCCTCCTCAAAGTTGTTCCGAACATTTTCGTCGCGTCCTCTTCGTTCTCGACATCAAAATCATCATTTTCATCATTTATTAAAGGTTGTCGCTCCAAATCGTAATTGAACTTGGTGTTACTCCCTCTGTACCCGAGACTCGTATTCGTTCCTGTCGCTGCCGCTGACGATGACGACAGAGATGATGCTTTTTCTCGTCCTCGCGACATAGATAGAAGTTGCGTAGTACGCGTGATGTGATTGGAGAAAAATTCTTTTCTCCGCGTCCTCTTTTTCGAGGGATATCACGTTTAGGGTTTATCTCAAAAACCCTAAATGATTGTCTTTTTAAAAGAAGAAGGGGAAAAGTTTGCTTCAAAACTCGCAGTCACATCATCTCACATGTCGTATAACTCCTGCTGCTGTCGCTCTCGCAACGCGTCTGTTTCTCCTCCCTCTTTAGGAACGACGACGAAGAGGAGGACGAGGACGACGACGACGAGGATGACGCATCGCGCCGCTTTAGCAAAAAAAACAACCAACTTTCACACGACCGCTGCTCTCATCGCGGAGGAAGGCAGCGGCGAAAACAACAACAACAACAACAGACGAAAAACGGTTTTGATGACGGGAATGAGCGCGTTGTTGTCTTCTTTTGCGGGGAGAACAACCAATTCACAAGCGGCTGAATTAAAAGGCCAAGTCAAAGATTGCGAAAACTGCAGTAACAGCAACACCTCTCTCCGGGAAGGCGATATGGAGTTTTTGACCACAAACTCTGGTCTGAGATACATAGACTTGCGAGAAGGCGATCTCGCGAAAGTGCCTAAGAAAGGCGACGTGGTCGTCGTCGATTGGGTCGGGTACACCGCGGGGTACCAGGCGAAGAAGATCGAGTCGACGCGAGAGACGGACGCGCCGTTTACGTTTCGAGTTGGATCCGGCGAGGCGATACCGGCGTTCGACGAAGCGGTGTTGAATATGGGGAAAGGCGGTATAAAACGCATCGAAATCGCCGGCGAGTTAGAGGAGAAATTAGGATACAGTCGGAATCCCGGTGAACGATATAACGGGGTTGGACCGAAACCGACGACGTTTGGTGGGTTGAGAGCGCTCGATTTCGTGTTGGATAACAAGACGTTGAAAGATTTTAATCGGACGCTGTTGTTCGACGTAAAGTTGGTCGCGATTAGAAGCAGTACTTAATTTTATACTTGATAATATGCGTTACTATTCTTATTATTAGTATTATTAGTATTATCATCATCGTATCATCATCATCATCACACCATTATACCGCCGCGAAAGTACTACTCGTCAAACTAAGCATAAAGAAACGAACCAAAGAGAATATCGCTCGGAGGAATAAATAAGCGACTCCAAATGCGCTCAACAAAAAAGACCAGGCCCAAAACTGATGCGCTTTCTCCTTCAAGTCGTTCTTCTCGTCCGGTTGAAATTTACGCACGTCCAAGTCAGACCATTCGGAAAGGATTTGAACATTCGCGTCGTCGATGGCTTGCGTTTCCCAATACGCTCCTCTCGCCGGATCCCAGCGAAAGGCGCTTCGCATACCCGCGGTGGCTTTGTTCGCACCGGCGATGGATATGGTAACATTTTCTGTCGCTTTTCTGTTTTGTAAGGCGACGAAGATAATGTGCGCGACGTCTTCTCGGCTGACTTTGGAGGCGTCGATGTGGTTGGCGCCGTGCGTTAGAACGACGACTCTTTCGTTGTTGTTGTTCTTCTTGTTGTTTGCGCCGCCGCTGCTCCTGCTACTCTTCGTACTACTGCTACTACTGCCGCCGCTATTTTTCTCGTCGTCGCTATTATTATCAATTCCTTCCCAATCTGTCAAGTTCCCCGGCCGAACGATCGTATACGACATCCTTTTCGACGATTTCGTTTCGTCGTTCGCGACGCACGCCTCTCGAATCGCCAACTCCCCGAGCAATTGAAACTTAATCGTCATCGATAACACGTTATTCAACAAAACCGCTATGAAGTCAAACGCAGAATACCCGACGCTCATCCCAGTCACTCGAACGAAACGTTCGCACCCGCCTTCCTTCGCCGCCAACGCCAACTTCCTCACGCCCCAAAAGTTCACCGATTTCGGATGTCGCTCGTCCACGTTTTCCGCGTTCGTGATCCAATCGAACGGTTTCGAGATTCTCTGCGCTCCAAAACACGCGACGACTTCGTCGTACCCTTTCACGCTTTCTAATAACTGCTCCGCGGTAAAATTTGTCACGTCGCACTCGCCAAACGTCAATCGAACCGGTCGTCCTTCTTCTTCGTTTTCTTCCTTCATCGCGTCGTTTTGTGCGATGCATTTGTTCACATTTCTCGTCAACACGTGCACTCTCTCGTATCGTCTCTCCGGGTCGTTTAAAACTGTTCGAGCGATTAGAGACCCAATCCGTCCGCACCCGCCGACGATGCAGACTGATTTCTTCTTTTTCTTCGCGCTCCGTGTGGTTCTCTCCTCCTCTGAAACTTCTTCCTCGTCGGATTCGGTTTTTCCATCATCATCGTTACATCGATACGTGATGTGTGCTTCTTCACCATCACCACAAAAACGACGACTTTTGCTCGTCGTCGACGACCGAAATAAAAATCTAAAACGCCCACACCGCTGCTGCTGATGATGACGCTGTTTTTGAGGAGGTTGTTTCGCAGCAAAAGCAGCGGCAGAATGCATTGTTTTTGTTCTTACGTTGGTGTGTTGTGCATGTAGTAGTATCCAAAAACACTCCAACTGTCAACTGGAAAGGAAAAGAAAAGAAATTTTGAGGCAAAAGAAAGGAAAAAAACATTGTTTAGGGTTTGTGAATTTTTTTTTGAAAGGAAGAGAAAAGAGAGAAACAGAACACAAGTTAAAAACACGAGCACTGCTACAACTCTATATAGAATAGAATAAACACACATAATGTCGGCTGGAATGCCGTACGGGCTCCAAGCCATGCTGAAGGTACGAAAGCTACTCTTTCTTTCTTATTCTTTCTTTCTTTCTTTTTAAGTGATGTTTTTGTGTCTTCTTTTTACGAACGAGAGATGTTTGTTTTTTCCAACGACGAACGTGGTCTTCCGCCGTCGTCTCGTAAACTATCGATCGGCGTTGACTTCTCTCTCTGATCTTATAATCTTCTTTTCAAAACGATGACGATGATGATGACGTGTTATCACACATAAAACGACTTTTATTTTAAACAACAGGATGGTCACAAGCACTTATCCGGCCTGGACGAAGCGGTGATTAAAAACATCGAAGCGTGCCGAGAGCTTTCGAAAATCGCGAGAACGAGTCTCGGCCCGAACGGCATGAACAAGATGGTCATCAACCATCTGGAAAAATTATTCGTGACGTCGGATACGGCGGTGATCGTGAGAGAGTTAGAAGTGGCACACCCAGCGGCGAGAGTCGTGGTGATGGCTGCGGAAGCGCAGGAGAGGGAAGTCGGGGACGGGACGAACTTTGTGGTGTCGTTTGCCGGGGAGTTGTTGAGTCTCGCCGAGGAGTTGATTCGGGACGGATTGCACCCGAGCGAGATCAGAGACGGGTATCAGAAAGCGTTGGAGAAGTGTTTGGAGTGGTTGAATGAGGAGTTAGCTATTGAAGGGACGGAGACGATGGATGTGAGAGATAAAGTGGCCGTGGCGAAACGGTTGAAAGGGACGTTGAGTTCGAAACAGAGCGGGTACGAGGAACAGTTGGCGAGTATCGTCGCCGAGGCGTGCGTGGACGTGTGCCCGAAGAAGAACGCGAAGAATTTTAACGTGGAAGACGTGAGGACGGCAAAAATTGTCGGCGGAAACATTAACGACGTGCAAACGATTCACGGGATGGTCATACGGAGAAACGTGGAAGGGTCCGTCCGACACGTAGAAAACGCCAAGGTGGCCGTGTTTGGGTGCGCCGTGGACACGCAAGCCACGGAGACGAAAGGCACGGTTTTGATTCAAAGCGGTAAAGATTTAGAGGAATATTCTAAAGGCGAGGAGCTGCAAGTGGAGAAGTACATCGACGAAATCGTCGAAAGTGGCTGTAAAGTCGTGTTCACCGGTCAATCTTTCGGCGATTTGGCGTTGCACTTTTTAGAGCGCAAGAAAATTATGGCGGTGAAAATCCCCTCAAAATTTGAATTACGAAGAGTCTGTAAAGCGACCAACGCGACGACGTTGATTAAACTAGGCAAACCTAAACCGGACGAGTTAGGGTACGCGTCGAAAATCGACGTCGTGGAAATCGGCGACTCGAAAGTGTTGGTTTTAAAACAAGACGATGCCTCTCGCGTGAGCACCATCATCTTGAGAGGCGCCACGGCGAACGCGATGGACGATTTAGAACGCGCCATGGACGACGGCATCAACGCGTACAAAGCGTTAACGAGAGACTCGCGAGCGGTTGCTGCCGGAGGTGCGACTGAAATCGCTCTCGCCAAACGCCTCAGCGACTACGCGAAAACCCAAACCGGCTTGGACCAATACGCCATCCAAAAATTCGCGCAAGCTTTAGAACTCGTCCCGAGAACCTTAGCCGAAAACGCCGGCTTAGACGCCACCAGCGTCATCGCCTCTTTATACGCCGCGCACAGTAGTAGTAACAAAAATAACAATAGAATGGGCGTGGACGTTTCCGGCGACCAGGAAACGGTCGATCTCTGCGAATCCGCCGGGATCGTCGATTTGTTGGAAGTCAAACACTGGGCGCTCAAGCTCGCCGTGGACGCCGCCAGAACCGTGTTGCGCGTAGACCAAATCATCATGAGCAAACAAGCCGGAGGCCCGGGGCCGAACGACGCCAGAGCTGGTTAAACGTCACACACACATATATATTTAGGAAACGAGAGAAAAGAGAGAGAAAGAGAGAGAGAGAAAGCGGCAATATAAGCTTTTGTCAATATAAATCAAGAGTACTACGAGTCTTAGAGAAAATTTTAAACTCCAAACCGACACACGCAAAAATCGAATGACTGGCTTTTCCTCTCTTTGCAGTCATCACCATCCTTCCATCCACCTCCTCCGCGGCAACAACAACAATAAGAACAACAACAACAACGCATCTACCAGTAAACGGCGGAATGTCGTCGTCATCACGAGTCAAAAAATCGACCCGAAATGGGGCGACGGGAGGCAATGGGGAAAAAACAAGTTAGGAAAGAAATTGGAACACCGAAGCCGGCTTATTTTGGAATACGAAGTCGCGAGAGAGTTCGTTTGGACGTTAGGGTTATACGACGAGGACGATTGGCGAGATTGGGCGAAAGACCGCAGACGCGGATGCGTGTTCATTCCGAGAGATCCCTGGAACGCGTACAGAAATCGCGGATGGATTGATATGGACGATTGGCTAGGGAGACCGTTACCGTTCGCGGAAGCGAAAGCGCTCGCGCGAGAGTTCGCGAAAGAGCGGAGGATACGGACGCAAGCGGAGTGGTGGGCAGCGGTTGATTCTCGGACGACGCCGAGTCGAGTTCCAGTCAGACCGGGTATGTATTATAGAGACGACGGTTGGATCGATTACGACGATTGGTTAGGCGTCGGTTTAGACGATGCCAAAGAAGAAGAAGAAGAAGAAGAAGAACGATGACATTTTGTGTAATATATAAATACAAATATACACTAGATTCGTTAAGATAGATTACACTTGATGCTCACGGCTAGTTTTTCAAACGCGCTGCTCTTTTCGTTACCGAAAACTCTGGTCATTTCTTCCACGCACTTGGCGATGCCTAGAGCGGTGCCGTTGCGTTCGTATTTCGGATCGAGCAAGTCAAAGACGAGGACGACGCATCCTTTGCCAGCTTTGGCAAAGATATTCTTTCGGAGCAGCCGATGCTCGTTCTCGTCGTCGTCGTCGTTATCCTCGTATTGTTCTTCTTCCTCGTCTTCTTCGTTGTATTCTAAAATAGCCTCTCCCGCGTTGAACATTCGACTTCTCGCCAAAGAGTCCACGCAGACGACTTCGCCAACTTCTAGTGGCATTTTCTGTACCGGATGCCCTAAAAATTCCGCCTCTACGCCAACATCGGAGATATCGCAGTCTGCATCTTTCGCTAAGCACGCGTACGCGGTGTACAAACTATCCGAAAGAGGGAACCGTTTCGGTTTATTCCGACGATTCAGTCGATTGCTTTTCGCTATGATTTCTTCCAAGTAATAGTTTCTTCTAGTGTTGTTGTTATTAGTATTGCTATCGTCGTCGTCGTCGTCGTCGTCGTCATTTTCCGCGCTATTCTTCTTCGTCGTCTTGCTCGTCTTCATCTTCTTCTTCTTCTTTTTCTCCTCGTACCTATAACTCGGCCTCAACGCGACCACTCTCACGTTCATCCCGTTCACCTCTCGCATGGCATTCATAACCGCCGGAAAATGTTTCTTCGCCAACTCGCTCGGCCGAATGCAACTCTCGTCCGTCAACGACAATACCATGTTCTCACTACCGCTGCTATTCCTCGAGCCGACGCTAAAAACTGACAAAAACTGACTCGTCGGTTGCCGAAAATCCTCCTCTTTTCCTCGCTTGGCGACGACGGCCTCCGCGACGTTCCTCTTTCTCCTCTTCTCGTACAACTCGCTCTTATTCCCACTCACGAACGCCATCAACTCTCGGCTGAACACCGGCGTCATTCGTTCCAGTTTCGAAACGTTCGACTCGATCGATTTCATCGTGATCGTTCCGCCTCCTCCCTCCTCGTTCTTTTCCTTCTCCTCACCAAAATCCCTCCTCGCCTCCTCCCCAAAGACAAACGCGTTTACGTTGCTCTTTGTGCGCATCATCTTCTTCCTCCTCCTCCTTCCTTGAAACGCATCACTGTTCCTCTTCCTTTCTGTCTCCTTCTTGGCGAACCTGCGGAGAAAAATCGACCCGCTGCTCATCGGGACGAACATCGCTCGCCCGTTCAGTTTTCTCCAAAACGGCAACGCGACGAGCGCGAAAACGAACGTTTCCACGACCGAGTGGAGGAGCGATGTCGCGCTCGTTTCGAGGCTGGTGCGATGCAAGGTTTGGAATATGACTTTATGCGTGAAGCACAGGTAAGAGAGGAGGAAGAATCCACGTCTGAGGAAGTTTTCCGTCGACGCCGGGAAAAGAGGGTGCGCGTGTTGCATTTTGATGAGAGGAAGAGTTGTGACGCAGAAGAGCTCGTACTGAGTCGTATGAAACAACGCGTTACGACGAGAGCAGGACGAAAGAACTCCATCGTTCGCACCGAACGCGATGTATGCGAGAAGAGGACCCTCGCACTATTGAGAGCGTTAAGCGAGGGAGGTAGACGTTATCTTTTTCTTCTTCGTCGTCGTCGTCGTTTTCGGTATTGTCGTCGGTAGTATCGTCGTCTCGTAAAAAGCCGCACTGGCGCTTCGCGTTGGAGCCGAAGGAGAAAACTTTTCGTTTCGTCGCGACGAGCGTGTGGCGAGATCCGCAGCTGATGAATTCAATCTCGTCTTCGTCGTTTAAATCGCCGCCTTCGATGAGGCGTGGTATCGTGGAGTATTTGACATCTTTCGGCGCGCCTATTTGCGGGTTTTGTCCGAAACCGTAGGCGGAGCCGCCTTCGCACAACGCGACGGAATGAAACAAACCGCACGCAACTTTCCGCACTCGAATGTTCATCCGCGAGAACAGAGGCACCGGTTGAAAATCATCAGGCGCTCTCGATTGACAACTCCCATCGCCGAGTTGCCCGAATTGGTTCCATCCCGAGAAAAGAAGTTCGAGTGGAGGAGAACGACTTTTATCGTCTTCCTCGTCTCGAACTTCCAAATCCTCGCCTTTCGTCCAACTCGCCCAATGTTTCATCGACGACGAGAATCCAACCGCTCGAACGACGACATCATCATCATCATCACCATCTCGTCGTTCTTCTTCTTGTTCATTTCCCTTCTTCTCCTTCGCCGAAGTTATGCAAAACTCGTCGCCTTCGGGTATCATCGACATCTCAAAAGTCCTCCTCCTCTCGTTTTTCGTCCAAGCGCCTCCTGAACGTTCGATGTCACGATGACTTTGAGAAGAAGCGTTCGTTACGCCGATGACATTTTCATCTCCTCCTCCTTCTCCAAAGTCGCACGCGAAAGCGCCGCACGCGAACAAAAAACACGACGGAGGGGTAAACAACCCCTCGTCGTCGGCGTTATCCTCTTTCGATTTCATTCGTGGTATTCTTCATCATCAACGCATGCGTCGTTTTTGCGTTCGTTTTTGTCCTCTTTTCCCCTCGTCTCTTTTCCTCGTCGTCGTCGTCAAATCGTGTCTCCGTCTCGTACTCTGATCAGAAAAAAACAATCTCACTCATCGCGGACGTATACCTCGCCAAACTTTCGTCGTCGATGAGAAATGAGAACGACGACTCATCGGATTTTCTCGAACGACTCTCGATGTCGCGACAAAATGAGAGAAGAAAAGAAGCGATGAGAGAAGCACACGAAAGAACGAATTTTATATATCCAGTATTACAATCAGAAGAAAAACCACGAACAAAAAAGAAGAAAAAATACAAGAAAAGAAAAAAGAAAAACAAAAAAGACACGTCAGCCTGTGTTCAACCAATGCAACCATCTGCGGCGCGCGACATGGGAAGTTAGTCTTGCGGGGGGTGTGTAAGAGTCACAACCCTAACTACCCTAAATACAGAGTATTATTTCACAGAGTGTTGTATTTCAATATCCTCGCTTATTTCCACTTATTTACACACTATTTTCAAAACAACAACGACGATATTTTTTTTTTTTACTCGTAATGGACCTTTAGGTTTAAACAGCTTTTCGTGTGCCATTATTCTCTGCGCATCACATCTCGCGCAGAATACACACACACACAAACGCATTATCGTCCTCCTTCGGGTAAAAGAAGAAGAGATCTTCCAAGTCGTTGTTCTCATCTCTCTCTCTCTTAAGAAGAAGGAGGTCTAGATCGAAGAAAAAAGAGGCACGTCTCTTTCATCCGAGCCTTCGCGACCCTTCAGGAGAAATCTCTCGATCGTCCGGTTTC
>Ga0255779_1003046_pt1 | contig 17083 bp, 12 predicted proteins | sample 011ome_21_FD_179977 | JGI IMG/M metagenome (GOLD analysis project Ga0255779, IMG submission 179977) | Coastal salt marsh microbial communities from the Groves Creek Marsh, Skidaway Island, Georgia - 011508AT metaG (version 2) | ecosystem: Environmental > Aquatic > Marine > Intertidal zone > Salt...
TCTTCCTTGATGTTGGTGATTGCCGTATCTCCGCTGATTGCCCCCACTTTAGGTAGTTTGATCACCATCCATTTGGGTTGGCGTGCTTTGTTTGGGGTCTTGGTCGGCGTGATTGCAGCCATTGTTCTGGGCATTTATTTTTTATTGCCCGAGGGGGCGGCCCCCAATCCAAGTTATTCGCTTAAACCCACGTCGATACTCAAGAGTTTTAAAAGTGTATTAGCAGAGCCTCAATTTGCTTTGTATACGGCCACCAGTGCAATTGCCTATTCCGGATTGTACGCGTACATCAGTGGTTCTCCCTTTGTGTTTATGGACTATTTCAGGACGGATGAAACCACCTACGGGCTCATCTTTGCTTTGATTGCAGCCGGATTAATCGGAACGGCACAAATCAATGGTTTTTTGCTTTCCAAATGGGGGTCTGATCAGATTATCCGTATCGCTCTAAGTATTCAAAGCCTGGTGGGACTTACTTTGGTTTTGCTCACGGCAACAGGGTTAATCCAGCTGTGGAGTATGGTCGGATTGCTCTTTCTTTTTTTGAGTTGTCAAGGGCTCATATTTCCCAACGCATCAGCACTATCCATGGCTCCTTTCTCCAAGAATGCCGGAAATGCCTCTGCGTTGATGGGTTTTTTTCAAATGAGTGTTGGTGCCTTGCTTTCTGCCTTGGTCTCCTTATTTCACGACGGGACGGCCCTTCCGATGACTGGGGTCATGGCTTTTTGTACGCTAGGGGCTTCAACTGTGTTGGCTTTTGGCAGATTGCGTTTGGTGCGTCGCGCATCCAAAGCCCTATTGGCTGAAGAAGAAGCCGATATGATCAACACTCTATGATTGATTTTATCTATTGATTGATAAAAACAATAGATAAAAATAATTGACAAGGAATACGTAGCTTTGTATTCTTCAAAAATCTATGTATTATGGACAATCACGCACACGGATCGGCCCACGGAAGTGGTGCAGGTAAATGCCCTTTTAGCGGCGCAACCACAAAACAAGTTGCCGGTGGCGGAACTAGCAACAGAGACTGGTGGCCCAATCAATTAAAATTAAATATCCTCAGACAACATTCTTCCTTGTCCAATCCTATGGAAGACGGTTTTAATTATGCTGAGGCGTTTAAAAAACTTGATTTGGGTGCTGTAAAACAGGATATTATGGATTTGATGGTCAACTCACAGGATTGGTGGCCAGCAGATTATGGACACTATGGACCATTTTTCATTCGTATGGCTTGGCACAGTGCTGGAACCTACAGAACTGGAGATGGTCGCGGAGGTGCAGGAACTGGAACCCAGAGATTTGCCCCTTTGAACAGCTGGCCAGATAACGGAAATTTGGACAAGGCTAGATTGTTGTTGTGGCCGATTAAGCAAAAATACGGCAAATCCCTATCTTGGGCTGATTTGATGATTTTGGCAGGTAACTGCGCATTGGAATCTATGGGATTCAAAACTTTTGGTTTTGGTGGAGGTAGAGCCGACGTTTGGGAGCCAGAAGAAGATATATACTGGGGTGGAGAAACCGAGTGGCTAGGTGACAAGCGTTACCAAGGGGATCGCGAGTTAGAAAACCCTCTAGCAGCGGTTCAAATGGGATTGATCTATGTCAACCCAGAGGGACCAAACGGAAACCCTGATCCTTTAGCGGCAGCCAAGGATATTCGCGAGACATTTGCCCGTATGGCGATGAATGACGAAGAGACGGTTGCCTTAATTGCTGGTGGCCACACTTTTGGTAAAACACACGGCGCGGCAGATCCATCTAAATATGTTGGTAGAGAGCCTGCTGGCGCACCTATCGAAGAGCAAGGATTAGGTTGGAAAAACAGTTTTGGAAAAGGGCATTCAGAGCACACCATCACCAGTGGTTTAGAAGGAGCCTGGACAACGACCCCTACTCAGTGGAGCAATAACTATTTTGAAAACTTGTTCGGTTATGAGTGGGAATTGACCAAAAGCCCTGCTGGCGCACATCAGTGGAAGCCAAAAAACAACGGTGGCGCTGGATTAGTTCCAGATGCCCACGATCCTAAGGTGACCCATCAACCATTCATGCTCACCACGGATATCGCTTTGCGCGAGGATCCTGCTTACGAAAAGGTTTCCCGTCATTTCTTCGAAAATCCTGATGCTTTTGCTGATGCTTTTGCCCGTGCATGGTTCAAATTGACACACAGAGATATGGGTCCAAAGTCCCGTTATTTAGGACCTGAAGTACCCGCTGAAGATTTGATTTGGCAAGATCCTCTGCCAGCCGTCACTCATCCTTTGGTTGATGCGGCGCAAATAGAGTCGTTAAAAGCGGATATTTTAGCTACTGGCTTGAGCGTTTCTGCTTTGGTTGCTACAGCTTGGGCTTCTGCATCAACATTTAGAGGTTCTGACATGCGTGGTGGTGCCAATGGGGCTCGCGTTCGCTTAGCGCCTCAAAAAGATTGGGCAGTGAATCATCCCGCCCAACTCGCACAAGTAATTTCTGCACTGGAAGGTGTTCAACAATCATTTAATCAAGCCAACGCTGGAGGTGCCCAAGTATCCCTGGCAGACTTAATTGTACTAGGTGGTGCAGCTGCCATTGAAAAGGCCGCCAAAGAAGCAGGATTTAAGGTAACAGTACCTTTTACCCCAGGGCGCACCGATGCTTCTCAAGAACAGACTGATGTTGAATCTTTTGAGGTATTGGAACCCATCGCAGATGGATTTAGAAACTACCAAAAAGCCTTGTTCTCTGTCTCTGCAGAGGAGTTGTTGGTAGACAAAGCCCAGCTCTTAACGCTTACCGCTCCTGAAATGACTGTATTGATTGCCGGTATGCGTGTATTAAACACCAACTTCGACCAAAGCCAGCACGGTGTTTTCACCAAGAAACCTGGGGTGTTAACCAATGATTTCTTCGTAAATCTGTTGGACATCAATACCACATGGAAGTCAATCTCTTCGGATGATCAACTCTTCGAAGGTCGTGACCGAAAAACGGGTATGGTTAAATGGACAGGTACTCGTGTGGACCTGATCATCGGTTCCAATACTGAATTGCGCGCTGTTGCTGAGGTTTATGCTGCTGCAGATGGTCAAGAGTCGTTCATTCACAAGTTTATTGCTACTTGGAATAAGGTGATGAACTTGGATCGGTTTGATCTAGTTTAACTATGCTTATTAATTACCTAGTTAGGGCCGGTGCTGTGCACCGGCCCTAACTTTTTTAGGCCTATGTGTGGGCATACAAATAAAAGATTCCACCTCTACAAAGCCCCTACACAGTTATTTTTTTATAGTGGTTTTTTTTGGGGTATGAGACGAGTATCTATGTAATTCAATGGTTTTCAAGGGTTAGGGAATCGTTGTAGTGTTTTTGTAGAGTTTTTCCATGGATAAATAACCACAACAACTCAATAACTTAGAAGAATCAACGAAAACGTTTGAAATCAACTAAACCAAAAATTAATCCTATGAAAAGAATGCTTTTATTTTTGACTTTGGCGGCCACCATGATGGCGTGTACCAAAGACGACGATCAGGATGCTGAAATTGCCTCCCTGACCGAACAACTCAACCAATTAAAGACAGATTTAGCTGGATTGACCGCACAGTTATCCACGCTGAATTCGTCCAACAGCGCTTTAGAGGCTGAGGTAGATGCCCTTACAGCTACTGTTTCCGCACTACAGACCTCTAATGCTACATTGACCACGGATACGACCACTATGAGTGCGACTATTGCTGCATTATCTGATCAAATCACCGCATTGGCCATTGAGATTGCTGCTTTAAAAGGTGTGCCTTATGCGGCACCGACAGCACCAACCGCTGCTGCAGATATGGTGATGTCCATTTTTAGCGATAGTTACACCAATGTAGCCGGTACTGAATTCAATCCTAACTGGGGTCAATCTACTGTGGTCACCACAGAAGATTACGACGGAAATGATGTGATGAAGTATGCTTCTTTGAACTATCAAGGAACTCAATTTGCTGCTGCCTTGGATGTTTCAACATATTCAGTGCTTCACGTTGATTATTTCACTTCTGATGCTACAGCCCTTGACTTTTTCTTGATCAGCACTGGTCCAGTTGAGGTGGCTAAAGCACTTCCGGTAACCAATAAAGGTGCCTGGAACAGTATTGATATTCCATTGAGCAGTTTTTCGCCCGTGGTGTTATCTGACTTGATTCAGTTTAAGGTTGTAGGAAACGGCACGGTGTATTTTGACAATATTTACTTCAAGAAAGCAGCAGTGGCTGCCAACCCATTGGCGGGGACTTGGAAAATCACCCCAGAGGCTGGGTCTCTAGCTGTAGGACCCTCTAAAGGTTCTGGCGAATGGTGGTCTATTGATGCTGCAGGTGTGACTACTAGAGCTTGCTACTACGACGATCAGTATGTGTTTGGCACGGACGGAAGTTTTAGCAATGTGATGGGTGATCAAACCTGGGTTGAAGGTTGGCAAGGTGGGGGAGATGCCTGTGGCACTCCAGTAGCCCCACACAACGGAGCATCGGCTACCTATACTTATGATGCTACAGCAGGCACTTTGGTAATCAATGGTTCCGGTGCATTTATCGGTTTAGCAAAAGCTGTTAATGGAGGAGAATTAGCCACCGACGGTGCAAGAAACAGTGTGCCCATTCCTAGTTCATTAACTTATGAAGTAACAATTGTCGACGCTAGCAATATAACCGTCCATATCGGTATCGGTGGTGGTGCCTATTGGAACTATAAGTTGACCAAAGAGTAGTTTTTTAGTTTTAAGTTTGTTACACTTTTGAGACTACCCGGAGCCGGGCTTTTGCCTGGTGCCGGGTTTTCTTTTTTTGAAGTTTAGTTATTGATTTTATGCAGCGTATTTTTCGTTTAGTCACCATTTTATTTGTTGGTATTATTTTTTATGGGACCTCTGATGTTTCAGCTCAGGTATCCGTGGATGAGGGGAGCTATGCTACCGCTTATCCAGGGGCTGATGCTGCTGGACGGAACGGGTTTTTACCTGGAGCACCTCAATTAAGCGGGGCGGCTGCAGGCCGCCCCGCACCTACCAACGATTGGTGGTCTAAACTGCTGCTCGAAAACCATGCGGATAATTTATTTAATTACCCCATGACCTTTAAAACAGTTAATAACGGATTGGTAGTCACTTTTATTCCCTGGGGAGTCATTGGCGATTCGGCGCCGATTGAATTGGGCATTGAAGGATTAACTGCCACCAAAACCACCATTTCCGATTATTCGGACTGGACGGTGGACATGCACTGGCAAGATGCCGACCAATCCCTCAGGGTGCGGGCCGGGGTGGGTATGCCGTTTATTTACTTGAAAAAAACAGGCCCCGGCCCGCTCCAAGTCATCGTGAGACAAGGGACTGCAGTAGTCACGGGTCATCAACTATTGGTTAAAGACGCCAGTTATGGGGCTGATTTTGTGGTGTATGCACCTTCCGGAAGCAGTTGGAGCCAAAGTGGAACCACGTATAGTTCAAACTTGGACGGTAAAGATTACGCGTCTTTGGCGATGTTGCCCCAACAAGATGCACAGGGACAACCCACGACACAAACTCCAGAACAGTGGGCCGAACTTTGGAAGAAGTATGCTTTTGTGGTCCCCACACAAACACAAGTGGCTTGGGCTTATGATCAACCAAGCGCCACCCTGCGTTCAGATTTCACCGTAGACGTGGAGGTGTTGGAGGGGGCCAATGACCAGTTGTTGTCGGGTTTGTTGCCCCACCAATGGTCTAGGCTTGCCGAGGACACGCCGATTGCTGTATTGGGCCAATACACCACGCCCAGAGGGGCGCTCAAGCTCCGCGAGGGAAATACCTTTTCCACAGTTAACCTCTTTAGGGGAATACTTCCTGATTTGCCCCATATGGCGCCCTACAGCGCTGGATATAGCCCTGGGGCTATGGATGAAAAGATCAACCAGATTCAATACGAGGGATTGGCCACATGGACGGATTCATACAACGAAGGCCAGGTGCTTAACCGCATGATTCAAACCGCACGTGTCGCCCACAAAACAGGAAATACAGCCGCGCGGGATCGCATTGTCCAAACCGTTAAAACGCGTTTGGAAAATTGGTTGACCTACACCCCCTCTGAAGTAGCCTTTTTGTTTTACTACCACGCTCCTTGGACAGCCATGCTGGGTTATCCAGCGGGACACGGACAAGATACCAACCTCAACGATCACCATTTTCACTGGGGGTATTTTATTCATGCAGCGGCCTTTATGGAACAATTTGAACCCGGTTGGGCAGAAAAGTGGGGCGGTATGATCAATCTGCTGGTTCGCGATGCCGCTTCCCCAGATCGAGCGGACCCTAAGTTCCCTTTTTTGCGCAACTTCAGCCCCTATGCCGGACACGCTTGGGCCAACGGCACCGCTAGTTTTCCTCAGGGCAACGATCAAGAATCCACCTCGGAGAGTATGCAGTTCAACGCCTCATTGATTCATTGGGGTAGCGTTACAGGCGATACGGCCATCAGGGATCTAGGGATTTATTTGTACACCACGGAGCAAACCGCTATTGAAGAGTATTGGCTGGATATGTATGAACGCAACTTTAGGGACAATCAGAACTACAGTTTGGTGTCTCGGGTTTGGGGTAATTCATACGACAATGGAACCTTTTGGACCTCGGACATCACTGCATCCTATGGGATTGAGTTATATCCCATGCATGCCGGTTCATTTTATTTAGGGCACAACAAAGCCTATGCGCAAAAACTTTGGTTAGAAATAGAGGCCAATACGGAGATTTTGAGCACTTCCAGCACCAATCCAAATCTGTGGCACGATACTTTTTGGAAATTTTTATCCTTAACAGATCCGGACAAGGCCATTCAGCTGTACAACAGTTATCCGGACCGCATTTTAAAATTTGGGGTGTCTGATGCCCATACCTACCACTGGCTGCATTCAGTCCGTGCCATGGGCACATTGGATGAACAGACCACCGCCGATTACCCACTTGCGGTTGTTTTCGATCAAGCGGGAGCCAGGACTTATGTCGCACATAACTACAACCAGGACCCTATAGTGGTCACCTTTTCCGATGGGTACCAGCTGACTGCCCAGCCCCGCACAACAACGACCAATCGCGATGCTTCTGTAAGCGGTGTATTGAGCACCGATTTCAATCAAGCCTATCCAGGAGGGCGTGTGCAGCTCACTTTGGTACCTGAAGGTACTGGTTTGACTGAGGTGGTTTGGTATGACCGAGGCGTCGCCTTGGGTACCACAACCGAGGCCCCATGGGTATGGACCGCGGCTGACCTCGATTTGGGGATTCACAGCTTTTACGCAGTGCTTAAAGAAACCGATCGATTGGCGACTTCCAACTCTGTTGAAGTACAGGTGGGGGCGCAATTGCCTTATGGCGCAGCACCTCACACCATTCCCGGGACCATCCCCTCAGGCCAATACGATCGTTTCGAAGCCGGTTCTGGACAAAACATCAGCTACTTTGATCTATCCGCTGACCAACAAGGTGATTGGCGCCCCCAAGAGGCCATGGACGGCTTCGTTGATGCCCAACAAGGCCCATCCTTGGGCTGGTTGGCCGCTGGCGAATGGATCGAATACACGGTTGATGTTCCTGAGGCAGGTATCTATGCGTTAGATCTGTCCTATGCCAGTGGCAACGCTGCTGGGGGTGGCCCCATTAGGTTGGAGCAGGCGGGCAGAATATTGGCCAGTAACATTACCTTTGGGTCCACCAGTACGAGCAACTGGAGTACCTGGGCCACCAAAAATATCCCCAACATTTCTTTGGGTGCCGGACGGCAAATCATCCGTATTCATATCGAACAAGGAGAGGTTAACCTAGGAAAAATGGTGTGGACCAAAACAGGGGATCTTACTCCCAAGCCAGCAGTAGCTCATGCTGGGCCCAATCAATCTATTCTCCTGCCCCAATCCACCGCTCAGCTCGACGGCACTCAGTCCAGCAATCCGGATGCCGCACAAGTCACTTATGCCTGGCGCCAAGACTACGGGCCTTCCGTGCTTACTTGGACATCCCAAGAAGTTTTAAACCCGACGGTTACCGGTCTAGAAGGGGGCGTATATCAACTCACGTTAACGGCCACCACCGGGGCATTTACCTCCAGTGATCAAGTGCTTTTGATGGTTTCTGAAACCGGCATGTGGTCACCTGTTGTTCAGTTGACGGCTCCCATAGATCAAAGCGCTTATCGACAGGGGGAGCCCATTACTTTGCAGGCCTCAGCCCAAGACCTGGATGGGTCGATCACTCGAGTGTCCTTTTTTGCGGGAGATCAGTTGCTGGGTAGCGATACTCAATCGCCCTATGCCTATACGTGGAATAATGCGCCAGCAGGGAATCATGTGTTGACCGCTCAAGCTCTGGATGACGATGGATTAGAAAAAACATCTAAGCCGTTATCCGTGGAAGTCGCTCCTATTCAGTCGTGTACCACCACTGCTCAAACAGCCCAGCAAGGATCTTTTTCTCAGGGATATCGCATTAAATATGAAACAGTAGGCACCCAGGTGGTGGTCACTTTTACCCTTTTGGACACCAACAAATCAGGGCCGGTTGCTTATTTGTGGCAGGCACAGCCCTTTTCGGAAGCCCAGATGGATCAAGTCGGCGATCGCGTATTTACCCGGGTACTCTCCAGCCAAACACCAGGCGCGACGATCCGCTATGCGGTAAAAGTCGCCTTTGCCGGGGGATTGGCCGTAACTCAATACATCGATTATCAGGTGGGTACCGATTGCGATCGGGTAGTGGATGATGCCGACGGTGACGGGGTGAAGGATGCTGTTGATCAGTGCCCCAACACACCTGCCGCAGCTATGGTGGACGTTCACGGATGCACGGTGTTTTCACTGCCCAGTGAAAATTGGGAAGTCCAGGCCGTAGCGGTCAGTTGCCGGGATCAATCTGATGGCGCTTTAGTTTTTGGGGTACAGGACCTGAGTTATGCGTATCAGGTACGCGTCAATGGGGCTGTAGTCGGGGCGTTAAACAACGCCAATCAAGGTTCGTTGCGTTTGGAAAACCAACCTCCAGGAAATTACCAGGTTTGCTTTTCGGTGGACGGGATCGATGGGTACACCCAGTGTTTTGGCATTCAGGTAGTGGAGCCAGCTGCATTGGCCGCAAAAGCAGAAATTTCTGCCCAGAAAGGTCAAGTCGTCTTGCAGTTGTACGGTTCAGATCGCTACCGCATCACCCACAATGGACGCTCTTGGATCAGCGAGGAACAAACTGCCACAATCAACTTGGAGAAGGGTCAAAACCAATGGACGGTAACCACAGATCAAAACTGCCAGGGGAGGTACGAGGCTTCATTTTTCTTGAGTGAAAACACCTTGATATACCCCAATCCAGTCCAAGATCAACTCTGGATCTATGTCCCCGGATCCGACACCAGTGTAGCGGTCTACCACACGGATCTCACGGGCCGCACAAACCACCTGGGTGTGTTGCATATAGGAAGTAATCGGGTGATTCAGTTAGCTACCAGTGATTGGCCTGTGGGATTAAATCTGTTGCGCCTTTCAGGCACAACCACACAGACAATCCACAGGATCGTTAAAACTCCTTAGCGGGAATTAACTGATTGATTTTTGCCTTAATCCATGAGGGGTGCTGGGCGGAATACATGCCAGTAGGTCCGGACACTAGGTACGCCATTATACTGCTGATCCCCATAAACGGTAATGCAGGTAGGCCGAAAAGTTCCACCCCCATGGCGATACAGGCAAGGGGGGCGTGGGAAGCACCGCTAAATACTGCGATAAACCCCATTCCGGCCAGTAGGCCCATAGGCAGAGGAATCCAGCCGCTCAGCACACTGCCTAAAGTAGCGCCTACAAAGAACAGTGGAGTGACTTCACCGCCCTTAAACCCCGCGCCTAAGGTAAAGGCGGTCAACCCGAGCTTGATCAACCAAGACCCTGGATCAGGAACTTCAGAGAATGAAGCTACAATTTGATCCACCCCTAGACCTGCGTATTGCTGGGTGTCAAAACACAGGAAAATACCCATCAACACCAAACCTCCTAAAAAAGGTCGAAGCGGAGGGTAACTTATCTTGCCCCACCAGGTCCCCATCAGTCGTGTTGTTGCTGTAAAAAGCCAAGCAGTTGCCCCAAAAACCACTCCGGCCAATACCAACCAACCTAAAGTGGAGACTGAAAAGGAAACCAGGGGACCTAACGTGTACTCGGTGTGCTCCCCTCCCCACAACAAACAAGTCAAGTGGGCCGTCCAGGCGGCTAGCGCCATGGGGACTATAGCGGTTTTCCAGGGTGATTTTCGTATGCTGAGCACCTCAATGCCAAAAAGCAGTCCAGCCCAAGGCGTGCCAAAAACAGCGGCAAATCCCGAGGCCACACCCATGCCCATCAGCGTTTTTCTATCTATGGAAAATGAGTGAAAGAACCGATTCAATTGGTCTGCAAGCGCACCACCCATTTGTACCGCTGTTCCCTCTCGACCCGCCGAGCCACCTACTAAATGGGTCAACAGCGTGCTGAATAATATCAAGGGAGCCATTTTCCAAGACAGGCGATCACCACCTTGGTGAGCTGTCTCGATGATTTGGTTGTTTCCGCGCACGACCTCTTGTCCAAAACGGTAGTAGGTCCATCCGATGAATGCCCCTGAAAGGGGTAATCCCCAAAAAAGCAGGGGATGGGTCAACCTAGTTTCTGTGGCTAAATCGAGTAAGTGCAAAAAAAGCGCTGAAGCACTTCCTGAGGCAATACCCACAAGCAGGGCGGCCAGCAGATATGGAAGTATTTGTTTTTGCCGGAAAAAATTCATGGGGTCTAAAGTAGTATTTTTCAAGTACTTCTTGTCTACCTAGGACCAATACACGTATTTAGGACTAATGAACTACATCAACAATCAGCTCATGCAGATCGTTTAAGTCGTCGATGACTGCAATAAGGCGAGGGAACCCAAAGTACCTACTCGACAATCGTTCTAAAGGTCAGGTTGATGCGAGGTCCTACCGATTTTTTGGTGGGGGCCAATCGGTGTTTCCAAAATTCCTGGGTGGTACCTTCCATGACCAATAAACTCCCATGGGCCAAAGATGTTTTTACCACGGTACCCAACTCCTGATGTTTAAATCCAAATATCCGCTCAGCACCTAGACTGATGGAAGCAATAGCCCCTCGAGGCAACAACATTTTTTCCGCATCGCTGTGCCAAGCCATGCCCTCAGATCCGTCGTGGTACAGATTGGCCAAACAAGAATTGTAGGTGCTTCCTGTCACCTGCTCCGCCCAATATTTGAGGTCGGACAACCCTGGAGTCCAGGGCAAGGCAGTTTTTTTCATTTGGCTATAGGTATATCCAAAGGGCTTGTCCCCATACCAACCAATTTTTCGTTTGGTGGTGATCAATTTGCCGAACATCCGTACCTGATCGTGTTGCCAATCTACCTCCTCCATCAATTGGGCAAAGTACTTATCCGCTTGCTGCTCGGTAAGCAATACCCCAAAATACCGCACTACGCCATCACAAGGCAATAAATTTTCGAAACTAGAATCGAGCATAGACCAAAGATAGGACGCTTCCCATAACTTCCCTAAGTTTGACTTATGAAACATCCACACATGGAGGTAATCACTCATCCACTTTCGGCCAATAGCCCGTTGATTTATCAATGGCTGGACTCCAGTTTAGGACAGGTATTGGTGGGGTGTAGTCCCTTGGGTATATGCTGGATGGCTTATGTGGATGTCCCATCGAAGGGGTTGGAAGAATTTATGGGGGCATTTCCTGGGCACACCTATCAACAAAAGGATTTGCCATATTTTACTGCGATAGCGTCCTGGTTGGTGGATCCTTCATCGGAAATTCCATCACTGCCCATTCATTTGACTGGGACAAATTTTCAGTTAAAGGTTTGGCAGGCATTGGTCGGATTAAATTGGGGAGAGACAACCGATTACCAGACGGTTGCCCAATCTATTGGGAGCCCAGATTCTGCTCGAGCAGTAGGCACAGCTATTGGGAAAAATCCCATAGCCGTTTTGGTGCCTTGCCATAGAGTGCTGAGGTCCGATGGTTCACTGGGAGGTTATCGATGGGGGATTGATCGAAAAATAGCTTGGCTTAGGCGAGAAGGAGCCCCCTACTTGTTTTGAAGAATGCATTGAGCTCGGTGAGCAATCATGGCTTGTATCAATTCCTCTGGCAGGTTTTGTTTAAGGGGAAACTGCACAGACCCTTTGCCCGTTTTATAGCCAACCAGATTTGATTTAAACACCTCGTGCGTTCCTGGTGTTGCGTAAAAGCCCAAATGCTTTTCATAAACAGCAAAATAAACCAGGGGTTTCTTGTTTAATTTATACGCAGGCATTCCGTACAAAATATGTGCTGTTGCGTTAGGATAGTTTTTTTCCAGCAGAGACTTGATCCAAAGCAAGCGTTCTTGAACTTCAGCTTTTTGGTCGACGATGTACTGGTCAACGGAAGTGTAGGATAGATTCATAGCCATAGACATAAATTTATATAATGCGCCGAAACATTTTGTATTTTGGGTAAAATTTAATTCATGAGACACAGTTGGATCGGAGTCATCATCGTGTTGGTGTTTTGGACGCATCAGGCTTATGCACAGGAGTTTACAGGCTCATCGCTCGAGGTAAAACAAACTATTGAGCGTTTTTTTCAAGGGTTTCATCAACGTGACTCAGTAACCATGAAATCCGTGATGCATCCGGATTTAGTTTTGCAAACGGTATTATCCAGACCAGGTCAAACCAAGTTGGTTGTCAGCGAGGCAGCTGACTTTTTACACGCGGTGGCCACACGGCCAATCACCCCTGTTTGGGAAGAACGCCTGCATCAATTTCAGATATCGGTCGATGGGGCCATGGCCCAAGCATGGGTGGACTACAGTTTTTGGTTGGATGGAACCTTTTCCCATTGTGGAGTAGATGCATTTGCCCTATTTAAGTCTGATCAAGGCTGGCAGATCACATATTTAACCGATACACGTCGAACTGCTGATTGTGCGCCTTATGACCAGTGATCAGCTTCGTGTTTTGGTGGTGGGTTGCGGCCACATGGGGGCATCACACGCCTTGGCATACGACAAACACCCAGGATTCCAAATAGTTGGTTTGGTCTCCAGAGGGAGCAGTAAAAACAAACTCAATAATCTGCTCACCCAATCCGTGCCTTTATACAACGATTTTCAACAAGCATTGACCCAAAGCCAGTGTCAAGTTGTTTGTATCAGCACCTACCCAGACACCCACGAAACTTATGCCCTAGCCGCCATAGAGGCGGGTTGTCATGTGTTTCTCGAAAAACCTATGGCCATCACGGCCCAAGGGGCAGAACGTATTCAATCATCCGCAGCAAAACATCAAAAAAAACTTGTCATCGGATATATTTTGAGGCACCACCCCGTATGGCAACGGTTTGTCATGGAAGCACAAGGCCTCGGCAAGCCTTTGGTAATGCGCATGAATTTAAATCAACAAAGCCATGGAAACGAATGGGCAGTGCACAAGAAACTGATGGAATCCCTGAGCCCGATTGTCGATTGCGGCGTACATTATCTGGATATTATGTGTCAAATGACTCAGGCCAAACCAGTAGCGGTCTCTGCGATTGGCGTTCGATTAACTCCAGAGATAGACCAGACGCAATACAATTACGGACAGTTGCAGATTCGTTTTGATGACGGATCCGTTGGATGGTACGAGGCAGGTTGGGGACCTATGATGTCTGAAACCGCCTTTTTTGTTAAAGATGTGATCGGTCCTAGTGGCAGTGTTTCTCTGGTACAAGACACCCAGAAGTCCGATGATGTAGCAGGACACACCAAAAGCGATGTGCTTTTGAAACACCATGCTGATCTAGACGAGCAAGGGCATTGGAAACACCAGGATCACCGAACTATTTGGGAGCAAACTCCTGACCATCAGGGGTTATGTGACCTAGAGCAAGAATATTTTTATCAGGCGATTATTCAAGACCTGGATCTTTCTCAGCATGTACTTGAGGCAGTGGATAGTCTAAAAATCGCATTGGCCTGTGATCAGGCGGTAAAAACCGGGCAGACCGTTTTTCTGTAATCACTTACATCCACAGGAAAGAAAGCACCCCTACAGTGCCAAATCCAAGTGCCAATAAAATACTGTGCCATAACCCCACCCAAACCCAAAGTACCAAGGATCGTTTCCAGGAAAGTTCGTAAAAGTGGGTAAACGAAATAAAATAATACCCCAACCAACATAAGGTTAGGCTATTAGAAATCCAAGACCATAACGCCGTACCATTAACGAGTGCTCCATAGTCAACCCACCAGATTACCCATAGGGTGATAAATAAACTAGTGGCCAGATGAAGCACAAAGACCGCATGGTCCATAACCCTGAGGTCTCGGGTTCAAATCCCGATCTCGCTACTTGAAAATCAAGGACTTACGTTAAATCGTGGGTCCTTTTTTGTGTGAGGATAACTCCATTTTAACTTGAAACCCATGCTATCATTGGGTTTTACTGCGTGACGTATAGTTGACACCTAATATTCCTTCTTGTGAAGATACCCAAAAAGTCTATTTAAAGATCTTCATCTTTTAATGGATTTAGCGAAGTAGTTGCATCTTTTATGTTAACATTTTTAATTAATCAAGTCCTTTTCTTTTTCTAAATGTAGATGGGTTTTCTCCAGTTATTTTTTTAAAAATTTTATTAAAATAGGATAAGCTCTCAAATCCAACTTCATAGCAAGCTTCAGTGACATTGGCATCTTGCATTAACAATTTCTTAGCATGGTTAATTCTATATTGATTCACAAAATCGGTATAAGTTAGTTTAGTGCTTTTTTTAAAGTATCTACAAAAAGCCGCTATCGATAAATTCACATGCTTGGCTATAGCATCCATCACAATGGGTTGTTGAAAATTATTTTCTATATATTGATAGATCAAATGCATTCTTTCTTGTTCTTTTATAACTGCATGATTTTCGATTGGTCTTGTATGTAGTAAAATGTATTCACTAGATTTAGATAAGAGATCAAATACTTTGATTAAATGTAATAATTGTTCGAAGGGTTTTAATTTAGTTAGTTTCTTCAACATGGCTCCAGCTGCAGCTTTTGTTTCCCCGTAAAAAGCAATTCCGGTTTTGGCTTTTTCAAACATTTCAAAAATGCCTTTCATTTCTGGTTGACTATAAAAAGGATCCTCATAAAAATTTTGTCTAAACTGCACCACCACCGTTTCAACTACAGACTGCACACCATAATCAAAATTCAAATGTGGTATATAAGAACCAATCAATGCTAAATCGCTTCCTTCATAAGTACTAATATGATCCCCTATATGTCTCACCCCTTTATCAGCTTCTACATATACCAACTCAATTTCAGGATGAAAATGCCAGTAAAAAATCTCGTTTAGTTTGGGCGTAAGTAATATCCTAAAAGAACTACCCTCGTCTGGTTTGATATTTTCTAAACTTAATCTCATTAGTGCTATAATTACATTAATTTCATAATTCTATAAATATTTTGTCAATTTAGAGCAAATATTGGTCAATTGGGTTATTTATTTCTCTATTAGTTTATTTGAAATTTGTTTTACAAAACGATTGATATGCTTTACAAATCAAACTCAACTATTCAAACTAAGGTAAAAGTTACTGAGGTTTCAATGAGTCAAACACCTCAAAAAAGTCTTAAGAAAAAGGAGTACTTATCTTGTAAAAATTTAGATAGTACTGGATATTGTTTGAAATGTAATAGAATCTGTCCAGCTGTAAAAAACCTTCATTAAAAACACACAAAATAAATTTTATGGAAAATCAGCAACAAGGCATGGTGCCAACCATGGTACCCACAATGGCAACAACACCAAATAGTAATACTCACAAAGACATCCCAGGAAATCCATCTACTCCAAAGAGTAGTGCGACTAAATTAAATGATCGCTCTAATGGAAAACCATTGAGAGTATTAAGTGAAGAAGACTGGAATTTCTGGATTCACAATGGATATATCGTTATCAAGAATGCAGTTCCAAGAGAACAAGCATTAGCGACTGCTAAATTTTTATGGGAGTTTGAAGAGAAAGATCCTAATAATAAAGATACTTGGTATACAGCACCAAGAGCAGAAATGAAAATGAAAGAGTTGGCTGGTACGGGAATGGTGGAGTGTTATAATAATCAACACTTATGGAATAACCGACAAATGCAAAGATTATATGATGCATTTGTAGATATTTGGGGAACAGAAAAATTATGGGTTACTATTGATAGAGCGAATTTAAATTTTCCTATCAGACCAGGTCACGAATACAAAGCATTTATTCACTGGGATTACGATCCTGAAACAAAACCAGTGAATGTTCAAGGTGTATTAGCCTTAGCAGATCAAACAGATGAGAACATGGGTGGATTCCAATGTATTCCTGAATTATTCAGAACCTATGATACTTGGAAATTAACTCAACCAGAAGATAGAAATAGATTCCAACCAGATACAACTGGTTTTACTCCAACCAAAGTAAAATTAGAAGCAGGAGACTTGTTAATCTTTAATAGCTTAGAACCGCATGGTATTAGAGCAAATAATAGTGAAGATAAAGTGCGTATGGCTCAATACATTTCTATGATGCCTGCAGAGGAAGATAATGAAGCTTTAAAAGAATGGAGAGTCAATTCTTGGAAACATAGAATTGCTCCAGAAGGATATGCTTTTCCTGGTGATCCAAGAAATTGGGAACAAACTAAATATGATACTGCAGTATTAACCGATTTAGGCAAGAAATTATTAGGCTTAGAAAATTGGTAGATGAGAATTTTGAAACATTTAAGAAATAATATCGTATGAACGAATTTTATAAAAGTGAATTCTCTGCGTGAGGAAAATACCCCTTGAAATCGGGTCAAATCGGTTAATTTCGGTTTTGTAAAAACAAAACGCATTACAAATCAACGCATTCATTTTTTCAAAAAATATTCATAAACCATTGCTTTTTTCTTCTGAAAAACACGACTCGGTTGACTAGTGCGAGTAGGGGAAGCAGCACAAAGAGCAACTGAGGAATCATTTCAATGGCTT
>Ga0255779_1003048_pt1 | contig 17073 bp, 17 predicted proteins | sample 011ome_21_FD_179977 | JGI IMG/M metagenome (GOLD analysis project Ga0255779, IMG submission 179977) | Coastal salt marsh microbial communities from the Groves Creek Marsh, Skidaway Island, Georgia - 011508AT metaG (version 2) | ecosystem: Environmental > Aquatic > Marine > Intertidal zone > Salt...
CAAGGCAGGACGCTCGATGCTGCAATCCCTGTCCGAAGATGCTCCGCAGCTTCTGGAACGTTCACTGGAGGTCGTGAACGAACTTGGTCAGATGCTTGGCGAGGACAATAAAAACCGGATCAGCAATATTTTGGTGAATGTCGAACAGGCATCTAGCGAATTTGAGAATACACTGTCCGACTTTTCTGGGGTCGCGAATACCGTTGCGGACTTTGCCACACAAATCAGTAAGTTCAACGATACGCTCGACGTCCTGACAAGCGACCTGTCCGAGGTCCTCGACACGGCTGACACAACGCTTGTTTCAATCCGCGAATTGTCAGAACAGGGTAAAGGGGTTTTGACGGCGAGTTCAGCAACATTGACCGACGCCCAATCTGCGATCGTAGAGGCCAAGGATTTTGTTGCGCAGGACCTAAGTGACCTGACCACTGAATTGCGCGAAACAACAACCGATCTGCGGGGGCAGCTGACACGCATTTCGGACGACGCTCGTACCCTTATGAATACGCTTGACACAACAGGCGTGGCTGCGACCGCACGTCTCAATGAGGCAGAAGTAACCATAGAAAGTGCTAACGCGTTGATGAAGCGGCTTGATGCCGCCGCTATTGCTGTAGAAACCGTGGCAAGCCACACCGACGCTCTTATCCGTGACGAAGGCGCGCCACTTGTTGCCGAGACCCGCGCAATGGTGGCCGAGGCAAACCGCGCAATCCAATCCGTCGCAACGATTGCAACCACGGATCTGCCCACGATCATCGCGGATGTGCGCACGGCCACCGACAACGCGAGCAAAGTGATCGCGGACGTCGGGCAAAATCTCAGCGCATCGAGCACGAACCTGAACGAGATGTTAATCAGCGCCCGCCAAACGCTGGAGGATGCGCGGGTCTCATTTGCAAATGCCAACGAGACACTCACTGCAATCAACGGGGCGTTGGAGACCGGAGACCGCGCGCTCAGCGCCGCTGAGAAAGCATTCACGGGGGCCGACCGCGTGATCAACGATGATATCTCAGGCATGATCACAAATCTTGAGACGACCCTCGATGGGATGAACGCCGCAATCGCGACCGTCTCGGGCGACCTTCCTGGCATCTCTGCCGATTTGCGTGCGGCTAGCAACTCTGCGACTGATGCGTCTGGCCCTGCGGTGCGCGAATTTGCGACAACTGCGCTCCCGCTCTATACGCGCCTAGCACAGGAAAGCAGGACCCTTATTGGCAATTTGGATCAACTGACAAGCCAAGTGCAGCGCGACCCTGCACGCTTCTTTCTTAACCGTGAGACACCGGAGTTTAAGCGATGATAACACGATCAAAACCATTTGCGTTCCTGCGCGCCACCATAGCCATTGCCATGCTCGCGAACTGTAGCACGATAGCGGCAATCAACGACGTCTCGGTCCCGCTGGAGGTGTATGAATTACGCGCACCGACCAACATCGCGGCATCTTCGCGGCGACAGATACAACGTGATGTCATCATTGAACTACCCACGACAAGTGGCGCGCTCATGACGGATCGGATCATGATCCGCCCGAACATGCTTCAAGCACAATACCTGCCGGATATACGCTGGGGCGATCCGACACCCGAAATGGTGCAAACGCTTATGCTGCGTGCTGTCGATGCAACGGGTGCTGTGCGCTATGTTGGGCGGCATCCCCTCGCTTCGAACGGTGATTACGCCGTTGTAACTGAATTGGTTGATTTCCAGGCTGAACTTGATGCTGATGGTCAGAATGCCTCGGCGCAACTGAAAATCATCGTGCGCGTTATCCGTGAGACCGACGCCAGCATTGTCGCGAGCAAGACGTTTTCGGCCACCGCGCCCGCGTCATCCACACAGAACGAGGCGATCGTCGCGGCATTTGATGCAGCCTCGACAAAGCTCTTCTCGGATTTCGCCATATGGCTGCCATCTGTTTTGGACACCTAATCGGTCGCAATGTGTCGGCGGGCCACCCCGTTTAGAGGTGGTCGCGGAATTTCGGACCAGTTGATAAGCTTTGGCTTGTTGATGAAGGACCGAAGAAAAGATGGCAAAACAGAAGCGCTATACAGCTGAGTTCAAGGCCAAGGTTGCCCTTGAAGCGATCCGCGAAGAATTGACGACGGCGGAGCTGTCAAAAAAATACGAGGTACATCCGACCATGATCAACGGATGGAAACGTCAGGCGATTGCGAACATGGCGCAGTCATTTGACGCCAAACCTGCTGCTCCTCCAATTTCTGAGAAAGCGGTTGAAAAACTCCACGCCAAGATCGGCCAGCTTGTGGTGGAACGGGATTTTTTAGTGGATGCCTCCAATCTCATTCTCGGGACTGGAGGCAAAAAGCGGTGAAGCAGGATCATCCCAAGCTGAGCACGCGGCGGCAGTGTACGCTGTTGTCGCTGACGCGCTCGACACTGTACTACCAGCCGCGTGGCGAAAGTGCCGAGAACCTGAAGTTCATGTCGATCATCGACAAACAGTTTCTGCAAACGCCTTGGTATGGGTCCCGTCAGATGGCGCGCCACATGCAACGCGAAGGTCACAGGTGTGGCCGGCATCGCGTTCGGCGGCTGATGCGCCTCATGCGGCTTGTGCCAATTTACCAAGAACCCAACACCAGTAAGAAGAACCCTGCCCACAAGATCTATCCCTATCTTCTCAAGGATCTGGCGATCACCCGGCCCAACCAGGTCTGGTGTACCGACATCACGTATATCCGCATGGAACGTGGCTTTCTCTATCTGGTCGCCGTCATGGATTGGTACAGCCGAAAGGTGCTGAGCTGGCGGTTGTCCAACACCATGGATGTCGGATTCTGCATTGAGGCTTTGAAAGAGGCACTGGCAACCTATGGTCCACCGGAGATTTTCAACTCTGACCAAGGTAGTCAATTTACCAGCACTGAGTTCACCGATGTGCTGAAGGCGGCTAAGGTCAAGATATCCATGGACGGGCGTGGACGCTGGATCGACAACCGTATGATCGAGCGGCTTTGGCGGTCATTGAAATATGAATGCGTCTATCTGAATGCCTTCGGGACCGGTTCTGAGGCCCGCCGAGGCATCGGTGCGTGGATCAGTTATTACAATGAAAAACGACCGCACTCATCCCACGGCCTGCTGACCCCGGTCGAAGCCTATGCTAGACAGGAACCACGATTGAAGCTTGCTGCGTAATATGAAACCGAAGCCAGAGCGCTGCGCGGCATAAAACTGGTCGAAAAACCAAGACCACCTCTCCCTGCACATCCTGGCACAGGCGAAATCATCGCCGAAGCGATCTTGGCTGCGATCCGGAAATGCGGGCTGGACACAGGCGTTTTCGGGCTCCTGCAAACCAACCGAAACGAGACGGGCGCGGCCTTGGTTCAGCATCCGTTGATCACTGCCGTTGGCTTTACCGGTTCACTGTCAGGCGGGAGGGCATTGTTTGATCTTTGCGCCCAACGTCCCGTCCCGATCCCGTTCTTTGGTGAATTAGGCTCGGTCAATCCAATGTTCCTTTTACCAGCAGCACTTAGCGCACGTGGCGCCGCAATTGCTGCAGGGTGGGCTGGCTCGCTCACGATGGGGGCAGGACAATTCTGTACCAATCCCGGCTTGGCGATTGTGATCGACGGGCCAGACGGGGATGCTTTTGCCGCCGCAACCGCAGCCGCTCTGTCGGAAGCGGGTGCCCAAATCATGCTGACCACAGGCATGGCAAACGCCTACCGCGCAGGAACCGCGGGAATTTCAAGCGCGACGGGCGTTCATGGTCTGTTGGAAACCACTTGTGAAGGGCGCAAAGCAACACCCAATTTGTTGGTCACAACAGGCGTCGAGTGGTTGGCGAACGAAGCGCTTGGCGAGGAGGTCTTTGGCCCGCTAGGGATGATCGTAAAGGTGAGAGACTTGGACGAAATGCGTGAGGTCGCGCTCAGTCTCAGGGGCCAATTGACTTGTACCTTGCATATGGACGATGGCGATACTGAGACTGCGCAAACTTTGCTTCCGGTTCTTACGCGCAAGGCTGGTCGTGTCTTGGCCAATGGTTTTCCAACGGGTGTGGAGGTGAGTGACGCGATGGTGCATGGCGGTCCTTATCCCGCGTCCACAAACTTTGGCGCGACGTCAGTTGGGACAATGGCGATCCGCCGTTTCTTGCGGCCGGTTTGTTACCAAAACATGCCAGAGGCATTGCTTCCCGCCGATTTGATCCAAATCTGATCCGTGACCCGCGCAGGACGGTCAGAGCTGTGATAACGCCACAGTTCTGGCCGAAGAGTCCGGATATAGCGTTTCAAGGTTGGTCATAGCGTTGGTGTTGCCGCTTGCTTGTCGTGCCTCATGTGGCTGTAATTTGATCATCGCACGGTGTGTATTATAGATCATGCGTTCATGGTCGGTGGCGCGAATGCCGAGCCAGATCGTCGCTCAAGGCACCCGTCAAGCCGCCAGTCGCAAACGGTGCTCGCCCTAGTCATCGCGCATTTTGTGCTGCACGATACATTTGTCGCGCTTGCGTCCGTCGTGCTGGCAATTCGTGTTCATTTCGTGGCTTGGCAATCGCATGATGTGGGCCGACCGTTCAGGAGAATGCAACTATGAACCAAAGTCTGAAAGCGCTTGCCAAAGGTGGGACCCTTCGTGCCGCGATCAACACAGGAAATATGGCCTTGGTTCAATATGATGCGGGTCGTCTGATCGGTGTCAGTCCTGCGCTTGCGCAACGCCTTGCCGATCAGTTGGGTGCGAAACTCGAGCCCGTCGTTTATGAAGGTGCAGGCAAAGTTTTTGCGGATTCGGGTGCGGACAAATGGGACGTCGGTTTTCTTGCGATTGACCAGATGCGGTCCAAAGAAATCAGTTTTACACGTGCCTATCATATCATTGAAGCCACTTTCGCGGTGCGGTCTGAATCGCCTTTCCGGTTTGTTGCCGATGCGGATCGCGAAGGCGTATCCATCCTTACATCGACGGGGTCGGCATATGATATGCACCTTCAAGAAACCTTGAAACATGCGGCGCTGGAACACTTTGGCACACCACCTCAAAGTTTCGATGAGTTCCGCAATGGCCGTTGCGATCTTGTCGCTGGGGTGCGCGCGTCGTTGCAAGGACATTTCGGTGAGGATCCTGCATTTCGTATTTTACCCGACGCGCTCACGCAGGTCTCGCAAGCGATGGTCTTGCCATCACCAAACAACCCGTTAATTGCAGCGCTCGACGCATTTGTGGCAGCTGCAATCGCCGACGGTTTCGTGGCAAGGCATCTGGCCCCCTAATGGCGTTCCGGCGGTCGGACGGGGAGTACCATCGTCACCGTGAGGCCGTCGCTGGCACTGCTCAAACGCAGTTCACCGCCCAGATTTTGCGCCACAGCGAGCGCGATGGGGAGACCCAGCCCACTGCCCGACGACTGCTCGATTTGACCGAACCTTGCCATTGCCGTTTCGATTTGATCGGGGGGTATTCCGCGCCCATTGTCAGAGACAATAATGTGTACAGCGTCCTCAACGCTGGCGGTTTTAACAGACACTTGAGAAAGTTGCGCGCCCCCATGCAGCAAGGCATTGTCGATCAAATTGAGCACAGCCTGCTGGATAAGTACTGGGTCTGCGCGCAGATGTGTGTCGAAATTTCCTAGCTCGAAGGCGAGTGAAACACCACGATCCGTCGCTCGTGACGCGGCTTGCGACTCGACGGTGTGGAGCGTCTTGTTGACGTCGATGACATGGAGTTCAGAGACGGGTTTTGGCGATATCGCGCGCTCCAAAGCCAAAAGGCTATTGGCCAAATCGGAGGCGCTTTGGGCCGCGAGAACAAGCTCTTCGCCGCGTTCTTTGACATCAGACATTTTGGTGGCTGACCTCACAGCTTCTGACATGGCCAGCACGCCCGCTATTGGATTGCGCAACTGGTGCGCCGCGTTGGATATAAAATCGTCTTTGGCTTCAAATGTCGCGCGTAGTTCTGACAAGAGTTCGTTGAGGGTACGAACGACTCCGCTGACTTCAATAGGGACGGGACGGCGAATTTCGTTGAGTTCGCGCGGGGAGCGCCGCGAAATCGCGTCTTGCAGATCAAGCAGAGGACGTAATCCGATCCGCACGCCAAACCAAACGATAAGCGTGAGTGCCGCCATAATGATCGCGATCATGCCAAAGGTGCGTTGCGTTGTGTCTCTCACAAAACTGTCGCGCAGCGCCGTGTCTTGCCACACCGTAAAGGTAAAATCGCCACTCAAACCTTCGATCGAAATTTTGTCGACAAAGCGCAAGGCGCGCACAGGACGGCGATGATAGATCGCATCAAAGTAGCTCTGATTTTGCTCTGGCGCAGCAGTTTGATTTGGCAGAACGGGTGGCGTGGCATAACCCGTGACATAGGCCCCGTTTGGCGCGTAGACATGATAAAATACGGGGCCGCCTGATGTATCGCCTAGCAATGCGAGTGTCTTGGCACTCAGCGCATTACCTCCCGAAAGCGCAGTATCTCGCGAAATCGCAAGGACTGTCGATAAGAGCGAGCGATCAAACCGCTCGCTCGCGCGTTTATTGGCGTCCCTCAACGTGAGCATTCCGAGGACGACAGAAATCAACATGAGTGGCGTCAGGATAATCAGGATAAGCCTTGCGCGCAGCGACATTGTCCGTGTCATGCGCCACCATGCTGCATTTTATATCCGAGCCCACGTTGTACTTTAATCTCCACATCAAATGCCTTTAGTCGTTTGCGCAATCGCGAAATATAAACTTCGACAACCTGTTCGTCGACATCAGCCCCCGTGCCATAAACCTTATCAAGGAGGGCCTGTTTGGACAGCATCCGTGATTGCGCCAAGAGGAGTGCTTCGAAAATTGCGATCTCGCGGCGCGGCAATTCAAGCGGCCCTGTAGGGGTTAAGATCTGTCTGGCAGTAAGATCAAATGAGAGGGGCCCAATGCTGTACAAATTGGCTGGCGTCAGCACCACACGGCGCATAAGTGCGCGTAACCGCGCAATCAATTCTGCCATGTCAAAGGGTTTTGCCAGATAATCGTCGGCCCCTGCATCTAGTCCAGAAATCTTGTCCTCTAATGCCGTGCGGGCGGTCAACATTAAGACAGGTCGCAGATCTCCGCGGGACCGCATTCCCTTGAGCACGCCAAGGCCGCTGAGGCCGGGCAGGTTGACATCAAGCACGATGACGTCCGCACCATCGCCTTGGAGAAATTGATCGGCCTCGGCACCGTCGAATATGAGGTCAACTGCATGGCCCTCATCGCGCAGAACATAAGCGATCCCATTGGCGACGCCTTTGTTGTCTTCGACGATGACGATCCGCAAATCGGAAACCTCACTAAATGTTGATGATGCAAGCTTCATGCAAGTTTGACGGGCAATGGTCAAAATATCAAGGCGGCTTGGAGGGCTGCATTGATTCGTATTGCTGCTCTGAGACACGAGCAAGAAACTGTCTGGGAGGACAACATGACAATGAAATCATTCCTGCGCGCAAGCGCAATTGGTGCTTTGGCGCTGACTGGCACAATGGCCTCGGCGGAACTTGATCTGGCTGGCGAAACAGTCGAGTGGATCATTCCTTTTTCTGAAACAGGTGGGTCTGCACGCTGGGCCAACTTCTACGCACCACTGCTGTCCGAGGCCCTGCCAGGGAACCCGACCGTCGTTGTGACATTCATGCCAGGTGCGGGTTCGACAACAGGCGCAAACCACTTTCAAGGCCTGAACTACAAGGACGGTACAACACTGTTCGGCTCTTCTGGCTCCACACAGTTCCCTTACCTGCTTGGCGATCCACGCGTGCGCTACGAGTATAAGGACTGGAATGTCGTTCTTGCATCGGGCACAGGTGGCGTTGCCTACCTTCCACCCGCGATGGCCGAAGCTTACGCCGCTGATCCTGCCGCCCTGAACGACGAAAACTTCATCTATGGCGCACAGTCCGCAACGGGTCTTGACCTCGTGCCACTGCTCGCATGGGAAATGCTTGGTCTGAACGTCGAGCCTGTCTTTGGTATCGAAGGCCGTGGCGATGGCCGTTTGATGTTTGAGCGTGGCGAAGCCAACATCGATTATCAGACATCTTCGTCTTATCTGTCAGGCGTGGCCCCACTGGTTGAGGCAGGCACTGCGGCTCCTTGGTTCTCGTTCGGCGCACTCGATGATCAGGGCAACATCGTTCGTGACCCCACATTCCCAGATATGCCAAGCTTCAAGGAAGTCTGCGAAGCGAACCCAGTTTGCGAAACGAGCGGCACAACGTGGGATGCATGGAAAGCCTTCTTCGTCGCAGGCTTCCCTGCGCAAAAGATGGTTTACCTGCCAGCTGGCGCACCTGAAGAAGCAATCGCAACCTTCACCGAGGCCTTTGCATCCATTAAGGACCGTCCTGACTACGCAGAAATCTCTGAATCCGCTTTGGGCCTTTACCCACAGCTGACAGGCAAGGGCGCACAGACTGCAAACGCAGACGCGACCACCGTTCCAGACGAAGCACGTGAATTCGTGAAAACTTGGCTGCTCGACAGCTACGGCGTGGTTCTCGAGTAACCCCGACCATTCTGGCCCCCGCCTCATCGCGGGGGCCTTTTTCTCTTCTATATTAGGGGCCTTCCAATGGATGTTCTAGCGACAGCGCTACCGGCGCTCGGTGATGCGTTTGGCATGATCTTACAACCTCATGTGTTGGGGTATCTCGTTTTGGGCGTCCTGATGGGTCTTTGCATCGGAGTCTTTCCGGGGCTTGGCGGCATTGCGGGTCTGTCCCTATTGCTCCCCTTTATGTTCGGCATGGAGCCGTTGACGGGTCTGGCCCTGATGGTCGGAATGGTCGCGGTGGTGCCCACATCGGATACATTCTCTTCGGTCCTCATGGGTATCCCCGGATCGTCGGCCTCGCAGGCGACGGTCTTGGACGGCTTCCCGATGGCAAAAAAAGGCCAAGCAGCGCGTGCGCTCTCGGCTGCCTTCGCCTCCTCGCTATTTGGCGGGCTTTTGGGCGCGGCTTTCCTGTCGATTTTTATCCTGATTGCACGACCAATTGTACTCATGTTCCAGACGCCTGAACTCCTGATGGTCACGATTTTCGGCCTCTCGATGGTTGGGATTCTCGCGGGACGGGTTGCGATCAAAGGGATTGCGGCGGCTGGTCTCGGCCTGATGATCGGCACGATTGGGCTTGGCTCCAGCGCAGGCGCGCTGCGTATGTCAACCTATGACACCCCATATTTGATGGACGGGCTAAAGCTGGTGATCGTGGGCCTTAGTATCTTCGCGATTCCTGAAATCGTTGCGCTTTTGCGCCAAGATAAAGCCATCTCCGACCGCAACGCGATTGGCGGCGGCTGGCTTGATGGCGTGAAGGACTGGTGGGCCAATATCTGGCTCTCCGTGCGCTGTTCTCTCATCGGCGTGACCGTCGGCGTTATTCCCGGCCTTGGGGGCTCGGTCGTCGATTGGATTGCCTACGGGCACACCGTGCAAACTGCGAAAGACAAGTCGCAGTTTGGCTCTGGTGATGTGCGTGGTGTGATCGGGCCTGAAAGCTCGAACAACGCCAAAGAGGGTGGGGGCCTTGTCCCAACATTGCTGTTCGGCATCCCCGGTTCTGGGTCGATGGCGATTTTTATCTCCGGTATCGCGCTGCTTGGTAGCGGCAATATCGAGGTCGGCCCGTCGATGCTCAAGAATAACCTCGACTTCACCTATGCGATTGTCTGGCTTTTGGCATTGGCAAACGTCGTCGGCACGCTTGTCTGTATCGCGGCCTCTGCCCCGATTGCACGTCTGACAAACATCCGATTTGCGCTGCTTGCACCTTTCCTTTTCATGATCATCGCCTTCGCGGCCTTCCAGTCGCGCCAATCGATCATGGATTTGGTGGCATTGTTCGGCATAGGCCTACTGGGGATCATGCTGCGCCGCTTTGACTGGTCGCGCCCTGCTTTCCTCATTGGCTTTGTGCTCTCATCCCCAGCCGAGCGCTACACCAACCAAGCCTACCAAATTGCTGCGTCGCGGTTCCGCAAAGGTTTTGATGAAGGGATCGATTATATCTTCAGTCCAATCGTCATCGTACTTATTATCATCACAATCATTTCGGTTGTTGTGGGTCTGCGTAATGCCAAGTCGATTTTGGCCGAAGGCGATGTCCAAGCGGGCACAAAGCGCGCGCCGCTGATCTTCCTTCTGGCAATCACCGGCTACGTTGCGATTGCCTATTTCAACGCATCTCTGATCCCAGATCACGCCCGCATGGACCGCGTGTTCCCGGTCTTCGTAGCCTCGGTTACGCTCGTTTGCCTCGCGATCCTTTTGGTGCAAATGCGCTACCTACCTGATACGAGCCCGCTATTTGCAGACCGCGAAAAGCAGGATGCCGAGATTAACACCCACGGGCTTTGGTCGACACTTGCTTGGTTCGGTGCCCTGCTTCTCGGCACGGCCCTCGTAGGGTTCATCCTCGCGCTTGCTGTCTTCCTCGTGGCCTTCATCCGTTTCCGTGCGCAAAAGAGCTGGGTCTTTGCCATGCTCTATGCCGCCGCGGGCATCGCTTTCATCTGCGCAATGGCATGGGCGCTTAACCGCGACTTCCCTCCAGGCTTGCTTCAACAATTCTCTAACTTACCATGGCCACTGACATGACCCAAAAAGCAATTCCATTTCTGTTCATGCGCGGCGGCACGTCGCGGGGACCGTATTTCAACCGCGCCGATCTGCCCGAAGATCGCGAGACTTTGGCGCGGGTTCTCGTGGCCGCCATTGGCTCTGGCCATCCGCTCAACATCGACGGGATCGGCGGCGGCAATGCCGTCACGACCAAGGTCGCGATGCTGTCAAAGTCCGACGACGACTGGGCCGACATCGACTATTTCTTCGCGCAAGTCAGCGTCGAAGACGGCCAAGTCGACTTCAAGCCAACCTGTGGGAATATCCTCACAGGGGTTGGTCCTGCTGCGATCGAAATGGGACTGGTGGAAATGACAGGCGCTGAAACCACAGTGAACATTCTCGCGGTGAATACGGGCGCGCGGGTTGTGGCAAAGGTGCAAACGAGCCCCGAGGGCGTGGTTTACTCTGGCGACACGGCAATTGACGGCGTGCCCGGAACGGCGGCTCCTGTAGGGTTGCAATTCATGGATACCGTCGGCGGCGCGACAGGGTCATTCCTGCCAACGGGAAACCTGCGCGACACCTTCGAAGGGATTGAGGTCACGTGCATGGATGTCGCCATGCCGATGGTCATTGCACGCGCCGATTCCTTTGGTTTGACTGGTTATGAAACGGTCGCAGAGCTCAACGAAAACCGCGACTTCTTTGCGCATCTTGAGGCAGTGCGGATTAAAGCAGGCGAAGCGATGGGGATCAAAGACGTCGCCAAATCAGTCACGCCAAAGTTCGGGCTGCTGGCGCAGGCACGCGAAGGCGGCACGGTCGCTGCGCGGTACTTCATGCCGTGGACCGCCCACCCGACAATGGCCGTGACAGGGGCGCAATGTCTTGCGTCTTGCGTCCTTACACCTGGAAGTGTGGCGTCTGGCTTGGCCAATCTGCCCAATGAGACCCCTGCAAAAATCACCCTTGAACATGCATCTGGCTTGATTGACGTTTTGGTGGACTATGAGCTCACCAAAGACGGGATCACGCTCAAATCTGCTGGTTTGGTGCGCAGCGCAAGGCTTTTGGCAAGGGGCGAGGTCATGGTGCCACGCGGCATCTTCTAGCCGCTATTTCGCATTCCAAACCCTAGCGGCAATCGGGGCCCCTAAGATCACCACAAAAATTCGCAAAACATGATGCGCGATGACAAAAGCCATGTCTGCCCCAACGATCAATGCAAGCACCGTCATTTCAGCCTGACCACCCGGTGCGAACGCGAGCAGGGTCTCCATCGGTGGGGCGAGGTGTAGCAGGTGAATAGCTTCGGCGAACACGAACGTCAGCCCAATCAAAATCAGGCAAAATCCAAGCGCCGCCGTCACATCCTTGCGCACTTCTGGACCCGTGACACCCGCATACTTTGTCCCCACGGTCATGCCGATGAAGAACTGCGCCATCCATATCGCCTCGGCGGGTGGTCGGTGCTGGAGAACTCCCAAAAGCGCCATGACCGCGGCCAAAATCAATGGACCTAAAATTGACGCGCCGAACATGCCCAGCGCCTTCGCCCCCTGCCAGCCCACAACACCACAGATCGCCATCAACAGCAACTGACTTGGCGCGATTGTCGATGCCGCTGCACCCGGTGGGTTGGTCAAATCCGCGTCCCAGTAGCCCTGCAAAATGAATGGCAATGCCACTACGATCACCATGACGCGGGTCGCATGGATTAGGGAAAGCGCGCGCACATCGCCACCCGCTTCCTCGCCAAACGCCAGCATATCCTGCAAACCACCAGGCATGGCCGAGTAATAACTGGTCGCAAAATCAAAGCCCCATACCCGCTGAAAATACGGCACACCGATCAGGCCAATACACGCCACCATCACCGGTATGAGCAAAAGCGTCGGCCACATCGCCGCCATGGAAATAAGCAGTGACACTGTGAATGTCGCCCCGACCGCAACGCCAAGAACGGACCGCATAGCGTCGTTAATCAGCTTGTTCCCCTTCATCGGCACACCCAAAAGTGCGGCAATCAGGCACGCAAAGATCGGGCCAAGGAGCCAAGGGAGCGGCAAGCCGGCTACTTGGAAAATACCAACGCCCACGGCTGCAATCATATAGGTGAAAGCGAGATGTTTCATGATGCGCGACCGCCTTTGGAGTAATTATTTGGGGTCGCGTTGCCTGTCTAGGCATTGCGCAAGACCTGCCTCACTATCAGTTCAAATGCGCGAAAACGTCAAAGGCTATTCGCCATTGCGGCCACCCGCATTGCTGCTTTTAACGCAATAATCGCGGCGCTATCGCGCTGGCCCAGTCGAGACAAAAGGCCCACGGGCCGCGCGATATTGAACTCATCAAGGAGGCATGTCGCGACCTGCGCATCTCCAATCGCAGACTGTGGCAGAAGGGCTGCGCCCATGCCGTCTTTTACCAAGGTTAGCGCCGTGGTGGAGCGCCCGACTTCAAACGCCCACATCAACGGGATACGCGCCCGCGCCATCGCTTCGTCAATCAAGAGCCTGTTGCCGGTGCCGCGAGCGGGCACAATTAAAGGGGTATCTTTAAGGTCCGACAGTCGCACCATACTTTGGCCCGCAAGGGGGTGAGATAGGGCTGCTGCCAAGACGATTTGATCGTCAAACAGGGCCTCGAATTCCGTGGACGGTTCTAGCATTGGAATTGAACTGATGCCAAAATCTGCCTCGCCCGACGCCACGGCTTCTGCAACCTCATTGGCCGATCCGTCAATGACCCTGATACGTGCGTCATGACCTGTCTCGCGGAAATTTATCATCGCAGGCGAAACCAACATGCCGATGACGCTTGGTATAGCGGCCAGCGTGATTACAGCGCCACGCTGATAGGCAAAGGCCACACTTTCGTCGCGCATGGCACGGGCGGTTTCCTGGGCTTCACTTATGATCGCTTCTGCCCGTGATTGCAGGCGTTTCGCTGCCAATGTAGGTTTTAGGCTTCGCGTGGTGCGTTCAAATAACTGGCTGCCAAGTGCCTCTTCCAGCTTCTGAATACGGCGCGTGATTGCTGATTGCGATAAGTGCAATTGCTCGGCTGCGCCGTGAAACGAACCCGTTTCCTTTACCGCCAAAAAGGCTTCCAAATCGCCAAAATCATAATTAATGCGCATAACGCATTAATTGCAGCAAAGGCAGCATTAGTCAAATAAAACGGCGGCGGCTAAAGTCGATGCAGCACAAGGAAACGTATCATGACACAATACGACATTGCGATTATTGGTGGTGGCAATGCAGCACTTTGTGCAGCAATGACAGCCGCCGAAGCTGGTGCGAAAGTGTTGATCTTGGAGACCGCACCAAAGGCATATCGTGGCGGCAATTCACGTCACACGCGTAATTTTCGCTGCATGCACCGCGCTCCGCTCGGTCCGTTGGTTGATGCCTATGAGCAGGACGAGTATTTCGCGGATCTGCTGAAAGTCACAGGCGGGAAAACAGACGAAACATTGGCGCGCTTGGCCATTCAAACCTCTGAGGAATGTCTGCCGTGGATGGAAGCGCATGGTGTCCGCTTTCAACCCTCATTATCAGGGACGCTTTCGCTCGGCCGCACAAATGCATTCTTTATGGGCGGCGGCAAAGGCTTGGTGAACGCATATTATCGCACCGCTGATCGGCTTGGTGTGGATGTGCTTTACGAGGCTGCTGTTACACATTTGGAGCTTGAAGCCGATAAAATCACCCGCGTCGATTATCATTACCAAGGTCAGGATCACAGCATCACCCCCAAGGCCGTGATCGTCGCGTCTGGCGGTTTTCAGGCCGATCTCGACTGGCTCACCCGCGCTTGGGGGCCCGCTGCGAAGAACTTCCTCATTCGTGGCACGCCGTACAATCGCGGCGTCGTTCTGGCCGATCTACTTGAGCAAGGCGTAGAGTCTGTGGGTGATGCCGATCAATGTCATGCCGTTGCGATTGATGGGCGTGCTCCGAAATTTGATGGCGGGATCGTCACGCGTCTGGATTGTGTGCCGTTTTCCGTCGTGGTGAACAAGAATGGTGACCGCTTCTACGATGAGGGCGAAGACGTGTGGCCTAAACGCTATGCGATTTGGGGGCGACTGGTTGCTGCCCAACCCGATCAGGTCGGGTATGTCATTATCGACGCGAAATCGCTTAATTTATTCATGCCTTCGGTCTTTCCTCCACTTAAATCGGACACTCTGGAAGGTCTTGCCGCCCAAATGGATATTTCAGAAAAGGCGCTGCGAGAAACGATTGATCAGTTTAATGCCGCGTGCGGAGACACTGCAAATTTCCATCCGACCGAACTGGATGGCGTGGCCACTCACGGTCTCAGCCCCGCAAAAACCAATTGGGCGCGCCCCATCGTAGAGCCACCTTTCTACGGCTATACGTTACGCACGGGCGTTACCTTTACCTATCTTGGCCTCAAGGTTGACGAGACTGCTCAGTGTCGAAACGCAGACGGACCAATTCAAAACCTATGGGCGGCGGGAGAGACTATGGCTGGCTCGATCCTTGGCCAAGGCTACCTTGCCGGTTTCGGCATGACTATCGGCACCGTTTTTGGTCGTATCGCAGGTCGGGAGGCCGCCGCTTATGCAAATTGATCTCATCCAAGAAGCACGCCGTCAGGCAGAAATCTGCAACGCTTGCCGCTATTGTGAAGGCTACTGCTCCGTCTTCCCAGCCCTGCATCGTGAACGTGCCTTTGATGATGGTGACATTACCCAACTTGCCAACCTATGCCACAACTGTCGCGGCTGTTATTATGCCTGCCAATATACAGCGCCGCATGAGTTTGATTTGAACTTGCCCGCCGCATTGGCCGAAGTCCGCCGCGACAGCTGGGAAAGCTTTGCTTGGCCACAACCAGTAGCGCGCAAATTTCACACCCATGGCGGGGCGATTGCGTTGGCTTTAGTTGCCGGCCTTGCGCTTTTGTTTCTGGGGATCCGTGCGATTGGATCAATGGGGGGCGAGGGCTTCTATGCGGTTCTTTCGCACAACGCGATGGTTGCGATATTTCTGCCTGCCTTCGTTTTCCCTCTTCTCAGTCTCGCCGTTAGCCTGCGCCGCTATTGGCGCCATGTCGCAGGTAGGGCGATCAGTTTCAGAGATATCGCGACCGCCTTGCGCAACGTCGCCAAAATGAGAGACCTCGCCGCAGGTCATGGAGACGGCTGCAACTTCGAGGACGAAGACCGCTTTAGCCACGCGCGCCGCTATGCCCATCAGGCGATCATGTATGGTTTCCTCATGTGTTTTGCCGCAACCAGTTCAGCAACGCTGCTCCATTACCTTTTCGACATGCCCGCCCCCTATTCATTTTGGTCCTTGCCCAAACTACTCGGCGTGCCTGGAGGCATTCTTCTCACTGCTGGCTGCGGCTGGATGGCATGGCTCAAACTGAAATCCGATCGTACCATTGGCGATGCAGGCGCTTGGGGCGGCGACTTTGGATTTATCGCATTATTGGGGTTCGTCGGGCTTACAGGTTTGCTGCTCTATTGGCTCGGCAGCACTACGGCGATGCCCATGTTGCTTGCGGTGCATTTGGGGGCGGTTCTCAGCTTTTTCCTACTCACACCGTTTACAAAAATGGCCCACGGGTTCTATCGGCTCGCGGCCCTAATCCGCAATGCGCAATTAGGTGCTGGGGGCTAAGTCGACATTGTCCTCCCGCCCATAAAACGGCAAGTTTTTTTATGTTTGCGGGTCGGACAAAGCGGGAATGGCCGAAAAGCCTCGTTGCAATTCAATGGCATGGCTGTTCAAGACTGTCGTTTGTGGGATCAAGGATAATTTTGGTCGCCTCATTGTTGAGGCTGTCCGCCAAGGCCCCGATCTTTGCGACGTAGACCTGTGCGAGGGAAGGGCGCGGTAGCGTAGGCTCTGCGTCAGGCACTTTAGCCAATTTGCAGTCCCGCTCGGCCCAGCATATGCATCTTCTCCCACGTGAATACGTGGAATACTTCTGCCCCTTCTGAACTCCTCCTTTTTAATTTTGATGATGGGCGCGGCCCGAACATCTATCCGCATACAAAAAACACCCTTCGCTTAGAAGTGGTCTGTTGCTGCGTCGGCACCCCTGGATAACTATGAATCACGAAGCGCGCTTGGGCGGGCGCTGACTGTCACATGTGCTGGCCGGATAAGACGGTTGCCCAAAGCAAACCCTAGCCTATGTAGGACCAGAACCTGTCCAGGCGTCGTTTCATCGGTCTCTTGCATTTGCATGGCCTCATGCAGCACTGGATCAAACGGCGTGTTTTCTGGTGCGATTGTCCTGACCCCAAGCACCTTTAGCCCAGCATCGAAGGCCGATTTGGCGCTGTTCAATCCCTCCAAATGTGCGGCGATCAGTGGATTATCGCTCTCAGGGCTGGCTTTCGCCGCCTCAATCGCCATGCAGATGTCGTCGTAGGCGGGGGCAAGGGCCTCGACAGCCATCGCGACACCATGCTTGCGTCCGTCC
>Ga0255779_1003049_pt1 | contig 17070 bp, 24 predicted proteins | sample 011ome_21_FD_179977 | JGI IMG/M metagenome (GOLD analysis project Ga0255779, IMG submission 179977) | Coastal salt marsh microbial communities from the Groves Creek Marsh, Skidaway Island, Georgia - 011508AT metaG (version 2) | ecosystem: Environmental > Aquatic > Marine > Intertidal zone > Salt...
CCATTGTTTTCGCTCCAGTTATTTTTGCTGTAGTGCCGGGGGCATAACATTTGGGGCAACTCAGGCGCTTGTTGCGACGCTCAGACTTACAGCAATATCGCACTCAGGTTTAAAATCAAGACCGCAGATTGTAGTCATCGAGTCACACGGGGCGCCGATCCATGCCGCATTCGGTTTTTTCACTGCAGCTGACAAAGCGGCAACTTGTGCCTTTTTATAATGGCTCGAGAAGCCGGATCATGGTGAAGACAGAGGCGGGTAGCACAATCAGCTTGCCCTGGCGCGTTTTGCAGCCGTATGTCTCCACCTCAGGCCTCTCCGGTTCGTTTGTTATCACTTACGACGCGACCGGTAAGTGGAAAGAAATTCGCAAGATGTGAACGAGCGCTGCTCAGAAGATTCGCCGGGGCAAGTCAGTGCACAGCGCGCGTCCGGTCAAAGTGCCATCAGCAAATAGAGTGCACTCACTAGAATCGACCCAAGAGTGCCTAGCATTGATAGCGGTCTGAGTACGACCGGCAAGCGGCGCGTAGCGATGGTTAAATAGTGGGTCACGCGCGATATTAGCAACACTGTACCCAGTGCGATGAGTACATTCTCGGGGGTGTTGCTCAAGTCATTAACTAATAAGAGTAGCAGGGCAAGCGGCACGTTCTCTGTAAAGTTTCCGTGCGCACGAATTCGGTTGCGAAGCTCTTTGTCGTCACCATCGCCCAGGCTTATCTTGTTTTTGAATCGATAAGCGCCAACTCGTAGGGTGAATATGATGTGCAGAACACCAAAAATCGCTGCAAAGATCAGCGTTGTTTGGATATCGATTGGTGAGTATGGCATGGCTTGCGCTGTCCCTTGGTGATAAACGAAAGTAGCGAGTTTACGGGCTAAGTCGCGTTGGCGAGCAGTTGCATCGACAGGTACGAGAGAGAAACGTGGTAAATAAAATCATTACCGGCGCAATCCTAACGGCCATCTTTGTCGGGCTGGCTGAGCAGATGCGTATCTCAGAGGCGGACACACGGTACGAGCGGTGCCTTCAAGATGTGGATAGAGCAGAGTGGCACTGTCGAAACACGGGTGTATACCCCAACGGCACGGCCGGTCCTGTCAGCGTTGTTGACCCTTGCCAAACTTACGCTCAGGAGGATCGCGCGCGATGTGCATCTGCCGCGGTGGCGCGATAAGCTTGATCTTCGCCCGACGCCGAGGAAGGCCGATAAAGCCGGTTTTAATAACTGACCGGCTTCGCAACTGCCAAGTAGGGTAACTGACTATGGCTTTTTTAGACTCTGAAATGCGCAAGGCGGCGATGACGTATGTGTGTCACGTCAAATCTATAGATTTGGAGGTTCCATTTTCTGATCTGTGGAAGGCCATCTGCCCCGGCGAGTCAGCCCCCGAAGTGCCCGGCTGGCCCGCCAAAACCTCAAGAGACTTATTGATCGGGATGCGCGCGGGCAACGATTTTGTCGAGGCGCTATGCACTAAATACGACGTCGGCTGAGCCGATAAGCACGCGCGCCGACCGTTGCGCCGAATCTTTTGGCGCGCTCATATGGTCCCTGCGTCTAGCACGCGGCTTTATTACAGGTCATTGGTGGTCTGTCCCGAATCCTTTTGCGTAACTGACATACCTCATGATTCGAGAAGCTCATGATGTGTCGCGCGTTTGCACTTTGTTCAACCGTTTTCTTGTTCTGCGTGCCCGCGTTCTGCACGCCTGTTGTGGATCTAGTCATTGCTGACGGAGAGTTCGAGCAGTATCTGAGCGACGACAGTGCCATTTCGAAAGTGCCGGACGGCAGTACCATTAGCGTATCCTTTCGCTATACCGACTATGATTTCAGACACCCTTATCTTATTGCCGATCGTTACTGCGGCGTTGGTCACTTTATGCGCTGGGGATCAGCACGGCATCCCTCTGCGGGGCCGATCGAATTGGTGTGCGTCAAAGAGCCAGAGAAAAATCCCGCAACGTTGCGGCGTCGGTAACTGACCGGCGCAATATTGTGCGCGATGCCGTACTTTCTTGCGCTTCTGGCGTGTGTTTGGATTCCAGCATAAGGAGATCAGCGTGATATCGAGAGTGTTGCTGGTTTGTATTATGTAGTGTCCGCTAGCCCTCGCTGAGGACTATGAGCTGCAAGCGGCTGTGCAAACACCGGACCTCGTTTTTGAATCCGAAACCGACATAGGGTTGTGGGCCAGATTCCATTTCGTCATTCACACAGAGAATTTCGACGGCACCCGGGAATTTTGTCGCCAGTTGGGTTTCACGCGGGGAATCGGTGAATTCCCACTGACCAATACCCATGCGATGGCACGGGCGCTGGATATGTTTGATGAATGTCAGTATGAGTTGGCGAAAGGGGAGGTGCTGCTGTTTCCCGGTGCGGACAACACCGCTGGAATAGATTTACTGCAGTGGCAGTCCCCCTTTAACCCCGCGCCGCCCTATGCAAAGCCGAACTATCTAGGTATGGCCTATGTGACACTGATGACTACTAGCCTGATTACGGATTACAAATTGCTCAAGGCGCAGGGCGCAGAATTTTTAAGTGCGCCCTATGGGGCACCTGGTAATCGTTTTGTCTTCATGCGCGACCCGGATGGCGTCTATCTCAAACTTGAAGAAAGCCCGACCCCTAAGAGCGGGTCTAGTGACGCCACGAATATCGTCGGCATGCCCTAAATCGGGATTAACGTGAGTGATATTGAGGCTTCCGTGGCTTTTTATCGCCGCTTTGGTTACACCGCCGTTCGGCCTATTAATGAACAAACTCTGAGCCGTGCTGAAACGGCTGCTTGGGGCTTCACGGAGACCGTGCGTTACCGTGGCGCGGATGTGACGATCAACCGAGGTGACCGTCACCGATTGCGGCTTTTACAGTGGCTGGAGCCCTTTGATCCGGAGCCCGCATACCCCCCCCGATTAACCACAAGGGCATTAACAGGTGGGCGCTGACGGTACCTGATGTCGAGCGTGCTGTCGCCATACTCAAGGCGCAAGACGTGCCCTTTTTATCCGAAGTGACGCCGTGTTGCTCGGGCACCGACTCAGACACGCGTGGCATTGTTTACGCCATTGACCCCGATGAGGTTTTTCTTGAGTTGATAGGAAACCTCGAGCCCAGGCCTGTGCCTGCTCCACCTCCAGCCTGCCCACAGCTAGAGATTCGCTACCCCGAGTAAGCGGCTGGCGTCAGTCGTTTGGAAATATCGTTATTACCAAAGACTCTCGAGCCAAGCTGGACTCTCAAATTGGTGTAAGGAACTATTAGATTGGGCACTGCTACTTGGCAAGGCGGTGACGAAGTTGCTGGCGGGTACCAGAAGCTAAATGCATCCGTAACTCAAGCAAAACAGGCACTCAATGGCGGCACTCAAGTTAATGGCTTGATCAAAAGGGGGAGTCAATCATGGTTTATCTAAGATCTTTTTTTGCGCTCATAAGCGTGTTTTTTACAGTGGGCGCGATACAGTCATCTGCGCAGGAATATCAGGTGCGTTCGGAGTTTCAGTATTGCAACTTGAACGATGGCAAAACGATGCAGGACGTCATAGCGCAGTCAGAGCGCTACGGAGAATTTTCAAAAAAAGCGGGCACCAAATACAATCAGTCAGTACTGACGCCTATGCATGCTGGGGTGAATACAGCATACGACTACGTGATCTGGGGGAACTGGCCGGACGGGCAGTCGATGTATAGCGAGTGGGGCAGCTACACCAATGATTATCTGGCGTGGATGGCGGAACAAGGTGTGGCAGAGGAGCCTGCCGGTACTTGCAGCGGTTGGATTGCGATGTTCAATGCGGCGACGGCTCATAGCAGGATTCCGTGGGAGGCTCGGGACATCTGGCAGCCCCATCAGTGGGCAGATTGCAAGCTTAATGAGGGTGTTACGCTGCAACAGGTCATCGACGCTCAGGCCCGACACGGCGAGTTGATGAAAGCGGCGGGGCTGGACGGTTGGGGCATGCATATCTTTACCCCATACCTTGGTTTTGAACCCGACTGGCCGTATGACTATGTGCAGATGAACCACTGGTACACCTTCGAACATCGGGGCAAGACCGCCGATGCGTGGGCGGGGTTTTTGAAGGCGCATCCTGAAGTGCAAGAAGAAAACAACGCGCTGGCAAGCTGTGAGCGCAATCGGAGCTTCGCAGGACGAATGTCATTTAACAACGCCGAATGAATGGCCCATGGTCAGCCGCCCCTGTTACGTAGGGTCCCGATAGTTAATTGATTCAAAAGCCGAATCGGGGTGGTCGTGGTGCCACCCTGTTTTCCTCTTGCATATCTTTAGTGTCGCGTGTAACTCTCGTAGGAGAACATGATGCGGAGGGGGAGGGATATGGCGCGACTATCGTTTTTAACGGCCATTTGTTTTTCACTGGTTACGACAGGTGCGGTGGCGGCGGAGTGTCAGCCGTCTCAATGGGGTGCGACTGACCAGATTGGCGCCGCGAATCGTATTACGCCAGAGCGCACTATCGCTGCTGCCTCTCTTGTAAGGCAGGGGGCGAGTCATCCCCTCGGCATTGTGATTGCACCGGGGATGCCAGCCTATCCCCCACGCTACACCGCCCTTCAAGTGGTTCAGCCAGGGTTGCATTATCGAGCCGAGGGTTCGCACCAGTACGGATGGGAGATCAGTGCTAATGACGATCTCGTGCAGATGTGGCTTGGCACCGGTCCTCAACTGGACGGCCTTGGGCACCTCGGCGAAAACGGCACCTTTTACAACTGCAATCGTGGCGAGGACTTTTCCGAAATTACCGGCTTGACCAAGCTCGATATCAGTCAAGTTCCACCGATGGTGGCGCGTGGCGTGTTGATCGACATGGCCAAGCATTTTGGAGTTGACCATTTGTCGGCCGCTCAACCCTTCACCAGTGACGACATTCGAGCCGCGATGGCCGCTCAGGACGTAAAGGTGGGAGAGGGCGATGTAGTGCTGTTCCACACGGGCTGGACGGACGCAAAGCTGGCCGCCGAGCCTGATCTTTGGGTGAGCACGATACCGGGCATCACCAACGAGGCCGCGCGTTTTCTTGCAGCGCTAAAGCCCCTGGCCGTCGGCGCTGACACCTGGGGACTGGGCGCCGTACCCCCGCGTCCGGGAGACAAGGTGTTCTATGACCACGCGATTCTTCTCAAAGAAAATGGCATTTATATCCTCGAGACCATGAATACGGGTCGGTTAGCCGATGAGGGTGTGCAGGAGTTTATGTTTGTGCTGGGTCAAGCCAGATTGAAAGGTGCGGTGCAAATGGTGATTAATCCAGTGGCGATGTGGTGAGCACCCTGTGAGCCAACCCGTCGGGATATCGCCGTTTCACTTAGCAATTCCTGTCAATAATCTGGTCGCGGCGGCGGCATTTTACGAGTCAGTGCTGGGCTGCACTCGTGGCCGCGAATCTGTCGATTGGATCGATTTTAATTTTTTTGGTCATCAGGTAGTGCTCCACCACGTAGCTTCGGAGCGAGTACTTGCCGCTACGGTAAACCAGGTCGACAGCGAGCATATTCCAGTACCGCACTTTGGTGTTGTCTTGGATGTCGCCTCATTTGATGCCTTGGCCGAGCGTGTGCGGGCTGCGGGGAAGGAATTCAGAATTTCACCCACAACGCGCTTCGAGGGCCGTGTCGGAGAACAGCGCACGTTCTTTTTGGAGGATCCTTGCGGGAACTGTCTCGAATTTAAGGCATTTGCCCATCAAGAAATGCTCTTTGAGAGGGATCTCGCGCTTTACGAATGAGCGAGCGGTATTAGGAGTCTACATTCGCAACCTTTTTCTGTAACGGTAACGGGTGTGTCGTACGATAGTGTTGTGCGACGCGGCGGCAATCAATTTTTCATCAACCAGAGGATGTGCCCAGGGTGGAAAGAACGGCGGTAAAGAATATGTTGGAGATGCAGTCTCGCATGAATGCACGGGTTCACGAGCGCTGGATTGACCAAGACTTTGCTTGGTACAGGGCGGTTTGGATCGAATGTGGCGAGTTGATGGATCACGTAGGTTACAAATGGTGGAAAAAGCAGGAGCCCGATATGGATCAGGTTCGGCTGGAGGTTGTCGATATTTGGCACTTCGGTATGTCCGCCCTATTTAAAACCGAGAGCAGTCTCGACGCGCTGGCCGATAACATCAGCGCTCAACTCGCGCTCGAAGCGCCGTCCGCTGCGGGTATTCATGACGCAACTGAGGCGTTGGCACACCATGCACTGGAGACCAAGTCATTTTCGGTTGCCCATTTTGCCGCTCTCATGCGGGCGTGCGGATTGACGCCCGAGGAGCTGTATCGTCAATACGTGGGTAAGAATGTGCTCAATTTTTTTCGACAGGATCACGGCTATCAGGAGGGCACCTACATCAAGCTTTGGGGGGGGCGTGAAGATAACGAACATCTTGTCGAGGTGTTGGATTCGCTCGATGCCGCCGCTGCTGATTATCCGGAGGCCGTTTATGGCGCATTGTCTCAACGGTATCAGCAAGCGGTATGAGCGGGTTTCATGACTACTTCTTTAAAAGCGGCGACGGCTTAACGCTTCACGCACGAGATTATCCGGGCCCATCAGCTCAGGCGCCTGTCGTACTGTGTTTACATGGGCTCACTCGAAACAGCCGCGACTTTCATGATCTGGCGATCGATTTGGCAGCGCACTTTCGTGTTTTGGTACCGGAGCAGCGAGGCAGAGGTCTGTCGGAGTACGACGACGACAGCACTCGTTACAACATTATTCACTACGTTGATGATATGCATTGCTTGCTGCAAAGCCTTGAGATTGAAAGGGTCAATACCATCGGCACGTCGATGGGAGGATTAATGATCTTTGCCCTCAATGCGCTTTTTCCGGATCTTATCGAGCGGTCTGTGATAAACGATATCGGGCCTGAAATTGCCAGCGCCGGCCTCGAGCGCATTAAATCCTATGTAGGGTTGGCAGGCCCCTTTGATGATTGGGCGGTAGCTACTGCTTATATCAAGTCGCAGAACGCAGAAATTTTCCCCTCATGGGAGGAGGCCCAGTGGCAGCACTTGGCGAAACAAAGCTATGTTGAGCGCGACGGAAAGATTGTCATTGATTACGACCCGAGGATCATGGAGCCGCTAAAGCAAGAGGGAGCGGATTCGGATGCGGAGTCGGAGACTCTGTGGTCAATGTTTGATGCCCTTGGGTCGGTGCCCACGCTACTGGTGCGTGGTGAGCTCACTGACCTGCTTACAACGGACTGTGTGGCGCGAATGCGTGAGTGCCATCAGCAGCTCACGGTGCTCAACGTGCCAGATGTTGGACACGCACCTATGTTGAATGAACCTGGCGTGAGTAGCGCGATCCAGCGATTTTTAATTGCTTGAATGCCGAGGAAGTCTGCAAGGCAAACGATTCCCCCGGACCTACGATGCGCCCATTAGTGGCCCACCGCCATATTGCCTAAATAGTCCATCTTTCCTAGGGGTGTGCCCATCGCCCTCAAAATTGCATAGGTGGTGGTGGCGTGGAAATAAAAATTGGGTTTGGAGAAGGTCGCCAAAAATTTATCGGTGATAAACGGGATCTCCATGTCGCCCATTTTAAAATGCATCTTCTGACCCGAGAGCGCCTCCATCGAGTCGATAGTCTCTTCCTTCATGAAATCTCTGGCGTCGTCTATCAAGGCGCACAGCCCGGCGTAATCGATGTCGGGCTTTTTGGGCGGTGGGGCAAACACACCATCGCGCATACCCTTAATCGCACCATATGAGTGATGCCACACTGAAATCACTTGAAAGCTAAATGGCAGCATGGTCTCGTGCAGTCGGTATTGAACAATGTTGTCGAGCGATTGATTATTCGAAGCGGCATGTGCCTCACCTTTCTTGAGGATGCTCGCAGTGCTGTCGAGCACCTGTTGATAGCACAATACGCTGGCGTCATAGAGAGAGAGCTGCATCGGTGTTTCTCCTGTGGTTACGAATTAAAAATCGGGGTGGCTGGCAATTCTGTGAATACTGCTTGAGCCAGGTACTCGTCGATGCGTTTGGCCAGTGCAAAATCTCGTTCGGTTACTCCCCCCGCATCGTGTGATGAGAGACGGATCTGGACCGTGCCGTAAACGTTATACCAGTTAGGATGATGGTCCTGTTTCTCAGCGCATTCCGCAACAAAATTCATAAACTGCCAGGCGCTTTGAAAATCAGGGAACTGAATATCACGCGCCAGCCATGGGTCATCAAGTGTCCACTGGGGATGTTGTTGAAGGTGCTCAGAAATTTGCTCGGGTTTCATGGGTTTCATATGGCTCGTCTCTTTAGAATAACGCCAGATTCCAAGTGCTCGGTGTAGGGAAACTGATCAAAGAACGCGAGCTGCTCTATCTGATGAGTGGATACAAGATACGACAGATTCTCGTTGAGCGTTTTGGGGTTGCAACTGATGTAGAGGATGCGCTCAAAGCCGCCCGCTAATGTAAGCGTCGCAGGATCCAAACCGGCTCTGGGCGGATCCACCAAGAGAGTAGAAAACTGATAATCGCTCAGCGGCTGCGAGAGATGTTCGAGTCGTCGGAAATGCCGCTTGTTCGAGAGCGCTGAAGTCATGTCCTCGGCCGATAGCCGCGCAAACTCGACATTCTTGGCGTCATTGATCGCAGTATTCCAGTGGGCGGCTTCAGTGGCTTTTTTGCTCAGCTCTGTTGCCAAAACTCGATTAAATCGCTTTGCCAGCGGAAAAGTGAAGTTGCCAATGCCGCAATACAGTTCCAGTAGGTCCGTATGGGTGCCCTCGCAATGCAACATCAACCACTCTGCCATCTTTTGATTGATGTGGCCGTTGGGTTGAGTAAAGCATTGCTCCGGTTGCCGATAGCGGAAGTGATCGCCGTATATAGTCAAGGTCTCTTCTACCCAATCTTCCTTGAGGGTAATTTTTTGTTTCCGACTTCTGCCGATCACCTTACAGTTCAGCTCCGCCGCCAACGCCGCCGCTTCCGCGACCCAGGCTTCATCCAGCGGTCGGTGATACACCAGCGTAATGAGCAATTCACCGCTTAAGGTAGACAAAAATTCAACCTGAAACAGTTTTCGCCTCAGCGCGGGGATGTCTTTAAGCCACAGTCTCAATGGCTTCATGCTCTCGCTAATTCTCGGCCCAGCGATCGGGAAGTATTCAATCACGTAGGGTGTCTCCGGTTGACCTGGCGGAAACATCACATAGTTGAGGTCATCACCGTCGTGCCACATCCTGAATTCTGCTCGCAGCCGGTAACCATTCGGTGGCGACCCAAAGAGTGCGGGAGCAGGGGGTGAAAACGGCGATAGCTCAGCAAGTGCGGCTTGGACTTTGGCGTCAAATAGCGCCTCACAGCGATCCGGTTGGTATTGTTCGGCAAGCACTGAGGTGCTCAGAGACAGTTCTTGGGCTTCGGGAGTCCGGCAATGCGACTTCCCACGCGGGCCGGAGAACCAGGAAATAATTTCATGAGGTAGAGACTACTGCCTTTTTCAGGGCCAAGTTGCTCTTTTGCGAAGGCCACCAATGCCCGATTAGCGGGCGAATCACCGTAACGGGTGTGAAACGTTTGCAGCAGCGCAATGATCTCCCAGTGCGGCTCCCACAGCGCAATACCCTCAGCCTTTGCCAGTGATTGCGCCACATCCTTATTCCAGTCCTCGCGGCGAGTTAAAAAGCCGTTGTGATCACACAGATCGTTTAAATCTACGGGAGTCATTCCGGGTCAGTCCCAGCTAATACAGTGACGATGTGCTTGCATTAACGTCACCCAGTCCGCCGTGTTGAGGGTTTGCTCCGATGGCTTCGCGTTATCGCTCAAGATTTTTGCGGTACAGCGCATATGGCTTGTTGCCATGCAGAAATCGTCGGCTAGAGCTGCTTCCATCAAAATGACGGTATCGTCGGGCGTCAACACCGATACCAGGTCAGCAATTCGTTCGCGGCGGAAGAGTAGATGCATGTTCATCAATAATTGACCGCGATGTCGGCCTTCGAAGCCGCGTTGGACCATTGGCGGGGTGTTAGCGGTGTGATACTGATGTCTTCCCGGTAGCTTGCATGCTCCTCTGCACCATTCAGCGCGTACACCTGCTCAATGTCGTAGTAGGGCAGTGATCCAAGTAAGCGATAGAGCGCCTCCTCAGGGGGAGCCCTATTACCGAGAAGCTGCAAGGCAGGCCCTGAAAAAACCAGCGTTACCTGCTGACCAAAGGCGCCTGCGGCCAGGGCTAAATCAACACCCGCACGCATGGTTTGTGGGTCACCGTCGGATCCCCCCGAAATGGTGAGCAACCACTGTTTGCGATTAGACAAAAGAAAGCACCTTGTCGGCTTTGACGGCGGCCTCTACAAGCGCACCGAGGCCCCCAACGACAAAAGGCGGCTCAATAACAATCCCGTGTTCCTCTACCGCCTGACTGCACAGTAGAAACTCCGCGCCCGTGCGCTCGGCAAGCTTATTCCAGCCGGGCCTAGCTTCGCGGTGCACGGCCGAAGAGACGCCAGCACTATGAAAAAATACCTGCCGGACGGTGTGACCCTCGTCCACGGCGGTGCTGATGAACCGTTGGGCGCGTTGCCATCGGCCATGCTCGGTAGCCGGTGTTCGGATAATCAGTGTAAATATCACGGTGCCGATACAAAAAGCCCCGGCGACGCCGGGGCTTTTACTAATCGCAATGTTTGCTCAGTCATCGCCGCCGGTGAACACGGCAATTAGGTGCAGCAAATGGACAAATAGATTGAAAATATTGAGGTACAGACTCACCGTCGCCCGAATGTAGTTGGTCTCGCCACCCTGAATTATGCGGCTGGTATCAAACAGTATCAGTCCGGCCATTATCATAATGACCACTGCAGAAATGGTGATCGAGAGAGCGGGGATAGCCAGAAAGAAGTTGGCAACAATGGCCACCACCGCCACGATCAGCCCCGTCATCAGAAAGCCCCCGAGGTATGAGAAGTCTTTCTTGGTGTTGAGTGCATAGGCCGAGAGCGAGAAGAAGATCAGCGCCGTCCCCCCGAGGGCTTGCAACACCATGGTGGGACCGTTCTCCAGCGCGAGATAGAACGAGAGCATCGGGCCGATGGAAGCGCCCCATACGCCCGTGAAGGCGAAAATAGCGGGCAGACCCTTGGCGGAATCAGCCATCTTATGTACGACGAAGAGCAAACCAAAGCCAACAAGCATCAGAACCGATGCCATCCATTGTGGCAGGTTCATTAATACGGACAGTGTCGCTGTGAACGCGCTAAACGCCAGAGTCAGGCCTAGCAGCCAGTAGGTATTGCTCAGCACTTTATTTGTGCTGACGATGCCGGCAGTAGGATCCATGCTGACGGCGCTGGAAAAAACGGGCTTGTCACTCATATCACACACTCTCTGTGTTGTGGGTATGCCTTAATAATAGGGTCTGTTGGAGGCTAATCCAAGGGCGACAATTAACGGTTTTTCTCGTCCGGTTTGTCTCTCAGATTCTAGATGAATCCTGCTCACAGTGGTCGTCCGAAAGCCATAGCCCAGGTGGTTATGAGAAAAGTCACTTTTGGACGAATGCTTCGACGTCAATACATACGGTTCATGGTTGGGTGCTAAAGATCACCCTGACCGACGCAGTCACCTGCAGTAAGCCCGGTTCGTAGCGCGTGGATGAATCTGCAGACATCGCCTCCGCGGCTGCTCGACCCATTCGCTGAAAGATGGGTCCGCTCGTGTTGCCGGTGCTGATTGTCTCCGGCGCCCCCAAGCTGAGTCCGCTCGCCGATGCCAGCACTCGCGCATCTGCTAGCGCGCTGACATATGCCTGACTCAGCGCCTCTGCTCGTGCTGTGTCGACCATTGAGCTCCCGTAGATCGGCCCATCCAATCGGGTGGCGCCGGCCTGGGAGAGGGCCTGCAAAGCCTCGCCGACGCTATCGAGGTCCACCAATCGAAAAGAGAACTCGCGGGTGGCCTCATAACCCACGAGTTCTTGGGTTTCGGCGGTCGAATTCCAGCGATAGCGCGGCTGGACCCTGAGCTGTCCTGCTTCAATGCTCTCAGGATCCGCGGGCAGCGCCTCAATCATGGCGAGCAACCCATTGATGGCAGCGTCAACGCGCTGCTGAGCGGCAGCGGGGCTGGCTTTGGAGATCTGGGTGACGGCGCCGCTGAGCGTGGTAAATTCGGGAGTGATCTCTACAGTGCTCCGGCCCTCGACCGAGATGGTCTGCGCCGCCAGAGGTTGTGCCAACAAGTATGTCGCCATAAGGGCGATGCCACTTAATACGCTGAGTCTGCTCAATTTTATGCTCCTAAATGCGCCATGATGGAGATGTGACTCCCTGTAGGCTGTTCAGTTCCTATGGTGGTATTACCGCACAGAGGCAGAGGTAAGGCCAATGGCGCAATTTGTACGCCTCGACATAAAGGAAGAATCAGGATTTGTCGTGCTTTCGGTTTCAATGGCAAAGGAGTTACCGTAGGCTCTGCCTCACAAATCGTGTTACGTCGGTAAACCAAAATGAGCTTTGTAGTAGTGGCCAAGTTCCCCTGTACCCCCCGACAACCTAGCCTTTTCGGGGTTGTGAACGGATTGATGTGGTGTTTAACGAGGCGGCCAACACGTATTTATTGGTGGAATACTGCGACCTTGAGACCTCTTACGACCGATATTTGCAGTGGCGCACCAATACCGGCATCGCAGATGCGCTTGCTCCCATTACCGAGGGCGGCTGGGAGGGCATACTGGCATCTGTAGATCGGCTCGTATACCTATAAAATATATAGCAAAAACATAAGGTTGAAAGAAAACAATAAAGCAATATAGACAATGATTTCTCACCCGTTGACATTGCCTTGTGGCGCTAAGATTCCGAACCGTGTCTGCAAGGCGGCTATGACGGAGGGATTAGCAGATCCTCTCGGGCAGCCCACTGCAGCGCTTGAACAGCTCTACCGTATTTGGAGCCAAGGAGGCGCGGGGCTTCTGCTCTCGGGTAATGTGCAAATCGACGGTGATCATCTGGAGCGCCCCGGTAACGTTATTATTGATTCTGAGCCGGGGTTGCCGATGCGCGAAGCCCTCGAGCGGTGGGCGGCCGCTGGTACGAGCAATGGGAATCATTTTTGGGCTCAAATCAGCCACGCGGGCCGGCAGTGTCAAAAGAACGTGAATCCCCGGCCTAAAGCACCTTCCGCGGTAAAGTTGGGTCTGCCGGGCGGGCAGTTTGGCGAGCCATCACCTATGAGGGCGGAGGAAATAGAATCGGTCGTTGCAGGGTTTGCGCAAGCCGCCAAGGTGCTCATTAACGCCGGATTCACAGGCATACAGCTACACGCGGCACACGGTTATTTGCTGTCGCAGTTCCTGAGTCCGCGGAGTAATCAGAGAGAAGACGAGTGGGGAGGCACGCTCGAAAATCGTGCCCGAATACTGCTGTCGTGTGTTGCACGCGTTCGCGCTGCGGTTGGACCCACGATACCGATTTCGGTGAAGCTCAACAGCGCTGATTTTCAGCGGGGGGGATTTGAATTCTCCGAAAGTCTTCGGGTCGCGAAGTGGCTGCAAAAGGCCAGTGTCGACCTCATAGAGATTTCTGGTGGCACCTATGAACAGCCGCGCTTGCTCAATCTCGAGGGCATAGAACCCGTTGAAGACCAGGCAATCGCGCAATCGACGAGAGCGCGAGAGGCCTACTTCGTTGATTTTGCAGAAGCGATGAGGCGAGAGGTCACCATTCCCCTTATGGTAACGGGGGGGCTACGTCGTCTAGACGCGATGAATGAGGTTCTTCAAAGTGGTTGCGCTGATATGGTGGGAATTGGTCGCCCAATGTGTGTGGTAACCGACGCACCTAATCAGCTCCTGGATGGCGTGGTCGAACTGCCGCGATTTGAGGATACGCTGTCCTTGCTGCCTGGTGCGCTCAAATTTCTGAATGGCATTAAATTGGTGCGAACAATGGGCGCGTTTGCAACGCAATATTGGTTTTATGAGCAAATCGCCGCGCTGGGTCACACGGGCAGAACACAGGTTGAAGTGGGCGTGATGGCCGCGACGAAGGCGCAGACCAAAGCCGCTAATGTGTGGCTGGCGGAGCGAAAAAAACACGTCTCGAATCATACCGGGGCCGCTTTATGAGTCGTTTAAAGCAAAGAGCATCTAGGCTGACGCCAGCGACGCATCGGCCATGGCGTGTTGCTGCTGGTTTTGCCATAACACTGCTTTATATGACCGCATCTGCCACTCAGGCATCGACGGAACAGGCCTTTATCCGGGCGGAAGACTTGCGTGATCGAGCCATGCAAGGCACCACCGCGCTGGCCATCGTAACCTCGTTGACCACAGAAGTCGGGCCTCGGCTTGCGGGCAGCGAATCCGAGGTGCGTGCGCGGGATTGGGCGCTGGACATGCTCAAGAGAAAAGGTTTTTCGCAGGTGCGCGTCGAGCCTTTCGAGATGGAGGCTTGGGAACGATACGACGAGGGTGCCGAGGTGATAACACCATACCCGCAGCCCTTGGCCGTGACGGCCCTCGGCGGTTCTGTGCCCACACCCGAGGGAGGTCTGATAGGAAAAGTCGCCGTCTTTACAACCTTAGAGGACTTGAAGCGCGCGCCCGCTGGCAGTCTGACAGGGCAGATCGCCTATGTGGGGCATGCGATGCAACGAACGCAGGACGGCTCTTCCTACGGGTACTTTAACGAAGCGCGGACCGCAGGCCCGAGCATCGCCGCGACTAAAGGCGCCATCGGCTACCTGATTAGATCCATCGGCACGGACAGTCATCGGTTCCCGCATACCGGTTCATTGCGATATCAGGAGGATGCTCCTCGTATCCCTGCGTTGGCACTGTCCAACCCAGATGCCGATCAGATTGAGCGGATCGCGTCAGGCAATCAGGATATACAGTTGCGCATTTGGGTAGACAGCGCTTCGTTACCGGCGTCTGAATCAGGTAACGTCATTGCCGAAATTACAGGCTGGGGGGCGCCGGAGGAGATCGTGCTGATAGGGGCTCACCTCGATAGCTGGGATCTTGGTACTGGGGCCATCGATGATGGCGCCGGCGTCGGCATTACCATGGCTGCTCTGGAGCTTATCGCCCAATCGGGCTTGCGCCCGCGCCGGACTATCCGGCTTGTGCTGTGGGGCGCAGAAGAGGTTGGCCTGCTGGGGGCGCGAGCGTATCGGCAGCAGCATCAGGCCGCTCTAGATTTGCACGTTATCGGCTCAGAGAGCGATTTTGGGGGTGGCGCCGTGTGGCGGCTGACCGCTGACAGCCAGACCGAGGAGGGGGACGCGCTGTTTGACCTGATCGCGCGCGTGTTGGCGCCCATTGGCGTAGCACCGGGTAGTAACGACCAGCCTGGTGGTGGCCCGGATTTATCACCCCTGATCGCAGACGGCGTGCCCACGTTGCGCCTGCATCAGGATGGTCGCGATTATTTTGATTTGCATCATACGGCCGACGATACGGTCGATAAGCTCGACGCTAGCGCATTGGATCAAAATGTAGCCGCGTTTGCCGTATTCGCGTGGTTGGTGGCTGAAAGCAACGTCTCTTTCAGGCCACTTAAAAATTGATTTGGCGTCGAAATGTATCGTCCCTATGGTGAAAACCGAGAGGATAATTGAATGAAAGGCAAGATTTTGGGCCACGGTTTTTATGGTGCAGTGCGCAATCTCGTCACAGTAAGTTTTGCGTGTCTATGTGTGGCATTGATAAACGGGTGCGCCAGTAGCGGTCCTTCCTATGAGATCGACTACGACCATAGCTTTCCATTCTCTGCTTACCGAACCTATCGGTGGTATGACGATGATCACGTCACGAGAGAGAGCCAGTACCGTCGTCACAACAGCAGTGATCAACGAGTACGTAACACGGCGTCTCAGGAATTAATGCAGCGTGGTTTTCGCGAAGCGACCGCGGGCAAGGCTGATTTCTGGGTGAATTATCATGTCGCCAAAAAACAAACCCAAAAGATTTCCGGTCAAGAAAAGGGGATGCATGGCTCAGTAGGTGCGGGCACCTATGGAAAATCGGTGAGTGTGGGATATTCGTCGGGGCCATCGGTCAAAACCTACGAAGATGGTACGGCGATATTTGATGTCATTGATGTCGCAACCGAAAAGATTGTTTGGCGCGGGGTCGCCGAGGGACGATTGAAAAATAAGATGACGGCGGCGGACAAGCAACAATTAACGATTACGGTTTTGCATGAGCTGCTGGCGCAATTCCCTCCACCCTAGGCCAGAACGGCTGTAAGTGGTCGCCTATTGGGCCTCATCCGTGTATAAATTGAAGCCCATAACCGAAACTAATCCGGTCAGTTTCAGAGTAAACGCAATGCCATAATGGCTCTGGGTCGGCGCTGAAGCAGCGGAAATTCCATCCCAGTTCGTCCCACGAGGTAATGATCTCCCCAGTGATCGGGTCTTCATATCTGAAGTATGAGGCGCCCTCGGTGATGGCGTGGCTACAATAAAGTCTGAAACCTTTGACGTTCGAATTGGTGTGTCAAACCATATAACCCGGGTTGGGGTACCAATTGCGACCACTCTGAAACAACTTCACCCGGCCTTGAGGCTGAAGAAGGTCCATGAGAGTCGAGGCTATCCGATGCGTGAGCGGGGAGAACGATATCGAGTTAAATTTAATCTGATTTTGGTCGTCTAGGGCGACGAAGCGATCTGTCTCTTCCAGCTTTATTCGAGCAAGCGTTTTGGCAGATAGGCGATCTTGAATTTCCTGTTTTTTTTAGAATGGGGTTCAGGTGTTTGTTGTCAAGTTGATCTTTGTTTTTCACCAGCCAGCATCTAGCGTCTTCAAGATGATTCATTAAAGCGGGAAGTGCACTGAGATCTAGATCTGTAAAGTAGCCAGATACGAGCTCATCAAGCTTCGAGTCAGTCGATCTGTTAAGGGATTCTTCAGGCATGTGGTCGTTTTCTTGGCGTATTTAAAGTCGGTGAACAACTGCGATTTGGCGAGATTGCGACAATGTCACACACGATCCTTGGCGCGCAACTGTATAAAGTGGGGGCCCCATCGGGCTGTTCTGAAGGGATAAACACAGAGCCCATTAC
>Ga0255779_1003052_pt1 | contig 17065 bp, 15 predicted proteins | sample 011ome_21_FD_179977 | JGI IMG/M metagenome (GOLD analysis project Ga0255779, IMG submission 179977) | Coastal salt marsh microbial communities from the Groves Creek Marsh, Skidaway Island, Georgia - 011508AT metaG (version 2) | ecosystem: Environmental > Aquatic > Marine > Intertidal zone > Salt...
GTCTTTCGCGACCACAAAGCTCTCTAGCCGCCCCTGAAGTTCTCCTGGGACCTCAACCACTGATAGCAAAGCTGTCGCTTGAGAATTGTTGACTTCGGCCTTCGATGGCCGCCCCGAAACAATAAACTCCGCGCGACCTAAATCGTTTTGCCTTAGGTGATTTAGTGCGGCGATGGCGGCTTGTTGGTTTACTACCAGAACAGAGTTTGCAAGAGAACCCAAGGCTGCAGCGACGGCTTTTTCGTAACCGGGTTTAACCTTGATTGCATCAGCAAGCAGTCTCTCAATTCCAGGAAGTTTTGCTCGCAGTATGTTTCCAGACCCATCTGGATTCTCTAGCACCTGCCCCAAAGCCGCATGCCTGGCTGCCAAGTAGTCGCGCTTCTTTTCAAGCTGGTGAAGCTCCTCGCGCGCTTTGTCAATTGATGCTCTGGCCTCAATCTCCTTCTTGCGAGACTCTTCATACCTTTTCCTTAGCTCAGCGCTAGCACTCGAAGAATTGGTACCGCTTGCAGTGCGCATTGCCTGAAGTTTCTTGAGTTCGACAGAGATATTCTCCAATTTGCCTCTTTGCGACGAGAGTGCGTCTTTGGAAACCTTGATAGCCTGCTCAAGAGCTTCCTTGCGGCTTTCTCGTTTTGCCAAAACCGATTTGTAGGCCTCTGCTTGAAAGCGAAGAGCTTCAACCTCGGAGTCAAATTTGTCTAGTTCAAAAATTGCTGCAGCTTTGGTTTTGGAAGCATCAGACAAGGACTCAGTAGCTCTCTGAAGCAAGCCAATGAGCTTTTCTTTGCCGCCTTGGATTTCCTTCAGACTGCGATGCAAGGAATCTAGCTGTTCCACTTGAAAATTCCCCGAGTCGCTCATAGCCAGGTTGATCTTTTGGGTCGCAACACTTCTCGAGCTTCTAATGGAGGTTTCTAGAGACTCAAGGGTGAACAGTCTTGATCTAGCAGTATCTGGTTGGGTCTTGTCGAGCTCAGACTCAACGGCAGCCAAGGCCTGCCTTAACGTGTCCAGCTGGCTCTGAGTCATGGATGCCTCCGACTTACGCCTTGACTCTTCTTCTGAGGCTAGCTCCAGCTTCTCTTTTAGGGAGGTTAGCTGGAGAGACAATAGCTGGGTTTTAGCATCGCGAATGCCTGCTGCGATCTCCTTGGCCTGCTGGGCCGTTTCTGCTTGCCTGCCAAGAGGCCTGAGATTCCGCTTCACCTCTGCAATCAGATCTTGGAGCCTGATGAGGTTGGCATGCATTGCCTCAAGCTTGCGCTCAGTCTTCTCGCGCCTTCTGCGGTATTTGAGTACTCCTGCGGCCTCTTCAATAAAGGCTCTTCGGTCGAGAGGGGTTGCCTTCAATACGCTGTCAAGCTGGCCCTGTCCGACGATTGAGTGCATCTCTCGGCCAAGACCTGCATCGCTCAAGAGCTCCTGTACATCGAGAAGTCGGCACTTTTCTCCATTGATTGAGTACTCGCTCACTCCATTGCGATACAGGACTCTTGAGAGAGAGATTTCAGAGTATTGGCTCGAAAGTTTTCCCGATGAGTTATCGAGAGTAACGGTTACCTCGGCTCGCCCGAGCGGAGCGGCAGCAGCGGTTCCGGCAAAGATGACATCTTCCATTTTTGAGCCGCGAAGGCTTGAGGGGCCCTGCTCGCCCATTACCCAGGCAAGAGCGTCGACCACGTTGGACTTCCCAGATCCGTTCGGTCCGACTATCGCTGATATACCGGCTGAAAAAATGAAAGAAGTAGGCAGGGAAAATGACTTGAACCCTTTCAACCCTATGTTTTGAAGCCTCAAGCGTTTAGCCTTCCCTCTGCCGCTTTAGCATAACTTGCGCTAGGAAACGCAACTGAGGTTTGACGTGTGATTCTTGAGGAACGGTTGGGAACATCAGAGAAAAGTAGCCATAGGATGAGGCTGAAGGACTGCAAACGCAAAGTCAGGTTGTGATGTGTCGCCGGTAAGTAATTCAAAGCCCAAAGTGCTCGTGGTGGGTATGTTGGACAGTATCCACTTGGCGCGCTGGTTGAGCCAGCTTGTCGTGGCAGAATTTGAGATTCTAGTTACGGGCACATCCCCGTATCGAAAAATAAGGCGGGAATTGCAGGAGCTCGCTGAGCGGCCAGATTCAAACATTAGGATCGCCGAGATTTTTCCGAGAGCTAAATTGGCAGGGTTGAGGATTTTCCCTGCGCTGGCATGGATTTTTGATCGACTTTTTCAAGACAGGATCAGAGGTTACTTACTCTCACGCCTTATTGCTCGAAGCTCTCCCGCTCTAATCCATGTCAATGAATTGCAAGTTGCTGGCTACCCGACCGTTCGTGCCCTAGACAGGCTGCGTGACTCAGCTATCCCCCTTTGGTCAACAAACTATGGCAGTGAAATCGTTTGGTACTCAAAATTTGCCTCACACAAGAATAGGCTTTCAGCGCTACTGCAGAGGTCTAGCTTCTTCTCGGCGGAGTGCAAGCGTGATTCCGTGCTAGCAACTCAGCTTGGCTTTAGAGGAATTGTTTTTCCAACATACCCAGTCTCGGGGGGAATCGAACCCCTGAAAAGTATGACTCCCTCCTCTCACCGGACAAAAATTGCGGTGAAGGGGTATGACAACAAATGGGGAATGGGCTCTGAAGCCTTGAGGGCAACATGGCTGGCAGTAGAAAGGCAAACTGAGAGGGAAATAGAGATCGTTGCCTTCTCCTGCAATCGCCCCACTCTAAGGCAAGCAAGAGCCCTAAATGGCGCGGGCAGGACCCGAATCGTAACCTATCCCAAAGGGGCACTTAGTCACACAGAAATGATTGCTTTATTCTCCAATTCCTTGGCTTACGTCGGCGCCTCTAGATCAGATGGCATCTCAACCTCAGTCATCGAGGCCATGAGTGCAGGAGCATTCCCGATACAGACCGACTCCTCATGCTCGTCTGAATGGTTATCGCACAATCAGACGGGATACTTAGTGCCTGCGGGTGCGCCTGAAACTATAGAAGAGGCTGTTGCTGGAGTGTTGGCGGGAAAATACGACCTTGAGGAATCTCGTCGGGCAAATGCACGAAAACTCCTGGAAAAGGCTGACCCCACTAAACTTAGGGATCTGTCGATTAATTCGTATAGGCAAGCTTTGAAGGGTTCGACTACGTCTTGAGAAAATCTCCAAAACTTCTGAATCGTCAGACCCACGAAGATGACCGTGGAAAGGTGTTCCACTATGGTTCCTCTGCGCTAGGGGGCGTACAAAGGGTCTATTTCGTTGAACCGAGCCTAGAGTCTGGATTTAGAGGCTGGCACGGACACAAAACTGAAGGCAAAGTATTCCTTTGCATTAGCGGCAGGGTGAGGATTTCCACTGTGGAAATCCTCAATTGGCAAACCCCAACCGCGCTAGGGCAAGTCAAATCGTTTGAGCTGGAAAGTGCTCGAGGTGACCTTCTTTTGATTCCTGAAGGGTACGCAAACGGAATCGAACCTCTAACAGAAAACTCTCTTGTACTTGTGATGTCGAACCGCAGCCTAGAGGAGAGCCTTCGAGATGATTTCCGATATCCAAAGGAATCGTTCTCAGTAGACTAATTTTTTTTGAACTCTGGGAGAGACGAAAGTAAGTCCTCAACGGCATCGGCAACCAGCCGCTCTGCATTGTGTGAGTGATATCCTTCGGAGAAAGAAAAATCCTGTTCTCCTCGGTTGAAGTAGTTTTCATAGTTCAGGTCTCGATCGTCAACCGGTATCCGGTAGTAATCACCTAAATCTTGCGCGACCGCATGCTCTTCTGACGACAAAAGGGATTCATATAGCTTTTCTGCGTGTCTAACACCGATTTCTTCTATCAGATTGGGCTCACGATTGCTAAGTCGATTCACGGCCTGCGCCAAATCGCTGATAGTGGCCGCCGGTGACTTCTTCACAAGAATGTCACCGCTTGATTCCGAAGAAAAAGACTGCAATACGAGTTCCACTGAATCATCGAGCGTCATCAGGAATCTCGTCATTTCTCCATTAGTGACAGTAAGAGGCTTTCCCGCTTTTACCTGTTCAAGAAAACGCGGAACCACCGAACCTCGAGACATCAAGACGTTGCCATATCTTGTGACAGAAACCTTGGTGTGTCCCCCGAATTGCTCTCGAGCAAAGGATATCGCCACTTTCTCCATCATCGCCTTAGAAATTCCCATGGCGTTGATTGGATAAACTGCCTTATCCGTTGACAAACACACCACTTTATCTACGCCGCTTAGGGCTGCCTGTCTCAGGAGATTTGACGTACCGATGACATTGGTTTTGACAAATTCCATTGGGAAGAACTCCCCGGCAGGAACCTGCTTAAGCGCTGCAGCATGAAAAACGAAACGGACACCCGAGAGGGCACTCGCAACAGACTCTGAGTCTCGAACATCGCCGAGGTATAACTTAAGTCTCGAATCAGGGAACTTGGTCCTCATGGCATCTTGCTTCGCCTCGTCTCTGCTGAAGACTCGCACTTCCGCGGAGGTGTTTTGCAGCAAGTGCCGAACCATCCGGTAGCCAAATGAACCAGTGCCTCCGGTTACCAAATAAGTATCGCTCATCAACTAATTTCCTCTTCCTGATCGGACGATTATCCCAGACACGCCGCGTCTTTCTAGGCCGAGGAGCTTCCTTTTTTTATGAAGCTCGCCAAGCCGCTCCTCCAGCTCCGCATCGGAACGAATACCCAAGCGCGCTCTTAACGCCTGGACGCCACTTTTTATGGCCTCATCCTCAAACACGCGCTCACTCCAGCTCATGCTGGCAGTCGCCTGCTTCGGGTGGACTCTATATAGAATTGTCGGAACCCAATGCCTCATAAATCTCTTGCCAGATACTGCAAGGGCCAAGTTGAGTTCGTAGTCCTCGGCTATCGAGGAACCATAGCCGCCAATCTCCTCAAGGGCACTCTTCCGAATAAGGAGTGTGGGGTGAACCAGTGGATTTCGATCAATCAACGAAACTGCAAGTTCTTCCGGACCCATAGACGTCGGAAATTGTGGCATTAGACCAAAAGGCCGGACTGGCTTGCCAAAAATTAGAGCTGTCGAATAGAGAGCTTCCAAGTCCAGTTCTTCTATGATTTTCTGCTGGAGCCCAAAACGCCAAGGGAGGCAGATGTCATCTGCATCCATACGGGCAACTAATTCGTACTTCGATTCATTGATCGCAAAGTTCAGACCGCCAGCGAAACCCAAGTTCTCTTTCGTGGGGAGGAGCCTAAAACGTGGATCAGATATGCCTCTAAGAATCTCCAAGGAATCGTCTGAGCTCGGATCTAGATGGAAAAGCACTTCACCGCGCCCACCCAGCGACTTGAGAGCTGAAAGAACAGCAGCCCTCACAGTTTCTGAGCAGTTGATTGCAGAAAAAACAACGCTAATCAAGAAACCGGTGCTCGCTGCAAAACCTTGGTGAGATAGTGAATTAGAGACATATGGGCATTTTCCACAACTTGATAATCCTGTGATGAAATCTTGATTGCAGCACTTGACAGCTCAACAAGTGCATCGCCGTTTGATCCCACAAGAGACCAAACCTCCATTCCCATCTCTGACGCCGTCCTCGCCGCTGCCAACAAATTTGGAGATCGTCCGCTTACCGAAATTAGCACCAAGATATCTCCAGGTCGACCAAGGTCATTCAGCACACCAGAACCTGCTTCTTCGAAGGAAGTATCGTTGGAATAGGCGGTGAACAATGCCTGCATCTCCGATATCGAAACCGCCCGCACCCCCCCTGAATCCCTATCACCTTTTGCTGTCTTGACTATGTCGCCCACGGCGTGAGAAGCAGAAGCTGCGGACCCCCCATTTCCAAAGAAGAAGATTTGTGAATCACGCATTCGGGCTTCTAGTAAGCCGACCTCCATTTGTTGAAGGGCAGCCCTGTCAACATTCTCAAGAGCGAGCCGATTTTCTTCCACATACTCCGAGTAGTTCATCGCTTAGTCCTTAAAAACAACTTTCGTCCCTTCATAGTCTACGGAGATTGGAATAACCAGTTCACCCTCAAAGCGGTGCGCAAAATTAGCGTGGTTCTCTGGATCGACCCAAAAAAGAACAAACCCCCCTCCTCCGGCCCCTAGCAACTTGCCGCCACGTGCACCAGCTTTGATCCCGGTCTCGATAATTCCTGCTGCAACATTCACGGCTTCCGAATAGGTGGACGCTACCTTAAGGTCCCATGCCTTTTCCAGGTAGTTTCCGATTGCGTCAGTTCCCTCTGCCTGAAACCTCGCAGGAAACTCCAGTGCCATGCGTCTGAGTTCAAAGAGAGACTCGAGCTTTTGCTGGCTCTTGGAGGCCTCTTCGCGCTGGCGCTGAAGTACAGAAGTGGCAGAACGGGTTTCAACCCCGGTGAAGACCAAAAAGAGGCTTGAATCAATTTGTAATTGTTGTTTTTCGCTTATCTCGATAGGCGTCCTGTTAACTGTTCCGTCGGCGTTGAAGACAAATTGGTTGAAGCCCCCGATTGCGCTGGCGTACTGGTCTTGCTTTCCTATGGCCCCTTCGGACAGTTCATGCTCTATTTCAAAAGCGCTCTCGGCTATCTCAGACAAAGACCTGTAGTTGCCCAGGTAGTCATCCAAGAGTCTTAGCAACCCCACGGTGAATGTGCTCGAACTTCCCAAGCCCGTCCCAGCCGGAATGTCGCTTGTGACTCCTATTTCGATTCCTGAAAGATGGTTGCTCGCAAGTATTCTTCGAAAGATAGGATGTCGGATTTGAGTAACGTCGGAAACACTCTCAGTTTCGCTGTATTTCAGCAGAGTCTGTCCCTTGAAGAAGCTGTCCCGGATACTGAGATAAACGTACTTGTTGATGGCAACGGATACGACTGCGCCTGGGCCATGCTCTTCATAAAACCACGGTATGTCAGTTCCGCCGCCAAAGAAACTGGCTCTAAATGGAGTCCTAGTGAGAATCAATCCAAGCCTCCAGGGTGCTGAGCCGCGCATTTCTATTTCCCCACACGATACTCTGAAATTGCATTTTCAATGCCTTGGCAGCCTGCTCGTCCGCGGGTGAATCTCCAACCATGATTGACTTCTTCAGGTCAATTGACGCTACTTTGGCGGCATTTAGAAACATGCCTGTCCCAGGTTTTCGACACTGGCAAAGAATCTTCAAATTAGTGTTCTCACCCCTAAAACCTGGCTCCGGGTGATGAGGGCAGAATTGCATAGTGGTTACTTTCACACCTTCTGTGAGCAGCATGTTTGCCAACGCGTTGTTCACAGCATAGGTGTTTTCGAAAGTGGTCCACCCCTTGGCAATAGCCGGCTGGTTGGTGACCATGTGCAGGGATATTCCGCGCTCTGACGCTGCCGCAAGCTGCCTAACAAACTCCATGTTCAAGTCATCTAATGCGAGTGAGACTCGGCCTCGAGGCTCGTCTCTGACCAAAGTGTCGTCCCTATCGAAAAACACTGCTCCTGGATTGGGATCAGCGGCACCCATATTGGGGAAAAGAGAGTCGAGCTTTTCTGCAGATGCCAGCCTTTCGGGCGTGCCGGTGTCTCTAAAGTGTCCCAGTGCTGGAACGAATGAGCACTCCGAGACGCCAACATCTTCCAAAATTGCCGGAATTGCATCCTTCGCGTTTTTAGAAAGCAGCTTTATCGTTCCCCTGTCGAAGAAAGCCAGCCCAGTAAGGCCAAAGAGGTGCCCCCTCTCTCTCGAAGCATTACCCTTATGTGAAAAGGCTGTCACGCAGAGCTCATGATTTATTGACACGGAGTCGGAGTCGAAAATATGCTCAGACACTCTTCCGACGACACCCATTTTGCGCCCTGAATACCTCCAGCTTCGTAAAAGTCTCTGAAGATCGGCATTTATGTAAGTGTCGCCCAGAATTAGCCCAACAGTCTCTGACTTACAGAGCGAAAGCCCAAGCCCCAGAGCAGGGACGGCACCTATACCGGCGTCTTCAGCTACAACGATATCCAAGTGGGTGTGTTTCAACCTTTCGGATTCCAGCTCACGCCTCACCTGATCTGCACCGTGATGCAAGACGAAGACTACGCGGGAGGGGCCAAGCGCTGCCACATTCACCAAGTGGCGCGCTAGAAGGGTCGTAGCTCCGACCCTCTGTAATATCTTTGGTCTTGAGGGGTCCGCGCTTCGAGTGCCAAAGCCTCCGGCAAGTACTACCCAGTCAATTCCTTGATCAGCTTGCATTAAGTTTCGCAAACTCCTCTGCCACAGACTTGGCGACCGCCTCTAGTGAGGAAAGGGTCAGTGCGCTCGATAGCTGTTCAGGGAGATTCTGAAGGTCGTATGAGTAATTGGCAACATCGCCTGGCCATCCGCTCGCGGTATCTTGAAACTGCAGCCTTAGGCTCTTCCCGGAAGCGGAAACGACTAGCTCAGCAATCTCTCTAACCCTAATTTGGTCTGGGGGGCCGAAGTTGACCTCCAGTGGTCCAGAATAATTCTCGCTCGCAAATCTGATAATCGCATCCACTAGCTCATCAACATGTACATAGGGCTTTGACTGGTGGCCGTCTCCCAGAACTGGCAGTTCCTCGGAGGCAACATTGGCTTTTGCGCATAGGTCTTTCACAACCCCGTGAGTCTGACCCGCACCAGTAACATTGGGGAACCTAATAATCCGAAGACTTCCAATTAGTTCAGTCTGGGATAGTTGAGCAAGAGCATGCTCACTAGCTAGCTTCATCCAGCCGTAAGCGGACTCGGGCTTCTTTATAGATTTTGCATGAATTGGTTGGGAGTGTGTCCCGAAAATCGCGGAGGTGGAGGAAAAAACCAAAATCGGGACGCGAACCTTACTCTCCGAAAGAGCAAGGGACAAAGCGAAGGAGGTTCCAAAGGTATTAGCGACATCGATAGAGGGATTCGCGACTGAGGCTCGGATATCTGAATTGGCGGCGAGATGGTAGACAACGTCAAACCGACCTCGTTGCATAACATCGGCGAGAAAAAGTGATTCTGAGGCGTCACCCTCTATTACGACCACGTTTCCCGAGGTGATTCCAGCTAATCCATTGCCAAAAATAAATTTATCAACGACCGTAATCTCACAATCATTGGCTGAGGCCAATCGACGAACGAGTGACGAACCGACAAATCCGGCCCCACCAATAACTAACGCCTTCTTCAAGAAATCAGACCGCCGGAATCCAGTTCGTCCATGCATTCAACTCGGTTTTCCGAGAGGAATTGTTGTTTATTACTTCGTCTTCATAGTCGCTATCAGCGCTAAAGGCATGGGTAGAAATCTCCTCGACAACAGCACCGTAGTTGCTTTGGAACTTATGCCAGGAGCCCCTTTCAACGGTCAAAACCTGTCCAGGCTGCATTGTGTGTTTCTTTCCGTTGATTGTCAGATCAAGGTCACCCCAGAGAAGCTGGAAAGTTTCTTCTTTCTTCATATGCCTATGAGTTGGATGCTTTTGTCTTGGAAGCATGACCACAAGCTTTTTCGCGTAATCTCTATTTAGAACAGTTATTAGCGTTGCCCCAAACTCTCTAAAACGATCAATGCCGTAATGGTGGGAAAGTTCGATCGAGGCTTCGCGATTTAGATGGACACCGGCACGGGCCAAAGTTGCCCTTACCTCGAATACGATCCTCTTCAATTGGCGACTGTCACCAGCGTCGCCAGTGAATATAAGTGTCTCCCTCAGCATCGGGCTACCAGCCTTTACCGGAGTCGATACAACTGTTTCAGAGGGGATTTGGTCGGCTGTGGTTAGTTGATTGTCATCCACAACGGGAAAGGCAGATTCGTAGCCATCAGATAAGTCACTACCCTCTTCCAAATCCTGGGTAATGAAATATCCCCTGCGGAGGCTCTTCAGCGAATCTACCTCGGCCTCTGTTGATGGAAGTCTGACCTCACTGCCGAGCATTTCCGCTGAGCGACGGTATGCATCGATCCACCTCTCAAGCTGCTCCGGAGTTGAGGAGTAATTATTTAATTGATATTTATCGGAGTTCACTCCAACGTGACGTTCAAAGAGAGAGGCTCCTAAGGTCTTTGCGATCACAATAGGGAATGGGTCGTCCGGATCCTCATGGGTGGACCACCCGATTGGGGTTCCAACGTAACGGTTTCGAAAGTTCTTGATTTGCAACATTTGCAGCGTCTCGGAGGGGGAGGGGTAGATAGAGACGCAGTGCATTAGGGCAAATTCGTTACCTGACTCCAAAAGCTTTGAGTAAAGGTCATCCACTTCAAATTGTGTCAATCCACCCGAGGATGCCACAATTGGGTACTTTGTATCGGTAGCGGCCGCAAGAAGCGGGATGTCATTTGCACTGGCCGACGCAATTTTTAGTATTTCAATTCCTAAATCCTCGAAGTTATCGATTGAGCTTTCGTCAAAGGGCGTTGCCATCACTGTTAGCCCTTCGTTGCGGATAGCGTCGGTAATCCGCTTGAAGTCATCAACGGATAGTGAAGTATCCAGAAAACGCCTGACATATCGGTGATCAGAGTCGCGCATAGAGGCGTGTACGAAAGTGTCGAGGTTTCGGAGCTGGAGCTTGATCGCAGCGTGGACGCCATTCGCCTTGGTGACCTTTGCCATCGCCTTGACAACGGTAATGGCGTGTTTAACGTCTCCGAAGTGGTTGTTTGCTAGATCGAGGATGAACAGATCATCTTCAAAGTACTTCTTCATTAAACAACCCTTCGTTTATGAGGTTTCTTTCAGTGTAAACATCTTCGGTCATGCCCAATGACTGGCTCGCAACAATCGAGGAAATCTTCGCGGTAAGAAGGCCATGCGACAATCGGCTTAGACTGGTGCCCGCGTTCTTTCTAGACAGCAAAAGTTCAAATTGCCTGACTTCCGCATCGAAGTCTTCCTCTCTCGATTTTGTGAACGACGCCTGGAACTCCAACTGACCCTTTGCAGACCTAACGGTAACAGTCTCTGGTGTCCCCGCCTCAAACGTAGCTGTCCAGTCTTTTGAGGAAATGGCCAGGCTTTTCTTCGCTGGCCACGTAGTGACATCCTGATGACTAGTGAGCTTAGAACCGTTCGTGTAATTTACCGTGACCTTACTCTCTTGGTCATAAGACATTTCGCCTTCGTTGACTACCTTTGCTTGGGAAGAGATTTGCTGAACCTTTCCAGCCCCAAGTATTTCGGCTGCCATGAGGCCAAGATCCAAGCCATGTGAGTGCTCGAATAATGCTCCGCCACCTCGACTGGTGTAGCCCAAATAAGTCTCGGCGGGCGATGAAAGCCATGGGTGAGCCTTCATAATTCCATCCCAGCTCTCAAGCCAGTCAACCTCAATCTCCACAGTTTGCTCGAAAAACAAGCCGGGAATTAGCGACCAAAATGCCAAAGCACCAAGAGAAACACGGTGGTTAAAACCTGCCAGAAAAATCGCATTCGAAGCAGCTTCGATCTCCTCAAGCTCGCGTATTTCGGACATGCGAAAGGTTGTCAAGGGTTTTTGAACTGAAACGATTCTTGTGATTCTCTTTGTGTAAGCCCGCAGAACGGAGAGGTGAGTATCCGGAGGGGTGCCAACCACCATCGCACCAAAGATTCTTGATGGGTCTAAATCGCTTGAAAGAGAGACGTCTAATTTTTGAGGCAAATCGCCATATCGGCCGGGGTACAACTCGTTGACGAACCGAGCTACGGCTTCAGCCGATGTGTCGATTACCTGAACCGACCAACCTGCTTTAGTAAGACTCCTTGCTAAGTGAGCGCCAATTGAGCCTGCACCAACTACTAGGGCGCTCTTAACGTCTGACGAGTGATCCATCTGTTCCAATCTCTAGCATCTCCTCAGCTCGAATCAGGTCTTGTGGTGTATCAATGTTCACACCACCGGGCCGAGACAACACCATTCTTGCATTAGGGCCGAGCAACAGAGGGTCTCCCAGCACCACGTCCCGAGACAATGCGTAGCACTCGCCATTTCTCACATAAGTCCTTGAAAGGTCTTGTCTTCGCAATGGAGCTCTCGAGGGAATCGTCAGGCGAAGTTTCCCCGAGTCTTCGAGAGTGAGTTGCTTTCTTGCATGCACTTTCAAATCAACCTCATCAACGCTCCAAACTGCGCTTGCCCCTTCCGAAAACATTATCTCCAAGGCTTTTTGGACTAATTGAACAGAGCGACTAGGTGCAGTGGGCTGCAACATCACTATAGTTTCGAGGCGCGAGTCCAACGTTTCCTCAACATGGTGCAATGCGTGAGATAGCGCTTCTTGATCTGTGGACGTGTCCTTCGAGAGCTCCTCTGGCCGCTTGATTGCCGTTATGCTCGGTTTTCCGTCCGCGATTGCGAGAATCTCCTCTGAGTCTGAGGTCAGTGCAACTCGCGCACCTAAAAATTTGCAGGCAACAATTAGCGCCCACTCAGTGAGGGACTTTCCATGAATCTCCCTCAGGTTCTTGTTGGGGATGCCCTTGGATCCCCCCCGTGCGGGTACAACAAACAGAGTAGTCTCTAGCTTGTCCACTCAAAATCCTCAGAATTTACCGCTTTATCGTCGACGTAGTAATCTGCTGCTGGTTTTCCCAATTGCAAACTGTGATATTTGATCCCCCATGAGGCCAACTGGCCCTTTGTGAGTTCATAAAAATCGATGCCGGACATGCTCCCTCTGGCAGTCAGGATAATGATTTTGTGACCTTGATCGTAAAGCTCGTTAACTGTGCGAATTCTCTCCGACATGGGCTTCGAAGATTGGTATTCGGTTCCCTCGGTAAAACAAAGAGTCATGTCAAGATCAAAACAATAGGTCGCCATACCCTTCAGTTTAGATGGCACTATCTAAACTGAGGAAATGCGCCTTGCGATAGTCATCACAGATCTGCGGCACACCCGATGGTGGTTGAGCGAGGAAGTCCTGTCTGCGATCGCGCGAAAACACGAATTAGAAATCCTGATTGACTCGAGGATAAGTGAGGAAGTCCTCCTGCCTTCACGGCTGGCGGGGCTCATTGAGAAAACCGTTTTCAACTATCAAGAGCCAGCGTGGCTATTGAACCTCTTTCATCTAATCTGGATCGACGCACGTAGGACTAATGTCTCATTCAGAACAAAATACATTCGAGAGTTCATCGGTGATGTAAAAATCTGGCAGCCTACATTGAGCCTGCGCTCGAGAGTCCTACACGCCCTCGGAAGAATCTGGGAAGTCTCTTTTCGTTTTTTGAAACCGAAGTTCCTTCTAACTTTTTTTCCTCCCACTCGAAAGCTAGGCATTTGGTTTCTCGCAAACCGTCTAAGCAAGTTTGACATATCCCAACTACCAGATTTTTCCAGGCATAGTCTTGTAATTTTCCCAAGCATTGGATACGAACCTGGCTCATGGTTGCTATTCGAGAGAATCAGGGCGCAAGGGTCGCGGTCTTTGGTGGCGATTGACAATTGGGACAACGTATCGAGTAAATCCATATACATTCGCAAGCCAAGCTTCATCAGTGTTCCGGGCCCGAAGAGCGCAGAGACGGCCAGGGAGTTGCACGGTTTTTCTAACGAGCAAATTCTTGAGTGGGGTATGCCAAAGTTCGATATCTTGAGGAGCCAGCTCGAGAGCTCCGACTCGCTAAGGCGACTCCTCTATGTTGGCTATTCACAGCCACACGATGAACATCGGTCACTCGAAACTGTCCTAAGAGTGGCATCTGAAAAGGACGTGGAGGTGTCTTATCGACCCCACCCATTGCGGAAACACACGAGATTTACGGAAGAATCAAGTCTAGACAGCAGGATCCAGATTCGGGGGAAAAGTGGGTCTGAAATGAGATCAACTGGAGGGCACCCACCGCTTGACAGTAGCTACGCCGCAGATCTTGAGTGGGCAGATTTGGTGGTTGGGCCGCCCACCACGCTGCTTCTTGAGGCCCTGTTCGTTGGCAAGCCGATTGTGGTCGACGCAACCCTTGACTCTCACCACCGAAGCTCCGGCTTTTACGCATTTCATGGCTACAAGCACATGCAAGAACTGCTTACGGTGCATGGGATACGAATTGCTGAGGATTACATTCAGCTTGAAAAACATGTCTCCGATGCCACAAATAGCCTTGCTGACTTCCCAAGAGGGCAAGAATCCGTGAGAGACATACTTGCCCGAGACAAAAGCTATCTAAGTTCTTTCCTAAGCTTCATCGAAAACCCCAACCACCCCTAAATCACGTCTAGGTCTCTGAGGCTCTTCCAATTCTGGTGAGAATGAAATGTCGAAAGTATGTACCGGGTTACTCGTTGAGAAAAATCGGTGACTTCATATCCCTCAGGTTGGTTGCTTTTCAACTTCGATGCTGACGTAACTTCCCTAACGCCTGCCTCAAGTGGATCAATGTCAATCCCTGTTTGGACGATTGTGCCAGCGTCTGAGGCTTCCCATCTTTCAAATGATTCTCGAAGAGAAACTGCAGGAAAACCAAGAATTGCAGACTCTTCACTAATTGTCCCACTGTCAGAAAGTACACAAAAAGCACCCCTTTGGAGCCTCATGTAATCATGAAACCCAAATGGATCAAGAAGTTTGAGGGATTGGTTCGAGTTCGCCTCAGGCACCCAAGCGTCAATTCGCTTTCTCGTTCTGGGGTGAGTCGAAACCAGCACAGTTTTTGAGAATCTTTCTGACAGGCCAACCAACGACTCGATTAGCAACTTAAGCCGCTTCTTGGAATCCACGTTTTCCTGCCTGTGGATTGAAGCCAGGAAATAATCGCCCTCACCTAATTGCAACTCCTTCAAAACGGTGGAGTCTTCAATCGACTGAAAGTTGGCATGGACGATTTCTCTGATGGGCGAACCGGTCACGTGCAGGAATCGAGGATGAATACCCTCGCGAATTAGATTCCCATAAGAATAACTGTTGTACACCAAGTTGTAATCGGCAACGTGATCCACCATTCTCCGATTAACTTCTTCTGGTACGTTTTCGTCAAACGATCGATTTCCTGCTTCAAGGTGATACGTAGGGATTGCCATTCGTTTTGCCACGAGAAGCGAGATAGCAGAGTTGGTGTCACCCAGCACAACAACAGCATCGGGCTTGGATGCGCCAAAGAGTTTCTCGCAAGAGCGAATTGTGTCCGCCATGACTGAGCCGAACGAGCTGGTGTCAACATGCAGATAGTGATCGGGCTGCCTCAGCCCCAGGTCATCGAAAAATACATCCTTCAGCTTTGCATGATCATTCTGGCCCGTATGAACGAGCACATGGTCGAATACCTCATCAAATCTCTTGATTGTCTCGGATAGGCGAATAATCTCGGGCCGAGTGCCGACAATCGTCATCACAGTTGGTTTACCCATTTCTATTCCTCTCCATGAGCTCCTCCAGCGCGTAGTCTATTGAGCTAGGGATCTCTCCATGGCTGGATCGCCATAGTCGCTCAGAAACCGCTGGAACTGATGTGGCTAGAGTCCGATCAACTTTTGGTGGGTTACTCTTTACCACTCTAATGTCGCTGCGTTTCGACACATCCCTGAGCTTGAGCAAGAGTTCGTATTTTGTAAGAACGTAGTGCGGAACTAGATGGAAGGTTCCGGAACTGAAAACAGAGTTGATAATTACTGACTCAACCACCCGCGCTACGGCAGGGGTGGTGGTGCCATTCCAGCGATGACTCTCGTAACCTTCGACTTGAGAATTAATAGGGAGGCTTGTGAACCAGTCAAACAGCATCTTTGGGCCTTTGTTCGAGGTTCCCAAGAAGGAAACACGGAGGTTCATTGAAATGTCTGACTTAACCTCCCCGAGACTCTTAGTTTTTCCGTAAACATCAAGCGGGTCATGGTGCGAAGACTCGACATAGCCGCCTGCCCTTCCAGAAAAAACGCAATCAGTTAGCACAGTGATGACCCTAGAGCCCCTTGGCTGGCAGTATGCGGCTAACTGTTGGGGAAAAACTGAATTGATGAGAATAGCGTTCAAGACTGAGGTGGGTGACTCTGGCTCTATTCGCGCCTTGACGACACCCATCGCATTAACCACATAATCATCTGATTTCAAAGCGAGTTGTTCAAGAAAATCAGTCGACCCACCAGATTGGACGAGATCGGTCATGTTTCCCGAAGTTTTACGTGAGACCTCGACCACTTCACAATGAGGCCGTAAGGTCCTAACTAACTCTGAACCCAGCATTCCGTTAGAGCCCAAAACAATTACCCTCACCTTGGGTCCTCTCTTTTGGCCGCAAAACTAAGCATCGTCTCAAAACTCTTTGTCGAAGCCTCTGCTTCAAATCTCTCGATAGACTCAGGAATTGATTTTGGCCTGGTTGCCAGCATTTCCCGCTCTGCTAATTGCGCCATGCGATCATAGTCATTTTCAAGAATTAGCTCGTCGCAACCACCGAAAACTGACTCGAGCCCCTCTAGTCGAGTGCTTATTACTGTAGTTCCCATGGCAAGGTACTGTATAACTTTGTTCGGAAGAGCAAAGTGAGAAACATCGCTTGGCGTCATGGGATTTAGAGCGACATTGGCAGCGCCAATAATTGGCCAGATGTCAATAAACCGAACAAATCCGGCAAAAATTACCTGGTCCGACACTCCCAACGTGCGCGCAAGACTCTTGAGTTCATCCTCCTGTTCCCCACCACCAACCAAAAGAAACTTAAAGTCTTCGCGCCTTCTAAGGACTGGAGCAAACGTTTTGAGAAATCTACCTAAACCTGAGAAGTAGAAAAAAGACCCCAGGTAAAGAAGGACTTTATCCTCGGGCCCAAGTCCGTATTTAGCGAAAACCTTTGAGCGCGTTTGATCAGTAGGGCGAACAGCAAAACTTAGGTCTAAAGGTGGCGCATTGAATTCAACAGGGCGCCTAGTGTCCATAACTTCTATTGCGTATCGAGCCATGGCTGGGTTGTTGACCGACACCACATCTGCGTTTCTCAAAACGAATCTCTCTGCAAGACGAACCAGCCAATTGAACCGAGACTTTCTTATTTTGTGACTGACGTCTATGGCCCTGTAAACAAATGGAATCCGCAGGATCTTGGAAAGTATTAGTGTCTGCCAACCCGACGTTGGAACGGAGTACGAGACAATGACGTCTGGCCTGTCGTTCAGCAGTTTTCGAAGTGTAACGAAGG